>Ga0265293_10000375_pt1 | contig 107859 bp, 99 predicted proteins | sample Munlanlewell138R_FD_192505 | JGI IMG/M metagenome (GOLD analysis project Ga0265293, IMG submission 192505) | Leachate microbial communities from a municipal landfill in Southern Ontario, Canada - Leachate well 138R | ecosystem: Engineered > Solid waste > Landfill > Unclassified | place... | reverse complement strand
ACTTGCATGTATTAGGCACGCCGCCAGCGTTCATCCTGAGCCAGGATCAAACTCTCCATAAAATTTATGTTTTGTTTTATTTAGCTCATTTTTTTTGATACACTCATCATCATTCAGTTTTCAAAGATCTAATATGACACCCTTTTGGGGTGCTATCATATGTTACCAAAAATTACCTTGTTTGTCAATTATTTTCGTGTTAATTTTTCTCTTTTCGAGTCCTTTTTGGTGGTGCTTTTTTTTCGCGACCTTTTTCATTCTATCTTACTTTAACCTTAAAGTCAATACTTTTGTTTATCTTTTTTGTCTTTTTCTAACATTTAGCCTTTTTTCGCTTTATTACGTTCTTTTTACCCATTAAAAAAGGGGGCGCGCCCCCTTGTTTTATCCTCTAATCAAACGGATGATGTCGTTGTATGTCACAAAGATGAACAATGCCATCAAGAGGAAGAACATGATATTATTAATACTATTTTCTAGTTTTCTTGGTAAAGGCTTGCGGGTCACTGCTTCAATTCCTAAGAAAACCAGACGTCCACCGTCTAAAGCAGGGATGGGCATTAAGTTTAATAGGCCAATATTAATACTTAAAAATCCAGTAAAAGCGATAATCGCTAGAATCCCTTGGCTGGCAGTCCCAGTTACAAGTGTATAAATTCCAACAGGGCCTGATAAGTCACGAACCCCAACTTTTTCTGAGGGTGTAAATAAAATTCCTAACGTGGCGAAGACACTACGCATATCACTCGCCATTTTTCTTGGTGAGTATAATAAAGAATAGCCCCAGTTAAATGAAGCAGTCGGTGTCGCTCCTAGTTTAAAGGTCATGGGTTCTGCCCCAAGTTTAATAATTGCCTCGCGGCTAATTAAACTGTACTGACCAGTTTTCTCAACACCTTCACGTAAATAAGTCACCGTCATATCGCCACGGCTATGCAATTTAAAGACTGCCGCAATATCATTCCAGTTATGAATTGGATGGGTTGCATTGGCAATTTTAATTTCGGTAATTTCATCACCAACTTGTAAGCCCCCATCTAAACTTGCGCGGCCAACAACTTGACCAATAATAGGATCATCAGTATAGATGGTTAAAAGACCCGTATTAGGGTCTTGATACGTATTCGTAATGCCTGCCATATTAATCCCAATACTGACTGGAACATCGTTGACAGTAATTGCCGTTCCTTCGTGTGTATATGTTAAATCAACTGTTGAGACTCCTAAAGTATCCAAACGGGGAGATAAATCGGTCCATGACAAAAGGGGAACTCCATTGATTTGGGTAATCATGTCACCTGACTTCATACCTGCTACATGAGCCCCAAAACCGTCAACCAATTGGTCTACTTCTGTTGAATCTAAATTGGGTTTTTGGACAAAAAAGCCAACAATTAAAAAGAGGAAAAACGCTAAAATAAAGTTCATAAGGGGTCCAGCAAAAATAACTAAGAAACGATGCCATAAGCTTTTACTTTCAAAACTTTTTTCAGCAGGGGTAATCCACATTTCTTTTTTCGGTGATAATTGATACTTTGCATCTCTTAAGACCGTATATTTTGTAATCCCCTCATCATTTTCTAATTCAATATATAAGGGGTCAAAGTCTTTTCCATATAAATCATAGCTTTTTACAACGCCGTATACATCGGCTTCTTCACTATTGAATAAGATAATCCGATAGACATGCTTTTGTTCATTCATTTTTAAACCAATCATCTGTCCTTCTTTAATTAAAGCATCGGAGACACTTTCACCAGCCATGGAAACATAACCACCGATGGGAATGGCACGAATTGAATAAACGGTTTCGCCTTTTCGTTTTTGGTAAAGGGCTGGGCCCATACCAAGAGAAAACTCATGGCATAAAATGCCAGCTCTTTTGGCAAAATAAAAATGGCCGGCTTCATGGATTAAAATAATGACTCCTAAGACAACTACAAATAATAAAATGTTTAAGATCAGCATAGGCTACCTCTTTTCATAACTTTCAGTAATGGTTTTTTGAATGCGACGATCGGTTGAAATAATCGTTTCAAGAGTGACGTTTAAAACTGGTTCAGCTTTTTCAACAGCATCAAATATAATCGTTTCAATTTCTAAAAAGGAAATTTTGTTTGCTAAAAATAAACGGACAGCAGCCTCATTAGCGGCGTTCAATACAGTCGGATAAATTCCACCTTTTTGGCCCACTTCGTATGCTAACTTTAATAAGGGATACCGTTTAAAATCCATTGGTTTAAAAGTTAAGTTCGTTAACGCTAGACTTTTTGGATACGGTTTTCGGTCTGGATAAAAAAGGGCATATTGAATGGGGATCGTCATATCAGAAACACTGAGTGATGCTTTAATCGTTCCATCAATAAAATAAGTGAGTCCGTGGACAACACTTTCATCATGAAGAACTGTTTCAATTTGATGATATTCTAAGTCAAATAAATGGTGGGCTTCAATCACTTCTAAGCCCTTGTTCATCATGGTTGCGCTGTCTATCGTTATTTTAGCACCCATGAACCAGTTCGGATGTTTCAATGCTTCTTGAACAGTAACTGTTTCGAGTTCTTCTCGTGATAAGTCCCTCAAGGCACCACCACTCGCAGTAATAACAATTTTTTGAATTTTCTTTCTATCTTCACCTAAAAGCGTTTGCCAAATGGCACTGTGTTCGCTATCAATTGGAAAGAGTTTTACATGATATTTTTTTAACTGCTTCTTAATCAGGTCTCCTGCCATTACCAATGTTTCTTTATTTGCCAGAGCAATATCTTTTTTCATTTCAATGGCTTTCATCGTTGGCGCTAAACCAACAGATCCTGTCAAAGCATTAATCAATAATCCTGGTTTATCATACATGGCAAGCTCAATTAATCCCTCATCACCAGAAACAAAATGAATGTGAGGATAATGTTTTTGATATCTTTCTAAATCCGTTTCATATCTAATAACCGCAATCTCTGGTTGAAAGGTTTTTAAAATAGTATCATTTTTTTGATGGTCTCTTCCTAAAGAACAGCCAATTAACTTTAATTCATGAGGATGTTCTTTAATTATCGCAAGCGTTTGGCTACCAATAGAACCGGTGGCCCCCAAAAGGTAAAGACCTTTCATATAATTGCCACCGCAGGAAAGAGACGGTAAATTAATAAGAAAATCGCATTTAAAAACATCGCGACTAATAAAACTGAATCAAAGCGGTCAATCAAACCACCATGTCCTGGTAAAATCGTCCCAAAATCTTTAATATCATAAGTCCGCTTTAAGCGTGAAGCGACTAAATCACCAATTTGGCCGACGATGGAGGCGATCATTGTCATCGGAACAATAATTAAACCTTGGACCCATAAAGGAAGTTCTTCGCCTAAACTTGAAAAGTTTTCTAATAAAGTCATTTGTCCACCAGAGTTAAACATTCGTCCTAATGCGGTGCCTGGTTGGAAGAAATAGCCATAAAAGAGGGCAAATGAAGCGGCAATCAGGGTTGCGAAAACAGTTCCAGCAATGGCCCCTTCCCATGATTTCTTTGGGCTAATATGGGGGGACATTTTATGTTTCCCAAATTTCACTCCAAATAAATAAGCGAAAATATCAGTCACGGAAGTAATTAATAATAAATAAACAATAAAGCGCGTTCCTAAAAACCGTAAAATAACAATCGATGCTGCTCCTAAACCAACGTAGTTAACAATTGTTAAAGCTTTACCAACATCAACACCGTTAAACTCTTTAAATAAAACAAGGAAACTAAAGAGGGTTAAAGTAATTAAAGGGATGGTAATATTTAATAACCCTGATTTTTCTAACGGGTTGTGTTCTAAGTTTCCTAAAACACCACCGACACTAAAGAACGTTGCCAGGGTTAAAAGAACAATCCCAATTTTTGGTAAATGTTGAAACGGCTTTTCTGTTTCATACATGCGAATCATTTCAATGGTTGCGATAATGACAAAAAGAGCCATCGTGACTTGGAAGACCCCTAAAAAGATTTCAAAGGTCACCATCGGAATTAAAATGGCTGCTAGAATCGTTCCGGTAATAATTCTTTTTTTCATGAAATGCCTCCAAATCGCCGTTGTTTTTTTAATCGTTCACAACAATATCATCTTATCTATTATAACGCATTTTAAAAGGAAATAAAACTGATTCCTTTGTCAAAAAATAAAAGGCTCGCGCCTTTTATATTGTTAAAAGTTCATCCGCTTTGATTTTCGTTTCTTCATCAATGTTTTTGACGTAAGTATCTGTTAGCTTTTGAACATCTTCTAAGTATCCTTTTTCATCGTCTTCAGATAACTCTAGTTTTTTCATTTGATCATTACCATCACGACGGATATTACGAATCGATACTTTGCCGTTTTCAGCCAATTTTTCAACTTCTCTAATGAGTTGTTTCCGGCGTTCTTCTGTTGGTTGAGGTAAAACTAAACGAATCCCAACACCATCATTTAAAGGGTTTAAACCCAAATCAGAAGCATAAATCGCGGTTTCAATTTGTTTTAGGGCGGACTTATCATATGGTTTAATATATAATTGATTTCCTTCCACAACAGCAATTGAAGAGATTTGTTTAACAGGACTATCAACACCATAGTAATTAATTGTAATATGGTCTAACAAAGCGGGATTAGCACGTCCAGTTCGAATTTGTGCGAAATCTCGCACCAAAGCTTTGACCGCTTTTTCCATCAACTCTTCCAGTTCAATTAAAATTAAATCTGCTTGTTCTCGATTCATTTTTTACTCCTCCCATTTGACCAATGTACCAATCTGTTCCTGTAACACAGCTTTTTTCATGTTACCCGGTTGGTTCATATTAAAAACTAAAATATTAATTTTGTTTTCGCGGCAGATTGAAGCAGCCGTTTGATCCATCACTTCTAGTTTTGCTTGAAGCAATTCTTGTTGTGATATTTCATGATACATTTTGGCTTCTTTATGTTTTCTCGGATCTTTATCAAAGACACCTTCGGTTCCATTTTTAGCCATTAAAACGATATCCGCAGATAACTCTGCTGCTCTTAGAGCTGCAGCTGTATCTGTAGAGAAGAATGGTGAACCAGTTCCACCAGAGAAAATAAGGACACGTCCTTTTTCAAAATGACGCATGGCCTTGCGGCGGATATACGGTTCAGCCACAGCACTTACAGGAAGCACTGTCATCACTCTTGTGGGGACATCTAACGTTTCTAAAGCATCTTGAAGAGCCAAGCCGTTCATAATCGTTCCAAGCATGCCCATATAGTCTGCTTGGGCTCGATCCATGCCGAGTTCTTCGCCGATTTTTCCGCGCCATAAATTACCGGCGCCAACAACAATGCCGATTTGTACACCTAACTCATAAATCTCTTTTATTTCAGCTGCAATGCCTTGAACGGTAATCGGATGGATTCCGTAGGTTCCATTACCCTTTAAAGCTTCACCACTAATTTTGAGAATGACTCTGTTATACATGCGTATCAGCCCCTTTATTTACTTTCTTTATTTATTTCGTAATTGTGCTTGTACTTCTGCTGCAAAATCTTCTTGTTTTTTCTCGATACCTTCGCCAACTTCTAAACGAACGAATTGAACAACTTCGTTTTGATTCGCTTTTAAGTATTGACTAACTTTAATATCAGTATCTTTAACAAAGGGTTGATCGACTAAACAAATGTCTTGTAAGAATTTGTTTAAACGACCAATGACCATTTTTTCTACGATGTTTTCTGGTTTGCCTTCTTGAAGTGCTTGTTGAGTTAAAACATTCTTTTCCCGTTCTAACGTTTCTGGTTCCACTTGACTTCTATCTAAGTAACGTGGGTTTTGGGCCGCAATATGCATTGCGATATCTTTCGCGACTGTCTCATCTTCTTTAGCTAAAACAGCCAAAGCTGTAATTCGTCCACCCATGTGCTTATAGGCACCAAACGCTTGTTCATCTGTTTTAACAAACCGAGAAACACGGCGTAATGATAATTTTTCACCGATTGCTGAAGTCGCATCTACTAAAATGGTTTCAATTGTTCTTCCATCAACTTCAATTGTCAACGCTTCCTCAGTTGTTGTTGCATTAGAAGCCATAATGCCTTCTGCAATAGTATTTAATAAAGTTAAAAATTGTTTGTTTTTCGCGACAAAGTCTGTTTCTGAGTTTAATTCAAAAACGATGGCTTCGTTACCTGAAATACGGTAATCTGTAAGCCCTTCTGCTGCAACACGTCCTGCTTTTTTCGCAGCTGTTGCCATGCCTTTTTCACGTAAATAGTCGATTGCTTTTTCGATGTCTCCACCGTTTTCTTCGAGAGCTTTTTTACAATCTAACATTCCAGCTCCTGTTCTTTCGCGTAATTCTTTTACCATTTGTGCTGTTACTTTAACCACGATAATCCTCCTCGATCGGTTGTTTATTTATAAAAAATAAGGGGAAACTCCCCTTATTTCGCATTATTTTTGTAATAATTCAATCAGTTCTGCTTTTTTAAGGGATGAATAACCAGTTAAACCACGTTCTTTAGCGAGTGCTCTTAATTCAGCAACTGTCATTTTTTCGTAGTTTTCATCAGCGACAACTTCTTCGACGACAGGGGCTGCTTCTTTAGCAGGTTCTGCTTCTTTGACAGGTGCTTTTTCAACTTTAGGTTCGACAACTGTTTCTTCAGCTTTCTTTACTGGTTCTTTTTCAGCTTTTCTTGGTCTAGCTTTTGGTCTTTCACTGACTTCTTCTTCGCGATCGCGACGAGAAGCCTCTTGAACTGTTTCTTCTTCAAATTTCTCAACGACGCCACCTTGAGCTTCAATAATCGCGTTCCCCATGACCCAAGTAATGAGTCTAACGGCACGGATTGCGTCATCATTTGCTGGGATAATGTAATCAACATCGTCTGGATCACAGTTCGTGTCAACGATACCGACAACTTTTACACCTAATTTACGTGCTTCTAAAATAGCGTTTCTTTCTTTACGTGGGTCAACGATAAAGATTGCTTCAGGAATCTTTTTCATTTCTTTAATGCCACCAAGGAATTTTTCAAGTTTGAAACGTTCGTTTAATAATTTTAAAACTTCTTTTTTTGGAAGTTTTTCGAAAATACCATCGGCTTCCATTTTATATAAATCGTGTAAACGTTTAATGCGTCTACGGATGGTTTTAAAGTTTGTTAAGGTTCCCCCTAACCAACGTTGATTTACATAAAAGTGACCAGTTCTTTCCGCTTCTTCTTTAACCGCTTCTTGAGCTTGTTTTTTTGTCCCGACAAATAAAACTTTGCCGCCTTCTGAAACGATATCGAACACTGCCTTGTAGGCAATTTCAATTTCCTCAGCGGTCCGCTTTAAATCGATAATGTGGATCCCATTTCTTGCGGTAAAGATGTAGGGTGCCATTTTTGGATTCCAACGACGGGTCGCGTGACCAAAGTGGACTCCAGATTCTAATAATTGTTTCATTGAAACGACTGCCATAAAATTCATTCCTCCATTTTTGTTTTTTTCCTCTGTACGACTCATAAATGTTCCACCTCTTCGAGGCACTAGGGACATCTCACATCGTACATGTGTATTTTATTAGCCTTTATAAATATATCACAATTAAACGGTTTTATCAAGGTTTTGCTTTATTTTTTCGACTTTTTATCGCTACTTCCAAAACCGCCTTCTCTTCTGGTTTCGTTCGTGGTGTCATTTTCTGTTTTTAAATAGGTTGTGAAAATTCCTTGTGCTACTCTTTCACCTTTTTCAATTGTTACTGCTTCATCAGAAAAATTAAAGAGTGGAACTAAAATATGTCCTTCATTTTTTTCGTTATTATAGTAATCGGCATCGATAACACCAACACCATTGCTCATCATTAAACCTTTCTTAATCGCTAAAGAAGATCTGGCAAAGGTAAGTAAGACTTCTGTCTCTAGAAGAGATACTTTCAAACCTGTCGGTATGAGTTGAATTTGTTTTGGTAAAATAACAATCGTTTCAGCACTGGCTAAATCATAACCGGCACTATGGGCAGTTGCCCGTTTTGGTAGTTCTACATTTTGGTTTTGGTAAGCAGTGATAATTTCAAAGCGTCTCATGATTTTTCTCCTTTAGTCGTGATAAAATAATATTTTCTCGAATTAAAACGGTTCTAAGTCCGTAAGCTTGATGGTTTACATCTTGAAGGACAGCTTCATTTTGGTGAAGACAAACATCAATGTCTTGCCATCTGGGCTCTAAGTTATCAACTTGTTCACGAAGATTTGGTTTTGGTTTCATCTTCCCTTCAATTTCTACAAGATAATAATAAGAAGTTTGTTCGTAAGAGCTCTTTGGATTAAAAAGGCCGTGTTTAATTTCAATGAGTTTACCAAAGGGAGCGATAATTTTTACTTTCATCGCCCCAAGTTCTTCATTGAGCTCTCGAACAAGTGCTGTTTCTTGCTTTTCATCTGGTTTTAATCCCCCACCAGGAAAGGTATAGTCTTGAAATCGATGTGAGTATAACATTAAAACTTGATGATGATTATTAACAATAATCGCCCGCACTGTCTCTCGTTTCTTTAAAGGTGGATGGTCAATCCCTTGTTCAACAATTACCGGGCCTAAAAGCTTCATTTTTTAACCATCCTTGGGTGGGTATGTTCGTATGTTTCGCGGATCTTTTCTTTTGAAACATGGGTATAAATTTGGGTTGACTTTAAGTGTTCATGTCCTAATAATTCTTGAATGACTCTTAAATCAGCACCATGATTTAAAAGCGTAGTCGCGAAAGCATGTCTTAACATATGTGGATGAATCTTATATGTTTCTCCCGCATTTTCAATCATTTTTTTCAAAATGATTTGAAGACCGCGAACAGATAGGTTCCCACCACGGTAATTAATAAAGACATACAGCTGTTGAGTATCATTTCCTTTAGCGAGCAAAAGCGGGCGGATATACGTTAAATAATGTTTTAAGTCCTCAACGAGACGGCGGTGAAGAGGAACATAGCGGTCTTTTGATCCTTTTCCATGAATTAAAATTTGCGTTTGTTCAAGCCGTAAATCTTTGAGTGTCATATTGACTAACTCGGATGCTCGTAATCCCGCACTATATAATAAATCAAGCATAACATAGTTACGAAACTCAAGTGGTTTTTGCCGATCGAGAGATTTAAACAACATTTCAATTTCTTCATCTTGAATGATTTGGGGAAGTTTTTTCGGTATTTTTGGTGTTTCCACATTTAAAAAGATGTTGTTATCGATGAGGCGTTCTTTTTCTAAATAACTATAAAACATTCTTAAAGAAGAGATTTTTCGAGCCACTGTTTTTGGCTTTAAGCCTAAGTCGGATAAATGCTGCACAAAATGACGCGCCAAACGGTCTCGCGTTGCTTCAACAAGTGATGCCGCGAACTCTTCTTTTAGTAAAAACTGTTCGAAATCAAGAATGTCGCGACGATAACTTGTTATCGTATGGATCGAGTAGCCTCTTTGATGTTCGAGAAATTCTAAAAAGGGCGTGATGTAATCCAAGCATTTTCCTCCAAATATTTTTTAAGGTGATCAAGCGCTCGCTCGGCATAAGCATTACGGCGCGCATATTTACGATGTTTATCTTCAAGTGGTGGTAATAAACCAAAATTAGCATTCATTGGAACAAAATTGTGATTCGGTGTTGAAACATAAGCAGCCATCGCCCCCATCATTGTTTCTCGTGGGAGTGGACTTTGTTTATCATGATGAATGAGATTTGCGATTTGTAAAGCTGCATTGATCCCTGAAGCTGCTGATTCAACATATCCTTCAACACCAGAGATTTGTCCAGCAAAAAACAACTTAGGGTAAGACTTTGTTTGAAAACTATCATTTAAAATTTCTGGGCTTTTAATGTATGTGTTTCGGTGCATAACACCATAACGTAAAATGTGTGCTTCACTTAAACCAGGAATCATTTGAATGAGTCTTTTTTGTGCGGGCCATGTTAAATGTGTTTGAAAGCCAACAATGTTATACATGGTTTTGCTAAAGTCATCTTGTCTAAGCTGAACAACAGCATATGGTTTCTCATATCCTTCTCGCTCGAGGCCAACAGGTTTTAAGGGGCCGAAACGTAAAGTATCAACGCCTCGATCAGCCATCACTTCAATGGGCATGCAACCTTCAAAGATGTTTTGTTCAAAATCTTTAACTTCTGCTAAATCGCTTTGTTTAAGCGTTTCGTAAAAATTAAGGTATTCTTCTTTTGTTAACGGACAGTTTAAGTAAGCAGCTTCACCTTTATCATAGCGTGACTTTAAGTAACAAATGTTTTGATCAATTGAATCTGCGGCAATAATTGGCGCAACCGCATCAAAAAAGTGGAGATGATCTTGTGAAAAAAGTGATTGGATTTTGGTGAATAAAGAATCACTTGCGAGCGGTCCAGCTGCGATCATGGTATAGGTATCAAAATCTATATCAGTCACTTCCTCATGAATAACTTCAATGAGAGGATGATTGTAAATTTTATCTGTCACCGTTAAAGAAAACTGTTCTCTATCCACAGCTAAACTTGAGCCTGCAGGCACTGGATTTAAATCCGCTGCATGCATAATTAAAGAGTTTAATTGACGCATTTCTTCTTTTAGTAAACCAACAGCATTTTTAATATCATTAGAACGAAACGAGTTCGAACAAACGAGTTCCGCAAAATGACTCGTTTGATGTACAGGCGTCATTTTTTTCGGCCGCATTTCGTATAATTTAACGGGTATTCCTTGGTTTGCTAGAAAATAAGCGGCTTCTGAACCCGCTAATCCAGCTCCAATAATTTTAACCATATCATCACCAGTTCTATTATACACGATTTTTTTACTAAAAAAAATAAGCCGCGTTACGGCTTATTGGCAATTTGTTCAAGTTGATAATCTTCAGCAGGCTTTAATGTAATCTCGCCCGCTAATGTCTTTAATTTAACGACCAACTGGTGAATCGAATGACCCATAATGACGACGTTAACGGGAATTAAGACAATTCGGTAAGGGAGTGTTGCTAGGGCAGTTTCAACGGGAAGGAAAAGCAACAAACCAATCGTATTTGCAAGAGTTGCTAAAACGTGGGTAATAGCAACTAAAACAAAAAGTTTGACTCGGTTATATTTCTTATACAAGAAAAGTCCTGGAACAAAACCCCAAACCATCGATGATAAAGAGAAAAGTAAAGAAAAATCACCAGATGGGGCAATTACAAATCCGACCCAGTCAGACACAAGTCCCATAATAATCCCGTAAATTGGCCCTAAAATAATAGATCCATAGACCAAGGGGATTGCATAAAAGGGGACACCAAAGTTTCGCATGCCCAATATCTGTTTGAAAAAGATATTAATGACAATCGAAATCGCGACAAATGAGGATGCTAACACTAACTTTCTTAATTCATTTCTTTGTTTCATAAAAAAAGACCTCCATTCATTTCGAGATCCACTATAATTACTTACAGCGGACGCATTAGAAAACCGCCACGTATGTGTTCGTTCCAACCCGACATCCCATGGTTAGACACTTTACGCTTCCTAATTACTCTGCAACTCTATTATACAACTTTAAGTTAAAAGCTCAACTCTTATAATTTAGATTCCAATTTATTGGTTCTAATTGATATTTTTTTAATGCTTGATTGATTTTTGAAAATGGTTTTGAATTGAAAAAACCACGATGAGCCGATAAGGGTGAGGGGTGAGCAGATTCAATAATCGTTTGTTTTCTAGGGTCAATATAAGCTTTCATTTTTCGGGCATGATTACCCCATAAAACAAAAATTAAGTGGGCCCGTTTTTCATTGAGTTGTTTGACTGCTTCTAAGGTGAATTGTTCCCATCCTTGTTTTTGGTGAGATAAGGGTTCGTGGAGACGAACCGTTAAAACCGTATTCAATAATAAAACCCCTTGTTTGGCCCATGACGATAAATTACCAGATGATGGCGCAGATATTCCTAAATCATTTTCCAATTCTAAAAAAATATTTTTAAGGCTCGGAGGAAACGGTGGTTTCTCAACGCTAAAAGCCAACCCATGCGCTTGGTTCCAATTATGATAAGGATCTTGACCGATAATGACGACTTTCACCTCATCAAAAGGGGTTAATTTAAAAGCTTGAAGACGATTTTCTCTAAGGGGTAAAACAGTATGATTTTTGTCTTCTTCTTTTAAAAAAGCAACGAGCGCTTGAAAATAATCTTTTTCCAGTTCTTGTTTAATTAAATCATCCCAAGTCATGTTTCTTCCTCCCTCAAGGTCATAAATGATTATAAACAATAAAAGCTTCTTAGTCAACGACTCTTTCTAAAAAGAAAAAAGTGAGCAAGCGCTCACTTTCAACTTTTATTATTTAATAAAACTACCGATTTTCGCAACCGTCCGGACGAGTTGAGCGGTATAACTCATTTCGTTATCATACCAAGCCATCACTTTAACGAGTTGTTTTCCGTCGTAGTTAACGATTTGTGTGGTGTTAGCATCGTATAATGAACCATACGTTGAACCGATAACATCACTTGAAACGATTGGATCAGAAACATAAGCGAATGATTCATTTGCTGCTTCTTTGAAGACACGGTCAATTTCTTCTAATGTGGTTGATCTAGCCACTTCAACTGTTAAGTCAACGATTGAACCTGTAACTGTTGGAACACGAAGTGCAGTTCCGTCTAGTTTACCGTTTAAGTTTGGTAAAACAAGTCCGATTGCTTTTGCTGCACCTGTTGAAGATGGGACAATGTTTTCTGCTGCGGCACGGCCACGACGTGACATATAGCCTTTTTTGTGTGGTGTATCTTGTAATGACTGGTCAGCAGTATAAGCGTGAACTGTGGTCATAAAACCACCTAAAATACCGAAGTTATCATCGAGTACTTTTGCGATAGGTGCTAAACAGTTGGTTGTACATGAAGCAGAACTGACAATATCTTCTGTTCCATCTAAAATGTCATCATTGACATTATAAACAACTGTTTTCACATCATTACCGGCAGGTGCTGATAAGAGAACTTTTTTCGCACCAGCTTCTAAATGCCAAGATGCTTTTTCACGACTGGTAAATAAACCTGTACATTCTAAAACAACATCCACTTGATGTTCTTTCCAAGGTAAGTCTTTTGGATCTCTAATTGCGTAAATTGGAAAACTGTTTTTACCAACAATTAAGCGATCCCCTTCTGTTTTAATTTCATCTGTTTTAAAAGGTCCTTGTGCTGTATCATATTTCAATAAATAAGCCAATGTATCCGCGTCGGTTAAATCGTTAACGGCAACAATTTCAAAGCGGGGATCATCAGCCATAAGACGGTATGCCAGACGGCCAATTCGACCAAAACCGTTGATTGCTACTTTAAGAGCCATAATCTAATTCCTCCTAATTTTGTCTTGTTATGTTCTCACCTATATTTTATCACTTTATCGTTATTTATCAAAATATTTGATATGGAATTCACCAATGTAAACGTTTTTGCTTTTCATTAAAACGGCATTTTGATATAATGAAATGTAGTGGGTTCGCCTACTTATAAACCATGGGAGGCCGTCGTGATTAAAAATTTTGAGATTGAATTTAAATCTGCCATAACTGAAGAGAAATATCATGAACTTTTACAAGCTTTTGCTTTAGAAAATAACATTTTTAAGCAGACCAACTATTACTTTGATACCGATGATTATTATTTTAAAGGTTTACATACAGTCATTCGCATCCGTCAAAAAGGTGAAAGTCGTTTTAAAGTGACGATGAAAGCTCAAGGTGAACTTGGTTCTTTTGAAAATCATGTGTTCTTAAAAAAAGAAGACGCCTTAAAAATGCTTGAAGAAGGTTTTAATACTGCTGACTTTTTTGAACATGAAGACCATCAGTTTGTCACTTACAAAGTCTCATTAGATAATTATCGTGCATCGACTCCTTATGAGGGCGGTACGCTCTTTTTAGACCGGTCTCAATATTGTGGTGTCATCGATTATGAAATTGAATATGAAGCGAATGATTACGATGAAGGTAAAAAAATCTTCGAGCAATTTATGGTTAATCATCATTTAAAAACCATGCCAACAAAACGAAAAAGTGAACGCGCATTTTCATGCCAACGATAAAAAAAGCCGAACGGCTTTTTTTATTCTTGAAAATGATTAATGTGAATGTTCTTGTTTGATCTCATCAAAATAGCGTCTAAGTGCACTTTGATAGTCACAGTGTTCACCTTGTGGGCAGTCTACACACATGATGAGTTCTCTCAGTCTCTTTGGAATAAAAACGCGGATTTCCTCATCATTATAACCAACTTGAAGTTTGTCGTGATCAATAATAATCGGTCGTTTTAAAACGCTTGGATTATCTAAAATAAACTGTTTGAGTTCACTGATCCGCATGTCTTCGATATCAAGATCTTGTTCTTTGAACACTTTTGATCTTGTCGAAATAATATCGTCAAATCCGTTTTCAGCATTTGCTAACATTTTGTCGATATCCTCTTCGGTGATCCGTTGATTGAATAGATTTTTCTCCTCATAAGTAATCTTATGATCATCAAGCCACTTTTTCGCTTTCCGACATGACGAACAACTCGGTGTTGTATATATCGTAATCATTGTCTTCCTCCTTCTGGAGCATAGGTTTTATCCTATAGCACTTTGTGTATCTTGCTATCTTATTATATAATTAAAATAAACAATATGCAAGATTTGAAAGCATTTTCATCTTTTTTTTACATATTTTTCCATACAATTACCGTTTGTGTTTTTTTCTTATCTCAGTTATAATTTAAAGAGAGAATATGAAAGAGGTACATGAAATGTCAAAATGGGATTTATCGCCGTTTTATCAAGAGATGACGGCATGGGAGCATGATCTGGCTTTAGTTCCGGAGAAAATTGAAGTTTTGCATCAATTTAAAGGAAAACTACATGATTATGACCAATTTTTAGCGTTTTATCAAACACAGGAAGAAATCACTAAGTTTATTTATCGCCTTTATGGATACATCCATTTAGGAAGCGACTTAAACTTAAAAGATCGTGAAAAAGCAACGAAGAATCAACAACTGATGTTAATGTTCGCACAACTCAGTCAAAAAACTGCGTTTGTTTCTCCAGAATTAATTGCTTTAGGAAAAGAAAAAGTCATGGATTTCTTAAATCGAAGTGATTTTTTACAAACCTATCGTTTCCAAATGGAAAAACTCTTTTTCAGCCAAAAACATGTTTTAACCAATGATCAAGAAGCTTTACTCGCAAATTTTAGTCCGATTCGCAACGTTCCTTCTTCTTTATATCAAGGCTTAGCAATTGTCGATGCAATTGATCAAGAAGTGACTTTTAAAGATGGAACAAAACAAGTGGTGACTCAAGCCAACTACCGAGCTTTAATTCAAGGATTAGATGATGCTGAAGATCGCGCCAAAGTTTTTAACGCCGTTTTCAAACGTTATAAAGATAATAAAACCACATTTGCCGCAACATATAACCTTGTTTTACAACAACTTGCTTCACATTATAAGTCTAGAGGCTACGACTCTGCTTTAGATGCTGCCCTTTTTAATAACAACATCCCCATCGATGTATATAAAAACTTAATGGATGCAGCTTATGAGAACAATGAAAGTATTCAAAGATATCTTGCCTTAAGAAAAAAAGCATTAAATTTAGAAGTATATCACACCTATGACCGCTTTTTAACGTTAGTTAAAGATGATACAAAATACTCTTATGAACGTTCTAAAGAAATCTTTTTAGAATCAATTAAACATTTAGATACTGATTTTGTCAATCATCAAAAAGAAGCGATAGCAGATGGCTATGTCGATGCTTATCCAAGTGACGGTAAGAGAACAGGCGCTTATTCTTCTGGCTTATATGGATTCCATCCATACATTATGTTAAACCATGACGATACCTTAGATGGCCTCTTTACGTTGGCTCATGAAGCAGGACATTCAGCACATACGCTTTACTCACATGAAAACCAACCAATGGCTTCCGCAAGTTACACCATTTTCGTTGCTGAAATTGCTTCAACCTTTAACGAACATATTTTATTAGACTATTTAGTTCAAAATGCTGAAACTAAAAACCAAAAAATAGCTTTATTAGAAAAAGCGATCGATGGTATCATGTCAACTTTCTTTAGACAAACACTTTTCGCAACCTACGAATATAAAGCCAATGAACTTGTTCAAAAAGGGATTCCTCTGACTGAACAAAGTCTGTCAAAAATTATGGTTGATCTTTATCAACATTATTATGACCTTGATATTGAAAATGAAGACGGTAAAGAATATGTTTGGGCTTACATACCTCACCTGTTCTACTCACCTTTCTATGTCTATCAATACGCAACCAGTTTCAGCGCCTCATTAAAGATTTATGATGATGTGAAAAACAACGTCCCAGGAGCGATGGAAAAATACATCAATCTCTTAAAATCCGGTGGTAGTGATTATCCAGTTGAACAAGCGAAACTAGCTGGTGCAGATTTAACTCAAAAAGAAACGTTTACAGCTGTGATTCGTCGCTTTAATCAACTTGTTGATGAATTAGAAAAAACGTTAGCTTAAGTAAAAAGAGGTTGTCCTTGGGGGCAACCTCCTTTTTTATAACATAAAACAAAGAACTTATCTTGAACCTTCATTTCATTCTATGTTATAATAATGCTGCAATGAAGAGGAAGATAAACGTTCATCCGCTGTTTTAAAGAGAGTTAGGGAAGGTGGAAACCTAATAAACATGGCGAACGCATGGGCCCTTGGAGCGAAAAGTATGATCGGCTATAACGATGAGAGGGCTAGATTGATCTAGAACTAAGGTGGTACCGCGTTATTTGACGTCCTTAGATATAAGGAGGTCTATTTTTTTTAGATAAATGGAGGCTAGAAAATGAAAAGATTGGTTTCAGGAATTAAACCTACTGGAGAATTAACATTAGGAAATTATATTGGTGCACTTAAGCAGTTTGTCGCTTTACAAAACGAATTGCCGGACACTGAGTTTTTCATTTTTATTGCGGATTTACACGCGATAACAACACCTCAAGAAAAACTGGCTTTAAGAAAAAATATTCGTAGTGTCGCCGCGCTTTATTTAGCATGCGGTCTTAATCCAGACCGCGTCCATTTGTTTGTTCAATCAGAAGTTTTAGAACACGCAACATTGGGTTATATTATGGAATCGACTGCATATGTAGGTGAAATGGAACGAATGACACAGTTTAAAGATCGACGACAAAAACAAACTGAAGGATTAAGAACGTCTTTGTTTACGTATCCTGCTTTAATGGCTGCTGATATTTTACTGTATGATGCTGATATTGTTCCGATTGGTGATGACCAGAAACAACATTTAGAACTAACACGAACACTCGCAGAACGTTTTAATCACCAATATGGAGATACATTTGTTGTCCCTAAGGGATATTTTCCTAAAACGGGGGCGCGAATTAAATCTTTAACAGACCCAACCCAAAAGATGGATAAATCAAATGATAATCCCAAGAGTTATATTCTTCTTCTTGATGATATCAATGCTGCGAAAAATAAAATTAAAAGTGCTGTGACCGATTCTGATACAAAAATTAAGTATGATCCTATAGAAAAAAAGGGCATTACGAATTTAATCGATATCTATGCCGCTTTAAGTGGACTCAGTGTCACTGATATTGAAGAAAAATATCAAAATTGTACGTATCAAACTTTTAAAAATGATTTGGCTTTGCTTGTCGAAAAGACTCTTATTCCGATTCAAGAAAAATATCAAGAAATTATTAAGAGTTCTTATTTAGACGAAGTTCTCGACAAAGGTCGAGAAGCCGCAAGTCAAGTCGCGCGACGAAAAATCTTTCAAGTTTATAAAAAAATGGGCTTAGGACGCATCAAGTGATGCGTCTTTTTTAAAGCCCTCATAAGAAACTTCAAAACTACGAATAGGATATACATCTTCGCCATCGATTTGCATGTACTGGTCTGCTTCATAAGAAACCTTAATGCTTTCTGTCCGGTAAATGGAAACGTAACGTTTAAAAAGTGTATGCCATCCTAAATAAATGGTTGGGAAAATAAGGGTGAGTAAAAACTTAGGAATCTTACGGACAACGACAACATCAAACGATCGTTCATGCCGTGATGCTTGTGGGGCCATCTTCATCCCACCCCCTGCATATGGTGAGTTCATAACTGATACCATCCACGCATCAGGAATATGAACTTTTTTATTGTTATATTCCAACGTAACAGCGTGTCTTTTCGCTTTCTTAAAACCTTTAAGAGCATATCTGAAATAGTTTTTCTTACTTCTTTTTTTATCTGAATGGTTGACTAAATAAATAACTAAACCATCTAATCCCGCACCAGCCCCATTTAAAAAATAGCTGTTAATACCGTTATATTGAACAGTGGGTAAGTTATTTAAGTACGGTTTAATTAAAACAATTTTCGCCTTTGTTTTTAAACTTCGCATAAAATCGTTACCCGTTCCTGCTTGATACATATACAGTGGGTTCGGATAATTCATTCCATAAATTTTATTTGCCAAACGGTTTAAGGTTCCATCACCGCCGACTAAAATAATCCGGTCAAACGGATCGAGGCTATCGACGAAAGTCGTTACGTTATCAATTTCTAAAATATTTTTTGTTTTAACTTCTTGTCCTTGTCTTTCGAGTTTTCGGACAATATTTTTAATGAAATGTTTTTTTTGCCCATTTCGAGATAGGGGGTTATATAAGACAATATCCATAGTAGACCTACTTAAAAGCGATTAACGCATATTTTTTCTTTCCTCTTTTAATCATAACATATTTTTCAAAATACGCCTTGGCATTGGTCATTACAGCATCGATGTCTGTTATCCTTTGATCGTTGACACTGATGGCGTTGTTTTGGATGAACTCTCGAGCTTCTCGCCTTGATGAAGCCAACTTCGTATTGATTAAAGCATCGATTAAAGGTATCTCATTCTCATATGTGTGCGTCTCAACGGCTTTCGCGATCATCTTCCATTCGCTTTCAGTTAAATCATCGAATTCACCCATGAAAAGCGCTTCTGTTACACGGATTGCTTCATTCATCTTTTGTTCACCATGAACAAGTTTTGTCACAGATGTCGCAAGTTGTTTTTGTGCTAGACGTTGTTCAGGGTGTTCTTGAACTGCTTTTTCTAAATCCATAATCACTTCTTTTTCTAAAAGCGTCAATGCTTTTAAGTAGGCAATAACATCTGTATCACTCACATTTAAAAAGTATTGATAAATTTCATAAGGGGTTGTTAAATTTTCATCGAGCCAAATCGCACCAGACTCACTTTTACCAAATTTTTCACCATCCGCTTTTAACAAGAGGGGTGAGCTAAGACCAATTGCTTTTTCTCCTTCAGGAGACATTTTACGAATGAGCTCTAAGCCTGTCGTAATATTGCCCCATTGATCCGAACCACCAAACTGTAATAAACATTCATGGTGGCGGTATAAATGAAGAAAGTCAATCGCTTGTAAAAGCATATAAGAAAACTCGGTGTAAGAAATACCATCCTCTAATCGTCTTTGGACTGTATCTTTCGCAAGCATATAGTTAATTGAAAAATGCTTACCAAAGTTTCTTAAAAAGGCAATCAAATCAATGTTTTTAATCCAATCATAGTTATTAACAAAAATAGTCTTTTTTGGAATAAAATATTGTTCTAATTGTTTTTTAATTAAATCTGCATTTTTTAATGATTCCATCACAGTCAGTAATTTTCGTTCACCAACTTCTCTTGGATCACCAATTAAACCCGTTCCACCACCAATTAAAACAATCGGTGTATGACCGTGTTTTTGGAGTAACATCATTCTAACGATCTGCACCAAGTGGCCAATCGTTAATGATTCACCCGTCGGATCAAAACCACAATAAAAGTTAATTTTTTCATCATTTAAACGTTGCTTAGCTAATTGCTCATCACTAACATCTTTAATGAGGCCTCGCCAAATTAATTCATCATATAATGTCATTTGCTTTCTCTCCTTTTTATACAAAAATCGCCCTTAGACACATCTAAGGACGAATTTAAATTCCGCGGTACCACCTTAGTTCTAGATTATATCTAGCCCTTCATCATAAGACCTCGATAAGTGTATTTCAACGCTTACTTTCTCCTTATGTTTCACCCTCATAAGGTCTCTAAATTAGGTTTGTAAGCATTTACTTAAGTTTATCTCATCAGTCGATTGAATTGTTTCGTGTTGATTGTCTTACTTGAACGTAGTGTGGTAAGACAATGCGAATATTTTCGACACTTTTTGAACTCATTAACTTCGTTAATAAGCGCATCGATACAGCACCTATATCATACACTGGAATATCAATTGATGTCAAGTTAGGTCGTGATAAAAGCGCATATTTGGTATTTTGAAAACCTGCAACTGCTAAATCTTCAGGCACCCTGACATTGTTATCTAATGCGATATTCATAAAACTAACAGCGATTGAATCCCGGGCACCAATTGCCGCATCAATCTTTTTATCTTCAAAGAAAGTTGCGAAGTGTTGACGGTTTACGTGGGTATCACCACTCGTTCTGAAGATCTTTGGTTCAAGACCCGCTTCTTCCATCGCTCTAGTATACCCAGCTTCTTTTTGGTCATTCACTGAATAACGTCTCGCGGTACTTAAAAAGTAAATGTTTTTTCGATGATCATCAATCATGCTTTTCGTAATTTCATAACCTGCTTTTTCGTAGTCAATCGTCACCATTGGAACAGTTTCATTATCAGAAACAACATTGGCCAAGACAAATGGAATTTGGTTATCAGTAAAAACTGATCGCATCTGTTCAACATCTTTTTCACTCAATTCATCGTTTAAGTATAAAATGCCATCAAGTTGTTCAGCGACAATGTCTTTAAAGATTTCTGAAGCATCCATGTCTTCCCGAATCGAAAAGAGTTTAATGGAATATTTGTAGTTATAAGCGATATCACTAATCCCACCAAGCATTTCTGCAACAGATGCACGGGTCACGTCAGAAATAACGATTCCCACGGTCGTTGTTCGTCTGCTCGCTAAACCACGAGCAATCACATTGGGGCGATAGCCTAACTCTTTAATAACTTTCAAAACGCGTAACCGGGTTTCTTCTTTTACTTTTTCTGGATTATTTAACACTCTTGAGACGGTTGCTAAGGAAACTCCAGCTGCTCCTGCAACGTCATAAATAGTTGCGTTTGCCATATGGATTCACCTCGATTTTTATTTTATGATGATATCTGTATTATATCATATTCGATAGCGCTTGCAAGGAAAACGTGAAACAATTTTCATTCATTTTCAAAAGTGTCATTTTAATCGATTAAATAAAAAAAAGAGGCAATGCCTCTTTATAAAACTTAACGTTTTTCTTTAATTCTTGATGCTTTCGCGGATAACGTGCGGATATAGTATAATTTCGCGCGTCTTACTTTACCTCTACGTGCAACTTCAATACGATCGATTGAAGGTGAATGAAGGGGGAAAGTCCGTTCTACACCAATTCCATACGACATTTTACGAACAGTAAATGATTCAGATACGCCGCCGCCATGTTTTTTAATAACAAGTCCTTCGAACAACTGAATCCGTTCCCGCGCACCCTCTTTAATTTTAACGTATACCTTGACGGTATCGCCTGCTGCAAATTCAGGAACATCGCGCATGTAAGTTTTCGTGATGGATGAAATTAATTCTTGCCCTTTTAGTCTAGCCATGTTTGTCTCACTCTCTTTCTTCCAATGTTCATGTTTCTTGCAACAGCGGACCATTGTGCTTAATTCGGCTTTTTTATTATAACAAAGTTCAGGTGAACTTTCAACTATTTTCCAATCTTTTTAATTTCTTCTAATATTTCCGCTTCTTTTGCGGTTAGTTTTATTTTTTTAAGTAAGTCTGGTCGTTTTTGATACGTTCGTTTAATACTTTGATATTGACGCCAGTCTTCGATGTTTTGATGATGCCCAGAACGAAGAATTTCGGGGACATCGTGTCCTAAATAACTTTCTGGTTTTGTATACTGTGGGTATTTTAACCAACCTTGTTGAAGACTATCGGTTTCTTGTGATTCTTCTTGGATGGACCCAGGAAGTAAACGAATGACAGAGTCTGCAACAATCATCGCGGGAATTTCTCCGCCTGTTAAAATATAATCACCAATCGATAGTTCTAAATCAATATAATCTTCAATACGAGCATCCACGCCTTCATAATGACCACAAATCAAAATCAGATGATTTGATAAAGCGAGTTGTTTTGCAGTTACTTGTTCGTATTTTTGACCTTGAGGACTTAGTAAGATCACCATACTGTTTTCTGTTTTGAGCGCTTTAATTGCTTCGTATAGTGGGGGGAACTGTAGTAACATACCCCGCCCACCCCCATATGGAGTGTCGTCTACGTATTGATGTTTTCGTTTCGAAAAATCACGTAATTGGTGGGTTTTAATCGTTACAATCCCTTGATTAGTTGCTCTTTTGACAATCGACGTTTCAATAAATGGGGTGAAAAAATCAGGAAAAATCGTAATAATATCAATTTTCATAACATGCCCTCGATTGGGGTAATGACAATTTTTTCTTGATCGATTGTATCTACGAACACTTTACGAAACGGAATTAAAACTTTTTTACCATCGTGTTTATGAACTTCTAATACGTGCCCCTGTGGAACTTCAATGAGGCTGGATGCGATACCAACAGCGGTTCCATCTTTTAAAATGACAGCTTTACCTATAATATCTTGATAATGAAAATCATCAGGTCCTAGTTCTTCTGATACATCTTCATCGGAATAAACATAAAACCCTTTATATTTTAAAATATCGTTAATATTGTTAAAACCAACAAATTTAACGATTAATTGGTTTTTATGCGCACGAACACTTTCAATCTCAAAAGCGATTTTTTCATCGTTTTTTAAAAGATAAATCGTTTTGCCGACTAAAAAGCGGTTAAAATCACTCAGATTATAAATTTTAACCTCGCCTTTTATTCCGTGTGTACTTGTAATCTGTCCAATTTGATACATAACCAATCATCCTTAAAAAGAATCTATTTCGATATGTACGCGTTTATTTTCTTTGGTGGCGCCTGCATAAACAATGGTTCTCATTGCATTGGCAATCTTACCACCTTTACCGATGACACGACCTAAGTCCTGTTCGTTAACTAGTAGTTGAATGGTTATATTGTCATCATCGGATGATATTGTTTTAACTAAAATATCATCAGGGTAAACGACTAATGGCTGGACGATATTTCTAATTAGTTTTTCAAAATCTACGGCCATGATTCATCCCCCTTAATTATTTATTTGCGACGTTGTATTTTTTAAATAAGCTTTTTACAGTGTCTGTGGGTTGTGCCCCTTGGTCTAACCATTTTTGCATTTTATCTGCATCGATAGATACTTTACCGATAAGCGGATCATAGGTTCCTAAAATTTCTAAAAACTTACCGTCTCTAGCTCTTTTTGAATCACTCGCGACAACGCGATAAAATGGTTTCTTTTTGCTGCCAAATCGTTGTAATCTTAATCTTACTGCCATGTATTTCACTCTCTTTCTTAATGTTTACATGTCTATTATAGTCTTTTTTTTACATCTGTCAAGTCTTTTTCCTTAACAGTTAAAAATTAAGGTTTTCATCATACGTTTGGGAAGGCCCAAAATGCTTTAAACCTTTGGTGTTTTTCATTTGTTTGGTAATCATATTTTCATTGTTTTTATCAAAGTAAAGCACAGCGTAATTTTGTTTGCTTGAAATATAGGCGATATCCACAGGAAGTTTTTTAAGTTTACTTAATGTGTGTTTGCCCTGATAAACGGCAACGTAACTAATGCGATTCGTGTGCATGATGGTTTCCTCCTTTTTTAAATAGTCCGAAAGGATTTGGTCTAGGTATATAATGAGAAACAATTTGGGCAATGTCATTTAAAAATGCATTTAGTTCTTGTTCTAACTTTCGTTCAATTTGTAAATAACGGGCAACTTCTTCTTTTTCATACAACGCTTTTTTCATTTCACTAAATGTTTTAAGAGTTGCTGCATAATCAGGATGATACGCACCACCCTCATTTAAAACTTGATTGTAGATTTGTTTCATTTGCTCAAAAGCTTTAAGGTCTGCATGATATTTACTTTCAATTTCTTTATCGAGCACTTTGAGTTGATGAATTTTATCGTCTTGTAAAATCTCTTCAAGAACATCGTATGCTTTCATGATGATTTCAGTCATCATTAATCACTCTTTCTCGCTTTTTTTTATTTAAAGCGTGTTATAATTATGGATGAGGTGTTACCTATGATTTTAATGAAAAATATTATTCGCGAAGGCCATCAAACATTAGAAACAGTTGCGAAGCCTGTTAGACTTCCTTTATCAGCAGCTGATAAAAAGTTGTTAACTGATTTATTACAATTCGTAAAAAACTCACAGGATAACGAGATGGTAGAAACGTATGGACTGAGACCTGCAGTTGGTATTGCTGCTCCTCAAGTCAATGTATCCAAGCGAATGTTCGCTGTTCATGTCAATGATTTTGATGGAACGCTATATTCTTATGCCCTTGTGAATCCTGAAATCACAAAGAAAAGTCAATCATTAATTTACTTACCAGGTGGTGAAGGTTGTCTAAGTGTTGACCGGGAAACATCAGGGTTAACTCCTCGTTATCATAGCGTTACAATCGAAGCCCTACATTATGATGTTGAAAAAGATGAACTGGTTCCTATTACCTTAGATTTGACAGGGTATGTAGGGATTGTTTTCCAACATGAATACGATCATCTAAACGGGATTTTATATACCACCAAACTGTTTGATGAAATTCCCAATGCCATCCCTGCATTTACTTTTATGGAAGAAGCGGATGATGGGGAGTAATTACTTCTTAAAGACAACATTTAAAACTTTAATTTGATTATCTAAAATGTCATCATAAGTGACATTTTTTGTTGCATCTTTTGCGAAAATAATTTTTGATAGTTGATCCATTTCTTTTTGATCTTTTTTCTTTTTCCGCGAAAAGGGATTGCGGAAGAAACCACGTTTCTTTTCTGGTTGTTCAAGCATCGTTTCTTGAAAACGATTATCAATAAAAAGAAAGCCTTGAAAACGGTCCCGAAGGAGTCGTTTAAATAAGGAAATAATATTCGTCTTACCATAGCCTATTAGTTTAGGTCTTCCTTGATAATCTTGATCGTGACAAGAAACAGAGAAAATCTTTTTCTTGAGGATTCGATAGGCAGTCGTTGTTGATTCACCTTCGTTTAAAAAATACACTGGATCAAAATGAACAAAGACATGATTGGCACGCATCTTCTTAAAGAGGTATGCGTAGGTATTCGCTTTGTGGTGCGAATCTGGAACGAAGATTAAGCGTTTGCGGTTTCTGGCGGCATGATTAATCCAAGGTTCCATTCTTTTTTTAACTAAGTCTAAGTTTTCAATAATTTGATCGAAGATAGGAAGACGAACAAATAAATAGTTAACCTTTAAGGCGTTGGCAACTAAAACCAAATGTTGAAACTCTTCAAAGGCTATTTTTGCCTTTTGATCGGAGTGAATGTCATATGGCTTAATCAACGTATCAATGACTGAGACCTTTATTTTTGCTGCTTTTAGTTTAGTTTGAATATCTTTCATTTGTGCTTTTGATATTTCTAATAAAGGTTGTGAATTATAATATCTTAATGCCACTTCTTCAATTTCATGACGAACAGCTGTTTCAAGTTGCTCTATGAATGTTTGTTGACCGTCTAAATCAAGAAAACCTGTGATGATTGCTTTCATTTTCTCACACTCCATTCATACATTAAAATACCACCTGCAACGCTAACATTTAAACTTTCAACTGTGTTTGTTTCAATCGTTACAAAAGTATCACATAAAGCTTTGATTTCAGAGGAAATTCCTTGTCCCTCATTGCCTAAGACTAAGACAATTTTGTCTGGTTTTAGAATTGCTTCTCCTTGGTGCGCATCGGCACCGATAATTTGATAATTTTTCGTTTTTAAATCCTTTAATTTTTCACCCAATGGACCTCGTTCAACGTAACAATGAAAGATAGCTCCTTTAGATGCACGAATTGTTTTCTCGTTATACAAATCTGCGCTATGGTGGCTTAAAATGACATGTTCAAAACCAAAAGCAGCCGCACTTCTTAAAAGGGCTCCCACATTATCGGGATCTTGAACTTGATCAAGTGCTAAAATCCGCTTTGATGTTTTTGGCACGATTACTTTTTTACACAAGCCAATCGTATCAATAAGCGTTTCTGTTTGTTGGAGTTCTTCCATCAATTCAGCCGCGATTAACATACCTTCTTTATTTGGGTTTGATGTAATGACCATTTCTAGATGACCTGTTTTTTTAGCTGCTTCAATGAGATGTTCCCCGTAAACTAAAAATTGGCCATGAAGGTCACGATATTTTTTTGTTTTCAGTTTTTTCCAAAGTTTAAATTGTTGGTTTTGTTTGGAAACAATCATTGTGAAACACCTTTCTCAGATATACTTTCATACACTTCTTCTACAGTAAAACCATGGTCAGTAAAGACGAGCTCTGATTTTGGAGTTATATCAAAAGTAATTACTCCTAAAGCAGCATCTTCAATAAAGACATCGAAATCAAAAACATCTTCATATCTTTCTGTATAATGTTGTTTCGGTTGTGTCACTGGATTTCTTGGAACATAAATACTACAACAGTCATTAAAGGGACGAATCGATATGGTATATGTATCAATTTTTTTAGCAAGAGTAACGATATCAGCCTTGTCATAGGTTGCCAGTGGTCGAATAACTGGACGATTGGAAACTGCATCGACAACAACCATACTATTTAATGTTTGGGAAGCCACTTGGCCAATTGAATCCCCGTTTAATAAGACGGGAATTTTGTTTCTTTCAGCGTAATTATCGGCAATGCGATACATCATCCGGCGCATCACTGTAATAATATAAGGATCATACACATGTTTTAAAATTTCTTCGTGGAGTTTTGTAAAAGGAACCATATGGCATCGGATTTTCCTATTTATTGTATATTTAGCTAGTTTTTTTGCTAAATCATATACTTTTTGAACACTTTCGAGTGGGGTTAACGGCGTTGACTCAAAATGGAGAAGCTCGACTTCTAAACCTTGTTTAATCGCTAAATATGCAGCGACTGGTGAATCGATTCCGCCACTCATTAACATTAAACCTTTTCCAGCCATGCCGTAAGGAAAACCACCCATCCCTTTAATACTTTTTAAGTAAACGAATGCATTTTGGTCACGGATTTCAACATGAAGCGTTTCTTCTGGTTGTTTCATTACAACTTTTCTTTGAACATCCAACTTCGATAAAATCAGTGGTGCGATTGTTTGTGTGACTTCTAAAGAAGTCATGGGAAAATGCTTATTCACACGTTTGGTTTCAATTTTAAAAGTTTTTTCTCGTGGTGTTTGTGCGTTTAAAAGGTAAACAGCGACATCGATAATCTCAGAAATCTCTAAAGCAGTCACGTACACAATACTAAAAGAATGAATTCCCGGAATTTCTTTTAAACGATTGACAATGGTTGCTTCATCTTTTTCTGCAAATTCTAAATACGTCCGGTCATGAAGAAAAAAGTATTCTACAGATAGATCTTTAAATTTGTTTTTAATGTGTTCGCGAATTCTGCGGACAAAGTATTTTAAGTTCTTTCCTTTTAACATCATTTCGCCAAAGCGAATTAAAATCCTTTTTTTCATCTCATCACCACCTCATATTTTAACATATATGATAAAATAAAGATGGTGATATCCATGAAAAATGCAGAATTACAAACTGTTTTTCAAGCTTTATGTGCTTCACAACCCAACACAACGGCTCTCTTAGCGAATGCATCGGCGTTCATTAATGAAACTTTAGACCAAATCAATTGGGTTGGTTTTTATTTATATGATGGGCAAAAATTGCACGTGGGCCCTTTTCAAGGCCGGGTTGCCTGTTCAACGATTGAACTTGGCAAAGGTGTTTGTGGGACAGCTGCAATTCGTAGACAAACTCAAATCGTTGATGATGTTTTAGCTCACGACAACCACATTGCTTGTGACGAGAACTCACGTTCGGAAGTTGTCATCCCCATCATTATTAAAAATGAACTTTTTGGAGTTCTTGATGTCGATAGCCCTATTTTTAATCGTTTTGATACAGACACCGTCCTTCTATTAGAAAGCTTCGTCTCGATTCTTGGGCAATTCATTGACATTTAAATTAAAGTAAAGTATAATATGAAAGTCGGTAAAAAGCAGGCAACTTTTAACTTTGAATGCGATCCCTACCTTTAGGAGCCCTTAGTAGCCATTCTGCTTTATGGTGAAAAGAACATCGGGATACTTCAATGCTTAGAAATTTGCATTTTTACCACCAAAAAGAAAAGGAGGTAAAAATATGTCAAGATTTACTGGATCTACATGGAAAATTTCCCGTCGTTTGGGGTATTCAATTTCAGAAACAGGTCGTGAATTAAAAAAGCGTCCTTACCCACCAGGGCAACATGGTCAACGTCGTTCTAAATTAAGTGGCTACGGCTTACAGCTTCATGAGAAACAAAAAGTAAGATTTACTTATGGTGTTTCCGAAAAACAATTTAGAAGAACATTCAATGATGCAGCGAAGATAAAAGGTGTTCATGGTGAAAACTTCTTGAAATTACTCGAATCTAGATTAGATAACGTCGTCTACCGTTTAGGTTTTGCCAAATCAAGAGCACAAGCTCGTCAATTGGTTAGCCATGGTCACATTCGCGTTGATGGTCAAAAAGTCGATATCCCATCTTACCGTTTAGTTCCTGGTCAAAAAATTCAACTTAAAGAAACGTCAAAAGATTTAAAGATCGTTCAAGAAGCTTTAGAATCACAATATGCAACAGTTGATTTTGTTGATTACAACCCAGAAACTAAAATTGGTACGTTTGCGAGATATCCCGAACGTAACGAAATTCTTCAAGACATTAACGAACAATTAATTGTTGAGTTCTACAGTAGATAAAAGAAAAAGCGTCAAAATTTTGACGCTTTTTTTCTTTTTATTTTAGTTTATAATTATTCGGTAGCTGCTTGGACTAAAGCTAAATATGAAGCAGGCTCTAAAGAGGCACCACCAACTAAAGCGCCATCGATGTCTGATTGTTGTAAAAATGAAGCAATGTTACTTGGCTTCACTGAGCCACCATATAAAATGCGAACTTGATCGGCTGTAAAGACATCATAAAGTGAAGCAAGCGTTTTACGAATCATTTTAATCGTGTCATTGGCTTGTTCAGGTGTTGCCGTTCTACCCGTTCCAATCGCCCAAATCGGTTCATATGCAATCACTGTTTTAAGAACATCTGCGCGAGCGATACCAGCGTATGATTTTGTAATTTGTTTTTGAACATACTCATCGGTTGTGCCTTCTTCACGAATCGTTAATGATTCTCCCACACAAATGATGGGCGTGATTTCGTGTTGAATGGCTTGAATGGCTTTTTTATTAACCGATTGATCAGTTTCATTAAAATATTCGCGTCGTTCACTGTGACCGACAATGACATATTTCACACCATATGATTTTAACATCGGTGCACTAATTTCACCTGTATAAGCGCCTTCTTCAAGCTCATGCATATTTTGGGCCCCAACTCTTAAGTTTTCGCCCTCGCGTTTGACTAAGTCTCTTAAGAATATGGATGGTGTGAAAATAACCGATTCGACAGTTTCTTTATCAGGAACTTGAACGTTTACTTGATAGATGAACTCTAATGCTTCATCTTTCGTTTTAAACATTTTCCAGTTTCCTGCAATGATGGGACGTCTTTTTTTCATTAGCCTAAAATTGAAGAAACATCTTTGATTGCTTCTTCAGCTCTCTTTCCTTTAGCAATAATTTTAACGTTTTCCCCATAGGGAACCGCTAAACTCATTAACGCGAGGATTGACTTTAGGTCAACGACTTTATCTCCATATTTTAGTTCAATTTCAACGGCATATTTTGAAGCTGTTTGAACAACTTTAGCCGCTAAAGTTGCGTGTAGTCCTGTCGTACTTCTAATCGTGATTTCTTTTTCCATTGTATCTCTCCTTTTTTAAAACATCGGGGGCGTTGATATCCATAACACGCGTGCGTGTTGGTTGGTTGGGTTGATTAAATAGTGTTCTTTGTTTGCTAAGTAATAAAAAGTTTCCCCTTTACGAATAATATGTCTTTTTTTATTTAAAACTAATGTGACTTGTCCTTCGAGGACATAGCCAAATTCTTCCCCTGCATGGGGATCATCGATAACCGATTGTCCGCCTGGTTGAAGATCAATAATGATTGGCTCCATTTCATATTTTAAGGCATTTGGAACAATCCAACTAATCATATGCTTGAGGGTGTTATTTTCTTTTTCGTAAAATTCTTCCTTTTTAAAAACAACGGTTTGTTCCTCTTCAATACTAAAAAACTCGTGAACATCTGTCCCTAAAACTTCTAAAAGCGCAAACAAGGTTTGCATCGAGGGCGACGTTAAATTATTTTCTAATTGTGAAATGTAGCCTTTTGTCAATTCTAGACGATTCGCTAGTTCTTCTTGGGTAAGTTGATTACCTAAGCGAAGGGCTCTAATTTTTTTGCCAATATTCATCATTTTTCAGTAATACATTCAATGCCAGGAAGTTTTTTACCTTCTAAATACTCGAGGGATGCACCGCCACCTGTGGAGATGTGGGTCATTTGATCTGCCAAACCAAATTGGATGACAGCCGCAGCTGAATCCCCACCACCAATGATGGTTGTTGCACTTTCTTTGATGTTTGCTAGAGCTTCCGCGATTGAACGTGTTCCTTCCGCAAATTTTGGAAATTCAAAGACGCCGACAGGGCCATTCCAAAAGACTGTTTTTGCATCTATAATAATTTGAGTAAATTTCTCTATTGTTTCTGGACCTGCATCCATCCCCATTTCATCTACTGGGATGGCAGTCACCGGACGAATGAATTTTTCTGCATCTGGTGCAAATGCTTTTGAAGTCACAAGGTCAGGTCCCATAACAATTTTATCTTTACCAATCGTTAATAATTCTTGAGCTAAAGGCAATTTATCAGCCTCTAAGAGTGACGTTCCTATTTCATATCCTTTCGCTTTAAAAAAGGTATATGCCATTCCGCCACTAACTAAGATTTGGTCAGCAATCTCTAAGAGATTTCTAATTACACCAATTTTATCAGATACTTTCGCACCACCTAAAATTGCGATGAAAGGGCGTTTGGGATGTTCTAGTGCACCACCTAAAATGTTAATTTCTTTTTCAATTAAAAAGCCCGCAACTGTTTCTTTAATATGATTTGCAATACCTACATTAGATGCGTGTTCACGGTGGGCCGTCCCAAAAGCATCATTGACGAAAACATCACCTAAGGATGCCCAGTAGGCACCAAGTTCTGGATCATTCTTGCTTTCTTTTTTTCCATCTAAGTCTTCAAACCGAGTATTTTCAAACATTAATATTTGTCCGTCTTGAAGTTTGTTAACGGCTTCCTCTAACGCTTTTCCTCTTGTTTCAGAGATGAAGATAACAGGTTGTTTGATATGTTCACTTAATCGTTTAGCAACTTGATCTAAACTATTTTTTGCTAAGTCTGCTTCGGTTTTAATTCTGCCTAAATGAGAAAATAAAATGGCTCTCCCACCATTCTCAATAATATGACGAATGGTCGGTAATGCTTGAATAATACGATTATCATCGGTAATTTCTCCGTCTTGAATCGGAACATTAAAGTCGACCCGAACAAGGACTTTTTTACCTTTAACATCGATATCTCTAATCGTTTTCTTTGCCATAATTGTTTGTCTCCTTTTTAAGTTTGTCATTCATTATAGCCGTAATCATTATAACACTATTTGAAATGTTTTTCTATCATTGGGTGAATGAAAATGTTTACTTTATATTTTTCTATCGTTTCAAGTCTTTGGATTTGTTCTTGTACTTTTCCATAGGAAAGGTCAATGATTAACTTTTCTTGATTGAAAAAAGTGAGTTCTGTTTGCCGGCCTTTTGCCTTAAAGGAACGAACATTTTTTTGGTTAATCCAAACCGTATCGATTTCACGCCAATTTTTTGTTGGAAATAATGCCAACCTTTTTGATAAATATAAAGGAATTTTATACCGATAACCAAATGTTTGTTGGCAGGCCTGCAAATAACCCGATAGTGTAAAAAGATGCGCATGACATAACTGTTTAACAAATGTCGAACTGCTCATTGATAACTCAATCACTTCATTCGTTTGATAAAGAAGGGAACCATAGCGACTATTAACTAAATAATTCATATTTTTTTCCTCAAAAAAAAGGCCGATTGGCCTTTTATTCTTCTTCTGGTTTCAGTACAAGTTCTGTTTCTGGATTAAAGAAATGAACTTTATTCATATCCAACGCAAGTTGGATTTCATCGCCAATTCGAATATTCGCTCGGGCATTAACTACTGCACAAATACTCGATTCATTTACGGTTGTATAAATGTTAGTTTCTGATCCTAATAGTTCTGCTACATCCACTTTGACTTTAAGAAGTGAGTCTGGATATGTTTCTATCACGACTTGATTGTCATGAATATCTTCAGGACGAATTCCTAAAACAACGTCTTTATTAATCATCTTATTAAAACGTAAGAGTTCCATCTTATCCTCAGGAACACGAATGCGATGTTCACCGGCACTAAAGATACCATCTTTATCAACTTTACCATTGATGAAGTTCATCGGTGGTGTGCCAATAAAACTTGCGACAAAGAGATTTTTTGGATGATCATAAATTTCTTTCGGTTCTCCTACTTGCATAATATAGCCGTCTTTCATAACGACAATTCTTGAAGCCATGGTCATTGCTTCAATTTGGTCATGGGTTACGTAAATGGTTGTTGTTTCAATTGAGTTATGAAGTTTAATTAATTCACCACGCATTTGAACTCTTAATTTCGCATCTAAGTTTGAAAGAGGTTCGTCCATTAAGAAGACTTTTGCGTTTCTAACAATGGCGCGCCCCAAGGCAACCCGTTGTCTTTGACCACCGGATAGGGCTTTTGGCTTTCTTTTTAAGTAGGGTAATAAACCTAAAATCTCAGCTGCCTCTTCAACTTTTTCTTTAATAACATCTTTTGGCATTTTTCTTAATTTTAAACCAAATGCCATGTTATCATAAACAGTCATATGGGGATAAAGGGCATAAGATTGGAAAACCATCGCAATGTTACGGTCTTTTGGTGCCTTATCATTGACGAGTTCATCATCAATGTAAAGTTCTCCTGATGAAATCTCCTCTAAGCCCGCGATCATTCTTAAGGTCGTTGATTTACCACAACCAGACGGACCGACTAAAACAATAAATTCTTTGTCTTTAACATTTAAGTTAAAATCGATGACGGCATGTACGCCGTTAGGGTATATTTTGTTAAGGTTGGTTAATTTTAATGTTGCCATCGTATACTTCCTCTCTTCTTTTCGTACTATTATTATATCAAGCAGCTTCATAAAAAAAAATGTGCAAGATGCACATATTTTATTTAATCTGATATAAATGATAAACGTAAAGCCCGTTCATGAAGCTGCGGACATCAAAGCCCGTTTCATCCGCGAACTTTTCTAACCGTTGTGTTAAAGTATTTCGGTGGACATATAATGCCTTTGCTGCTGCTGTCACATTTTGATTTTGTGATAAATAGGTTAAAATGGTTTCTTTCATTAAAGCATCATTGGCATATTTTCTTAAAAACATCTTTTTAAACGTACGATCAAGATTCGGAATAAACGTTTGAACGAACAATGCATCATTAAAATAAACACGTTCAAGAAAAGGGATTTCCTTCAGTTTTACTTGAATAAAAGTCAACGCGTCTTTTCTTTTTGTTCGTGTTGGATAATGATAGGATTCGTATAAACGGTAATCCTCTAACGTATCCGACGCTAAGTTAATGATGACTGCTTCTAAATCGATGTCGAGTTCATAATCATAATATAAAATCAAATGATGATCACTACTTTCATATTCTAATTCAATAATAAACTCAGAAAAAAGCGAAACAAGAACCGCTTCATTTTTTTCAATGGGTGTTTTACTTTCAATTAAGATAAAACGATACATAGTAATCTTCCTTTACTGATTTTGATATTGATCTAAAAACTGTTGAATTTTTGTAAAATCAAAGATGAGAACTTGATCATCTATTTGTTCCATCTCTAAACCAATAAGTTTACGTTGTAAATTGAATACAGCTCTTCCCTGAGAAAAAGCACCTGTCGTAAGGGAAATGAAGTGTTCATTTTCTTTCTCTAGATAAACACCTAACCTTTGTGTATTCGCGATGGGATGTTGATGCCCAAGGCTCACAAGTAACTCGCCTGGAAAAGGCATCTCTGTGGCGATTTCGACGTGTTCATAGACTTTAAAGTTACGGGGAATACTAATAACGGCTAAATGATCTTCTGGGCTAACAAACTCAACTGTTACGTTAAATTCATAACCATAAATATCATACGCATAATAGCTGATCCAGCGTGACTGTTCTCCTACCAGTTCATAAAAAGTAAATAAATAAAATTTATGTAAATCTTGAGTAAACAAAAGAGCATGACCATATTCTAAATTGGGTTGAAAGGGAATAATACTACGTTCCATCTTCATCACTTTAAAGACAGAACTTTGTTCATTAAAAGTGAAATCGTTCATTAAATCATAAAAACTTTGTGGGTTTGATACATCTGTTTTAGTAAATGTTTGATACTTGGCCCGAAGGGCTTTTAGTTCACTACTTTCATTGGATAAAACAAGATCACAAGCTTGTAAAAAGAGTAAGGAGAAAATGAGCATGATGAGGACAAGAAGTTTTTTCATGGAGTCATCCCTCCATTCATTTCAAAATCATGCAAAGCTAAAAACTCGATGATTTTTGCACTAGGGATGGCTAAAGCTGCATCAGCCATTTTATTATCATTTGAAAAACTACCTGCATAAACCAAGCCAACAACATGATAGTTTTCATTAAAAACGACACTACCGCTACTTCCTTTTAAAACAGGGGCTTCAATTAAAAAGACTTTAAAATCAATATGGACATCCACATCTTTCTCATCAACAATATTTGATGAAATCATAGATTCTATTTGACCTGATGATAATGCATTTATTTGCCCATCTGGATAACCTAATATAAAAGCTGAACTTTTTATAGGAGCGTCAATCAACCATGTTGATAAAACCATGAGCTCATCTTGAGTTTTTTTAGCAATACTCAGCATTGCTAAATCGTAGTTTGCATCAGCGAAAACAAGAGTTGCCGCATGAGTTTTTTCTTGATAATCAACAACTTCATAATTTTTTAATCGGTGAGTTGGGTGAGAAACGACATGATAATTTGTTAAAACATAATACGCAGATTCATCTTCATAAAAGAGATATCCTGAACCTGCTGCTGATGTCATGACAAAATGAGCTTTGACTTGAACGACAGCTCGAACAATTTCTGTATAAATGGTTTCGTATTGATCGATGTATGTTTGATAAGTTGCTTGTCTATCGGCAATTTCTTGAATATACGTTTCGTATAACTCTTCATATGTCAGTGGTTCTGTGCAAGCTGATAATAAAAAAGCAACTACAATCAACAATATGATAACTATCTTTCTCATCTTGTTACCTCTTCCTTATTCTATTTTACGCTAAAAAGCTAATAAAAAAAAGGCGCTTACTAAGTAAACGCCATTTTATTTATTGATTAACCGATGGAACCTTCCATCTCTAATTTAATTAATTGATTTAACTCGATTGCATACTCCATGGGTAACTCTTTCGCGAATGGCTCAATAAAGCCCATCACAATCATTTCTGTCGCTTCTAATTCAGTGAGTCCCCGGCTCATCAAATAAAAGAGTTGATCTTCAGAAATTTTTGAAACTGTTGCTTCATGTTCTAAGAAAACATCGCTATTACGCACAGAGTTGTATGGAATTGTATCTGAGAACGAATCGTCATCTAAAATGATTGTATCGCACTCAACATGTGATTTCGCACCCTTTGCACGGCTACCAAAATCCACTTTACCACGATAGTTGACTTTACCGCCACCTCGAGAAATAGATTTAGAAATAATTGTTGAGGTAGTATTTGGAGCCACGTGAATCATTTTCGCACCAGCATCTTGTTCTTGGCCTTTACCAGCAAAGGCGATGGAGATGGTTGTTCCTTTTGCTCTTTCACCTAGTAAAATACATGAAGGATATTTCATATTAATACTTGAGCCAATATTACCATCGATCCATTCCATATGTCCGTTTTCATAAACATGAGCCCGTTTCGTCACTAAGTTAACGACATTGGTACTCCAGTTTTGAATGGTTGTGTAACGACAGTATCCGTCTTTTAAGACAACAACTTCAACAACCGCGACGTGGAGCGAATCTCTTTTATAGATTGGTGCAGTACACCCTTCAACATAATCAACATGCGCTCCTTCATCAACAACGATAAGTGTTCTTTCAAATTGACCCATTTGTTCTGAGTTAATGCGGAAGTAAGATTGAAGTGGTTTTGGAACTCGAACTCCTTTAGGAACATAAATAAATGAGCCCCCACTCCAAACTGCACTGTTTAAAGCTGAGTATTTATTATCACCATAAGGAACGACTGAACCAAAATATTTCTTTAATAACTCAGGATATTCACGCATCGCTGTGTCGGTATCTACATAAATAACACCTAAGTCTTCTAATTCTTGAATCGTGTTATGGTAAACCACTTCACTTTCAAATTGAGTGGAGACGCCCGCTAAAAACTTCCGTTCGGCTTCAGGGATTCCTAAGCGTTCAAATGTTTCTTTAATTTCTGCAGGAACTTCTTCCCAACTTGTTTCTGGTCTTTCACTCATCCGCATGAAGTAAGTAATATCATCAAAGTTGATTGATGATAAATCTGGACCCCATGTTGGGTTTGGTTTTTCAACAAATTTTTGGTATGCCTTTAAGCGAAAATCTAACATCCACTCAGGTTCATTTTTATATTTAGATATGGCACGAACCACTTCTTCACTTAAACCCTTTTCTGTTTGTAGGATTGGGGTTGATTCGGTTCTAAAACCATATTTATATTCGCCAACAATTGCGTCTATTTTCTTTTTATTTTCATCCATTGTTTTGTTCCTCCTTCAGTTTAAGTAACCCTTGTTCCACTGCTTTCCAGCCAAGCGTTGCACATTTGATCCGTGCTGGAAATTGGGAAACACCTTGATACGCAAGGGCATCTCCCTTAAGTATTTCAGGGTTCACTGGGTAACCTTTAATGAGTTCATAAAATTCATTAATAATTTTAAATGCTTGATCGACTGATTGGCCGATTAAGGTTTCGCTCATGACACTAGCACTTGAGCAACAAATCGAGCAACCAGATCCTTGATGTTTAATATCTTTAATTTGATGATTCGTAACTTTCACTTGAATCGTTAATTCATCACCACAGCTTGGATTATTTAAATGAACCACAAAGTAATCCGCATCAGGAACGAGTCCTTGATTGCGTGGGTATTTATAATGATCCATAATAACTTGACGGTATAAATTTTCAATTCTCATAATGATTCCTTTGTAAATCCGCTAAAAAAGGCAACAGCCCGACGGATACTTTCAACTAAAAGATTGCCATCTCGTTCATCATTGTAAATATGGAGCGAGACTCTTAACGTTGATTGCACATTTAAAAAGTGAGAGACTAATTGAGCACAATGATGGCCTGCACGGACACTAATTTTGTCTTGATCTAAAAAGGTTGCGATATCGTGAGGGTGAACGCCATCTACATTAAAAGTAATGGTCGCAATCTCTGCATCGGGATTATAAATGGTAATGCCTTCAATTGCTTTTAAATCATTAACAATTTTATCGCGTAGTTTTAACGTATAGGCTTGCATCTGTTCAAGATTGTGAGTTTGAATGTAATCCACTGCAGCAGCAAGACCAATGGCACCACTTATGATCGGTGTTCCTGCCTCAAACTTAATCGGAGTTTCTTTCCACGTTGCGTGAGTTTGAAAAACTTGGTCAGCCATTTCACCACCGTATTCAACAGGCTCTAATTGATTTAGTAACGCTTTTTTACCGTATAAAACGCCAATCCCGGTCGGTCCAAACATTTTATGACCAGAAAAAGCCAAATAATCAACATTTAAATCTTTTACATCAATTGCGATATGAGATGCAGCTTGAGCAGCATCTAAAATCACAATGGCCCCTTTTTCATGTGCTAAAGCAATGATTTCTTTAATTGGGGTTTGATAACCTAAAACATTAGAAATATATGTAATTGCGACAATTTTTGTCCGGTCAGTTAATACTTTTTTAAAGCTTTCAACAGTAATTCTCCCTGTCTTAGTTAAAGGAATATACTTTAATTCAGCTTTTGTTTTTTGAGCTGCCATCATCCATGGTAATAAAGATGAATGATGTTCAAGCTCTGATGTAATAATTTCATCCCCGGGTTTAAGCAAATCACGATAAGCAAGAGCGATGGTATTTAAAGATGAAGTGGTTCCTCTTGTAAAAATGATTTCATCCGTTTCAGCATGAATAAAAGCCGCGACTTTTTGACGCGCTTTTTCATACAGCTCCGTGGCTTCATATGTTAAATCATATGTGCCCCTGTGAACATTGACGCCAAGCGTCTCATAATAATGATCAATGGCCTCAATCACTGGCTTGACTTTGAGCGCTGAAGCGGCTGAATCTAAATAAACCAATGCGGGTTCATTTTGATAGATTGGGAAATCTTCTCTTATCTTTTTTACATCCATCATATTCTTGAATTCACCAAATTAACAAATCTTTCTTTTAAACTTTCATCATCAATTTCATCAACCACTGGTTGAAGAAAACCGTTAATAATTAATCTTTCTGCATCTTCTTTCGTAAGACCGCGGCTTTGAAGATAGTACATTTGTTCTTCTTCAATTTTACCGATTGTCGCACCGTGGCCTGCTTTAATATCATACTCATCAATTAGTAAAATCGGATTGACATCAATACTTGCCTGATCGGAAGTGATAATGCCCTTGAGTGTTTGAAAAGCATTGGCATTTTTCATCCCTTTTTCAATCTTCTCAATTCCGTTTAAAATAATTTTGCCTTTTTTGTTGGCAATCCCAATATTTGTCATATCACCGTGTGTATGCGGTGCTTTATGAGTGATGAGGACATCGATGTTTTGAATGTTTTCATCTGAAGAAATCGCGACTGAACGTAAAAGAACCTCAGCGCCTTCACCTAATAAATCAACGTGCATCTTGGCATCTAAAATATGACTTACAAAACCGCCAACCAAATCTAAAGTTGCATCTTTAGCCGCTGAAAAATTATGCGCAATTAACGCTTGATTGCTTTCTAATTCAGAAACTAATAAATACTTAACATGACTGTTTTCTTTTGCCTCTAGTGACAAATGATACGCCGTCTTATTTGCGTAGTCACTTTGAATTTCAACAATAATTTTGATTTGTGTGTTTGCTGAAACGACGATATGAAAACCATCGCTTTTTTCATCTAAAATTTGAATAATAAGCGGTTCACGATAAACTTGGTTTTTCGGTATGGTTAGAGTGTTGTTTTCATAAAGAAACGTACTTGGCAGTTGGGTTTGAAGTTGTTGATTTTTAATAACGATGTGGTCCATTATGCTTCCTCGTTATTAAATTCAATTCCTAGTTCGTCTTTGATCCACTCGTAACCGTTTGAGTCAATTTTTTGAATTAACTCATCTTTTCCACTTAAGACAATTTTACCGTCAATCATAATATGAACATTCGTTGGTTTAATGTGTTCTAAAATCCGTTGATAGTGAGTAATTAAAATACAACCAAACTCATCATTAACCATTTCTGTCACGTTTTGACCAACAATTTTTAATGCATCTATATCAAGACCGGAGTCGATTTCATCTAAAATTGCAAACTTTGGTTTTAAAACTTTTAACTGTAAAATTTCATTCCGTTTTCTTTCACCACCACTAAAACCTTCGTTTAAGTAACGATGTGCTAAATCAGGACGCATTTTTAGTTCTTCAACCTTCTTTTCATAGTCTAAAGCGAACTCGAATAAACCCACATTACGTCCACTTGTCGCCTTTACGGCTTGACGCATAAATTCACTGTTTGTAACTCCAGGAACCTCAGCGGGGTATTGCATCGCTAAAAAAAGACCTGCACGGGCTCTTTCGTCAACTTCCATTTCTAAAATATTTTCGCCATCTAATAAAGCTTCGCCTTCAGTGACTTCATATTTTGGGTGTCCCATGAGTGCGCTCGCAAGCGTTGATTTACCAGTTCCGTTGGGCCCCATAATTGCATGTACTTCTCCTGATTGCACAACCAAATCGACACCATTTAAGATTTTTTTTCCTTCAATTTCTACATGAAGATTTTTGATTTCTAGTTTTGCCATATTGACCTCCTTAAATGACCATACCTATTATAAACGATTTCAATCATTATATCTATTTAAATGATAATTTTCTTCGAAAGAAGAAAGGAAACGTTTTCAATGAAAAAATCACGTAAATATCTTGAAAGTTTTTCAAAATATGATATTCTAGGAGCGTAGACCTTCCTTTTTTCTTGAAAGTCTACGACGCAATATATTTTTCTCCCTAACGTCTGTCTACGTTTGCTTATTGTCTCTCTTTGCACAACCAATAAGCATGAACAGACAACTCCCTAACACAAGGCTTTTATTAAAGCCTTTTTGTTTATCAAAAAAACAAAACCCACCTCATAAGAGATGGGTTTTATTTGATTAGGAGTATAGTTAAACGCCTTTTTTCGCTTTTCTTAATTGATCAGCGACGGAATTATTCTGTTTACTTATATGCCCTTTTAAGGGTAAGATTCGATCATGAATCGCATCGATAATCCAATCGGCTTGGGGGAAGAAATCCGCATCAAACTCAAATGGTGGTGTAATCCAGTTTTTCGCACCAACAACGACCGGTGGACCATCTAAATAATCAAAGGCCATTTCAGATATGTTTCGTGCAAAATCATTTAAGATTGAACCTCTTGAAACGGCATCACTTGCAAGAACAATTCGGCCTGTTTTTTTAACCGACTCAATGACAGGGTCATAATTAAAGGGGACGATACTTCTCGCGTCAATCACCTCAGCAGAAATTTGATATTTTTCTTCTAAAATTTTCGCTGCTTCGATGGCATGGTATAACGTCGCTCCAATGGTCAAGATGGTCACATCTGAACCGACTCTTTTAATACTTGGTTCACCCAAAGGAATTTCATAATATGCTTCTGGAACACCGGTTGTAACAAACTCTTCACCTTTGTCATAAATTCGTTGGCTTTCAAAGAAGATAACCGGATCCGTACCATTTAGAGCTGCATTCATTAAACCTTTCGCATCATAAGGAGTTGCTGGGAAAACCACTTTTAAACCTGGCATATGTGCAGGTAGGGCAACCCAGTCTTGAGAGTGTTGAGCACCATATTTTGAACCAATCGATACTCTTAAGACAACAGGCATTTTTAATACACCACTGCTCATCGCTTGCCATTTAGCAAGTTGGTTAAAGATTTCATCACCTGCACGACCCATGAAGTCTGCATACATCAATTCAACAATGACTCGTCCACCACTTAAGCCATAGCCAACAGCAGTTGAAACAATCGCTGCTTCTGAAATAGGACTATTAAAGAGTCGGTGATAAGGTAAGGCTTCTGTAAGGCCACGATAAACGGCAAAGGCGCCACCCCAATCACGGACATCTTCCCCATAAGTGATTAAAGTTGGATCTTTATAAAAGCGGTCTAAAATCGCTTCAAAGAGCCCGTCTCTAAGATTGTATTGTTTAATCTTTGGATACATCTTGCCTTGGGGATCAAATGCATAACGTTCTCTTGATTTGAGTTGCTTAACGCGAGGATTTTCTTCATATGGAATAAGCATCTCTGATTGACGCGTTGGATCAAATGATTCAACCTCTTGGTTACTAAACATTAATGATTCAATATAGTGTGGGTCTTCATTTAAATCTAAGTATGGTGATTTTTCGATATCGACCGCAACTAAGAATAAACGGTACATTCTTTCTTTAACTGTCTTTAAGATGGCTTCAAAATCTATTTCATCAGCAACTTTAGCCGCGACTAAATCGCGTCTAAATGTAATTAAAGGATCGATTGCTTCCCATGCTTCAATTTCTTCTTTTTCACGATAGCTCATTGCATCAGAAGGTGAATGGCCGCTATAACGATAAGTAACCACATCTAAAAAGACAGGACCTAAACCCTTTTTAATTAACTCGAGTTTTCTCCGATATGCGTCAATGACGGCTAGTAAGTTAAAACCATTCACTCTTTCACTATGAAGTTGTGACGGGTTAATCCCTGCACCTAAACGAGCAGCAAAGTCATATGCCATCGTTTCTCCTCGAGTTTGTCCACCCATTCCATAACCATTATTAAAGATATTAAAGATGATTGGCAAACCACCTTCTTTACCCCATAATTCATTGTATTGGTCCATTGCTGCAAAGTTTAATGATTCATAAACAACACCACATCCAAGGGATCCATCACCAATGTTGGCGATGACTGTTCCTTTTTTATCATTCACTTTTTTATATAACGCGGCACCGGTTGCGATTGGGGCAGACCCACCAACAATGGCGTTGTTAGGATAAATTCCGAAAGGTTGGAAAAAGACGTGCATGCTGCCGCCCATTCCTTTATGGAATCCTGTTTTCTTAGCGAAAATCTCCGCAAGCGTTCCATACAGTAAAAAATCAATTGCTAAATCTTTCGTTTTTGCCGCGGGGCTTTCAGCTTGGACAACATGATATGTTGATCCTTTTTCATAGTCTTCCATAATTGTTTTTAATTTGTTTTCTGATAACTTATGAATGGAAACTAAACCACGAGCTAAAACTTCACTATGGCTTCTATGAGAGCCGAATGTTAAGTCATTCTCATCCAGTAAATATGCTTGTCCTACGGATGCAGCTTCTTGGCCAATCGATAAGTGAGCTGGTCCTGGATAACTAAATTTATATCCTTCGTATTCCCCTTTAACTTTAATTTCGTGAAGCATACTTTCAAATTCTCTTAAAGTTGCCATATCATGATACATTCTTAAAAAGTCATCACGACTATAATTGTCTACTTCTTCACTCAATGGTTTTTGATAGGTATTTACAGGAATATCTTTAAAGGTAATTTTACCTGGTTTTAATATTTCTCTTGGATCGATAAATTTTTCTTTTGGCATTTGTTCTATCTCCTATAAATGAAACAATGCGTCTTTTATCAATTCACCAACTGTTGGGTGAGGATAAATGATTTGTTTCAATGTTTCAATTTGTATTTCAAGTTGCATCATGGCACTTAAAAATAAAATAATTTCACTTGCATAAAGGGCACATATATGAGCACCTATTAATGTTTGTTTTTTCTGGTCAACGATGAGTTTAATCAAACCACTCTTGTCGTTACTTTCAGCTAAATGCCTTCCTGAATAAGAAACTGGTAGTTTGCTTACTTTAATGTCATAGCCTTTGGCTTTCGCCTCTGCTTCGGTATATCCGACTGATCCTACTTCAGGGTGCGTATAAATAACTGAAGGAACATGTTCATATTGAATGTGATCGGCTTTTCCTAAGATATTGTTCACGCAGACTTCTGCTTCTTTATATGCGGTGTGAGCCAACATGGATTGTCCGTTAACATCACCAATGGCATAAACATTTGCGATATTTGTCTTCATCTGCGAATCTGTAATAATCGCTCCACCTTTGGTTAATTCAACATTTATGTTATCCAACCCTAAACCTTGTGTATTGGCTTTTCTTCCCACCGATAACAATACTTTGTCAAATGGTATTGTTTCGTTTTTATCATTGACATTATATATTACTTCTTTTGTGTCTACCTTGGTCACTTTCGCATTTAAAATAAATGTGATTCCTTGTTTTTCTAGCGTCTTTTTCAGTTCATTTGCAATATCTAAATCGAGTGTGCCACCAATCGTTGGCTGCATCTCTACAACAGTGACTTGGCTACCAATCTGGGCAAAATAAGATGCCATTTCTAAACCGATAACACCACCGCCAATGACAACCAATTGTTTTGGTAATTCTGTCAAATCCAAAATTTCTTTACTCGTAAGAATTCGGTTGGCTTTTAAACCGGCTTCAACTCCTTCAATAGGAGGAAGAATTGGGGTCGATCCTGTAGCAACAACCAATCGTTCACCACGAACGACTTCTTCGCCCACTTGAATGACAAACATTTCGTTTTCTTTTTTAATAACTTCTGCTGTACCTTCTAAAACTGTCACTTTTGCCGATTTCATTTTAAAACCAACACCAGCAACCAAAGCTTTGACGACTTGATTTTTTCTTTGAACGACATCGTTTAAATGAAAAGTGACGTCTTTCGCTTGTATTCCATAAGGCTCACCTTGTGTCGCATAAGTGTATTGTTTTGCGCTATTTAAAAGGGCTTTACTAGGAATACAGCCTTCGTTCAGACAAACACCACCAAGGCGGTGTTTCTCAATAACTAAAGTGTTTAAGCCTGCTTTGCCGGCTAAATCGGCTGCGTGGTATCCGCCTGGACCACCACCAATTATAATTAGTTCGTAATTTTTCATCATTGATTCCTCACTTAAGTCCCTTCATATCTGCTTCTATCTTTTTTGAAAATGATTCTAAATACAGTTTTAAATCTTTTAAAAATCTGGAAGCATCGGCACCATCTAAAGCTTGATGATCATACGTTAATGATAAGCCCATGGCATCGTAAAAGACATAACGTCCATATTCATCCTTTTTCACTTGCGTTGTGATCGTGTTAACTCCTAAAATACCAGTTTGTGGAGGATTAATAATAGGTGTAAAGTGTTCAATATCAAGTGTTCCTAAGTTAGAAACGGTAAATGTCCCACCAGTTAATAAATCAGGATTGATATTACCTGCAAGACTCGCATTAATTAATTCTCGTGCTTGTCTTGAAACCTCTGATAACGTTAACGTGTCTGCGTAAAATAACGTTGGGACCATTAACCCTCTTTCTGTGTCCACTGCGATACCGATATGGGTGTGATTAAAAACTTTTAATGTTTGATTTTGAAAATGTGCATTTAAATCAGGATAGTCCTTAAGAACTCGTGAAAGAGCAAAAACCAACATATCATTAAACGTAATTCTTGGGAGGTTTTGTTCTTCCTCAATTAATTTTAAATTTTTTCGGTAATTAATCATATCTGTTGCATCAAAAGAAAGCGTATGTGTCAATTGCGCAATGGTTTGTAAACTGTGAAGCATTGCTTTCCCAATGATTCTTCGCATATTACTGAGCGGTTTCATTGTAAATTCAGCACCTGAAATTTCAGGTTTTGTTTGAATTATTACATTTTCTAACGTAACATCACGATCGATAATTCTTCCTTCGGGTCCACTTCCTTGAAGACTTTCAAGGGAAATATTTTGTTTTTTGGCTTTGTTTTTCGCTCTAGGACTGGCAAAAATTTCACCAGATACCATTTGAGTCATGGGTTCAACAACTTGTGTTTGTGTAACCTCGACTGCTTTTACATCTTCTGTTTGCGGTGTGTCTTGTACCGGCAATTCTATATCAATATCAATTTCTTCACCGGGCTCACCAATATAAATTACTGGTTCTAAAACATCAACAATGTCACCAGCTTCATATAAGATTTTTAAGACGACACCTTCAACTTCAGAATCATAGTCAAAGGCAGCTTTATCGGTTTCATAACTAAATAGTTTGGTACCCACTTTTACCGTATCGCCTTCATTGACATGCCACTCGCTTAAAAAGCAACTTTCTACGGTGATACCTTGCTTGGGCATTAAGACTGGTGTAGCCATTATTTCACCTCAATTTGTTTCCCGTGTTTCAAGAGATATTCCTCTGCTTCAACATTCCATAAACCGCCATGACGTTCACAAATTTCATCTAAATCTTTAAAGAAAGGATTGGTCTTACCTAATTCTTTAAAATCAGCAAGTGCTGTCATTGGCATTGAAATATGAGTATAAACAAGTTTTTTAGCACCTGGAACTTGGGGTAAGTTTAATGTTGTTTCAATGACTGAATCTAAGCCCCCGACATGAGAAATTAAAATTTCTGGTCTCAATGTGTTGTTCGAGAACATTTCTAAAACTTCACGCATATCATTGGTATTACCACCTGATGTTCCTGTGACACGATGACCTTCATAATGAAGCGTGTAGTAATTTAAACTTGCGGAGAAGTTGGGGTCAGTTGGACCAGCAAAGAAGTTCAAGCATCCGTTAAAACCAAGCAACTGATCAGCCTGTTCAGCCAATGCTTTCACTGGAGCAAAAACAAAGACGTCATCATAGCCTTGACCTTGATTTAAAGCTTTCAATTGATTCACGGGATCGGTATACTCTCTCGTATTTACATAAATCAGTTCAATCCCTTTTTCCAGGGCGTATGCTGGGGTTACCAAACGTTCGGCACTATCTAATCGTGCTTGATCAATATCCGTAACAACCAATAATTTTGGCGCAATCTCTCGATTAACAGCATATTCAATTGCTGCTAAACCCATCGGACCTGCTGCAGCTAGTAAAATGGTTGCCCCATCTTTTTTAATGTCCATTTCATGAATGTGCGTATCAAAATCTGAACGGAAACTTTCATGAAAAGCGCCGGCGATGCATGAAAAGGGTTCTGCTAGAGATCCAGCAAAATAACCTTCGCCTTCAAATGGTAAAAGACAATTTTGGATCATGACTTCTTCAGGGATAATCACATACGTTGCATTACCACCAATAAATTCATAAGAATATCCTGGCGCATCTAAACTCCCTTTGTAGTTTAGAGCTGGTTGAATGGAGTATTTAGTTCCAATATGATACTTATCTTTCCATTCATCACCAATTTCCAATAATTCTAAAACAAACTCATGACCAACAATGATCGGATTTTCACTAATATCTGAAGGAACTCGCTTATGAGCTTCTCCTTGGTTGACCGCTTTATAAGTTGACATACAAATGCTGTCAGAAATCACTTTTGCTAAGATTTCTGTAGGTTTAATCTTAGGCAAATCAAATGTTTCTAAACGTAAATCATTCACTCCATATAAACGTACCGCTGTTGTTTTCATTCAATACACCTCATCTATTATTTTCTAAGTTAATTATACCACGCATGATTGATACTTGATTAGTTTGCTTATCTTGTTGTATAATAATCATATAATACTCATATATCGAGCATATATGAGCGTATTTAAGCAAGTGGAGGTCATATGATGGCAAATTTGGAAAGACAAGATGATATTCTTGCAATTCTTGCGAAGGAAAAGACAATTAGTGTAAAGAAATTAGCACAAGTTTTATATGTCAGTGAAGCAACCGTTCGTCGTGATTTAACCCATATGAATAACCTTGGTTTACTAAGGAGAACACATGGTGGTGCAATGATGGCCCAAGATGCAGCTCATGAATCTGCTTTTGCCATGCGTGAAGTTGCCAATATTGGCGCGAAGAAACTTATTTGTGGATTAGCCATTCAACAATTACATAATCAAGATGTGGTTTTTATGGATAGTAGTTCAACGATGCTTCCTTTAATTCCCTTACTCCAAAGATTTAATCGAATGTCCATTGTTACACATGGGATTCGAACCGGACTTTTACTTTCAAATTTGGAAAACATAGAAATCTTTTTAGCAGGGGGAAGAGTGGCCAACTTCTCAAATAGTATTTTAGGGAGCTCTGTCATTAATTTTTATGATCAAATCAATGCCGATGTTTCCCTTTTATCTAGTAGTGGGATTAATTTAGATGGTCATATCACCGATAACAACATCGATCATGCCATGTTAAAACAAAAAATGATCAACAAGAGTAAACGGGTTATTTTACTCATTGACCATTCCAAATTTGATAAAACATTTATGACAAGTTCATTTAAGTTATCTGATGTCGACCTTGTAATTACTGATAAAAAACCTTCTTTAGCCTACATTGAATTAATTAAAAGGGCTGGATGTGAGCTGATTTACCCACAATAATTTCACGCTTTTTTTACTTATACTCTTTTTCAGCCATTTTCTTACGATACTTCTCAGCTTCCCAGTTGTTAATAAAATCAACTTCAGTTTTATTCATTACTGATATTTTCATCTTATGGCGTTTAAGTGTGCCAACAATAAAAAGAAAGGCGAAAAGTGATTCATTCATGATTTCTGCTTCTTTTTTGTTGGTTTTATATTTGACTTTGTCATCTGAAAGAATCAGTTTTTGCGGATCTGCTTCTAATACGTTATTTAAAAAAATCAATTGATCAGGATATAGCGGATATTTATTTAAACTTTTAAGCGGATTTTTAAGTAAATCATGATTTTCTAAAATAACGGGTGACGTTGTTTGATAGAGGTTCTCCCCACTTTCAATGAGCGTCATGATTTTTTCTTCATTTTTAATTTTAAAATATTTTATAATTTGGTCGTTAACTTTAGTATGCAATTTAATGACACTCTCAACGTCATTTGTTGAAATAATTAAACCATGATTTTTTAAAAAGATGACTTCAGGGATTTCTTGGTGCTGGGCTTTATATTGTTTAATCGCTTGATGAATAATCATCGATAAGGTTAGTCCTGGATCCACATAAGGTATAACCAAATAGGAAAAAGAACTTTCTCTAAAAAGGGTGTGAATGAATTTCTCGCCCTTTTTGGCACAGGTTAAAAGATTCACATAAACTGAGTGGGTATGAATAACATATTTATTTAAAACTGCATGAAAACCCGCTTCAACACTTGGTCTAAGTGTTTCCTGATTTTCTTTGGGAATAATGATCTTTTGTAAAATCTCTTTGTTAGCCTTTTCTAACTCTTCACCATGTAATTGATCTGCCTCATCTAAAAAGGTCTTTAACATTTGATATTGAAGATGAACGATTCCCTTGGTTTCATCCATTTCCTTTAATTTAAACCCTGAGGCTTTTATAATCATTTCTTTCTCATTCAGCTTCACCGATGTGTTTCCACCACCGCCTTGAATATAATCGGTGCGGCTTCCAGCATATTGTGATATTTTAATCAGTTCTTGTATCGCTTTTTCCATCTGTTATCTCCTAAAACCTTAATCCATCTGTTGACCGCCAGTAACATTAATTGCTTGACCTGTCATGTAACTTGATAAATCAGAGGCTAAAAAGACCATCACATTAGCAATATCTTCATACTCACAGCCCCGCTTCATCGGTACTTGATTGATATAGTGTTCCCTAACTTTTTCTTCTGTTGTTCCTTGGTTTTTAGCGTATTGCTTAAATAAGCTGTTGACCCAAAGTGGTGAACTCAATAAGTTACCCGGACAAATACTATTGACACGGACACCCATCTCGGCAAATTCTAATGCTAAGCTTTGGGTTAAACCAATTCCACCAAATTTGCTCGCAGCGTACGCTCCATTTTTATAAGAACCTTTTTTCCCTGATTTTGAGTTAATTTGAATGATCGATCCCTTTTTGTTCTTTAACATCGTTGGTGCGACCGCTTTTACGGTGTTAAAATAGCCATTTAAATTAACGTCATTAACGAGTTTAAAATCACTCGCACTTAAAGAGTAAATATCACCACTTTTTAAAATGCCAGCATTTGAAACAAGTAGGTCAATTGTTCCCCACTGATCGATTACTTGTTGGGCCATTTTTTCACAGTCTTCATAATCTGTCACATTCAGTTGAATCGCAATGGCATTTTTAAGTTGAGATGCCACTTTTTTTGCACCTTCATAATTTAGATCACAAACTGCGACCTTACAACCTTCTTCATCTAATCTTTTCGCGAGTGCTTCACCCAAACCTTGTGCAGCACCCGTGATGATTGCTACTTTATCTTTAATATTAATATGAGCCATCGTTATTCTCCTTTATCTTTTACTGAGTCTTTGCCTATTTTTTCAAATAAAGCCAATCTCATTTTTAAATCAGGATATTCTTCTTTTATTTTTTCGGTTAATAATCCTCTTTTGGGATCTTTTTCTAAACTTCTTTCATGACCAATTAAAGCCCACGTCGTTTGAATTAAATGACGGAAAGCTGGCTTTTCTAATTCGTCACATTGAAAACTTTGTCTCGGTGAATTAATATCTTCACCACTAATTTGCATCAATTCATATTTTTCACATAAAGCTTTTAGTCTTTCTAGCTGCTTAAGGGTGTTTCTCGAAGGCATATAGGCAATCGCTTCAAATCCCAGTTGTTTCAACTCTGGAACTAAAAGATCTAGGTAACTATCTTCAAAAGTTTGAGGAGCCTTATCGCCGGTGATTGAGTTTGTGACATCGCCTAAATAAGCATATGCAGGAATCCCACCCAATCTTTTCGTTATTTCAATAAATGCTTCAACCTTTGGTAATTCATCTTTGGCATCAATATAGAAAAAAGTTGAATCCGTTTTTAGAAAACCTAAAAGATCAAATAAAAAATAAGGATTGGTATCATCTAAAAGATAGCTTTGATGTTTAGAAGATAAACTTATCTCTAATTCGTTTTCTAAAAACTCAATCAGTTTCTTTGTTCTACCATATTTTTCTTCTAACTTCTTTGCCAAAGCATACATTAAATGGCGTTCTGTAATCGATCCACCTTTTTCAGCTTCTGAACTTTCATAAACATCCTTGATAAAATCAAGTTTGATTTGGTAAGTTTTAAAGCGTTCATTGATTTTATCAACCATTTTTTGAACTCTTTTTCTTCTAAATTCACGTAAAGGCGTTAAAAAGACTTCAAACTCTGGAATGGATCTTGCTGGAATCCCGTGGGCAATGACATACGCACTATCCAATTGATCAGGATTATTCATCCGGCCCCATTTACCCGCTTCAAAGTGGACCCGAAGTTCAACTCCTGTCGTATAGGCCAATCCTAAAATACGGCTTGCTACAGCGAATTCTTCTGCTCCTGCTAGTGTGTCATGATCGACAATCCCACATGTCTTTAAACCAGACCGGTACGCTTCATATGCTGCAGCCGTCGGCGAATAAGGCGAAAAAGAAAAAGTCGTATGAACATGATTGTTGGCATCTTCTTCACGTTTTTTAATTTTTATCTCTAACCGTCCATCCTCTTCTAAACGCAGTTTTAAAGCTTCGATTCTTTCTTTTTCAGTTGAATGATTTAGAGGATGATTGTATGTTATCTTCATGGATTATTCCCTTTGTTTTTCAAATTCTAGACAAGCTTTTACATATGTTTTTGCTTGGATGTAATCTTGTATTTCACCACTGGCAATCATTTGCATGACTATATTACCCAGTGCTGTAGATTCTGTTGGGCCGCTCATAATTTCTTTACCAGAAAGTTTTTCTGTCAATTCATTTAAAAGCGTATTTTGTGAGCCACCGCCAATGATATTTAGTCTTAAATAATTCTTGCCAGTCATCTTCTCAATTTGCTTGATCGCTTGATCATATGCATAAGCTAAAGAATGATAAACACAATAGTAATACTCACCTAAAGTTTTTGGTTGTGGCTGTGAGGTTTCCTTTAAGATTTCATCAATCGTTCTCATCATACTTTTAGGTGACAAAAACCGCTCATCATTCACATCGACGATTCCAGAAAAATGACGGCTATTTTGAGCCATTTCTATGACTTTTTCGATAGGGTATCGTTCTTTTTGTTCCCGGTTGATTTCTTGAATCATCCATAACCCCATAATGTTTTTTAAAAAACGAACCTTGCCAAACGGACTTCCTTCATTGCTAAAGCCATCTTTTAAAGCCGCTTCATTTGTATAACGTTCATCAGATAAAACTCCGATTAATGACCACGTCCCACTCGATAAGAAAAGCGTTTCTTCATCAGCGAGTGAGCCCAATACTGAGCTGGCTGTATCATGGGATCCAACAGTATATAGGGTGGTATCATAACCAATTATCTTTTGGATTTCTTCGCGCATAGAACCCAGTTTTTCTCCCGGCATAATCAGTTCTGGAAAATGGTCTTTTTTAAGTCCCAAATGGCTTAACAACGTTTCATCCCATTTTTTTGTCTCATGATTTAAAAGCCCTGTTGTGGTTGCGATGGTATATTCATTGCGTTTAACACCAGTTAAGTGAAAGTTTAAATAAGAAGGCAGCAGTAAAATACTCTTTACTTGTTTTAAGCGGTCGTTTAAAACATCATCATAGAGTTGATAGATGGTGTTATATAGTTGTGGCTGTACGCCTGTAATGTTAAATTGTTCTTGTGCAGAAATACGTTGGTTAAATGCTTCGCGACTCTTAACTGTTCTCGTGTCACGGTAACTATAAACATCACCTAATCGTTCATCCTTATCATTTAAGAGAGCGTAGTCAACCCCAAACGTATCAATACCGACACTCATAGGGATTTTACCAATCTCATTACATTTTTTCATCCCAAGTAAAATGTTTTTAATGAGTGAATCAATGTCCCAAACAATTTTTCCGTCCTTGCGGACGACTCTATTTTTAAAACGATAAACTTCTTCTAAAACAATCGTCTCATTTTCCTTATGTGCGAGTATGTGTCTTCCACTGGAGGCCCCAATGTCAATTGCCAGATAATATCTATGTGCCATGGTTTCCACCCTTCTTAAAATCATTTTTGTTGATTTTGATAAACTAAGGAAGTTTCAGTTATTTAAGACGATAAAAGAAACTTCCTTACCGTTTTTATTCTCTATCTTTTAAGAAATTGTCTTCGTATGCTTGCATCTCATCAATCGCATCTTGACCTACGGAAATATCTTTTAAAGATAATGCATAGTTCCAAACATCATTCATGGGTAAGTTTTTAAACTCTTCCATTAAAAAGAGACGATTGGTGAAATCACCTTTCAATTCTTTTTCTTCAATTAAATGGGTCGGTTCTAACAAAGCTTGAAGCGCTGCTTTTGCTGTTGCTCTTAACCCAATAGCCCACGCAGTCACGCGGTTAATCGTCGCGTCAAAGAAATCAAGGCCAATGACGATGTCATCAAAGTAATTACCACGTTTAATTTCTGTCATTAAATCAAGTAAATGATCATCTTGAATTACTACATGATCGCTGTCCCAACGAATGCCTCTTGAAACATGAAGCATTAAATCTTTGACAAATGGTTTAACCGCAGAAATTTTATCCGCAACTGATTCTGTTGGATGGTAGTGTCCTGTATCCATAGTAATTCCAACACCATTGGTTAATGCATATGCTAAATAAAAGTCATGTGACCCTGCGACAAATGATTCAGAACCAATACCAAAAAGTTTGCTTTCTAAAACATCGGCTGCGTATTTGGCTTCTTCTTCGCTGTATTTTTCTTTGAAAATTTCATCTAAACTTTCCTTTAGGAGCGTTCGATATCTTAATCTGCTTGCTGGCACGTCTTTTGATCCATCTGGGAACCAAAAGTTGTTAATTACTTTTTTATTTAATTCTTTGCCAATATCCACAGATATTTTTCTTGAGTCCTGACCTGCTTTAATCCAATAATCACGGGTATCTTTATTTAATGAGGCAACACTCATCCCATTATTCATCATCGGGTGGGTAAAGAAGCTTGCATTAAAATCAATCCCATAATCGTTCTTTTTGGCCCAGTCAACCCAATTTCTAAAATCTTCAATATTAAGGTCGTTTCTTGGATTTTGTCTTTCAGCATACATTGAATGAATATTTACTCGATGAGTAAGTGGTGAAAGTTTAAAAGCTTGGTCGATATCTTTTCTAAGTTCATCACCTGTTCTTGCCTTATACGGATAAGACCCAGTAACGACGTTCTCACTTAAAACATCACCCAAACCTTCAAATCCTTGAATATCATCACCATTCCAGCAATGTAAACTCACTTGAACTTTAAACAAAGCCTCAATTGCTTTGTCGGTGTCAACACCGTATTTTTTATATATTTCTTTTGCGTCTTCGTATCGTTTTTTAATTGACATTTTTATTCCTCCCAACAATAATATTGTACGTTCCACTTGTTAGCGTTAATACAGTCATGTTGTCTTGATACACCTTATTTGCATAAGGACTCGAGATTTCTTCTACATTCCCTTCTAAAATAACAGTCGCTTGAGTGTTTGCAGGAATGATTATCTCATGTTCTACTTCTTGATTCTTTACAGCCCAATTAGATTGAATTAAGCCTCGAATCGACTTAAAACTAGATTTGACATATGTTAAAGTTTCAGGGATATGAGGCTTGATGACAATTTCACTTGCACCATAACCATCAATTCTAATTCCACCTAAATAACGGTAAAACCATGCATCATAACTACCAAACATAGGGTGGTTATAAGAGTGCATCACATAACCCATTTCGCTCTCCCAACGTTCCCATACTGTTGTCGCTCCAAGGGCAACCATATTTCCCCAACCAGGGTATTCAGGGTTTTTAATCATTTTGATTAAAACATCTGTATGGCCGTATTCACTAAGGACGTAAAAGAGATGGCGATACGCTTGGTTACCACATGTTGAGTGATAATTAAATTTAATAACGTTATCTTTTATATTTTCTGCAATTTTTTTGCGATATTTTTCTTCAGGAATTTCTAATGACAGAGCCAAACTATTTTCCGCTTGTGTTCCAGAAACATAATTACTAGTTTTCTCGTCAAAATAAGTTGTGTTGATTTTTATTTTAATCTTTTCTGCAATTTCCAAATAGTGGCTGGTTGTTTCATTTTGATCAATTAATTCTGCTAGTTCTGCAAGCGTACGGACATGCCAATATAGAAACACAGTTGAGACAAAAATCGGATCGGTTTGATTATTTTCGAAAACCGGGGCAACCCAATCGGCATAATATGTGTAATCTGCAATATAATCGGTTTGCTTTGTTAGTAAAAAGTCGACCCAGCGTTTAAAACCAGCAAAATGATTTTTAATTAAAGATACATTACCGTAATATTTGTAAGCTTTTATTCCCAGTAGTAAATAAGAGATTGACGTGAAATCAGCGGGAAGCCCGCCTGAATGATACGGTGCCGTATCAGTGATTGCGCCTTCTTCAGTTTGTGTTTCTAAAATGTCTTGGGTAATTTTTTCAAAATAACGTGCCATATCAAAGTTGTATACTTCTTGATACAATCTAACTGTTAAATCATTGAGCCAACCCCATCTTTCATCACGTTGCGGGCAGTCTGTTAAAACAGAGTGGATATTATTTTCCTCGGTAATAACTGCCATATGATGAAGATGATTTAAGATCTCATCACTCGATTCAAAAAAGCCAACTTTTTCAACTGAACCAAAAATATGCTCAGCTTCTAAATTGATTAGCTCAACATCACCAATGAGAGTAGCTTGAACGTATTGGAACCCGTGATAAGTAAATCTTGGTGCAAACGTCTCAATACCTTCACCTTTTAAAATGTATGTGTCTTTTGCTAAGGCACTTCTTAAGTTATATTGATTTACACTACCATCTTCATTAATGCCTTCCGCAAATCGCAATTCGACTTGACTTCCAGGAGCACCTTTTACTTGAATTTTAGCCCATCCTGCAAGGTTTTGACCAATGTCATAAACAATGTTGTTTTTATCTAATTTGGTTTTACTTGCGTATTTAAATGTTCTTATTTTTTCAATCGGTTCAATTGTTTGTGGTCTTAGCTTTCCAACGGGTTTACTCGGGTAAATGGGAAACATCCAACCGTTATTCCAGTCGGGTGTGTAATCTGGGCTACACCAGCCCGCACCATAGTTACTTTCAATTCTAGCATCGTATGTTTCACCATCGTAGATACTATTATATGTGGTTGGTGTCCGTGTCACCCACCAGCCTGGACCCGCACTTGAACTAACCGTCTGAACCTCACCATCATTATAAGTGATTTCAATTTGGGCTAATAAAACACGAGATCCATACCAGCCATAACCAACTTCGAAACCAAAAACCACATCTTTTTGATCTAAAAAAGATTCGATTGCGAATGTATCGAAAAGAATGGTGTGATTATAATCGGTTTCACCTGGATTTAAAACGCTGTTTGAGACTTTTTTGCCATTAATGAAAAATTCATAATAACCAATGCCGCTGACATATGCTCTTGCTTTTGCAATTGGTTTATCTTTAAGTTCTTCTTGTTTCCTAAAGTAAAGCGTCCCACCGGATGCACTGTTTGGTAATGAAACCCATTTTGCAACCCATTCGTTATTCTCTCTCATCGTTGTTTCAAATGTCGTTACCAGTGTATCAATTTCACCTTCACTGCTTCGGACGACAAGTTTCACAAAATAAAGTGTTTTTGATTTAAAAGGTTGTCCTTGATAAACAACCGCAACCATCTCTGGGCTTTCTACGACACCACTATCCCATAAGTTACCTTCGTTTTTTTCTAAAAGAGATGCGTCGTTAGAAACTAAAAGACGGTATGATTTTTGCTTCGTAGAGCCTTGTGCATAATTCCACGAAAAACTAGGATGATCATCGACGATATTTAATGGTTTCGTTTGATAATTCGTCTTAAAAGTATTTATTTTAAACATTTTGGCTCCTTAAATTGTTAAGAAATCTAGCTTAGCATAACACTAAGCTAGATTTTCAACATTATTTTTTATATTTTTCTTTTTCTTAAGAAGAAGAATGCGCCAGCAGCACCAACGGCTGATACGCCACCGACAGTAACTATGATAATGACTGCGGTATTTGCTTTTGTAACATTAACAGTCACCTCACCAGTATACGTTTGACCTTCAACTGTAACAGAGATAACTCCTGTTTGTTCACCTAAAACAGACGTGTCGATTCCACTAATGACTGCATCTTCTAAAGATACTACATCACCAATAGTACCACTTGCCCATTTATATTTAGCAACAACTTTTGTTAAATCAATGTCTTTATTCACTGTTACATTGACAACATCTTCAATAACAATACCTTCAATAAAGTCAACAACTGTTACCGTAATTGTTATCGACTTGTTAAATGCAGGTCTTGCAGCGTCAGTAATCGTAACTTCTATTGTTGTTGTTCCAGCTTTAATACCTTTAATAATACCATTCGCTGTCACTTCTGCAATTGATTCATCTGCTGATTGGTAAGAAAGAACACCAGTTGTTGCACTTGCGGGAACTCTAGAGACACCAGCTGCAACGTTTTGGTTTATTCTAACAGTAATTTCTTCATCTGCAGCAACAATATCAGTATGCTCAATATAAATGCCCCAAACATTGCCATTATAACGATAAACAACTTCTTCTGTAATATAACCTTCAACAATAATTTCACCAGTTCCAGCTATCATTGTGTCAGTTTCATCTTTTAAACCTGTCCATTTGTAAAGTGGAGTTCCAGCGTTAATGGTAATTGTGTCGCCTTCTAAGTAATATTCGTTGTAGTTTGTTTCATCTAAAATGGGTTGTGAGTCTTCGTAGATGAACCCTGGGAAAAGAGCGATGTTTGTTTGTAGTTGGTAAATTCCCTTAATCTCTTCTTCAGTTCCATCTGCTCTACGGTAAGTAATATTTTCAAACAATTCTTGTAAGTATGCAGCATTGGTAATGTTACCACTGTTCGTACTTGTATATGTAAATTGAATGAACGTTCCGTAAATGAACCAATCAACAATCGCAACTTCACTGACTGTTTGATCATAATACTCATAAATTTCAACCGTTAATGTATCTGTATATTCTTCACCTTCATGCGTTATTTTAACTGTAACAACAACATCGCCAACAGTGGCTGTGCTGAAAGAAAGAACTTCATAATTGCCATCTAATTCAATTTCCATACTCTTGGAGTTATCGACATAGATTAAGCGATATGTTGTCAATTCTGGAGTAAATTCACCAAATGGTGTGTTGTGAGCCAAATAGTAGAGATTATATGTATTTACAAGTTCAACACCAATGATATCTTTTGCTTCACCAACTGTGATGTTAATTGTTTTATCAATACCAGCTAAGGAAGCTGTAATAACAACTTCACCTTCGCTAACACCAAGGACTAGACCTTTGGGTGTGACTGTTGCAACAGTTTCATCACTAGATGTAAAGACAGGTGTTCCATATGTTGTTTCTGGAGTGACTGAGTAAACAAGTTGTGTCGTTGAACCAACGGAAATAGCTGTTTCTGGTGCAGAGACTTCAAAACCTGTTGGATCAGCTTCAAATTCAACCCAAGTTGTTCCGGTATAAACATAGACATACTCTTGTTTTGTTTCAGCATAACCGAAGAATGTACCACCGTGTCCATCGTGGTTACCATCAACGGTTCCGCCTTCATAACGGAAAATGGTTAACCCTTCAAATAACACCAGTTTATCACCGGCTAATGGTTGATATGATGAACTTAAGTATAACTCATAACGATGTCCACCTAAGTTTTTTAAACCTGCGATATGATCATGACTTCCCGCAATTGTAATATTTGCTCTAACGTTGTCTAAAGCTTCACCAATAACGTTAATGTATTGCGCAACGTCAACTAAATCAAATTGGAAGTAAACAGCACCCCAGCCAGAGTCTGTACCATAACGCTCAACTTGAGCTTCTGGTAAAGAAACGACAATAAGGGTAAATGTATCACTATGACCATCAATTGTTACTGTTAAGTTGTATGATCCAACGACTGATAAATCAAAATCGCCAGAAATATCATCAAGGGTTACAGGTAATTTAAGTCCGGTTGCATCACCATCTAAAATTTCATAAACAAGTAAATCTTGAACAAAAGCACGACCTGTTGAAACCGTAATTTCTTTATCAGGGTTCGTTACTTTAATTCCAATTACTTGTAAAGCAGCTGGTAAAACAGTGACTTCAATTTCTTCAATAAATTCACCTGCATAGACCTTAACTGTTGTTACACCTTCAGTTAGCGGTGTAATTAATCCTTCTGAAGAAACCGATGCAATTGCTGGATCTAAACTTTCATATACAACAGCAATATTTGATTCTGCTGGTAACACTTCAGGAACCACTTGATAAGTGTCTTCATAAATTGTTAATTCAATTTCATCATCGGGAATTGCTAATCCTGTTGGAGCTACATAAACTTCCCAATAACCACCAGCTTCGGTGTCACCTTTAAAAATAAAGGATTGGTCAGCACTGATTTCTGGACCAAGTGGATCAACTGTATCTTTTAACATCGGCACAAAGCCTTCCTTAATGGTCAAAATATAGCCAAAGTAATCATAGCCTTGACCTCTGTTAATCGAAACTTGTTGGCCGACTGATTCAACCTTAACTGCAGCTGCTTGACCAAATGGATCAATCAATTCAACTTTTGAATTGTCAAGCTCTTGCCAGTAATCTAAAGATAAAAGATCATCAAAGACGACAGCAATACCTTTGCCCCATCCACCAGCGATGTCTGTTGATAAGATTTCTGTAACAGCCATTTTTGGTACATAAACGATTAGAGTGAAAGTATCACTATAAGCACCTAAAGTAACAGTTAAGTTGTATGTTCCTTCCTCTGTTAAATCATAAACTCCAGATATATCATCGAGTGTGACTGCTAATTTTAAACCAAGTTCATCGTCATCTAAAACTTCATAAACATCGAGAAAGTCAATGAAACCATTGTTTAAAGCAACAGCAATTTCTTTGTCTTTGTTCGTAACAACGATACCCACTTGTAGAGCAGCAGGTGGAAGAACAGTAACTTCAATTTCTTCAACAAATCCACCTGCGTATGCTTTAACGGTTGTTACGCCTTCTTCAATTGGTGTAATTAATCCCGTTTTAGATACGGTTGCGATTGCTGGATTTAAGCTTTCATAAACAACTACGGCGTTTGATTCAATAGGTAACACCTCAGGAACTACTTGATGGGTGTCTAGGTATACCGTTAATTCAACCTCGTTTGCATCAACAGAAAAACCAGTTGGAGCAACATATGCTTCCCAAGTTCCACCTGATGATGTGTCACCACTAAATGTAAAGGATTGGTCAATTTTGATTTCTGGACCTAATGGTACATCCGTATCTTTTAACATTGGGGTGAAACCTTCTTTAAATGTTAAGACATAACCATAGTAACCATAACCTTGGCCTCTATTAATCGCAATTTGTTGTCCCACTGATTCAACAACTACAGGGACAGCTTGACCTCGGGGATCAACAAGTTCAATTTTTGAATTGTCGAGTTCTTCCCAATAGCCTAGAGTTAATAACTCATCGAAAGCGACAGCAATTCCTTCACCGTACGCACCAGCTATATTGGTTGACAATACATCTACAACTGTCATTTCTGGTAGTGGGGGTTCTTCTGCAAGTACTCTAATCGTACTAACAGTAAATAAAAGTAGGAAAACAGAAATGATAACTTTAATTTTTTTACTCATGTATTTCTCTCCTTATTCTTTGTTTTTATCTATTATTAAACTACTTGTAGTAATTCCACTTGAATCTAAAATATTGATGTAATAATAAACCATCTCTTCAGCTACATCAAACGTAACTGTTTGTTCGTTAACACTTACATTCTTTCGACCATAACTCGCCTGAATATGGATGTCTTCTTCTGCATATATGAGTCTTGCCCGATCAATTGTGATGTTTTCTGGCAACTCAATGGTCACCTCGTTTTTACTGGACGTTGGTTGCGTAATTATTTTTGGATATGGTTTATCTTCATTCATTGCAGTCGCGAACAAATAGGGTTCTAAAAGGTCAGCTGCAATCCCTTGAGCGTGTAGTAAATTATCATGAATTGATAAATAACCGTTTGGTACCTTTAAATAGGTTTTCACTAAACTATCTAAACGGCTCGATTGATCCACATTACTGCCTAAAATTAACATCGGCGTTTGAATATGTCCAAGAGGATCATCGTTATCAAAAATACTTGCTGCTGGTGAGACACTTAAATAGTCGCTTAAGTTTGAATCTGTTCCTTCATTGTTTAAAGTGACATATATAGGCACTGAGAAACTAAAGCGGTCGTCGTAACCAGTAATAACTGAAGCAATGAAACCACCCCAACTCACTCCGACAACACCAATTTTTAGTTTTTCAACATCGTCTAGATTGTGAAGAAAGGAATTGGCAATAATCGCTGTTTTCGTTGCGTAATAAATCCATGTTTCTTCAATCGGTTTATTAAAATCGTTGAAATGTTGGTTCTTTGGAGTAGGATATACACTGTTTGTATAAAGTAAATTAGGTGTCAGCGACATATTAGCATCTTCTTTTGGTTGGTTTCCTTCTAAATCAACAGCTAACGCAACGTATCCTAAATCGGTCCAGCGGCTAACCCAATCTGGATAAGCGGTTCCGCCACCACCATGAAGTAATAAAACAGCGGGCATGTTCTCTTTGATAACAGCGGGATAACCTAAATATGCGAAAGCATAACTTTCTTGGCCTTGATAATCACTTCTTAACCAAACAGCTTTGATGTTTCGGTTATCAATATCTTTGTCTTCGTCATAGTAAAATGTTGGTTTTTGCCATAGTTCATCTGGATAATTAATTCCGTTTTCATATACTGAGTGATTCGTCATGGTTCGATCCTTTTTTTCTTCTCCTGGTTGTTCCTCTGGTTGACAGGCAACTAAGAAAACAATTAACAAGAGCGAAAGTATTAATTTTAGCTTTTTCATTTTTAATACCTAAACTTTAGTCGACCAATGGGAGCACTATCTCCGGTAACATAGTAATCCATAATATCTTCATAATGCGTTACATTGTCGGCTACTTTAAAACCAATTTGAACATTATTAGCATTTAATCCTAATAGATGAAGCGGGATTTCTATTTGCATAATGTTGTTATTGATGGTGTATTTAACATCACCCACTTTTTCGAAGTTGTATCCTCCCGTTGATTTTTCTAATGATGTTGTCGCTGTATTTGGATTTCGGTTTAGGATATATTGGAATCCAGCAAAGCCTTCGTCATCATTTGTTTGGATAAAGACGTTCATCCAATTTAAATCGGTGCCGTTATATGGTGTAATATTATCAAGTGTTTTAATGTAGAAATATAGATTTTCTTTGTTATGAGCCACTTTAATATCAGTGATATCGTTTCGATTGGAGTTATCAACATATCGTAATGATGCAACTGCACCTTGATAATCTCTTGCCATGGCATCACCGGCAAAATCTTTGTAGTGGGTATTCACATAATTCCATAAGGCCAATGCATTTGGATTTTGAATATCGATGTTCACAAGTTTATGATCGTATTCGACATAATCGGTATATTTGAAACGTCTCACGTTTTGAATCAGCTGTAAATAGAAGTTGTCATTAAAGCCGCCTTTCATTAAATCAATATCACGTGAGTGTTCTTCATCAAAGACATCGACAAAATGAACACCTTCTGAATGTAATAATTTAATGGCCATCCATTCATTAAAACTCGTTACCATAACGTTAAAGATATCGTCTTCACGGCTAAACACATTGTCCCACATTGTTTGGAAACTCGCACCTGCTCTAAAGTTCTCTTCAACCATACCTGTTAAGTTGTTATAGCCTCGTTTTGTTTCTGGATCCATATTGCTCACACTAATTCGCGAATGACTATGTTGTGCAACAGGTACGTTGACGCTGCCGTTGTGAATCCATTGTGGTGATTGCCAACTCATCCAAGGTAAAGCTTTTTCATTGAAATCTCCATTGGGCCATTGTGATTCATAAATGTCAAAGAATTCGTGATGTTCTTGGGCAATAAAATCATCATATGGATAATACTTCGTTTGGTCAGATGCACGATTATTTTCTTCGGTAATTCCAATAATGACTGGTTTTTCATCAAATCTAAACCAAACATCATAATATTTATCGGTTTGATAAAACTCTAGGTAAAGTTTATCAACAGTCATCCCTGAGTGACTGTTTGTATAAAAAATGATTTTAGGAACTGCAAACCCTTGATTATGATATTTTAATAACGTGTCTAAAAGTGTTCGCACTGGTTTCTGATAAATAGCTGCGTTTGTTGTATCAATAGCCAAATAATCAATTCCTGCCAATGTTAGCATTTCCACATGTCTTGTTAAAACCCATGGGTCAGAACTATTATAATAACCGAACAATGGTTCGCCCCAAAAGTGGAATTCATCGGTACGACTGGCGTCACTCCCAGCAGGATCAAATAAAATCTGGGTTCCTTCTTCTGTTTGAAGTAATTCAGTGATGTTATAAATCCCATTTTGCATGTGAGGGTGTTGTCCTAACCAAACTGAATAAAACAAGCCAACATAACGAGTTTTATCCGCTTTGACATTATCCGCAGGTTTAATTTCTCTGCCTAGAGCATCCGTACCCGCTAAGTTCATCATCGTATACATTTGCGGATTTAAATTTCTTTCATCATACTTTTTGTCATCTGCCATACCCGGTTCACATCCTAACAAAGTAATTACAAAAACAAATAACAAGATTGGTAATATAATTTTTTTCATGTCGCCTCCTTAGTAGCCATACACATAGCTGAATCTGCCTATTGGTGCACTATCTCCAGTTACGTAATAATCCATTATCTCATCATATCGAGTGACGTTATCCGCGACTTTAAACTCGACATAAACTTGATTTCCTTTAAGACCTAATTGGCTTAAAGGTATTTTAACCATCATGACGTTACCAAAGACATGCATATCGATATTTGCAATTTTCTCCCACACATACCCTCCTGTTGATTTTTCTAAAGATGTTTGATTCGTTCCAGGGTTTCGATTCACGATGTAATTGTATCCAGCAAAACTTGGAACATCACTTTTTGTCTTGAGAAGGATATTCATCCAGTTAAGGTCGGTCCCATTGTATGGGGTAATTAGATCTACTGTTTCAACTTTAATGTAAAGATGATTTTGATCATGGGTAATTGAAACATCGGTAATATCATTTCTATTTGAGTTATCGGTGTAATTAAATGTACTTGCAGCGTTACGGAAATTCCTTGCAAGGGCGTCACCAGCAAAATCTTTAAAGTTTGCTTTTACTGAGTTCCATTGAACGAGTGTTTCATCGGTAATATCAATGGTGTTTTGTTCATATATGTAATGTTTAGGTGCATCAAAGGCATACTCTCTTGCATATTTTAATGTTTGAATTAAATAATTGTCTTGATAGCCTTTTTTAGGCATTTCAATATCTCGAGAATATTCTTCATTGAAGGTATCTACGAAAAAGATATCTTGACCGTCTTCGTATTTAATTGCGATCCATTCATTAAAGCCAGTAATAAAGACATTATTGACGGTATCAAAATTATTAAAAACTGTGCTCCATTGACCGTCGTAGTTTGATCCCTCATTTACGAGATTCGAATTGTTTGAGAAAGTTGAATAATCAAAGCCTCGGCCATAATTACTTCTAGCTCCCTCACTCATCCGGGCACCTGGGTGTTGGGCCAAGGAAACTGAAATAGTTCCATCATTGAAAATGGTTTGGGGAAATTTCCAATCCATCCACGGAAAACCTCGATTTAAATCTTCATCATGGCCAAATGGCCACTGGGATTCTCTAAAGTCAAAAAAATCAAAATATAATTCTCGTTCATCAGGTCTTAATTCTGAACTAACACCAATAATAAGAGGTTTTTCATCAAAGCTAAACCAAAGATGTTCATATTTACCTTCTTCAAACCATAACTCCCATAAGCGGTTAATGGTCACTCGCGAATGACTATTGGTGTAAAAGACGACTTTAGGAACATCAAATCCTTGTTGGTAAAATTGATCAAGAACTTCAAAAATGGTGTTAATAGCCTCAATATAGATTACTGAGTTCGTTAAATCATATACCAAATAATCAATACCTATCATTGTAAAGAGTTCAACATGTCTCGTTACAACCCAGGGATCACTTGATTGGTAATATCCGTAGAGTGGCTCACCCCAATAATGGAATGCACCAACAGGGCTAAAAAGATCACCATCAATATCGTATAAAGAATCTGGATTCATTTCTAACAGTTCAGAAATGTTGTATAAGCCGGTTGTGTGAAAACCATGCCAAATATGATAAAACAGACCAATATATTTACCATTTCTTTGGTCACCAGGAAGCGCCACTCTTCCGAGAGCGTCGGTGGCAACAATATTGTTAATTGTATATTCTTGGCTTGTTAAATCTCTTTCATCTGTTTCTCTTGGCAATTCATCGTCTTTACACGCGATGAGGCCAATCGCCACAGCCAACATCATAATAAAAATTGTAATTTTTTTAAATAAACTCATAAATCCTCCTCACTTAATTCCTGTCATAACAATGCCTTCAATTAAATGCTTTTGAAAAATGGAAAATAAGATGATGGGCACTATTGTTAAAAAGACACTTCCAGCCATCCGCATATGAACCATGTTGGCGGCTGCATTAACATCTGTAGACTGTAAGAAAATTAAATACGGTAATGTCCTCGGTGCTTCTGAAGACGACATAAAGACAAGAGGTCCATAGTAATCGCCCCAGTTGGCAATAAAGACGGTTACAATAATATAAATTAAAACTGGTTTACATAACGGTAAAATGATTTGCCAATAAATCCTAAATGTTCCGGCACCATCGATTTTCGCCGCTTCTTCCAAATCTTTTGGAATGGCTCGCATAAATTGTCTTAATAAAAAGATATAAATCGCGCCACCACCAAATAAATTGGGAATCATTAATGGCTTCAGTGTATCTAACCAGCCAATCTTTGAATACATAACGTATAAAGGAATTTGCGTAACAATTCCTGGCAGCATCATCGTACTCATCATAAAGGCAAACATAAACTTTTTCCCTTTCCATTCGAGTTTCGCAAAGGAAAAGGCGATGAGTGAAGCTGATAAAGGGACAACAATAATATTAAAGGTCACAACAATGATTGAATTCATAGTTGCTTTTAAATAGTCTGCTTCGGTAAATAGGTCAACATAGTTCGTGAATTGTGGTTTTTTAGGAAACAACTGCACGATTGGATTAATGACTTCGACTGAATTCATTAAACTTTTAGAGACCATAAAGACGTAAGGGAAAATGAGGATAATGGCGATGGCAACCATTAAGGCAAATAACGAAATGGTCACTAATCTTTTTTTGCGTAATGCCTTTTTGTTGGCTAGATCTACTGTCATTATTCTTCATCTCCATAAAAGACCCATTTGCTTGTTTTAAATAAAATAAACGTTAACACAGCAATGAGAATAAGTAATAACCACGCCAAAGCACTTGCATAACCAATGTTTCCTCTGTTAAAAGCTTCCCAATAAATTTTAACGCCATACATAAATAATGAATCATCCACACCACGTCCATCTCTAGGTGCAAATGTTAATGTTCCGTTATACTGTAAAGTCCCAATAACAGAAATAACGACGTTAAAGAAAATCGTTGGCGTGCTCATGGGTATCGTAATTTTATAAAATTTTTGAAAGGCTGAGGCGCCATCGATATCAGCAGCTTCATATAAAGTGCTTGGAATATTTTTAAAGGCAGCAATCCATAAAATCATGCCGCCCCCAATATTCCAAAGATTCATAAAAATCAAGGAAATCATACTTGTTGAAGCTTGGGTGAAAAAGGGGTACCGGTCAAATCCTAAGGACGTTAAAAACTTGTTAAAAATACCATATGTCGGATCCATCATGTCTTTCCATAACAAGCCGACTGCGACCATCGGAATTATGACCGGTAGATAATACAAAACTCTAAAGGTTTTGACACCTTTGGCGTTACGATTAACAAGTAAAGCCAAAAGGTAAGATAACACCAAATTTAACGGAATGCTGATGAGGGCATATGTCAGCGTATTTCCAACTGTTTTCCAAAATGTTCTATCTCTTGAAAAAACTCTAGCGTAATTTTCAAAACCAATAAACCTTTGTGTTAATCCATCTGTTTCTAAAAAGGAAAAATAAAAGGAAACAAACATGGGGATAACTGTAAAAAGCAGCAATCCAATAAGTAGGGGCGCATTAAACAGCCATCCTTGATAATTTTTTTTGAAAATGTTTTTTATTTTTCCTTTGTTCACGTTTAACTCCTAATTGCTTAATGCATCATCAATATCCCTTAGGGCAATATCTAATGCATCTCTGATCGTTCTGTCGGGGTTACTTGCATTGTTGAATAAATCTCTTATTGCTAAATCTAAATCTGGTTTATATTTTGGGTCAAAGTAATTCAAAAATTCAATAGATAGTTTGTATTGAGGACCGTATAAGTAAGCACCTAAATTTAAGTTCTCATAACCTTTACCCCATTCAGCTGTTGTAAAGTCTGCTAAATCCTTACGAATCGATGGCAATTTTAATCCACCTTCAGCCATTCTTTCTTGGCCTTCAAATGATAACAAGTAATTTAAGAATGCCCACGATTCATCTTTATATTGAGTGTTTGCATTGATTGAATATCCAGCAACACCAGAACCAATTTTTGGTGAATCACCAATTAGTGGGAACGAAACAATGTCAATGTTATTTTTTAACTCTCTTCTTTCAGCAAATAAAGAAATGGCTGCTGATTGGAACAAAAAGGGTGACGTGCCGACTTCAAAAGAGGACCCTGCTGTCATTCCTGTTGCGACTGAAAGCCTTTCTGTTACAAGCGTTCTAACTGCTTCTAATGTGGCAATTGTTTCTGGACTATCTAAAATAATATTACCTTCAGCATCTGCAACATCAGCTCCAAATGATCTTAACATTGGATAGTTTACTGATAACCAAGTTGTTAGGTTAGCATCAATGATATAACGCTCATTCATGCCGTTTGCATCATAATAGGTTCTCATTTCTCTTGCAATGTCAAGGAAAGTTTCCCATGTCCAACCATTTTGGATTCTAGTTAGGTCAACACCTGCTTCTGATAAAAGTTTTTTATTGTAAAATGTAACAACACTGTCAGCGCTTCTTGGAATGGCATAAATATTGCCATTAACTGTAACCATATCAATAAATTCTTTGTGGAAGGTTTCTTCTAAATTGAAAACATCTGCTTCCTCTGATAATTCAAAATATTGATTTAGTGGCAATGCCAGATTTTTATCTATTAAAAATAAAATGTCTGGTGTGTTGGTCCAAATGATATCTGGTAAAACTCCTGCTGCTGCTTGGTTACGAACCGTGTTTTCATACGCATTAACTGACACATACGATAATGAAATATTGATGTTTGGATAAATTAAATTGAAGCCCTCAATGGCACTTTCAATCATCGTGGTTTCATTTAAGTTTCCCCCTGGAATTAAAATTCTAAGGTTTGCTTGTGTGTTTGTATCGATGTTAATCTTCGCATCAAAATCATCCAAGTTAGGTGGGTCATCTTGACTTGGTAAACATCCCGTCACTAAGACGAGCCCAAATAATAAAACAATTAATGTAAGTATCTTCTTCATAATATCCTCCTAATTTTCGATAATTGTTGCTAAAATGCTCATCAAATATAATCGAGCTGAATAGTCATTGACGTGATTGATTCCGTTGCCCGTCATATCGTGATACGTTTTAGTTTTCATGAAGTATTCACTTAAACTGTATAAATCAATAATCTTAACATAATCATATGCAGCTTCTAACCTTTCCATCCGAGAAAAATATTGTTCAAAGCGCATAGAATCATACGCGGCTGGATTGGGTTGAATTGCATTTAATAATATAATTTCAACATCGGGGAGGTTTTGTTTTAACGTCAATATCATTAACTCAATATTGTCACGATACATGTTTGGAGAGATACCTCCGCCGTTGTCATTAATTCCAAAATGAATAAAAACCAGGTCCGGATTGGTTTGGCTCACTTGATGTAAAGTGTTTGAATTGCTTCCGTAACTAGATTGTGTGCCTCCAACCGATTTATTATTTAAAATCACTTCAGTATTAAAGTGATCTGCTAAATATTGTTGGGTTAATTCCATAAAATTTGGCATAAAGGGTGCTCTATTAAATGAGCCACTTGATGATAAACCTTCGAGAACACTGTCACCAATAGCTGTTATTCTTACTGTTTCACCGTTCGTAAGTTTGTTCATCGTGTTTGGCATTTTTGAAACATCGTATGAAGGAAATTGTGATAAATCTAGTTCACGAACATCATACACATAGCTAACCGATAATTGGTTTGAATACCAAAAAGGGCTTTCTGTATAAATAACATTGGGGCCCATCATCATATAATCTGTCAAAACATTGGAAATTGAATTGACAAGTCGATACGGCTCTGGAATGTCTTCTCCCATGAGTTGATTCGTAGTCAAATGGGGGAGACTATCCTTTAAACCGATAATTTCATTACCCTCAATTTTAAAATCAACATTTTCAATATATTCAATATCTAAAGTATAATCACGTACCGATAGCAATTTAGCAACGGGAAAAAGCAGCTTCCCACTCATGATTTCGCCGTCTTTAGTTAGTAATACTGTTTCATTGTAAATGACGTTTCCTTTCCAAAAGGGTCTACCAAGGGTTTCATCATCAAAATGATACGTTAAGTTTTCATAATCTTCTTCATAATAAGGAAATGGCGAATAATCGAAATCATCATCTTCAATTTCTCCATTTTTACAGGCAGTCAGTCCGATTCCCAGCATAATAAACATCGTTAAGATAAATATTCTCATAGTTAACTCCTTTATCGACATGATACCGTTTACATTTTCAGTCTATAATTTTAATCGTTTGAAGTCAATAAATGTTTGAACTGTTGACAAACAATCATAATCGCTGTATAATTCAATCAAACCCAATCAAAAGAGGTAGATTTATGATTTCTAACAGTCGACATCAAAAAATTTTTGACATCATCCAAAAAGAACACTCTGTTTCTACAAAAGAACTCGTTTCTGTCTTATACGCAAGTGAGGCGACGATTCGTCGCGATTTGTCATATATGGAACAAAAAGGACTGCTAAAACGAGTCCATGGTGGGGCAATTTTAATAAAATCCTCAACGCTTGAGGAATCTTCTTTAGTACGTGAACAAACACTCATTAAAGAAAAACGCCGGATTGCTATAAAAGCGTTAGAATTCATTCAAAATGGAAACACCATTTTTATTGACCCCAGTACCACAGCAGCTCAAATCATTCCTTTTTTAAGTCAATTTAAAGAACTCTCGATTATAACAAACGGCATTCATACTTCTTTAATGCTCATTAAATACACGAGTTTTGATATTACCTTAACCAATGGTCGCGTAAATTACGCAACGAGTTCGACAACAGGATCAGATACCGTCGATTATATTAGACAATTTAATGCTAACGTCTTCTTGTTTTCTAGTGCGGGTATTTCTATAAAAAATGGGGTAACCGAGGTGAACCTTGAACAAATGCGAGCCAAACAAGCGATGATGGAAAAGTCAGCACGTCATATTTTATTAATCGATCATACAAAATTCGATAAAATTTTCTTCTCTCATTCTTGTAACTTCTCGGCATTAGACGTCGTCATTACTGACAAGATGCCAGATGAAAATTATGTCAAAGCTTTTGAAGCAAACGGAGTTGAGCTCATCGTTGCTTAACCAACCCAAAAAGTGCACCTTCATCTATTTTTTTACCATGTCAAGTGTATCATAATCAGAAGATGAATGCACATAATACAATTAAGGAATTTTTATTTAAAAAAAGCGATAAAGATGAAATCCATCCTTACCGCTTTTTATGATTTAATTCTCAATCATTTCTTGAATATATGAACCTTGATAATACCTGCTTCTACCTATGAAAACAATGTCGGGAGTGACACCATATTCGACACTATGGTATACACCTTCCGCATCTTTTGTCGAAATGACGTTGTTCGAACTCATAAAGAGTACAGACCCTGTTGGTAAAATGACACTTGTAATCGATGAGGCTCCACCACCACTTTTTGTGCCAATGATTGTTGCGATGCCAAGTTCTTGGGCAGTGGCAGCCATGAGGTTCGCGGCACTAAAAGTAACACCTGAGGTCATAATATACCATTCATAAGGATAAGCAACATATTCACTAAAGATTTCATAAGTCACAGTCGATCCATCGGTTGGGTTTTGGCTATGATATAAAATTGTCTCATCGGTCATATAACCAAGCGTGCGCCAGACGGCACCCACGTTACCTCCACCATTTGAGGTTAGATCAACAATGATATTTTCAATGTTTGGATAGGCAATCTTACCCGCTTCAATCGCATCTTTAAATTCATCCGGTGTATCAACTGTAAAACTATCAATTGGAACAATCAGTGTCTTCTCATCAGGGGTTACCCAAAACTGTGGCTTCGTCCCTCCAAAGGCTCCATTGATTAAATTTCTTATATTAGATGAATCATCGTAGTAAGCTTGCGTTCTTGACCCGAGTTCACTCATACTTGTTAAAACTATTTTCGGACCACGAAGATAAAAGCCCGAGGTAATATGGTATGTATGTAAATCATCAAGGCCATAGGTTAATCTAAAGATTGAACGATAATGTTGGGTTGTTGTCCCGGTTAGCATATCATCTTTATATTGTCCAAAGACTTCATAAAATGAATCTTCTTCAAATGCATATTTTAATCCGTAAAAATAATCAAATGCGAGCGCTAAATAGTTGTAAGTGAACTTGCTTAGTTCTTTAGGAATCGGTTGCCCCTTTAGGGAACTATCTGTGAGTTGATCTAATAAATCATCATCACCAGAAAGTAATTGATATGAGTCAACACCATAAAGCTTATCGCCGTTAAAATAAACATCATAATAAACTGAACTTAAAAACATTAAATTTGCTAGATAAACTGGCATTAAATGTTGGTTCTCATTTTCGCCGTCGTGTAAAATTAAATACATATCATAATTATTGAAATTAATTGATATACCGGTTCCTTCTTCTTCAAAGGTTTCGCCAAAGGATAAACCTTCACCAAAATCAGTTTCTGTTTGCGCAGCTAAAGAATCAATAAAATCAAAACTTTCTGAGTAATAAGTGTTTGTGTTAAAATCGAAAATGGCTTCATAGACGTTTTTCTCAGCGATAACTCCTTCTTGACTGTATTCATGTATCGATTGAACAGTAACAACTCCCGGAACATGTTCATGAACTTCCATATAGTAAACGGCCATGTATAATTCACCATCATCACCGGTTATTTCTCGAGGTTCATCGATAACAGATTCGATGGCTCCATCTAAAAAGGTAATAAAGGTAAGCAAATCAACATAAGGAAGTTTTTCATTGTTAAAGAAATACATCATCATTCGCCCATTTTTAACGGTGTATTCAGTTGCTAAATTCGTAAAGGGATAGTTGGTTTGTGAGGTTAAAGTAAGTGTGTCTTTTGCAGGAATTAAAATTTCAAATATAATCGATTTTGTCTCACTGTTTAATGTCGCAACCAATTCTAAAGCGACAATGACATCTTCTTCCCCATAACTTGGTTGCGTAATCTCACCGGTATCGGGATTTAAATAATCGGTGTCCCTCGTTAACCAAGTAAAACTGGATCCATTTTCGCCTGTAGAAGGTAATATGATGTCTTCTACGGTTATCTCAGGGATACTAATTTCAGCGATATCTTCGTCTAGTTTCACATCATCCGCAATGTCCCATTTAGCAAAGAGAGTTATATCCTCTGTAATTAAGGTAGTAAAACTAAACGCGGTTTCTTCACCTTCTAAATGCCAATATAAAAATTGAAACCCATCCCTTGTGGGCTCATTTGGTTCAATAGCTAATTCGTTCTCCTCAATTGTTTGTGGGGCTACAGCCGTCCCTTCTTGAGTATCAAAAGTCACGGTATATGTCATTGGATCTAATATTTCTTCTTCACAAGAGGCGACAATTAACCCAACAAAGATGAGACCTATCAAGATGAAAAGCCTTTTAATTGATTGTTTTTTCATTTTTTATCCCTCGATTTATCTTTTAATTCATTTTAACTGATTTTAGCGAAATGTCAACCAAAGTTTGACGAACCATTTCGTAAATGTGCATATCTTTTTAAAAAAGTTTGGGTACGTTCACTTTGAGGACGATTAAATAAATTGTTAGGTGTTCCACTTTCAACAATAACACCTTGATCCATAAAAATGACACGATCTGCAACATCACGAGCAAAATCCATTTCGTGGGTGACAATGACCATCGTCATCCCCTCATTTGCAAGTTGGCGAATAACAGCCAATACTTCACCTACCATTTCTGGATCTAATGCAGATGTTGGTTCATCAAATAACATAATTTTTGGTTGCATACAAAGTGCTCTAGCTATAGCAACTCTTTGTTTCTGGCCACCAGAAAGTTTCGTTACCGGTGTTTGAGCAAAACCTAACATGCCTACTTTTTCAAGGAGTGCTTGTGCTTCCATTAGAGCAACTTCTTTTGTTTTTCTTAATAACAACATAGGCGCCATCATACAGTTTTCGATAACAGATTTATGATTAAACAAGTTAAACGATTGAAAAACCATCCCCATCTGTCGTCTAAGAAGATTTAAATCTGCCGATGGATCCATTAAGTCTTGATCTAAAAAACGAATCTGACCTTGGTCTGGTTCAATAAGTAAATTTAAGCAGCGTAAAAGTGTCGTCTTACCCGATCCTGATGAACCAATAATCGCCACGACTTCTTTCTCGTGGACATCTAAACTGACACCATTTAAAACGATATGATTGTCAAAGTGCTTATGTAAATTACGAACTTCTAAAATGACATTAGACAAAATTCTCACCTTCTTTCGGCGTTCTTGTCTCAAGGTGGTGAACCAATTTTGCAGTCACCATTGTTAAAATTAAATAAATCACTGCAGCGATAAAAAATCCTTCAACAACGCGATAATTGGCAGATGTTGCGGATTGAGTTGATTTAAATAAATCAAAGACGCCAATCACACTTAAAACAGCTGTATCTTTTAAATTAACAATAAACTCATTGCCAATGGCTGGTAAAGAGTGACGAATGGCTTGAGGTAAGACAATTCGATACATTCCTTGTCGTTCAGAAAAACCCAACGAACGAGCCGCCTCCATTTGGCCAACATCAATACCGTTAATCCCACTACGAATGACTTCAGCAATATACGCAGCTGTATTTAGGGTTACAACAATTAAACCTGCTGCAAGTGGATTCCACCAAGACATTCTTAAGGGTGCCAAACCATAATAAAAAATCATTGCTTGAACAATCATTGGGGTTCCGCGAAAAACAGTAATATATGTTTTCGCGAAACCAATCCCAATTTTCTTGATAGCTACTAAATACCAAGCATCTCGTTTATAGTCAATCGATTGTTGGCGCAGTGTTGTTAAAAATAATGAAATAACAAAGCCACCTAGCGTACCAACAATCGATAATAATAATGTAATCAAAATGCCCCGGATAAAAAAGGAATGATACGTTTGGATTAAATACCACAACGTACCCAAAAAATCACTTTTAGGCGGCAAAATTTGGACAATCATTCTTCTTCTGGTTGACGATTTAAAGCAGCTGACATCATGTTATTTCTCTCCTCTGGAGAAATGGTAGCTAATATGCGATTAACGGCATTGAGTAAGTTTACGTCTTCTTGACGGAAAGCCACCGAAACAATAATTTCTAAGTCTGATACTGTAAAGCCATTGCCTTCAGCAAATTGAATAATAGTAAACTGACGGTTGGTTTGAACAATCCCCATCGCTACAGGCATCTCCGCAACAAACGCATCGGTTGTGCTAAATTGTAAGGCATTGACTAAATGAGCATAACTACCTAATGATGTTTGATGAATCACACCATCGATTTGATCAATTAAATCCTCTTGAAGCGTCCCCATTTGAGCAACAACACGGGCCCCAGAAAAATCACTTAAAGAGGTTGCAGATGCATAATTCCCATCGGTACGCACAACCATCACTTGTTCAGAACGGAAATACTCTTGGCTAAAAGCCACTGTTTCAGCACGAACAGGTGTTGGACTCATCCCCGCAACAATCATATCAATCTCGCCTGCTAATAAAGCGGCAATTAATCCTTCCCAACTATACGCTTTAATAACCAAATCTAAGCCTAAGCCTTCAGCGATCCTAGATGCCATTACAACATCATAGCCATCTGCGTAAAAACCACTTTGACCACTTAGTGGTACAGTAAAATCATTGGTCGTTGGTGTAGACCAATTAAAGGGTGCGTAATCCGCCTCCATCCCAACAACAAACCGGGTTTCATTTTCTAAATCAAATTGCGCATCAGATTGACATGCATTCAAAATTAAACCCGTCAAAACTAAAACCAAAAGAATGATGGTTTTTTTCATACTCTCTTCCTCTTTTCTTTGTTTTTTAACAAAAAAAGCATCCGAGAGGACACCTTAACTGAAAATAACTGTTTTCGCTAAGCGCCTCTACTCATCGTAGGAGTGTTATAAGTTTTTCTTATAACCCCATGAACGTTCCATGCCTGAAAGTCCATTCGGCGATGGTTGCCTTTCTACTTCTTCATTGTCTGCCGACTCCAAAGTATACTTTTCTACATCGCTACCTCTATTGCTTTTTAATTGTATGTGCCTATTGTAACATATCTTTTACAGAGTGCAAGGAAATGGCTTCGTTTTCGGTTTAGTAAACGTTTTCCTTAGTTTTTAAAACATAAAAGATGACCAACAAGATTGTAACAATTGTGCTATAATATCTTTAAGGAGGGTGCATAATGGAATATCGAAAAAAACAACGTCTCTACTTTATTATCTTATTAGTCAATCTCTTTCTTGTGATCGGTGTATCGGTTGCGATCTTTTTCATTTCTAAACTTGGCTCAACTGTGTGGCTCGTCTTTGTAGGTTTAATGGTTTACTTAGCATTTTCATCACTCTTTATTAATAGTTATCTTTATTTTTATCAATTAAAACATCAATTTTATACATTAAGAGTCAATGCGAAAGCGCCCATTCCTATCCAAACTGACCCCCTCGGTAAAAGTTTTACTTTAAAGCGTGACAAAGAAGGCTATAAAGATTTAAAAAGTTATGGTAACTTCTATCTTCAACATCGCTATATCAATGATAAATCCAGTCGGTTTCACCGCATGGGTGCCTTAGAGGTCATTGTCTATATTACCAATCCGAAACTCGCTTTTGACCATCCATCAGTTATTGAAAAAATCAATCTAATTGAAGATGACATCACTCGGCAAAGACAATTTATTCATCGCTATTATATTTATGCAATTAAAGAAACTGATGCATTAACTGATGAACAAAAAAGTGAAGCAAACATGGTTCAATTTAGCAGTGCTAAAAAACGACATTTGACATCGATTAATCTCTATTACATTAAACCAGAACAACAGGCTTACTTCCTTCACAGTGATACTTACGCCCCCAATGCATATTATCAATATGCTGTTTCACAAATTCAATCTTGGCTCAAATAAAAAGATGTTAGTAGACGTTTAAAAACGACTAACATCTTTTTTATCTGTTATATTGCAAAGATTGTTTATAATATACTATCTTTTATTTTTTTTATTTTCATCTTTCCTTGTATAAGTTATCCTCAAAAATTTTAGAGCCAAATAATTCTGAAACATCAATTGGACCATCTGTAGTTAATACGATGTTTTGATATTTATATACATAATAAGAGTGGCACATTGGGGCAGCATTATTTTTTTCATAATTAAAGACAATCTCTGCATCGATATCACTTGATGTTTCATAAATAATTCCACCACGAAACATATCTGGAAAGCCAACATATCTTAGGAAAAAATGGACGTTTTTGTACGATACTTGCTGATATATTTGTTGATATTCTCCATCTATCTCTTCAAAATAGAAGTACATTTCATTTTCAAAATAAGCAAGCGTTTCATCATAAGTCATTTCATTATATAAATAATAAGAAATTGAAACCCGTTGGTGTCTGAGTTCTTCAAGGAAAGGATGTAAGCCGCCCAAAAAATGATAATCGTATTGATAATTATGGTCAAACTCCTGATCTTTGAAAACTTCTGGGAAGTCACTATCAACTGCATGGTTCATCTTTAATACGTAATAACTAATTCGATAAACAAACCAAGTCCCTAAAGCATCGTATGATTCATCACTAAATTGATCGAACAATTTTGCGGCACTTTCTAAATTAGATAACTCATACATATATCCTAATTCTGTTTCATTCTCGTCAAAAATTGTATAGTAATCAGTTAAAATGATATTTTCTTCTGCAAGAGTTTGACGTAAATGGGTTCGTGCCTCTTCATAATTACCATCTTCGGGCATGCCTAAAACAACTTGGTAGTTTTGATCATTTAATGCAGACTGAAGGCTGTATGGTTTGTTATTCGTTAAATCACAGGATGTCATTGATGTAAGAAAAAGAAAAAGTATCAGCATTTTTTTCATAAAATTCTCCCCTTTTATTCATATAAACAACGCATTGAAGATTGGCTTAATTATATAACTTATATAATTGCTTGTCAATCTTTTTTTATTATCTGAACTTGTTTAGTGACAACGAAATGCGTTGCTTACGCATTGAAGATTGGCTTAATTATATAACTTATATAATTGCTTGTCAATCTTTTTTTATTATCTGAACTTGTTTAGTGACAACGAAATGCGTTGCTTACGCATTGAAAAAAAAGCTCAGTTCAATAATGAACTGAGCAACTTTATTCATAAAGTTTTTATATTAAAACGATAATAAACGATGCTGCCATACAGGCAATGCTCATCAGGAGAAAGATGAGGGGATACAAGGAGAGTCCCTTTTTCATCTTTTCTTGGTGATATTGGTAATAAGGTGTTTGTCTTAACGAGCGGCTAAACATACTTTTTAATGAATAACCGATAAAGACAAACAACTTACCTGCGTTGGTTGTCGCAATCAAACTAATAAAGAAGATCGGTAAACCAACAACAAATAACGTATCCGATAAGGCAATCATCGTGGCTGGCTTATTGCCGTGCATCAGGAAGTATGCTCCGTAGAGGATTGCTCCATAAATCACGAAAGCCACCAATAATTTTTTAAGCATTCGTGTTCTTTTCACCAAGTTTCTTTTGATACATCATAAACTCTTGATCGTTACAATATACGAAATGCCCTGGTTTAACTTCTCTTAAAGAAGGTTTATCGACTGAATAATCATGTTCAGCTCTAGGGTCATATTTAATACTTGGTGGTCTTAGGCGTTCATATCTTGGATCTGGTTGGGGGATTGAAGATTGTAAAGAGAGGGTGTAAGGATGAAGTGGATTCGCAAATAACTCTTCTTTATCAGCAAGTTCAACCAGTTTACCATAATACATCACACCAATTCGATCTGAGAAATATTTAACGACAGATAAGTCGTGCGCGATGAACATAATTGTAATCCCTTTTTGTTCTCGCAAATCATTCAGCAAGTTAATGACTTGTGCTTGAATGGAAACGTCAAGAGCAGAGATGGGCTCATCCGCAATAATAAACTCTGGGTCAACAACCAAGGCGCGAGCAATCCCTATTCTTTGGCGTTGACCGCCGGAGAATTCATGCGGATAACGGGTCGCGTGCTCTGGTAATAAGCCAACGGTTTCTAATGCTTCATTGACGAGACGAATGATGTTGTCTTCTTGTTTTTCACCAGCAATTCTTAACCCTTCTGCAATAATTTCTTTTACTGTCATTCTTGGGTTTAAAGAAGCGATGGGGTCTTGGAAGATCATTTGCATTTTTTTCATCAACTCAAAGTTATTTTGACGATTGTCAAATTTCCGTTGGTTGGTTTCTTCGTTAATTGCTTTAATTTGTTCATCAACAGATTGTTGGAACGTTGCGATTTCTTGATCGGCAGCTTCTTTTGAGAGTTGTCCATCTGTTACTTTTTGTAAAGTATCTTTTTTAAACTCACGAAGAGATTTATTTAAAGCTCTTTTTTGTAGTCGAAGTTCTCTAAAGCCTGCAGAAATACGCACACCTTTGAAAATGACTTCGCCTTCTGTTGGATGATAAAGTTGAATGATGGTTCTTCCAGTTGTTGTTTTACCACAACCAGATTCACCAACTAAACTGAAAACTTCACCTTCATAAACTTCAAAAGAAACATCATCAACAGCTTTGTTATAAATCTTATGTTTTCCACTTCCTGTTTTAAAGTGTTGACTTAAGTTTTTTACTTTTAAAATGACTTGATTACTTGTTTTATTTGACATTTTTCATCAACTCCTTACTCTTTTCTTCCATTAGCTTGACACGATCTAGGATGAGTTTGGGAATCTCTACTTTAGGAGCGTCTGGGTGAAGTAACCAAGTTGCTGCATAGTGATTATCGTTAATTTTAAACATCGGAGGTTCTTCTTTAAAGTCAATCGCCATGGCATAAGGATTTCTTTCCGCAAAGGCGTCCCCTTCAGGTGGGAAAAGCATGTTTGGCGGCGTTCCTTGAATTGCTGTCAAGCGTTCACTTGAGTTTAAGTCAGGCATCGATGATAAGAGTGCCCATGTGTATGGATGTCTTGGGTTATAGAAGATTTCTTCTGATGTCCCGTATTCGACAATTTTACCAGCATACATAACGGCGACACGGTCAGATACATTCGCGACCACGCCTAAGTCATGGGTAATGAAAATAACAGATAAACCACGTTCTTCTTTTAACTTTTTAATTAAGTCAAGAATTTGTGCTTGAATCGTCACGTCAAGCGCGGTTGTCGGCTCATCACAAATTAAAACTTCTGGATCTGCCGTTAGCGCAATCGCGATAACGATTCTTTGTCTCATCCCACCAGAAAATTGGAACGGATACATCTTGAAACGTTTTTCTGGTTCAGGAATCCCAACTTCGCGCATAATTTCAACGGCCCGTTCGAAAGCTTCTTTACGAGTAACCTTCACATAACGACGAAGTCTTTCTTTTTCATCTGCGATTTGTTGACGAATTGCTTTCGCTTGTTCTTTATCTTCTTTTACTTGTTCTAAATTGTTTTTAAGTTCAAGAATAATCGCTTTTGATTTGTCTTTTTCTTCTTGATGTTCTTGATTGACTTTTTGACGAGCAATTTTGCTACTGGCACGAACTTCTTTTTTAAAGCTAGGAATTTCTGCCTTCACTGCTTTAATTTGTTCGCGAAGAGCTTCTTTTGTCATTGGTTCGTCAGTGTCTTTTGAGAGCTCATATTGTTTTTTCAAATCGATAATGGCTAATTTTGCATTAACAATTTTCATTTTACTGTCATGGATTAATGCTTTATAACGGTTCTTTTTCCGTTTACCGTTAATAATCATTCCTTCAGTAATTTGTTTTCCAATTCTCATAATTGGGTTCAAACTTGATAAGGGATCTTGGAAGATCATCCCGATTTTGTTTCCTCTAATTTTATGGAACTCTTCTTCAGGAATTTTTGTTAAATCTTGACCTTCATACCAAATATGACCTTTATCAATGACACCATTTCCAGCTAAAATACCGATAATAGCCCGGCTAGAAACTGATTTACCTGACCCCGATTCGCCAACGATGGCAAGGGTTTCACCTTTGTATAAATCAAAGTTAATGCCACGCACTGCGCGAACCATGCCTTGATTTGTTCTAAAGGAAACGGTTAAATCTTGTACACTAATTTCTACTTTTCTATTTTTATCCATTATTCAGTACCTCGCAATGATGGATTAAATGCATCTCTCAATGCGTTACCAAACATGTTGAAGGTAATCATTAAGATGGATACAATAATCGCTGGATAGATGACCAAGTGTGGATATGTGTTTAAAGATAATTGACCTGCGTTAAGGATGACTCCTAAAGACCGTCCTGATAAAGTGAAGAAACCCATTTTAATATTTTGGCCTTCACCTAAACCAAAGCCTAAGAAAGCTAAGGTGGATTCAGTGAATATCACACCAGGAACAACTAAGATGGATGTTGTAATAATCGTTCCAATCCCGTTAGGTAAAATATGTCTAAAAATCAAACGCGCATCTTTCGCACCGAGTGTCCGTGAAGCCAAGACATATTCTCTACCTTTGTAGCGGTAGAATTGGGTTCGGGTCACCGAGGCGATGCCAAGCCAGCCGGAAATGACAAGGATGAGGACAAGGGTTAAGAATCCGGGGCCTAAAATGGCGTAAAAGATTGTTAAGACAACCAAATATGGAATACGACCGACGACTTCCGCGAATCGTTCCATGAGCAAGTCAACTGTACCTCCATAATATCCTTCAATCGCACCGTAAACGACACCGATTGTAATATTAATTAAGGCCACAACAACACCGATAAATAAAGATGTCCGAATCCCAGCCCATGTAACAGCAAACATATCTTTACCTTCGCCATCTGTTCCAAAGAGGAAGTATGGGAGGGTCTTGAAACCGATGGATGTACCATAACGGTATTCAACAACATAAGAGTAAATTTGCGTTCCACCAGGTCCAGGAATAACAGATGATTTACGAATCATCTTCGTATAAGGAGATCCTTCAGGGAAAATTAAACCACCAGGATTATCTGGATCAGGTATCGCTCCATCAAGCATACCTGGATTATCATCTAATACTTGATAGTAAACAGATGAGTCGACTGATGTCCGAATGATTCTTTCTAAAAGAGCAGAGTAAATGTCATAACGGAATTCTGTGCGAATGACCATCGCATCACGTCGTGTATAACTACCTGCACCAGATAAAATAATATATTGTGATAAATTATATCCGTCGGAAAAATATTCAGGTTCTTCAGATTCTAAATCAGAGGTTACCGTAATACTTCTTAAAGAGGCTTGTGTTCTTAATGCTGTTGAAGATAAGGTAACGATGACGCGATATTGGCCATCAACAGCTTCGACAGGAACAATAAATTCATGGATGCCTGGCTCTGTGACGCTGCCTAAGGGGAAGATTTCTTGGCTTGCATTTCTTAAAGCCAACTCTATTTTTTCTCCGCCGAGTGCTGAAATATTATCTAAATCTAAAACAACATACATACCTTGAACAACATCAACAAAAGTATCAGAGCGAAGACTCAAATGCGTTGCGTTTGCTTCGAGCTGCATTAAGTTCGTTCCTCCCACATAGTTTGGGTTTTTTAACGTCCCATAACTAATGGTGTTCGTTAATGTCTTCATATCAATAAATTCGGGAATGAAACCGTTGGGTAAATACATCCCTGTTTCTTCATCGAAAACAGTTCCATCAGACACTTGATCTTTATATTTTCTTGTTCCATCAAGGATACCAATTTTTTCTAGTAAAGGAACTCGTGCTGGCAAAAACGAAACTTCTGGTTGTTGTCTTTCCCAGTTTTTCGTTGTGAAAGCAGGAACAAAAATAGCCATCAAAATGATAAATAATAAAATGTATGCGGCTGTTACGTTCATTTTGTTTTTACTAAAACGAATCATCGCATCTTTAAAATAACCAATGGGTTTCGTTTCAAACTTCGTATCAAACAGCTTTTCATCCTTTTGGACAAAGGCAAATTCTTTTTTATCAATATGTTCTCTGTTTGGCATTATTTTCTACCTCCCATACGAATTCTCGGGTCAACGATTCCATAAGAAAGGTCAACGAGTAAGGATGCGAGAAGACCGATACTTGTATAGAAAGCACCGAGTGCTAATAAGACGTTATAGTCGTAGTTTCCATTTTGAAGGGCGTCTAAGTACAGTCTTCCTGCCCCAGGAATACTGTAAATCCGTTCAATAACAACGGAACCACTTAAAAGTCCAACGAAAGAACCAATAATGCTTGGCACTAAAGGAACGAGTGAGTTTCTCATCGCATGACGAATAACCGCTTGTGGTCTTGACAATCCTTTTGTCCGTGCGAGTAAAACGAATTCTGAGGTTAAAACTTCAGATAGTTCTGCTCTCGTTAAACGAGTCAGACCAGCAATTGAACCGAAGGATAGTCCTAAGACAGGTAAAATCATCCCTGTATAAAACCTTGCGCCGGTCACGTCAGCGGCCGGGAACCGGTATGGTAGCCACCCCAACTGATAACCAAAGACTAAAACTAAAAATAACATGAGTACGAAACTAGGAATCGAAATGAAAATCATCACTCCTAATGAAATCGCGTTATCGGTTAAGCTGTCTTTACGTAAGGCTGCTAAAACTCCAAAAAAGAGTCCGACAGGTATGTAAACAATTAGGGCAATTAAATTGAGTCTTAAAGTTACTTCAATTCTTTCTCCTAATATATCAAAGACGGGTACGTTCGGCCGTAGGCGCGTTGATACCCCCCAGTTGCTTTGGGAAACATTTTTTACCCAAACAACATATTGAACTGAAATCGGTATCGGTTCAAAAATTCTTAATCTTGCTCCATCTCTTTCAACAGCTACATAAGAGCCCTTGGGGAGAATAATTTCCCCAGATAAAATCTTCCCAATCATGACGGGGTCTGTTTCCAGACGATCGGTCATATAACCGTCATTGACTTGGCGGGCATAAAAGATTTCCCTAGCATCTTTTTCTGCTGGCGGATAGTTAGGTGCAAGTTTAAAGATAATGAAGTTAATGGACAGAACGGCGAATAAAATAATGAAAACCCAGACTGTCCGAATCAAAATATATCTTAACATTCTTCCCCTGCTTTCCTGCAATTTATTTTTCTTTATTAATGTATAAGTCTGCTTGACATTATAACACATTTAACTTAAAAAATATAGGTCATTAATAAAAAAAAATGAATAACTTTTTTGTAAATTAACAAATAACAAGCAAACTGCAAATAATTTACAGTTTGCTTGGTTATTTTTTGTTAATTGTCTAATAAACTAAATTGATTAAACGAATAAACAATGACTTTAAAACGGGTTATGGTCTTGGAGCTTCTCTACCGTCAACAACGTAAACGTCGCCGTTAAGTGCCATTTGAATTGCGTCAAATGACCAAATTTCAGTAACAGTTGCGCCATCCCATTCGTAAGTAACTTCGATTTCAGGAACTGATGTATCAAAGCCCCATGCGAATGTGAATCCACCACGGTTGTCAGATGCATAAACTTCTAAGAAGCTTGCTGCGTCTAGCGTTGAACCAGAAATACCACCAACGACTAAGTCAAATTGACCGATAAGTGCGTGTGAATAGTAGTTGTCTGGGAACGTTGCAAAGACTGTTTTAATCTTAATGTTGATGTGGTTAACATCATCTTTAAAGAGGTCTTCGTATTGTTCTGTTAAGTAAGTTGCTAAGTTAGCTTGGCCAACAGAGTCAGCTTGAACGACTAATGTTAATTCAATTTCTCTTGGGTTAGCAGCTGTACCTGGCGTGTAGAATCCATCAGCAACAGCTTGAGCAACTGCAGATTTGTAGAATGCTGTAGCAGCAGCTGCTGAGTAACCATGAGTTTCTACTGATAATCCGTCTTCAACTAATGCAGATTCTGCAGAGTCACGGAAGGAAATACCACTTTCAGGGTCAACTAAGTAAGCATCAGTGAAGTGGAATTGTTGTACTTCAGATGTCTTAAGAATGTCATATGCTAAGTAATCTCTTTCAACACCAAAGTAAAGTGCTTTTTGCATATCAGCATATCCTAAGATAGCTTTTGGCATCCAATCGCCATATGTGTCAGCTGGGAAGTTTTCTTCTTGAACAGCTTTGGTTTGGAATGCGTTAACGCCCATACGGAATGTAGTTGCGCCTGGAACTCTCTTAAGTCTTGGATCATTCTTATAGTTTTCGTACTCATTTGTTGGAACGCCAACAGAGTCTAAGTCACCAGCGATGAATGATTGGAATCTTAAAACGTCAGTCGCGATGATTTGGTAGTTACGTCCTGTAAAGAAGATCTCATCTGGAGTATGGTAGTTAGGGTTCTTAGAATATCTTAAAACTTGATCAGCTTCATAGTAATCTAATACATACGCACCATGGTAAGCTGTAGTTTCTGGAGTTGTACCATAAGGAACGACACCACTAACAGGTGTAAGTGAGTTGTAAAGATCCATAGAAATTGGGGAAATTGAGTTTGAACCTAGCCAGTAACGTACGTTCCAGCTTGATAAGTCAATTTCAAATTCATATTCTAGATAATCAACGCCATCAACAGTAACAATCTTAATACCAACATCATCCCAGTCAGCTGGATCTTCAGGATCAGCAGCTACAACTTTATCGCGGTAATCTTGAGCACCAACGATTGGGTTTGAGCTTGCCCAGAAGTGTCCACCACCAGAAATAGCACGGAACCAACCTAAGTCAAGAGCTAATTTATAAGTATCGATGAAGTCTTGAGCTGTAATGTTTAAATCCCATCCAGTTGTGTCAACACTTGGGTGGAATGACCATTTTAAGCCTTCACGAACTGGAACACGCCATACTTTAGAAATAGTAACGCCAGAGTCGAGAACTGTTTCGTTATGAGGAATTGGATCTCCACCAGCTAAATCTGCAGAAAGGACATATCCTGTCTTATCTTCGTTGAAGTTAAAGCCATAAAGAGCGCCTAAGAATGGATCGATTGCGTCAGATGTGTTAGAGTCGTCTGAAATCCATGCGTTAAAGGTCGTTGGGTTCGTACTTAAAGCAGCACGATATGTATATTTACCAGCTTGACCTGGAACACCTTCTACTGTAACTGTAGAGTCATCAGCAGTCATTGTTGACCAACCTGTACCGAATCCAAGAACAGGAAGTGAAGTTTCAGAAACTAACGCCATTCTATCACTGAACATACTAAATCCAGCGTTTGCGAATAGAGGTACACCACCAGCGCCGGTATCTAATAACCATTTTTCAGCTGCAGCAAAGAATGTGTTTCTTAATTCAGATGATGCAAACTTGAAGTTATACTCACCTTGTGCGTGGGTCTCCATAAGAACAACTGATACAACTCTGAATAGAGTCGTTGTTAATCCTTTAGAGTTCGTGACAGAGTAGAATACAACAGTATCACCATAATCAGATGTATCAACTGATGTTGGGAACACTTTGATTGAAGAAGTTAAATTACCATCAACTTCGTCAGTTGCAGAAACGCCTTGTAAAACGTCAAACTCAGCATCTTTGTAAATCGCAACATCCGTAACGCCAACAAGTTTAGGTGCATAATCAATGTCTACTTGTGGGCCGTCTGGATCTTCTGTTGGTTTACAAGCATAGAGAACGACTGCGCTTGCAAATAAGAATAAAACCAGTAAGAATTTTTTCATTTTTTCTCTCCTTTTCCAATATTGGTTTATTAAGAGTTTACTATAAAATTGGTTTTGAGTCAATATAAAGTGGGAAAAAAGGACTAAAACACAATGAAAACGCATACCTTTCTCCTAGTTTATAAAGATTATGGCATTTTTAAAAAGTTTTCGTTATTTTTTTGTTTTTTTTTCTTTTGCTCGTTTGTCGAATAATATCGCTGTGTTATTAGTAATAAGGATAAAGAAAAGGGCTTGGAAATTTTCCAAACCCTTATTTTAAATGACTAAAATTTGATTATTCTTCTGGATCGAGACTGTAGTCCATGGCAACATATCTTTGATACATTTTCCAACGTTTTTTCGCATCCATTAAGTTTTGGTTGAGAAGTTGTTCTGCGTTGTCTGGATTGATTTGTGCAAGTTGTGCGTAACGAGATTCGTTAAGTAAGTATTCATGATATTTATCCCATACTGGAGGTCTACTGTCAATTTGGAAGGGGTTCTTGCCGAGATCTTCGAGTCTTGGGTCGAATCTAAAGGTTGGCCAGTAACCACATTGAGTTGCTAGTTTCGCTTGAGCAAAGGATTGTGTTAAACCACCTTTAATTCCGTGCTCAATACAAGGTGAATAAGCAATAACAATGGCAGGTCCTTCATAAGCTTCAGCTTCTTTTAGAGCTCTAATCACTTGGTTTTGGTTGGCACCATGAGAAACTTGAGCTACATAAACGTGTCCATAACTCATCGCGATTGCGGCTAAGTCTTTTTTCTTCGTATTTTTACCAGCTGCTGTAAACTTAGCAATCGAACCTGTTGGAGCTGATTTAGATGATTGACCACCTGTGTTTGAATAAACTTCTGTATCTAAAACTAAGATATTGACATCTTCGTTATTAGCGATGACATGGTCTATACCACCGTAACCGATGTCATAAGCCCATCCGTCTCCACCAATAATCCACTGAGATGCTTTGACGAAGTAATCTTTAATACTTAATAGTTCTTTTGCGTAAGGTGCATCGATTTGTTCAAGTGCTTGTACCATTTCTGGTTTCAGTTTTCGAGTCACAGATGCGCTCTTACGGTTTTCAATCCATTCATTCGCTAACGCTTGAAGCGCTTCTGGCATGTCTTCCATATGGTCACTTAAGAGTGTTTGAACCCGATCTCTAATCGTTTCGCGAGCAATTCGCATCCCAAATCCAAACTCAGCATTGTCTTCAAATAAAGAGTTTGCCCACGCCGGTCCACGACCTTCTGCGTTGGTTGTGTATGGTGTTGCTGGGAATGAACCACCATAAATCGATGAACAACCTGTTGCATTGGCAATAATTAAATGATCACCATAAAGTTGTGTTAAAGCTTTAATATAAGGTGTTTCACCACAACCCGCACATGCGCCTGAAAATTCAAAGAGTGGTTGACGATAACTTAAGTCTTTTGCATTTTTATCACCCATATCTTTATAAGTCACTTCATTAAAGAAATAGTCTGCTGTTTGTTGCGCGTTGTTTGCGAGTTCTTGACCGATCGGTACCATTGCGAGTGATTTTTCTGGTGTTGGACAAACTTCAACACAAACACCACATTCGGTACAGTCTAATGTTGATACTTGAATTGTAAATTGATATTGAGCCACATCTTTACCACGTGCTTGTAAAAATTTCGTTCCTTCAGGTGCATTTTGGACTTCTTGCTCATCCGTTAAGAAAGAGCGGATAACACCATGAGGACAAGCAAAGACACATTGGTTACATTGAATACAGTTTTCACTTCGCCATTCAGGGACAAAGTTTGCGATGCCGCGTTTTTCGTAGGCTGCAGTTCCGCTTTCCATCCGTGCATCTTCATAACCTAAGAAGGCCGATACTGGGAGTGAATTTCCTTCAATCGCGTTGACGATATCTGCAATTTTCTTCACGAAATCAGGACGATCCGATGCATCAACTGGATCTTCTTCAGATAAGAGTGCCCATTCTGGATTAACGGGAACTTCTACGATTTGATCATAGCCTGCATCGATGGCAGTCCAGTTCATTTCAACGATTGCTTCGCCGCGACGTCCGTATGATTTTTCAGCATATTCTTTCATATATTCGTTGGCTTTTTCTGCATCCATTAAATGGTTATTTAATTTAAAGAATGCAGATTGCATAATCGTGTTAATCCGTCTACCTAAGCCAATTTCATAGGCTAAATCAACAGCATTAATAATGAAGAACTTCGCTTTTTTAATAGCGAGTTGGCGCTTCACTTTGTTGGGTAAGAATTCTTCAATATCTTCAAGCGTTGTTTGTGTATTAAGTAAGAAAGTACCGCCTGTTTTTAAGCCTTTAAGCATGTCGTATTTACGTAAGTACGTATCAGTTGAACAAGAGATAAAATCAGGGTAGTTTACTAAATAAGTTGAACGAATTGGTTGATCGGAGAAGCGAACATGCATTCTCGTAACGCCACCTGCTTTTTTCGAGTCGTATGATGCGTATGCTTGGGAGTAAAGGTTGGTGTTATCACCAATAATTTTGGTAATATTTTTAGTTGCCCCTACCGTTCCATCAGAGCCTAAACCAAAGAATAATAATTCGGTTGTTTTGCCATCAGTTAGATCAATCGTTGGGTCATATGTTAAAGATGTGTGAGTCACATCATCAACGATACCAATGGTGAAATGATCTTTTTGGGTTGTTTTCATATTTTCATAGACTGCTAACAACATTGCCGGAGTTGTATCTTTTGAGGAAAGTCCATAAACACCACCTAAAATTTGTGGAGCATTTTCGGTACCGTAATATATTGATTTAACATCTAAATAAAGTGGATTACCTGTCGCACCATTTTCCATGGTCCGGTCTAAAACAGTAATTCTTTCAACTGTCTTTGGCATCTTATCTAAGAAGTATTTGGTGCTAAATGGACGATATAAATGAACAGTTAGCAAACCTACTTTTTCACCTTTTTTCATTAAGTAATCAACAGCTTGTTTTGTTGATTCACAGACAGAACCCATCGCGATGACGATGTCAGTTGCTTTTGGATCACCATAATAAGTAAACGGTGCGTAGTCGCGGCCAGTCACTTCTGATATGGCTTGCATATATTCATTAACGATGTCAGGTACAGCTTCATAATGTGTAGATTGTAAGACTCGTGTTTGGAAATAAACGTCGTCACTTTGTGCTGTTCCTCTTGTAACTGGTCTTTCAGGGTTTAATCCTGTTTGTCTAAACGCTTGGAGTTTTTCACGGTCTAATAGACGATCAAACACTTCATAATCCATGACTTCAATCGATTGAACTTCGTGCGAAGTTCTAAAGCCATCAAAGAAATGAACGAAAGGAATGCTTGATTTAATCGCTGCTAAGTGAGCGATACCCGCTAAGTCCATTGAAGCTTGAACTGAGGATGATGCCAAAAATGCAAATCCTGTTTGTCTCGCTGCATAAACGTCTTGATGGTCACCAAAAATTGAGAGCGCTTGTGAAGCGATTGATCTCGCTGCAACATGAATAACGCCCGGTAAAAGTTGACCCGCTATTTTATACATGTTCGGGATTTTTAATAAAAGTCCTTGAGATGCTGTAAACGTTGTTGTCAAAACACCCATTTGTAATGACCCGTGAACTGTACCCGCAGCACCTGCTTCACTTTGCATTTCAATGACTTTAACCGGCATACCGAACAAATTCTTTTTGCCTTCTGAAGCCCATAAATCGACATGTTCTGCCATGGGCGTGGATGGTGTGATTGGATAAATGCCCGCAACTTCGGTAAACGCATACGCACAATGTGCCGCTGCTTCGTTACCATCCATGGATTTAATCACTTTTTTGATTGCCATATTTTAACTTCCTCCTGAATATGTTTATTTACTTAATATTTCAACTATTTCTGAAGCATTCTTTTTTGGAGATGCTTTTTTAAATACATGTATCACTTTTCCTTCTTCATCTAAAATGAAAGTTGACCGCTGAAAACCCATAAATGTTTTGCCGAACATCTTTTTTTCAACGTAAACACCAAATTGCTTGGCAACTTCTGCGTTTTTATCGCTAAGAAGGATAAAAGGTAAATCATAATCTTTAATAAATTTTTGATGACTTGCTTCATCATCTTTAGAAATTCCAATGACGACGACATCAAGTTGTTTCAATTGTTCATACGATTCCCTAAAGGCAAGGGCCTGTGTTGTACAACCGGGCGTATGATCTTTTGGATAAAAATAGATAACAACTTTTTTACCGTGGTAATTTTTAAGCTCGTGGACGTTGCCTTGGGCATCGGGCAACATAAAATTCCGAACTTGCGTTCCGACTTCTAACAATTTAACCACCTCTTTTATTTTTTTCACTGGTCCATTAACATTATAACGCATTTGTGTCAAATAATTAAGCCTTTTTTAGTTTTTAATGCGAATAATCGCACCTTTTAAAAAGATTATAATTTATTTAGGGTTTTTCGCTAAATGTAAGGGCTTTCTTAAGAAAAATCTGACATTTTTTTTCAAAAAAGAAAAAGAAAAGGAGTAGAAAATGAACTTTTTCACTCCTCTTTTCATTGATTTTGGTCAAAAATGATGTTACTTATCAAGCTGATCAATTAGTTTTACCTTCTCGTTGCGTTCCATCAGTTGATAATATTTTCGCCATGTTTTAATTGACTGTAAAGGAATCATCTCTCCTTTAAAATCAATCTTTTCAACAATGTCTTTTTCCTTCAAAGGAAAATAGTGTGTCTCGTTTTGATAAACAATGGTAAAACCAGCGATAACATCAACGTCAATACCATCAATTTTAAATTCTAAAAAATGTTTTGTTTTATATTGTGGATGCGGGATGTTGGGTTGTCCTTTTCCTATCTTAAGTAGCGCTGCTTTTGCTCTTTCAACATCAGATTCCTTAATCATAATATCGATATCGTTAAATTTTTCAGCTATTCCTTTAAAATAAAGTAAGACCGAACCACCAATAGCCCACATCACTTCTGTTTGATTTAAAGTGTGCGCAACTTGTTGAAGGACATTTAATTTCTTTTTCATAGACACTACCTCAAAGATGTTGAAGGACTAAAACTAAATTGATAAAGAGAGTGAACCCCATAATAGATGTCGTTAACATCGCAATCATTTTTTCCGTCGCCTTAAAGGGCACATCTTCTCGTGGTTTCACTAAAAAAGTATTTCTAAAAACAAAGAGAGCTAAATAAAAGATGCCGCTCATCATTAAATAAATGACAATCGAAAAATCTTCATTTCTCATTGAACTAATATGATACCATTCTTTCGCGAGTTTTGCATAGGGTAATAACGATGATGGTGCGAGTGTTTCTGCTTCTTCAAAGTCTCCTTGGTAAACAATGCCATCTTTTTCTAAATAGATTTGCATATTGGTTTGACTAAAATCAATTTCAACTCGTGCAGAATCATTTTCAACATGAAGATCGATTTGTTGCCAAACGCCTTCAGCAAATGTTTTAGTGACTGAAATGGTCTCGCCTTTTCTTGAAGTAAAGACAAGTGCTGATGGTTCACCATAATATTTAACACCCTCATAAACGAACGAGGGTGTTTGAGGATAAACTAAATAAGCCCCAACAGCGAATAAAACAAAGGAAATCGCGAAGATAACCCAAAATCTCATCTTTTTAATCCTTCTTTTTAAACCGCTTCAGCGGTGGTTTGTTTCTTTGTTTTTTTGGCTTTTGCCAATTGCTCTTTCACTTCATCGCGAATAGATTCAATCACTTTTGCTTGTTCTTCCTCGGTATCAAGTAATTCAACATTATCTAACATCTCTTGAAGTTTATATTCTTTAACTAAATAACGTTTTGTTTGATAACCGATAATCGTCGTTAGCGTTGTATTGACGGCAAACTGTAATCCTGATTCAATTGCTGTTCCAGCAAGACCGCCAACAACTGAACCAATGGTTGATGTTAAAATATTGCCACTTTGTGAAGCCCGATCAATCGCGCCTATGATGCCTGTACCGATGGTTTTTCCTAAGCCGCTAGTTGCAGTGCTAACACCATAAGCAATAAGTGCGTTTCTTAAGACATTTTTATAAATTCTAGCCATTTGTGCATCAGAGGGACGATAACCATATAAGAAAACAATGTCTTTAATTAAGTTTAGTTCATAAATAATAACAAGTAATGTATCTAAGGCTTCTGATTGTGATAAAGCAGTTGATAGACCGACACGAAGAGCACTTTTACGAATCATTTTTTCTGCAGATGATTTAATATCAGTTGTATAAATTTCCGTTAATACTGTTTTTAATTCTTGATCATCCTTTTTGTGTCTTGCAACAGCTAGTTTTCCCATATTCTTCTCAGAATACCAATTGATACCCTCCGTTTTATACGTAACATCGATCATTTTATCGGCAATGTCTTCTCTTAATTTTCGGTTGTATTTTTGTGCCTTAGAGGCGGTTGTTACGTTCACATCTGTCATAAACGATTTTGTATTTTTCAGTTTGATGACGGGAACCAAATAACCAAAAAGGAAAACGAATACTGCGCCCACAGTACCAACATATCCTGCATATTCATGGATGTCAAATAAGCGTAACACAACAAAAAATAAACTGACAATCATGACCACCGCAATCGCCATTGCAAAAATAAAGAGAAAGGATTTTGCAGCCTTAATATTTTCTGGATTCGCACTCTGTCTTTGATATTCTTCTAACGTGATTTTCTTTTCATTGATATTCTCGTTCATCTTTACCTCCAACATAATAAAATCTTAGTTATTTACTATAGATTATAACATATTAATCGATGCTTGCGCCTATCTTTTGACGACATTTTATGAAACAACATTTTGCTTTTTTACATAATACTTTGGAAATAAATAAAAGACGCCTGCTTGGCGTCTTCATTTAAATTGATACCTTTTATTCAGCGACAGCCTTTTCTAAACGAATATGTTTATTAATGAGTGGTACTGTTACTGATAAGTTGATGACTAGTAATAGAACTAAAATTGCTGTTCCTCCAACTGTTAGTGCCATATAGAAAGAATAGAGTAAAGGAATGATAATTAGCAGTTGGATGATATAGGAGATAGCATAGAGTGGATGCTTCGCTCTCTTGTTTGATAAATAATCTGCAAAAAGCCCAACAAGGCCAAATAAGCTTGCTACAGCAAACAAGAATGAAGCCCCTGGTAACGTAAAGGTTGTTAATATAGTTAAAAGAAGATTAATGATAACCCCAATGAGTAAAACACGGTTTTGCTCGGCTTTTCTTGCAAATAATTTAAATCCTAAAAGCATCACAACCATAAAGAGTAAGGTGATGAAATCAAACCCGCTCACACGTGTATACGTTAAACTAAAGGGTGCTTTACCTAAGAATGCAACAAGTCGACTAAAGAGATATCCTGTGACAACCAAACCTAGCGTGAGTGCCAACCCTTTAGGCAATGTTTTGGTAAAGGTTTCTTTGGTGAATGTTTTTTGTTTTATTATAACAAATAAATAACCAGCCAATCCTAACACAAGGACAATAACTAAAATTACTGCTACTGTTTGGCTATAATGAATTAAAACACCAGGGAGTAAAGTGAAGAATACCTGATCATTGTTCGCTTTAAAGTAGTCATTTTCAATATAACGACTTTGACTTACAAATTCACGGATGACAGGCTCAACTTGAGTACCCATATGTTGAATGGATGATAAATTAATATTTTCATACGCATCAAGTGGAGAGTGATAATTGTCAATGCCCGCCAAGGTTGCGAAGTTTAATCCTGGAAAATCAGCTTCAATGAACGGGGTAAAATCGGTACTATTTGGCATTACAGAGTAAACAGCTGTTGCCATTGAATATGTGACAGGTAGTTTTGCCTTTGTATATAAATCGATTACTTTTTCATTTCCTTTAGATGTCTCAAACATATACGCAGGACCGTATCTACCGCGTGATTCTAAATTAATAACAAACTTGACTGGTGCAACTATCCTTGGATCAATCGCAGCCACTTTAGCACCATACAAACCCACTTCTTCTGCATCAGTAAATAAGAAATATATGCTGTTTTCTAATTCTAAATCTTTAAAAATATAGGCCAGTTCTAATAGACTTCCAACCCCATATCCATCGTCCATCGCCCCAAATGAGCGACCGAGTTCTCCTGCACGTCCAACATGGCCTCTAGAATCGTAATGCGCTAAAATTAAAATGCCTTCTTCGTTACGTCCTTCAATTTTGCCGACGATATTAACTAAATCATACGGTAACGTTTCTCCAACCATCGTTTCAACTTCGTCCACATCGTAGGTGTAACGTGTCACATTGGCATGACCTAAATATCCTTTTAATGTTTCCTCAAGATACACTCTCACTTCTTCTAGTTCCACTTGATCATAATATGAGTGTGGTTTTCGTGAGATTTGTTCAATATGAGCTGCTGCTCGTACTGCACTAAAAGACCCTTCTGTATCTGCTGTTTGTGGTGTTGGTGTATAAAGCACAAATAACGACAAAAATAATCCTAATAAAATACTTAAAATCGCAATTAAATGCACCTTTATTTTATTTACCACTGGTTTCATAAGCACTCTCCTTTATTTACTGTTTATTATATGGTTTCTAAATCGATTTCTCAATTAAAGCGCATTACTCATTAATGAAAAAAAGACCTAGACAGAATTTGTCTAGGTCTCTTTGTAGCTATAAAAATTGCATTAATTTGCTAAGATGATTGGGTTACCATCAATATAAGCCCATTCACCGAAAACATAAACGTTTTGGTTGCTGCTCCACTCAGCAGGAACCGATTCAGCGTTGACAAAGATGTTAATTGGATTTTTTGTTATAAATGGTTGATCACCAATATTACGGATAAAATGTCTTGGAACAACAACATTTTGAAGAACTTCGTTGTTTGGTGATCCAAAGGCAGCATCTTCAACCATCATTGGATTAATAGTTAAGAAAGTGATGCTTTCAAGAGTACTAATTGCGAACGCATGTTGCTTAATTTCAAAGACTGAAATTGGAATAACAATATTTGTGAGTTTAGTTCCCATGAAAGCAGCTTTGCCAATAACTGTAATCGTATCAGGAAGAGTAATTTCTTCAAGTCCACTATCAGCGAACGTATATTCAGGAATTTCTTGGAATCCAATGGGGAATTTAACTTCTTTAAGGGATGGTGTTTCTCTAAAGACCCATCTGCCCCAAGTCATAACTGCGTTTGAGAAATCAACGGATTCTAAACTTGGGTTTCGCCACAATGCATTATCACCTATCCGTGTGCTTCTTGATAAGTCACCTTCAAAGGTTACTGTTTTTAATCTTGGCATATGACCTAGCGATGATGAATGGTAAACGCCTGGTTTAATGACGAGATTTTGAACATAACCATTGTCTTTGAATGTATATGTCCACGCACCTTCAATAATTCTCGAGCCAACAATTTCAGGAATGACAACATCGATGTTTCTACCTAAGTATTTATGAAGAATTGAGTGACCAATTCTAACGCCTGAGATTGTTTTCCATAAGTTACCAGTAGAATTCCATTTCGCATAAAGGACAATATCATCTTCATATTCAAAGATGAAGTTGTTTACATGCATACTATTGTCTTCATTCATCCATCCTAAGAAGTCATGAGAGACACCATTTTCGCTGTCATATTCATGAGCTAAAATAGGTAAGTTAACAGTTCCAGCAAATGGCACTTTAATTTCAGTTTCTTCAATGCCGTCGATTAATAATACGGTATAGAGATAATCTGAGAAAACACCATAAACATAAAGATCTTCATTGCTCATTGTGTAATTTTCAATTTGCATCGCTGGTTCGTCCATTAAGTTTAGGACCCAACCATCAAAGGTGACATGATAATCGCGTTCAATATCAGCAATTTGGTCTAACATTTCTTGACCAATATCAAATGTTTCGTTGTAGCGATGCGTAAAGTTCACTGTCTCATCACCAAAGGTGTAAATGACTTGGTAATCTTTAAAACTGTAATGAACGAGTAAGTGCGTTGCTTGAGCCCCATTGGGCTCAACGATGATGTTCTCAATAATTGTTCCTTCTAAGACGTTTAAACTGTTTGTTTCGTCAAATTCTAAATAATCTGGAAGAGCGATGGGTGGATTCATTAAGTCTTCTAGTAAAACATAGGTGGCAAGCTCACCAACGACTCCTTCAAATTGTTGACCACCTTTAATGAAGTAGCCACCGCCAATACTTTCAAAGAAGTAATCTACATAGTACACGGCTGTTGGGATTTCTTCATCTTCAAAACGTGCTTCGAAAACTAAAGCGTCATCTCTAATGCCATACTTAGCTGAACTGACTAATTCATTGTCTAAATACCAGCCTTTGAAGACTTGACCTTCTTTAACTGGATCATCTGGGAAAACGACATTAGCATCATAGATGCCGATATCGGTATCTACTTCGCCACCATCAACCATGAAGCTAGCTTCATATTGAATTGCGACATAATAAAGTGACGCGTTAAAGACATAATGTTCACTTTCTGTTCGATTCGTAGGGGAGGAGCCAGCTTCATCATACACATAACCTGGGATATCCTTAGGTTCACCCGTGAAGTATGTGAAAGATGTCGTTGTAAACGTTTCTGTAATAGTTTCAATCGAGTTATGTTTATTGTCAATGTCATCTAAAAGAACATGGTAAACATAGTAACCGACAATTGTATTTGTATAAGAAACTTGTAAAGTAATATCCTCAGTAAGGAGCGTTCCAAAAGGAATAATCGCACCATTTGAGCGCCAACCTTCAAAATTATAACCATCAATACGAGGCCAGAGTGTATAGTTCGCAATTTGTGTTAAGTAAGGCAAGTCGTAGCTGATGAGGAGACCACCATCTTTATCTAAATAGTTAACTTCAAATGTATCGTAAGCAAAGTAAACTTTAAGAACAGGTGGAGTTATAAATGCTGGACTAAAGAAGAGCTCTAACACAGATTGATCTTCATCAATCTTGAAGCCATGAGGCACTTCATATTCAGCTGTAATGGTTGAGCCTACAGGGGCAAATTTTGTAACTTGACCTTGATGAATATACTGATTACCAATATGGGTCCAGTAATAGTATTGAACAATATACTCTTTCCCTTCAGCAAAAACAGGATATAATGTCAGATCATCTAGTAATAAATAGATATCACCTTCATTATAAACATTGTCTTCATCATCAACCCAGTGTAAGAAGACATGATCTTCCATGTAAATAAGAGGTAATAAACCAATTGGACGTTCATATAAGACAGGAAGACCGTGAACTTCATAGTCAACATCATACTCTTCATCTGGGGGAGTATCACTTAATTCAAAAGGTACTTCGCTAACATCAAAATGAATGATGTATAAGTTATTGTCCATATAAAGGTTCAGTTCAAGGGCACCGTCTTCTAGAACAACACCCTCAGCGTTTGATGCACTGGTATTTAAATGATATCCCGTTATTTCAGGCGCATCCGCTGAAACCTCATCACCTAAATCTGCTTCAAGTACATCACTGCTAATTAAAACATAACCGCTTACAGGGTCAAGTTTATACACATTAACAACATAACTCTCATTTGGTAATGCTTTGAAAACAGGATAAAGAGTTATGTCTTCTGTGTAATTATAAACCGTGTTACGATCAACAACTTCACCATCTTCTGTTTCCCAACGTAAAAACTCATGACCTTCTTTAACGGGAACAGGTAAAAAGCCGATTTCCGAATTATAAGCAATTGAGCGTCCTTCGGTGTTTGGGTAATCATAACTTATTTGATAATGATTGGGGGTGTAAATCAATTGAATTTCAGTATCTTCAGTAATATTTTGCCCTTCATGATCCCATTGAACGGTGTATCCTGGTCTTTCTTCGACAACTGGATGTTCGACACTAAAACCAGAACCAATCTCATGAGTTGAAATGACGTCACCGTTCTCATCTTTAAAGGTAACGGTATAAGAAATGATTGGTAAGTTTAAAACGTATGTTGTCCCATCCCCAAAGGTAATAATCGCATCATTATTTTCGTTGATGACAACATCTGTAATACTGACATTGGTAATACCCAACATCATCCCAAACGTAATATAGCCCATGAGTGAATTCCATTCATTATCGGCAATATCTTTCCATTTGATCTGGTTATCTTCGATGGTGAAAACAACCTCGACATTATTACGCAAATCTTGACTTGTTAAAAGACCTACAGAAATGAGGTTTTGATATGCGTTGCCACTACCAGCAAAACGCCATCTTAAATGGTTGTTTCTAAGCTCGTATTCAACGAGATCACCACTTGAACCGATGAGATAGCCGACCTCTTCGATTTCTCCATTCGAGTATTCAATAAGAAGTTCGCCTTGTCCGCCAAAAGAAACTTTTACGATGCCTGGTTCATTTCCTGAATTTTTTTGAGGCATTCCTAAATCTTTTGTGCTACCGTCTAAATAGTTTACATGGACGTGGCCGTCTTCAATATAAATGCTTGTAATCAAACTATCGTCTGGTAAATCAGATCCATTTGGATTACAAGCCATTAAAACAACTGCTGCAGTTATCATTATGACAAATAAAAGAATTTTTCTTAGCCTGAGCATAAAGTCCTCTCCTTGGTTAATTTATCACTAATTATATAATAGTTATTTCATTTTGAGGTTCAAAGTGCTTTAGGGTTTATTTGGATAGATTATAATTTTCCCTGAAAATAAAAAAAGTTTGATATACTTGTATATCAAACTTAACTTAAAAACGAGCGTTTAATCTTTTTTTGAACAAAACTTACATTTGTATATTAGCAGCTTTTAAAAAAGGTAAAAATAAATCATTTTTAGGGAGATGTTTTATTGTTATTTTTTCCTTTTTGGTGGGATGGTTAAAACGAAGATAATAGGCGTATAAAGCAAGAGTGGTTCCTGGTTTACCCGTTCCATATTTCGCATCTCCAAAAATGGGAATTCCGTGGTGAGCTAATTGAGCTCTAATTTGGTGGAACCTTCCTGTCACTAATTGGACTTCTAGTAAACTTCTATGACCTAATTGGACCAATCTTCTAAATTTTAAAATACTTTCTTTCCCTTTGTTAGAATCAGTAACAATAGCTTTTTTCTCTTCTTCGTCTTTTTTTAAGAACTGTGTTAAAACAACTGTCTCATCTTGATGTACATGTCCTTCAACAATTGCCAGGTATTTTTTCTCAAATTGTTGTTCCCGAATGGCTTGGCTTAAGCGAGCAGCCGCCTTCGATGTCTTCGCAAAACAAATAACGCCACCTACATTTGTGTCCAAACGATGGATAAGACCTAAATAAACGGCTCCAGGTTTGTTGTATTTCTCTTTTAAATAGGCTTTGACATCGTGGGATAAGACGGGCAAGTCTAACGTTGCTTCTTGTGTGAGTGTCCCAGGTTGTTTTTCGACTGCAATTAAATGGTTGTCTTCATAAAGCAACTTTAATTTAATTTTCAAATTAACACCTCCTTACAAGTTATGGATGTTCTTCGCTTTGAATTCGTTGATCTTTTGGTGAATTTAACTCTAAGCTACCACGACCAGGAACATCAAAGTCAATTCCTTCTCCTCCAAGGATGATTACTGCAATAATAGTTGCTACAATGACAATGCTGTAACTAGAAATTAAAATATTTCTGAGAAATTCATTAAGCGAGTGTGCTTTAGTACTTAATGAGAAAAGAAAAGCAATTTCAACAATCATATAAAAACCAAATGTTGAAAGATATGTGGTTTTCGTTGTTACAATTAAATAAAGGTAACCAACGAAAGATAAAATCAAATAGATAAGCAAAAACTTACCGTAATGCTTATTCAGAAGAGGTATATGCAGTAGACCAAAGAAAAACCATAAGTAAACCACACACGATAATGACACTAAAAGAACTGTTACAAGCGAGTTGTCAAAGTTTCGATAGTGATACCATGTTCGAATGAAAAAACCTAAAGCAACTGCGTTTAAGAGAAAACAAAAGACAGTAATCACGAATGACTTTTTAAAAACGAGAGCTAAAAGGCCACTGATAATCATAATACCCACTCCGATATAGAAGCTATACCATTTAGTGGGATAAGTTTGATCTTTCAAGTAATAAGCAACGACTGAGCTTAAGATTAAAAATAACATAGATAAAAGTGATACCAAACTGGTTTTCTTCACTATTTAACCTCCCATAAGGAAAAAACAAAATAAAAAAGGATAAAGAAGTTTAAGGATCTATACTACCATTATATATGAATCATCCAATTAAAAAAAATTGAGGGTGAAAAAGTGGATGGCGAATTAATTAATTCGAATTATATATTTTTTTTATATCAAATAAAATCGTCAAAAAAGGGTCTGTTGACCCTTTTTTTAGATAATCGTTTCAATTTATAATTCTATTTTTAATAATTTTTGGCTCCTTCTATATTCTATATGAAACCAAAGAACATAGAAAACAATGAGGGAGATGACTGCAATAAGAGAATCGTATCGACCAAACGGCATCTTCGATCTTAAAATAGCGTATTTAGTTTTATGAAATTCGCCCTTATAAAAACCATAAACAACCCAATCAATAATAGCCATCGCTCTAGATAAAAAAGTTGATAAGACAAAGGCAAACACAATGGAAACCACAACGAAATCAGTTTTATCTGATTTAAAAATTTTCTTTGTATACTCAAAACTACCACTTGCATCAAGAACAACCGTTTGATATTTATTAAACACAAGTTTCTCTAAACCAAAAACCAAGGATAAATAAAGAAAATTCACAACCAAAGCAAGATAGCCGCCATCAATTTCAAAAAGGGGATTCCCTTCATCTAGTCCTCCAGGACCAAAATTGATTAAATACCATGTCACTCCAAAATCAAGGGCAAACAAAAATATAGCTATTAAAATAAACTTGTTTTTACCAAAAAATGTGTTTTTTCGCATGTGAATTTCGTCCGTTCATCATTTATTTTAACAAATGTTTATTCTTGGTGCTTCTCATCTTTTGTTTTTTTAAATCTATTTTTTGTGTTGGTATAGATAATTGCGAAAACTGAAAGTCCAACGACAATCACAACATAAAGCCAAATCATCCACGTTAAGTGATAAATCCCACCAATAGCTACCAAAGGTGTCGTTAGACCAATTGGAAGTGTGATTGTCCCAATAAATTGGGTTAACTTTTTTTCATCGTACGCTGCCTTCTCTTCTTTAGACATCGTATTATAACCAGCAATCAAGAAAGTACCCTTTCCTAAAAGGAAAAGAACGCCTAACATAATAAAGATGAAACCAATCACGCTAATAATGATTAGTAAAATAAGTTCTCCACTTGTCATCACTCACCGCTTCTTTCAGGCTATACTTTTTTAACAAATTCGCTTTTTAATTCCATTTTGCCGAAACCACTTATACGACAAGCGATATTGTGATCACCTTCGATAATTTTAATATTATCCACTTTAGTACCTTGTTTCAAAGCTGAAGATGCACCCTTTACTTTTAGATCTTTAATAACTATGACACTATCACCGTCAAAAAGTTTGGTGCCATGTGCATCTAAAATATAGGGTCTATTGTCTGTTTCCTTTGGCCAAGAAAACTGACATGCTGAACAGACCATTAAGTCACCATCTTCATATGTATACTCAAATCCACAACTTGGACAATTCATCATTATTCCTCCCTTATTTTTATCATGTGAAACCTAATTTTATCGGCTACTAGACCTATTTTAACACATCGTGTCATCTGATGACAATTTTCCTTAAGTACTCTATCGATTGCGGTTGATCAGATTTAAGTTAAAAAACAATATAGACAGCTATCGACTATATTGTTCCTTATAAAAGTTTGAAAAATTCTCTATATTATATTTTTGTCCTGACTAATCATTTATTACCTTAGATGGCTAATCGCTTACTCATCAATGGCTTTTCTTTTTGAAACAAGATAATAAACGAATATCCCAATCATATATAGCGATATTAATGGGAGCGTGTACTGTGTATACAAAACATATTTCATATCGTTTCTAGGAATTTCAATCATATAACCAATTGCTACTTCACTATTGATTTCATATTTAACATAATCTAATGAGCTTATAAATGAAAAGTCTTGATTAGATATAACTAAAACATATCCATCATCAAATGTATATGAGTATTGGGTGGTCACATCATCATAAGTCAAGTTTTCTTCAATATTAACGGGACTATTTAATAATGATAAATAGAGCAATCGATAGTATGCAATTGGTTCATTATGTTTTTTATATGTTGAAAATGAAACATACGAGTTTTTATTATTAATCGCGACGTCATATGGATCAACAATCGTTAAAACAATAAAAGGTGTTATTAAAATTAATAAGAAAAAGCTGATCAAAACCCAACTACTTCTTTTTAAATGATTTATCAATGAATTTTTCCTTAATCTGATGATTAAATATATTATTAAAAAAATAATTAATGTGGTGGAGTAAACAAATATAAAACGATATAAAACATGTTCAATGTTTAATACAAGATTAGATCCCACATAATAAAAGCCTGCAAAAATAAATGTTGAAAGACTTAAATATAAAAATAAATATGTTGAATGAAAAACTTTGTTAATTAAGCTATTTTTCGATGATAAATCAAACTCTTTTATTTGCATTCTAAAATGGTTGACATTAATGCCTTGAAAAACCACTCCGATAACCAATAAAAGAATGCCTATGCCTATACCTAATGATGAATTATTAGTAACCTCACCTAATGTGATAATAGCAACATTGCTCAATAACCATAACCCCAAAGAGATAATGAAAAAATTGATGTATTTCTCTTTAACTTTAGAAACCAAATAATTAGCTATATGAGCTTCTTTTTGAGGGTTTTTTGTTACTCGTTTTGAACCTCTCAAAATGTCATCAACAGTTACTTCATAAAAATCTGCTAACATCATTAAAGTTGTAACCTCGGGTATCCCAACACCACTTTCCCATTTACTTACGGTTTTATTAGAAACACTTAAGTATTCTGCTAGTTCCATTTGGGTCAAACCTTTCGCAATCCGCAAAGATTTTAAAAATTCACCTGTGTTATTTAAATCATTCAATTATCTCACCTCTCACATTAATTCTATCGCTAAAGAGATACAATTAAAACTCCTTCTTTGGTTGATTCTGTCTACTCAAAAGTGGAATTTCAATTAAAAACAAACATTTTTACTTGCTATTTCATTAATCTTCCCAAAGCTTGGAGAATGATTGCTGTTAAATCATAAAAAAAGAATCCCCATAGCTTTTTCAGCAAATTGAATTATGTTTGATAAGTATTTCTTTTTTCTTAGATTATTTTAATGATTTTAAACCTTCATATAATTCATTAAAAGACTTCACGGATTTACAACGTCCATAAGATAATTCTTTGTTATCGCCAAAGGCAAGTAAAAAGCACTTGGTAAGTTCTTCTACTGTTTGTTCTAAATTAGTCATGAATTGCATATAAACCAAATCATAATTTGGGGTGTTTACTTCATAATGTGAATCGATTAGATTTTCTGTGAGTTGATCTAATGGATATAGTTTTAAATGTAGTAATTCATGGACGATAACTTCCTCAATGTTTTCATATTTAGGGTTTAAGACATTTAAATATATTATTGCTTTTTTATCATCAATATCTATTTTTATATCGCCAGTTTTTTTAAATTCTGGATCTTCCACTAACTCTAATTTCACATCGAAGTTATTAATAATTCTTAATATGTTTATCCATTTGTTAAATAAAGCAGTAATTTTAGTTTTATCCATTTTTATATTCTCCCTTTTTGTTAGTCTTATTTTACCATATCTTAAATTGAATGAGAGTCATTTTTTTACATAAAAAGGTGTGAATCACTCTTGTATCGGTTGTTTTTTTGACTTTATCAACACAAACAATGTCAGTAGAAAGTAGGGTGGACATTGTCTTTACGACTTTTACTTTTAATTCATCAAAAAAACGAACTTGACATGTTAAACGGCTCGTTCTTAATTTTGTTATTGCTATTTCTTCGTTTTTTTATTTTAAATATTTTTTAATTTAAATTACACCGCCGCCCATTAATGCACCTATAAATGAATTAACAGTGGTTAATACTAAACCAATAATGTTTAAAATAATGCCCGCATTTTTTTCTTTTAACTGAGATTACTAATCCAACCATGGAAACAGGAAATCCTGCTAGTGGAAGTAGCCAAGCAATTAATGAAACAATTCCTAAAGTTGTTCCGGCTGTATCTGACTGTTTAACAACCTTAGCATTTTCTTTTAATGAGTGACCACAACTAACGCAAACACGCGCATTTACATCTACTTCTGAACCACAATTTTTGCAATAATTCGTATTTTCCTCCCCTGAATCTGTCAAAATAACTCCAAAAATAAAAGTTTTTCTAATGAAAACTTGTTGCATTTATCACATCACATTAGATGTATATTTAGCAATAGAACATATTGATTTATATGTTAACTTGTATAACAAACATTAGATAAAGAAAATCAAGTATATTATGATATTCTTAGTTGCTTTAAGATTCCCAATGACGGACATATAAAGCAATATTCTTAAATGGTTATTTCACTTTTTAGTTATTGATAAATGTACCTTATTAATTGGCCAGCTAGTGGTTTTATTAAAGCTAAATAATTTTTAACAAATTTTAGATTGTTAAAAGCATAAAAAAAGGCTCCTTATCTTTAGGTGTGGGTATATATTATACCTTTTCTCCTAAAAATGGAAGCCAATGCAATTCAATATGCGAATTGGGGTACAATACGATACAATTGAGCGCCCCAATCAAATTTTATGGACCCTAAATTTTGTCTTTGTTGTGCGATTTTTTATTTTTATAGGGGGTTTTAGCTTGTTAATATAATTAAAAAACCAATTACAAATTTGTAATTGGCCTTTTATCGCATTAATCTTATTTATTATTTAAATCTATCTTTAAAATCATGGCCTGATGGTTCTTGGAAAAGTCTTAAATCAAAATACCCTATATTTGCATATAAATGATCAAATATATCCGCTTGGATACCCTCATAGGCAACCCATGCTGTATTACTACTAAAAGCGTAAATTTCTAAAGGTATTCCTTTATTTTCTGATTGAAGTTGTCTAACCATCGTCCACATCTCTTTATGAATATTAGGATTTTTTTTAATATTCAGTCACATATATTCTAAAAACTGCTAAATTTGTTAATCTTCTACCATTAAGTTCTATGCTTGTGTCAATTCCTTTATTATATTCATTTATTTCTTTTTGTTTAGATAACATATAATCTTTTATTAAATCAACTTTCATTAACTTTTTAAATAAAATATCATCAACAACTTTAACACTTTCAGAATCAATATTAAGACTCCTTTTTATTCTTCTTCCACCCGATTTAAAAACATTACGCCAATTGGTAAATGAATCACTGATTAATAAATAGGCTGGAATTGTTACAATTGTCTTATCCCAATTTTAGACCTTAATAAATGTAAGGGTTACATCAACAACACTCCTGTCAACATTGTATTTTGGAAGTTCAATCCAATCACCAATTCTAATTAAATCATTTGCTGACATTTGAAAACCCGCAATAAGTCCTAAAATTGTATCTTTAAATACTAACATCAATACGGCTGACATCGCTCCAAGTCCGGTTAATATCGCCAGTGGACTTTGATTAACTAAATCAGCGACTACAATCTCCTAATTATGGCTTTAAACAAGTTATTGGAATAACATATACTCCGTCTTCTCGTTTATAACCAAACTGTGTCGCTGTAATTACTCCTAAAAAAGATGGTTCATTTTTAATGTTAACTTTATTCTTTAGTTTAAGTAGGTTTTTTGCAGCTTCATCAATTTGTCTAGAACCTAGTTTAATTTCGAAAGCACCCCACCTGCCATCATCTAAATGTATAATTGCATCTGCTTCTAGTCCATCACTATCTCGATAATGAAAAACTTCTCCGCTTAAATATTGAGAATAGACTCTCAAATCTCTTATAACCATTGATTCAAATAGTAACCCAAATGTCTCAATATCATAAATTAAATCATTAGGCGACGCATTTAGTAAAACTGCTGATATAGCTGGATCAGTAAAATGTCTTACATGTTTTGTTCTAATGGTTGCTTTTGACCTTAATTTAGGTGTCCAGGCTGGTAAGTCTTCTATTACATATAATTCTTTAAGTGTCTTTACATATTCATTTAATGTTGTAATATGCATTGATTCGTTATTAGCTTTTACATCAGCAAGTATTGTTTGATCACTTGCAGCTGTGGATGTATTTCTAGCAATTGATTTAAGTAATTCTAAAACTTTATGTGAATCTCTTATTTTACCATCAACAGTTTCCATTTCCTCGCTTGCAATTAAGTCGACATAACTTTTATTTTGTCTAACAGCAATTTCCAAACTTTTATTAATGCTCTGTGGCCAACCACCTTTAACTACTAATTTAGAAATATCTTCAAGAGTTAAATTCGAAACAATGTTCTCATTAATTGCTCCACCATTAAAAAGTGAAGCTAAACTAATAGAGCCATTAGAATTTCCTGATTCATAAAGAGACATTGTCCTCATTCTTATTCTTGAAATTCTACCAACTCCTGAATGCATTATTTTGCTAGAATCAACATGTGAAGAACCAGTTAATATAAATAGTCTTTCTTCCCCTCTATTATCGACTTCTTGTCTAACCGCATCCCAAATTTGTGGAATGGTTTGCCATTCATCAATAAGTCTAGGATTATCACCTACTAATAAAGCCGACGGTCTTAACATTGCAGTTTGTAAATAACTATCTCTATTGTCTTGATCTTGAAAATTAATCACACTTTTGGCTTTTTGTTTTGCAGTTGTTGTTTTACCACACCACTTTGGGCCGGTTATTAAAACAGCACCAAAGGCATTTAATTCTTCGTCTAATACTTTGTCAACAAGTCTTGGAATATATTTTTTCATATCGTCACCACCTACAACAATATAATATCATTATTTATACATAAAGGCAATAGATAACCGAAAGTTTGTGGTTGTTTCAACCGAAAGTTTGTGAATGTTTCAACCGAAAGTTTGTGAATGTTTCAACCGAAATTTTATAGGTTCTTATTATATAGTTATTTTCTACAAATTTTTTACCACTTAAATTTATTAATTAAATGACTTGCTATAAACATATTTATATTAAATAAAATACTAATCGTTAAATTGTAGGTTAATCGTTAAATTGTAATAGCTATTTTAACAGTTTTATCTTTAAATTAGTAAAAATAAATTAAGAATTAACATTTTCTTTCGTTTTTCGTTGTTTTTTAACTGTTTTTAACTAAAAATAATAATAAAAGTCCAATACACAACGTATCAGACTAATGCATTCTAATTTGGGTTACAAGACCTATTTTTATATAATTAGGTACCTTTGATAAAATTTTATGCACGCTTGCATAAATTTACTCACCCTCTATTTTATGGCTTAACAATGATTCAACTGCTAAAAATATACTATACAGTCTGACACTCGGGAGTGCATGAAACAACTAAAGAGAGCTCCAATACTTTAATTCATTTCATTAACACAAAATTCTTGACACTACCAATGTGAGAAATGATTAAAAATATAGGGTATCTACACATCGATACCCTATATCATTCATTTAATTACAATTTATTCTAATACATCGCTGGATTTGGTATTGGAGTTTCTTTTTCTTTAATCTCAACAACAGCTGCTTCTGATGTAATCATGAGTGCTCCAATACTAGATGCATTTAATATTGCATTTCGTGTTACTTTAGTGGGGTCAATGATACCTTCTTTCATCATGTTAACCCATTTACCTTCTTTTGCATCAAATC
>Ga0265293_10000374_pt1 | contig 107904 bp, 104 predicted proteins | sample Munlanlewell138R_FD_192505 | JGI IMG/M metagenome (GOLD analysis project Ga0265293, IMG submission 192505) | Leachate microbial communities from a municipal landfill in Southern Ontario, Canada - Leachate well 138R | ecosystem: Engineered > Solid waste > Landfill > Unclassified | place... | reverse complement strand
GGTAGAGGCTTGGCAACAACACAGAAACAACAAAAATAGTAAAATCAATTGGCAATTTACAACAAACGACGCAAGACAAAAACTCAGAAGACTATATCCGTCAATTTATAATTAACAAAACACTAGTATAGTACTCCCACTTCTTAGGACCAATTGTTAAGTAAATATAAATTATTTTCACGAGTTTTCAATGATTCAATGTTAAAAAACCCCTTAAAAGGTTTTTTAATGTTGGCTTGTTGAAAACTTTGTTTAAGCTGCGTTTTTGTACTTTTCATAAGGCTTCTCTCGGTTTATTCCTTGATGTCTTCTATGATTGTATTTATGCATGAATTTTTTTATTCCTTCATATAATTCCAGCCCGTCATTGGGCGGATTCAAATAGATATAATCCTGCTTAATTGTTCTGAAAAACCTTTCTATATAAACGTTGTCTATCGCCCTGCCTTTCCCATCCATACTGATTTGAATGTGATTTTCCTTTAAGGTTTCTACCCAATGTTTGCTGGTGAACTGACTTCCTTGATCTGAATTAATTATTTTTGGTGTCCCATGCCTGGCAATGCATTCGTTGACCAATTCCGTTTGATTTTCTTTGTCCAAGGTGTTGGATAATTTCCAACCAATTATATACCTACTAAAAACATCTATAATCGCTGTGAGGTACATAAAACCACGCTTCATCGGGATATAGGTAATGTCTATTGCCCAAACTTGATTGGGGTGATCAATGATCACATCCCGCAACAAATAAGGGTAAATATACTTGGCTTTACCTAATTTACTAAGGTTCTTTTTTGGGTAAATCGCTTCTAATCCCATTAGTCTCATCAAGCGTCTAACGCGCTTTATATTAGCTTTTAAACCGTGTTCCAGAAGTTCATCTTGCATACGCAAAGCACCATAAGTCGGGTTTTCGAGATAAGTTTTATCCATGATTTCCATTATCCTTAAATTCTCACCACTCTCTGCCTTAGGTTTGTAATAAAAACCACTTCGATTCAGGTCTAATAACTTGCATTGTTTGCGAATGCTAAGTTTCTGATGACTGGTCTCAACTGCTGCCAATCGCTCTTTTATAGTCCGCTTTTCCACAAGCTTTTTTTTAAAAAGTCACGCTCAACTTCCAATTTACCAATTTTAGCATACAGCGATTCCTTTACTTTCTCAACCTCTTGTTGATTGTTCCCAGAAAAAGCTTGGGCTGCATTTTCAATAAATTCTCTCTTCCAAGTACTCACTTGGTTAGGCGAAACCGAATACTTTTTCGCAATCTCCGAGGTGGTCATTTGTTCTTTAATGGCTTCTAAAGCCACTTTAGCCTTGAACTCAGGACTAAATTTTCTACATTTTTGTCTCATAATTATTAAGTTAAAATTAATGCTTTTTTTTAACTTAGCCACTGGTCCGAATTTTGGGGAGTATTATACAATAATAAGCATATAAATAATTGATATTCAGTTTTAATTAGAATAAAACCAAACAAAATAAGGCGGGTATTTATGGTAGTGTTTCAAAGTTAGTGATACAATAAAACGAAGAGTGTAACCAATGGCACAAAACTTTTCCTTAGATATAGTGATTATGATGATAAAAGAAGTATTGAAAAAAGAAAACAAGACACTGAAAACTATAAACAAAGGTTAGATGAAATAAGAAATGACCCTGTAATACAGGGCAAAAAAAGAGAAAATGGAGGACTATAAAAAGTGTTTTTTTATATATGGTATTTTATTAATGTTTTTTAGTTGTAAAAGTCAAAATGATAAAGTCTTTGTTTTTGATAAAAATATTGAAATCATAAATGAGAATTTTAAAATAATTTTGAACGATACAATAGAAATTGGGTATTTGAGGGATTTTAGTTTTAATGATAACAAGATTTTCTGTAACTATAAATTATATAAAACTTATAAATGTAATAGCTATTCTTTCTGTTATTATAAAGATTCATTTGGTCGGAATTATATTAAAGCCAAGGAATCTCATTTTAACAATAAAAAAATTGATACTTTAAGTTTAATTTTTTGTAATGTTGTTTTAGCCCCTTAAAAAGTCGGACAGGATTATAGTTAAATAAATATAATAATTTTGTCAGATATGAAACGAAGAAAATTCACAAACGAAGAAAAGGTTAAGATTTTAGAGGAAGCCTCTAAAAATGGAGTAACCACCACCCTTGAACACTACGGGATTTATCCAGCGACTTATTATGCTTGGAAAAAGAAATATGCCTCGATGGGCGAAGAAGGCTTTGCTCACGGTATGACTCCCGGGCAATTAAAGCGTATCCGCGAACTTGAAAAAGAGAATAGATTGCTTAAGGAGCTTGTGGCAGAAAAAGAACTTGAAGGTAAGCTAAAAGACGAACTGCTAAAAAAGAAGTATGCCTTGGAGAAAAGAAAGAACTCGTGATGCGGTACAACTCACAAGGCCTTAAACGCGATATCGCATTGCAAATCGTGGGTGTTTCCAAACATCAATATTATTACACTTCCAAGAAAACCAAACAAGGGATGAAAACAAGCACAACAACGTCAAAAGATGATGGAACTGAGGTTGACAATAAAGAAATCGTGTTGAAAATAAAGGAACTCAAACGAGATCAATGTACGCAATATGGCTATCAGAAAACATCTCGATGGCTTCAACAAGAGGGCTTTTTCATCAACAAAAAGAAAGTTTACCGCCTGATGAAATCACACCAACTTTTACAAGAAAAGCGTCCAAGATCCGAGCGAATCTACGCCAAGTACAGAAAGGTTTTGCCCGAATCGCCCTTGCATTTGTTGGAAATGGACATAAAGATGACTTGGATAGAATCTGTAAAAAAACACGCCTATACGCTCACGCTTATCGATACTTTTACACGCGTTGTTCTGCATCGCATCACGCAGTACTCCATCAAAAAAATGGACGTAAAGCGATTTTGGGACTATGTAATTATCCATCATTTGCAGCCTGAGGATTGTTTGAAAAACAAATTTGAAATTGAAATACGCAATGATAACGACAAGCGATTTTCCGCACAGCTTATTCAGGATTACTTTAAAGAAAACCACCTCAATCAGGTGTTTACACATCCATATACACCCCAGGAAAATGGACATATTGAGAGCTTTCACGCCATTTTGAGCAAGCACTTAGCTCCTTATTTATTCTGGGACTTGGACGAGCTGGAAGCCCACTTAAAGACTTTTTACCAAAAATATAATTACGAGCGTTTGCACAGTTCGGTGGCAAATCTATCACCCATGAATTTTTGGAAACTTTATAAGCGTGGATTGATCGATAAAAAAGTGGATTTAAAAAACAGAAAAATAAAGTTTAAGCTCAATGTTCCCTATCAAAACGTAAGAAAACTTACGGGTAAAATAGAGCCCGAGGGCAGTTCCTTGCACGATTTTGAAAAAATCGAAATCTATAAAAAGAGGATCAGCGCTGAGAGCCTCACACAACTTACGGTATAAAAAATCGCCGTCGGTTGTTCCTTGCAATGCAAAAATAAAATGAAAAAGTGTATATTAGCAAATAAGAAAAGTAAATAGTCCGATTAATAGGGGGCTAGACCAATGTGGAAGAGACCATTTATATTGATTCTATATTTAATAAACGGGATTCTGTTAATTTAGATATTTTGAAAAACTTTTAATAATGGCACTGTGGCGGTGCTGTTCCATCCCGAAAGCTTTCGGGAGCGTGGGTGATGAAAAATAAAAATGTATATTACTGATAGTCAAAATATAGAGTAGTTAAAATAAATTATTAGAAGACGGGCTTTGTTTCGTCTTCATTATTTTCAGTTCTTTAAAACGCATAGAATGGAACAAAATAGAATGTCGTGTATCAGATGTGTGGGTAGGAAAAAAATCAATAGCTTTTGCCTCATCAAATTATTCAGCATCAATTGTATCCAATTCAGAAAAACATTTTTTCTTGGCGAGAAAATATTTCAACGGAACAAACTTACCTTTATAATAATTTGAAATCCCCGGTTTTCTTAGTTTTAGATTACCGGGAAGTCTCACATAAAATCCGAAATGCGCTCTCACAACCGCAAAACAATGCGAAAATCCTTCATAAAATAAAAAGACGATTCCCGTGATTCCGTCTAAAATCAATCTTAAAAATATAATCGGAAAAACCTTCCATTGCGGTAAGTTTTTCACAAGCATACTGAGGTTGTTGCGGAAATTCAGATAGGTTTTTTCAGGGCTGTTGGCTTTCAATGTTCCGCCTCCAAGATGATAAACAGTGGAAGCTCCACAATAATAAATTTCCCTTCCCTTGTTTTTCAAACGCCAGCATAAATCAATTTCTTCCATGTGTGCAAAAAAGGCTTCGTCAAATCCACCGGAATCCAAAAAATCTCCGGTTCTGATAAAAAAACAAGCACCACTCGCCCAAAAAACCGGAATGCTATCATCAAATTGTCCAAGGTCTTTTTCCAAAGTCCAAAAAACCCTTCCACGGCAAAACGGATACCCGAAATTATCGATAAAACCTCCGCCCGCACCGGCATATTCAAAATATTCAGGATTTTTATAGTCCAGAATTTTGGGTTGAACTGCCGCAACTTTCGGTTGATGCACAAAGATCTCCAGAATGGGTTGTAGCCAGTTTTTTGTCACCTGCACATCCGAATTCAGCAAGCACAATAAATCAAAGGATTCTTTTTTCAACAATTCCCGAAGCCCCTCATTATAACCTCTGGCATAACCGAAATTCCCGGAATTGATAACAATCTGAATTTCAGGATAATGATTTTTTAACCAATCCACAGAGTCATCCGTGGAAGCATTGTCAATCACCACGATGGCTGCTGCTGCTGAATGCTCGACCACTGACGGAAGAAATTCCTCCATCAGCTTTCTGCCGTTCCAATTCAGTATGACGACCGCCGTTTTCAATAGTGCTCACCTTTTGCGTTTTTCCATCGCCTGTGGCTCCACAGCCAATTGTCGGGATGTTCTATAATCTGATTTTCTAATCGGGAAAAGAATTCATTCAATACTTCATGAGGTTCAAAATTCCGATTTTTCGGTCGGATTCTTTCAAATTCCGTGTGATAATGACCTTGGCTTTTTTTCACGGTTTTACAAAAAACGACAGCCATGTTTTTCTTGGCGGCTATCTTGTCAAATCCTAAATAGACAGGTGTTTCCTGATTCAGAAAACGAATGCTGTGTCGAATCTCATCCCTCTGCGGACTTTGGTCGGCAACGAATAAATAGGTCTGTTCCCCGTCTTGTGGGGCAACCAACATGAACCGAACGGATTTGTGCATATCCAATGTATTTGTTCCGAATTTTTCACGAATCGCCGAAACCCGGTCATTCCAAAATTCATTTTTCACCTTGTGATAGAGTGCATAAGTTTTTTGGGTCGGCAGATATTTCACCAAACCAATATACCATTCCCAGTTAAAAACATGACCGGTTATCATAATCACATTTTTGCCTTCTTTTTTACATTCATCAAAAACTTCTAAATTACTGTAAGTATGCCGCCGGTCGAGTTCCTGCTGGCTAATGGAAAAACTTTTCAAGGTTTCCACCAAATAATCCGCAAAATTTCTGTAAAACTTCTTGCGGATTTTCAAAATATCTTCTTCCGGTTTTTCGGGAAATGATTTTCTTAAATTTTCATATACGATTTGTTTTCTGTATCCGACGATGTAATAAATGACGAAATATAAAACTTCAGAAAACCCGTATAGCAATTTCAACGGAATCATGGAAATTAAATACAGTACAGAAAATAAAAAACGATAGAGTAAAGACTTCAAATCTTAGATTTTAGGTGCAAATTTAAGACATTCTTTCCAAAGCAAATCCTCCGGAGGCGGTGCGGTAATTGTAATTTTTTCTTTGGTTACGGGATGCATAAATTCAATTTCACGGGCATGCAAAGAAATTCCACCATTGGGATGGGATCTTTTGGAATGGTATTTTAAATCGCCTTTAATCGGATGTCCGATAAAACTCAATTGCGCGCGAATCTGATGAGAGCGTCCGGTTAATAAGTTGATTTCCAGTAAAGAATAATTATCTAAATTGCCCAAAACCCTGTATTCCAAAATTGCGGACTTGGCATTGGGTGTAGGATTCCGGAAAACGGTAACTTTATTCTTTTGCGGGTTTTTTTTCAAATAATGTTCTAATTTTGTTGCCTGAATTTCAGGTTTTCCTTCCACAATCGCCCAATAAGTTTTTTTCACTTCCCGGGTTTTGAAACGCTCATTCATCCGAACAAGGGCTTTGCTGGTTTTGGCGTAAATAATGACACCGCTGGTTGGCCGGTCGAGCCGGTGAATCAGTCCCAGAAAAACATTTCCGGGCTTTTTATCACGATTTTTAATGAAGGTTTTCAAGGATTCCAACAAAGAAATATCTTCTGTTTTATCGCCTTGAACCAATTCACCAACCGTTTTGTTGACTGCAATCAGATGGTTGTCTTCATATAGAATTCTGTTTGTCGATACCGTCATTCCGATTTTTTTTCCGTAAATATCAACCTCCCAAAAAAATTAATATTGCTCATTTTCATTGGGGAAATTCATATTTTTGACATCGCCCACATAGCGCGCCACGGCATTGGTAATGTCATCATAGAGATTCAGATATTGGCGCAGGAATTTGGGTTTGAATTCATGGGTCATCCCGAGCATATCATGTACTACCAGAACTTGTCCGTCGCAGTTATGTCCCGCACCGATGCCAATGGTTGGAATGGAAATACTGTCTGTTACTTTTTTGGCCAGCTCTGCCGGAATTTTTTCCATAACCAAAGAAAAAACGCCCAAAGATTCTAATAATTTGGCATCATCCAAGAGTTTTTGCGCTTCGGCATCTTCTTTGGCGCGAACTTTATAGGTACCGAACTGATAAATCGACTGCGGGGTCAATCCCAAATGTCCCATCACGGGAATACCGGCATTGATGATTCTTCGGATGGATTTTTCTACTTCTAATCCGCCTTCTACTTTCACACCGTGCGCTCCCGATTCTTTCATGATTCTGACTGCTGAATCCAATGCTCTCTGCGGGTCGGATTGATAGGTACCGAAAGGCAAATCCACGATTACCAAAGCTCTTTTCACGCCTCTGACCACTGATTGGGCGTGATAAATCATGTTGTCCAATGTAATGGGCAACGTGGTTTCGTGGCCGGCCATCACATTGGAAGCGGAATCCCCGACCAGAATGGCATCGACGCCACCCGCATCGACCATCTGAGCGATGGTAAAATCATAGGAAGTCAGCATGGAAATTTTCTCCTTTCCCTTCATATTCCTAATGGTTTCCGTGGTAATTCTTTTGATTTCTTTATTGATTGACATGATGCATTTATTTTGAGCGAAGATAGTTTATTTCGCATTAAAGATTAATTTTTTGTTGCCCGAAATAACCTCAAATGCTTGAAAAATTAATCGAAAAAATAGCGCAATTGCATGGTCTTCATAGAAAATTGAATGGACAAAGTACGCTGCATAACTTTGTCAATTGATTATCTTTACAAAAAAATAATTGGCCGGAATTTATATCCATATTCCTTATTGCAAACAGAAATGCAGTTATTGTAATTTTCATTTTTCCACGGATTTGAAATCCAAAACACAGATAACAGCTGCGATTTGCCGGGAAATCAGTCTGAGAAAAAATGAAATCAAGGAATCGGTGGAAACCATTTATTGGGGTGGCGGCACCCCTTCTTTATTGAATGGGGATGAAATTCAACGGATTTTTGATGTGCTGTATCAGCATTTTGAAATTGTTGAAAATCCTGAAATCACATTGGAAGCCAATCCGGATGATTTGAGCCATGAAAAAATATCCATTCTGAAATCCACGCCAATCAATCGTTTGAGCATCGGGGTGCAATCTTTTTTTGATGAGGATTTGCGGCTGATGCATCGCGCCCACAATGAGATAGAAGCCCTGCGTTCAATTCAAACTGCGCAGGATGCGGGATTTGATAATATCACCATCGATCTGATTTACGGCAGCCCGACCACGACCCGGGAAATGTGGCAGAAAAATTTGGAAAAAGCCCTTGCACTTCGCGTTCCGCATATTTCTTCTTATGCATTGACAGTTGAACCCAAAACAGCTTTAAATCATTGGATTAAAAACCAAAAAGTGGATGATATCGATGAAGAAAAGCAGGAAGAACAATTTCAAATGTTAGTCAAAACCTTGATTGAAAACGGATTTTTGCATTATGAAATTTCCAATTTCGGGAAACCCGGATATCTTTCCAAACACAACAGCAGTTACTGGAGAGGAATTCCTTATTTGGGAATCGGGCCGTCGGCGCATTCCTATGATGGACAAAACAGAAGTTGGAATGTGAGAAACAATCAGATTTATCTCCAAAAAATCAATCAGGGAATCATCCCTTCTGAAACTGAACATTTGTCTGAAAATGAGCGGTTCAATGAGATGGTCATGATTCGTTTGCGAACGATGGAAGGTTTGTCGCTTCATGAAGTGCAGGAAAAATTTCCCGAAAATTTTTTGACTCAATTGCTCCAAGATTTACAGCCTCATCTTGATAATCAAACGGTTACTTTGGAAGACGCACACATCCACATAACGGCATCCGGATTATTTCTTGCGGATGGAATCGCGGCCAGCCTTTTTCGTGTGGAGGAGGGCTAAAACGCTATTTGGAATAATTCCCGTTATTTTTCTTTTTTATTCTTAAATTCTCACTAATTTTAACTATTATAATTTATAAAGAATTTCATTCAGGATGCACAAATTAAAAATTCTAAACTCCAATTTCATCAATCATAATGTCAAACGCTTCATCCTTGAAAGGCCTAAAGATTTGATTTATCGTCCGGGGCAATCGGCGCATATTTCCTTGAATATTCCGGGCTGGGAAAGTAAAATCCGTATGTTTTCATTTACATCCCTCAATGACTGGCCGTATTTAGAATTCATTGTGAAAATTTGGGACAAACCCGATGCCGTCACTTATCAAATGGGGAAGCTCAATGCCGGTGCAGAATTTTTGTTGCATGATGTTTTTGGAACGATTAAATACCGCGGTCCGGGAATTTTCATTGCAGGCGGAACAGGTATCACACCATTTTTGGCGATTTTTCGTGCGCTTTATCTCACCAATAATTTGAAAAACATCGGGCTGATTTATTCAAACCGCGGACAGGATGATGTGATCTTGCACGATGAACTTCAGCACATGCTCGGGCCTGCTTACATGAATGTGTTTACGCGACAAGGCGTTATCGGATTCAAAGAAAGAAGGATTGACAAGAATTTTTTGATTCAGAACATCAGTTATTTCAACGGTATGTTCTATGTCTGTGGTCCAAAGGGATTTACAGAAGATATCACCCGGCATTTAATCAGTTTGGGCGCCAAACCGGATTCATTGGTGATTTAAAAAATTCTTTTATTTCCTAGCGCATCAAAGTTTTGAGACCACTCCGTCTTTGAGCTGATATTTTTCACCGTTGCCGGGACAAACCGCAATGCCATTCTCATCAAATTCCAAACGATGTCCTTGTTCACTCATCCATCCGATTCGGCGGGCAGGATTTCCCACCACTAAGGCATAAGCCGGAACTGTTTTTGTGACAACTGCACCCGCACCGATAAACGCAAATTCTCCGATGTCATGTCCGCAAACGATGGTGGCATTGGCACCGATGGAAGCACCTTTTTTTACAATCGTTTTGGCGTATTCACTTTTTCGATTGACGGCACTTCTGGGGTTGATGACATTGGTGAAAACCATGGAGGGCCCGAGAAAAACATCATCTTCACAAATGACTCCGGTATAGATGGAAACATTGTTCTGAATCTTTACATTATTTCCCAAAACCACTTCCGGGGATACGACCACATTTTGACCGATATTGCAATCTTCACCGATTTTACAATTGGGCATAATGTGTGAAAAATGCCAGATTTTGGTTCCTTTTCCTATGATGCAGCCTTCATCAATGACTGCTGTTTCGTGTGCAAAAAAATCACTCATATTTTCTTATTGTTTAGTTCAATTTTCTATTTAATTATTTGATTTAATTGATCTTGGGGAAATTAATTGACATGCGGAATAATGTATTTTTTATGATATTCCACTAAATTATCAATGGGCTTCCTTACTACATGCCCAAATTCAAGATGAAATGTAGCCGCTACCGAACGGATGATTTTTTCATAATAAAAGGCAACGGAGCCAATGAAATTGATTTCAGAATCCCTTGCTTCAGGAATCGGCATCACTTGGTTTCTGAAAAAAGCTTCCATGGAAGTATAAATCAGATTTTGAATAAACGGGTCTTCACGGTGTTCATAAACGAATTTGCTGAATGACGCAAGGTATGCATTGGCCAAAGGTTTTTGATAGACATTTACATTCAAAGTGCTGATGGTCAGATGATAAGTTTCATGAAAAGCTTGCGCAAGTTCCATGGTCATTTTATTGGAAAAATAAGCATGCAATAATTTTTTCCCCATGTAGCTGCCGCTGCCTTCATCGCCCAAAATATAAGCCAGTGAAGGAGTGGCATCCTTTAAATTTTTGCCGTCAAAAAAACAGGCATTGGAACCGGTTCCGATTATGCAGACCGTGGTCGGTTTTCCGCGGTATGTGGCGTAGCAAGCAGCCAGTAAATCATGGTCAACCATGATTCTCGCATGGTTGAACAATGGATTGATTCCTTTCTTCACCGTTTCTTTCAGAAAATCAGCAGAGCAGCCGGCACCGTAGAAATAAATGTCAGACACCTTTTCGGCAACCATTTTTAATTCATTGTTTTTAAATAATTCTTCTTTAATTCCTTCTGAATTAATATGGTAGGGATTTAATCCAATGGTGTTGGTTCTGAAATTTTCAGTCAAATCATCATTCAGAATTACCCAGTCTGTTTTGGTGGATCCACTGTCGGCTATAGCTATCATCGGCTGTGTGCATTAAGATTTTTAAAGGTCTGCTAAATTAATTCAATGAATACACTTCTGCAAATAAGATTTGTCAATTTGCCGATCATCCTATTTATTAATTTCTCTTAGTTCTTTCAGATTCCTGTTCAGCCTTCTGAGGAAAAACCCATAAATCAGATAATAATAAATGAAGAAGAAAACGGCAATGACGAATGTGGAAGTTGCCGCCATGATCCAGCCGGACATATTGCCTGCTAATTCTGCTTTCTCATTGAGTTCATTGTTGGTGCTGGAATAATTTTCCATTGCGATATGCTTTCCGATATCATAATAAATCGGCAACATGAAAATCAGGACGAGGATAACAACAGCTATCAGGCAGATAATCACTGCCTTTCGGAATTGAATGATATTCCGTATCAGCGTACCGACTGCCATATCTGAAGAAATCCGGCGGTAATAATAAAAAATAATACCCATCAGTATCAACGAAAACACGATACCGAAATTGGAAAAATATTCAAGTTTATACACATTTTCTTCCCCCATTTTCTGAATGACTTTATCGGAATAATAATGTCCACCTGAAAAATAAGACCACAACCAGATAATTAACCCAAATAGCATTTCCAAAATGCTGATAATAAATAGCCATTGCACGGAATTGATGGACTTACGGTGAATCATCCCAAAGATTTCCGACTTATTGTATTTTTCTTCTTCCGGTTGGTTTTTCCACAACGATTTCAATTCATTGAAACCGTTCTCCTCATGTATGTTTTCGCTTTCAATCATGATTCTGACTCATCAATTCTTTTAATTTCACTTTTACCCTGTTCATTTTTACCCGTGCGTTTACTTCTGTGATTCCCAGTGTAGTAGATATTTCCTTGTAGGAAACATCTTCGAGATAGAGCAACACCAATGCACGGTCAATGTCGCTCAATTTTTTGATGCTCGCATAAAGCTTTTTGATACGTTCTTCTTTTTCATCATCGGCTTCAGCAGCTCTCACGTCAAAAAAACTTTGACTGTCAATAGAAGTCGTGTAAATTGTACGCTGTTTTTTTCGAATCAGGGTAATGGCTGTATTCAGTCCCACTCTGTACATCCAAGTACTGAATTTTGAGTTCCCCTTGAATGAATCAAAAGACTTCCAAAGTTGCAACACAATCTCCTGAAACAAATCCGCATGGCTGTCTTCATCGTCAGTATAAATACGACAAATCTTATGCACAATCCCTTGATTGGTTTCAATTAAAGACGTAAATTCCTTTTCTCTTGATTCCAAATTACTTGTTTCCGCAAAATTAGTATGAATTTTACACTGTTTGTTACAAATTGGTTATTTCTTATAAAGGAAGAGACCCCCACTCGGGCGAGCAGGGGAATCCCCCTAACCAACTTAAACCTAACGAAAATAGTAAGATTCTATTTTCATTTGCAAATTTAAGAAAGGTCTCCACCTAAACAAAACTTTCCGATGAATAATATGTTAAAAATAAGATAGAAAAGTGTTTTTTTAATCAATTAACATTTTTAGGGCAATTTTGTGTTCAAAAAACACACGCTTAAATAGATTATATTTGTCAATAATTTTAATCATGCGAAATTTATTTATTCTCATTTCATTGCTGTTTTTTGTTCATTCTTATGCACAAGTGCTTCACCATAAAAAAGATTTTACCCGACAAGATTCGCTCAGGGGCAGTAACAATGAATTTCGGAACTGGTGGAATGTCATTCGCTATGATGTGACAGTGGAACCTGATTTTACTTCTAAATCCATCAAAGGAATCAGTAAAATTCAATTTATGATTACACAAAAACACCACAATTCAATCCTCCAAATCGATTTGCAGGAACCAATGAGAATCGATAAAATCTTATTCAACAACAAAGAATTTAAGGATTACAACAGAGATGGAAATGTGTATTTCCTGAATTTAAAAAAACAAATCATCAAAGATGAAGAAGCCAATTTGTTGGAAATTCATTATTCCGGAAACCCCAGAATCGCCCTCAGAGCACCTTGGGACGGCGGTTGGATTTTTACCAAAGACAACAAAGGCAGACCATGGATGACCGTGGCCTGTCAGGGATTGGGAGCGAGCGTCTGGTTCCCAAACAAAGATTATCAGGGCGATGAACCCGATCAGGGCGCAAGCCTGACTGTCATTACCGACAAAGATTTGGTGGGTGTTTCTAACGGACGATTGATTGAAAAGAGAGAATCCGACAACAAAATTGCATACAAATGGGAAGTGAAAAGCCCTATCAACAATTATAACCTCATACCCTATATAGGTCATTATACAGAAATCAAAGACAGCTATCAGGGCGAAAAAGGGAAACTCGATTTGGCTTATTGGGTGTTGGATTATAATGTGGAAAAGGCTGAAAATCAATTTGTACAAGCCAAAGACATGCTGAGAAGTTTGGAACATTGGTTTGGGCCATATCCATTTTATGAAGACAGTTACAAATTGGTGGAAGCACCGCATCTGGGCATGGAACACCAGTCGGGAGTGGCTTATGGGAATGGATTCAAGAACGGCTACCTCAGTACCGATTTGTCAGAATCCGGTTGGGGACTGAAGTGGGATTTCATCTTGGTGCACGAATCCGGACATGAATGGTTCGGCAACAGCATCACCACACAAGATGTGGCCGATATGTGGGTGCATGAAAGTTTTACTTCTTATTCCGAAACTTTGTTTACAGAACAGATGTTCGGGCAAAATGCCGGCAATGATTATGTCATCGGAACGAGAAAAAGAATTCAGAACGATATTCCAATTATCGGAGTTTATGGCGTACAACAAGAAGGAAGCGGAGATATGTATTACAAAGGTGCCAATATGATTCACACTCTACGACAGTGGATCAATGATGATGATTTGTTCAGAGAAATTCTGAGAGGTTTAAATTCTGATTATTATCATTTGACAGTAACTACACAGCAGATTGAAAATTATATAGCCCAAAAAAGCAAACTCCATTTAGATGCGTTTTTTGACCAATATTTGAGGACGACCATGGTTCCGATTCTGGAATACAGCATAGAAGGCAATCAGATTTTGTATCGATGGAACAATGTGGTGGACGAATTTGCGATGCCGGTTAGAATTTCAGGAACAGATGTCTGGCTGCATCCTACAACCGCTTGGAGAAACGATGCCGTGGATGAAGAAATACTCAGAAATTTCAGAATAGACAGGAATTTTTATGTTTATTCGATGAAAATGAATTGAAGGTAAATGCAGAAAAAAATCATTTAGAATGAAGAATTTTAATAGGACTTCAGATGATATGATATTCAATGATACAACTGGTTCATAACAATGGAATCTCACAAAATCATATTGTTTGACGGCGTTTGCAATCTGTGCAATTCTTTTGTTCAAAGAATCATCAGAAATGATTCCAAGAACATCTTCAAATTCGCTTCATTGCAATCTGATTACGGACAAAAATTCTTAAAAGAAAACAGTTTGGAATCCACTGAATTCAAATCAATCATCCTGATTGACGGCAACCGATATTACACAAAATCCACCGCCGCATTGAGAATTGGAAAAGAGCTGAAAGGAATCTATCGGCTCTCAATTTTGATGCTAATCGTTCCGAAATTCATTCGTGATTTTGTTTACGACATCATTTCCAAAAACCGCTACAAATGGTTTGGAAAACAAGACAGTTGCTGGCTGCCCACTCCGGAATTGACCAAAAAATTTATTAACTGATAACAAATTATAATGATGAAAAACCTATCCTATTTTCTTGATTTAAATTGACAAACAGTTTTTTTATTGAAACATTTCCGAGGTCAACTTCAAACAACATTTTCCAAAAATCATTGGCTTTTAATTTTTGATTGGTTGATTTTCGGCTTAATTTTACAACCATTAAAAATCTTAGCATGAAATTTTTTATTGATACAGCGAATCTGAATGAAATACGTGAAGCACATGATTTGGGTGTGCTTGACGGCGTGACAACCAACCCTTCTTTGATGGCCAAAGAAGGCATTACCGGAAAGGAAAATATCCTGAATCACTATCGTGAAATTTGTGAAATTGTAGATGGGGATGTCAGTGCGGAAGTGATTTCAACCGATTTTGACGGAATGATAAAAGAAGGCAAGGAACTCGCCAAACTCGACGATAAAATCACGGTCAAAATTCCGATGATCAAAGATGGAATCAAGGCCTGCAAATATTTTTCATCCCATGGAATTAAAACCAATGTAACTTTGGTTTTTTCCGCCGGACAAGCTTTGCTTGCAGCCAAAGCCGGTGCGACTTATGTTTCGCCGTTTCTGGGAAGGTTGGATGATATTTCCACGGACGGACTTCATTTGATTGAAGAAATTAGAACGATTTATGACAATTATTTGTTTGATACTGAAATTCTTGCGGCTTCCATTCGGCATCCGATGCACATCGTAGATTGTGCGAAAATTGGTGCAGATGTGATTACATCACCGCTTTCATCGATACTCGCCTTGTTGAAACATCCGCTGACTGACTTAGGTTTGGAGAAGTTTCTGGCCGACTATAAAAAGGGAAATAATTAACAGCAAAAAATGCCGGTTTTCAGCCGGCATTTTGTATTTCTGAATCAGAATTTATTTTCTGTCTTGTAATGCAAAAACTTCCAGAAGCAGGGGAGTGGTTCTCATTCCGAGATTGTTGCGGATGCCGTTTTCTTTTTGAGCCACCATTTTGAAGACCCCGTTGATGGTTTCCTGCGTTACATAATTGTTCAAATCCGTGGTTATGTTATTGCCGGTAAAATTATTGTATTGGGTAATGATTTGTGTCCAGATTTTATCAGCTCCAACTTTTCCGAGCGAATTTTGAACTTTGGGTTTAAAAGCGTTGAACAACTGGTCGGAAGTCCGGTTTTGAAAATAATTTGTAGCGGCATTGTTTCCCCCAAAAAGAATTCCTTTGGCATCATTGAAAGACATGCCGGTAATTGCATTTGCAAAGATGGGCGTGGCTTCGGTAACGGCATCTTCGGCGGCGCGGTTCAATAATTTTAAACCTTCATCGGCCAAACTACCCATGCCGATATTTCTCAATGTTTTGTCAACGGCTTGCAATTCTTCCGGTAAAAGGACTTTCACCAAACTGTTGCCAAAGAATCCGTCTTTTTTTCCAAGATTCTGGATACCATCCTGTACCCCGAGTTCCAAAGCCTGTTTCAATCCATTGGAAATCTGAACGGCAGATATCCCATCCATGCCTTCACTTTGTCCCATTGTACCGGGTAATTGCGTTGTGATTTGCTGTAATTCCGCGCATCCGCCCAAGAAGAATAAACTGCAAAATATAAAAATTGATTTTTTCATTATAAGTAATTTAAATTAATTTCTGACTGTAATATTTCCAATGACCCGATGTTCTGTAGAGAAAGTCAGAATGTACCAATAAGTTCCCGAAGGAACAGGGTTTCCCATGTATTTTCCGTTCCAGACTTTATCCTGTCCATTGATTTTGCGGTGCATAAATATTTTTCCATAACGGTCAAAAATTTTTATTTCCGCTTCAGGATATTGCGCCATCCCTCTGATTTCCCAGAAATCGTTGATGCCGTCGCCGTTTGGAGAAATGAAATTCGGAATTTTGAAATAAGCGAATTTATACACATCGCTCCGGCAGCCCTCCATATCGCGTACATAAATATTGTAATCCTGTTCGGTGATATTGTAAAATACCGGTGAATTCTGCCAAAAAATATTATCCAAGGAATATTCGTAATCTCCCGGAGGCGAAACACTTACAACGATAGAATTGTCACTGTTAAGCATTACATCCGTAATGATAGGCGCACCTCCAAGAACCACTTCAAACGGCAAAACATAAGTACAGCCATCTGTACTGATGACCGTAACGGAATATTCTCCCGGTAAGGTAACGGATACTTCATTGGAATTCAACGGCTGGTCGGCATCTGCATCTTGTATTCCATTCCATTGATAAGCAATGAATTCATCGGGTACGCTGAGTACAACGCTTGTTCCGTAACAAAATGCAACATGCTGATTGTAATTCACATTTGCTTCGCGAATAATCAAATCCAATTTTGCAACGCCATAACAATTTTCAGCATCGTCCGTCACTTTTACGTAAATACTTTTGTTTTCGGCTATCACAATGGTTGATGGCAGTTGATTGGTATTCGTCGCTAAATCTTGTAAATTATTGAAGTAACTAAAATTTAAGCCTGAATTTGGATTGATTTGAATCTCAGCATCATTCAATGTAAAGGAAGCGGTTCCGGTTTCCAAATTTCTGCATTCTTTTAAGTTGGTGTTTGCGGCAGCCGGCGGAATGGTTATGAATATATGAATCGGAATGATGTAAGTGATATGCTGTGTGGATTCATGAATTCTGATATAAATGAAATCATCCTGAAACGGAATTTGATTTTGATAAGGGTCATTCAGTGGATTGCTTCCGGTTTCTGCTTCCGACATGGTGTCGTGATAACTGATTTCAATATGCTGCCCTTCGTGATATCCTGCGGCACCCCACCAATTGAAAGCAGATCCGGAACTTGTGTTTTGTTTGATGTCGGTCATTTGCAGGGTATTCAGGTCAATTTCATACAGCAAATCCACCGTATTGCCATACAATCTGCCATATTCTGCTGCCAGGCCGAAAGTTCCGGTTTTGATTTGTCCCAAATCCACATGACTGACATATTCATTGTTAGGCCCCAATGTTACTTTAAAGAGATGATCTTTCCCGTCGGGCATGGTCCAAGCAATGTATAAAAAGTCACCGATTTGCACGAAATCCCCGCTTGCGTTGCCGATTCCGAAATCATGCCATAGATAAAATTGTCCTAAATTCTCCGGATTGGCGCGATAAACTTTGCTCGTCCAGCCGCCTTCGTACAAATAATCCTGATGATCAAAGGACAGCGCCAGTACAGATTGTCCATTGGGATGAATCTGTCCGATATTTTCATAAGTGCAATTTTCGATATTCCATTTTTGAAGTAGCCCATATCTTCTGGCGATGTACAATTCTTTTTGGCTGTTGAATGCAATGTCATAATAACCGCCTTCACCGTCAACATCCCCACAAACCGGCATAATCTGTGGATTGTTGTACAGATTTGTGATTTTTTCAATTCCGCGGTGTGCCTTGGAAACGTAAATTTCCGGCGATTCATCGAACTGGCTGAGGATGTCCAACGCATAATTTTGAAATTCACTGAAGGGTATGGTCACCAATCCGTCGCCATCCAAATCGCAGATATGATAATCCTGCGTGGGTGCAACTGTAATTTGAGAATAAGTTTTACCCAAAAGAAAAATGGACAATATGAGCAACGTCTTTTTCAAGAGAAATTATTCTTTGCAAATTACGGAAAAACCTTTGAATTCTTCATCTTCAAATAAAAAACCGACTGAGTTTTAACAGCCGGTTATTATTTTTAGGAAATTCAATTCATTCCGAATTCCTTTTTCAACCTATCCACATAATCCAATTTTTCCCAAGTGAAAAATGATAAATTTTTGATGGTTATTTCATCTGAAGTTCCTCTGTTGAAAGTTTTGTCTGCTACGTATGGCGTTCTTCCCATGTGACCGTAAGCAGCTGTTTCTTCATAAATTGGATTTTTTAATTTCAGATTTTCTGCAATGGCATAAGGCCGGAGATCAAATATTTTTGAAATTTTTTCTGCGATTTCCCCGTCTGTCAACTTTACTTTTGAAGTATTATAAGTATTGACATACAAACCACAAGGTTCTGCAATGCCGATGGCATAAGAAACCTGAACGAGAACTTCATCCGCAATCCCGGCCGCCACCATGTTTTTTGCTATATGCCGAACGGCGTATGCAGCACTTCTGTCCACTTTCGAAGGGTCTTTTCCGCTAAATGCACCTCCGCCGTGCGCCCCTTTGCCACCGTAAGTATCTACGATTATTTTACGCCCGGTAAGTCCGGTATCGCCATGTGGTCCGCCAATCACAAATTTTCCTGTCGGATTGATTTTGTATTCAATCGGATGGTCGAATAATTTTTGGATTTCAGGATTTTGTTTTGCGATGACTCTTGGCATGAGAATCTGAATCATGTCTTCCTCTATTTTTTTCAGCATTTTGGCTTCGCTGTCAAATTCATCATGCTGGGTGGAAATTACGATGGTATCAATTCTCAATGGTTTATGGTCATCCGAATATTCGATGGTTACCTGAGATTTTGAATCCGGTCTCAGGTAAGTGATTTGGTCATTTTCTCTTCGGATGGCAGCCAGTTCTTTCATGATGTTGTGCGACAAATCCAATGATATCGGAATGTAATTCTCGGTTTCGTTGGTGGCATAACCGAACATCATTCCCTGATCGCCGGCTCCTTGATTTTGGGCTTTGGTTTCAAAGTCCGCCTCTTCCTTCAACCGGTCAACACCTTGGTTAATATCCGGGGATTGTTCGTGAATGGCTGACAACACCCCGCAGGAACTCCCGTTAAACATGTATTCTCCTTTGGTGTATCCGATTCGGTTGATAACATTTCGGGCGATATGCTGCACATCGAGATAAACTTCCGATTTAACTTCACCTGCCAAAATAACCTGACCGGTTGTCAACAAGGTTTCACAAGCCACTTTTGATTGAGGGTCAAAAGCTAAAAAATGATCCACCAATGCATCAGAAATTTGGTCGGCAACTTTATCCGGATGGCCTTCGGAAACGGATTCCGAAGTAAATAAATAGGGCATAATTTAGTGTTTTGTACCGGAGATAAGTGCCGTTGCAGTTCCTGTTTTTAGCAATTTTTAATGAGGTTGCAAGCAGACAAATCCTTCCTCCGATAAATTTGACTGCAAAATTAAGGCGTTTTATAGGATAATTCAAAAGATTTTTATCCTAAAAACATACAGTCCTAATTAAGAGTTGATTAAAGTTGTGGCGTTGTGAAATCTGGATAGCAACTAAATTATTCCTAATTTTCGGATGCAGCCCATCATTTTCTGATAAGTTCTTTCGATGTCATCATCCAATCCGATTGAAAACCGAATCAGCCCTTCCGAAAGGCCCATTTCTTTTTGTTCTTCGATAGGAATTTCACTGGAAGTTGAAGTGCCGGGTGCGCTGAATAGGGTTTTGTAGAAACCGAGACTTACCGCCAGATAGCCTAAGTTTTCTTCCTGCATTTGTTCCATCAACCTATTGGCTTGTTCAAGGCTTCCGGCATCCAAAGCCATCATGCCGCCAAAGCCGTATTCAGCATTGTAGATTTTACTTATTAATTCATGGTGTGGATGACTTTTCAGTCCCGGATAAGCAACTCTGAGTCCGGCATTTTCAAATTTTTCAGCCAGATAAAGTGTGTTTTTGCTGTGCTGTTTCATGCGAATATGCAGGGTTCGCAAATTTTTCAGGATACTGGCTGCGCGCAGGCTGTCCATCGTTGGGCCGAGCAGCATACAGGCACCGTCGTTGACATTTCTCAATGCATTGATGAAATCCTGACTTCCACAAATCACACCGCCTACGGTATCACTGGAGCCGTTGATGAATTTCGTCAAACTGTGAATGGTTACGTCTGCCCCTAAATGGGATGGAGAAATTATCATCGGTGAAAAAGTATTGTCCACCACCAACTTGATATCATATTTTTTAGCGATTTTGGAAAGACTTTCAATATCAGCCACTTCCAAAAGTGGATTGCTCAGTGATTCACAATAAATGACTTTGGTGTTGGCGGTAATAGCTTGTTCAACTTTTTGGAGATTCGTGATATCAACAAAATGGGTTTTAATCTGAAATCCCGGCAGGAAATTTTTCAGGAAAGCATAAGTTCCCCCGTAAATTGTTCGGCTGGAAATGATTTCATCTCCGCTTTTGCAAAGCTGCAACAATACTGAAGTGATGGCACCCATGCCGGAAGCGGTAACATTGGCGGCTTCGGTATTTTCCATGGCGGCCAAAGCTTCTCCCAAATAAAGGTTGCTCGGCGATGAATGTCTTGAATATAGATAGCATCCATCCGTATTTCCTTCAAAGGTGTCGAACATGGATTTGGCGGAAAGAAAAGTATAGGTAGATGAATCTGAAATTGACGGATTGACACCACCAAATTCTCCAAAATATTGTAAGTCCTGTATTTTGTCTGCGGGATTGAATTTTTTCATTTTTAACTGATTTTATCGGACGAAGTAAATAAAAACCATGAGAATAATCAATTATATAATCAAAATATAGATAAAAATTCTATTAATTCATCTTTGAATAAAAATATTTTCTAAATTTCACGAAATTTATAATAAATAATATAAAAGTTTTCATGTATGAATTTGGATAAAACAGATTTCAGGATTTTGAAGCTGTTGCAGCAGGATTCCAAGATGACCAATAAACAGCTCTCATCAAAGTTGAACCTTTCTGTTACAGCAATTTATGAACGAACTAAAAAATTAGAAAAATCCGGAATCATCAAGCGGTATGCCGCTATTTTGGACAGGAAATTATTAGGTCGCGAACTAATGGTTTTTTCTCAGGTCAAACTCGAAAGGCATACCAAACAGAATATTGAAGATTTTGAATCTCGAATATTACAATTGAATGAAGTCCATGAATGCAACCATGTCAGCGGGGATTCGGATTACATCCTGAAAATGACTTTCCGGGATATGGATGAATATCGGGATTTTATTGTAACCAAATTGACTTCCATCCCGGGAATTGGCAGCACACACAGTATTTTTGTTATCAATGAAGTCAAAAGTGAAGCCGGATTTGAGTTGTAATTCCTGTTTTCTCACATTCATTTCTTTCAGTTACCGAACAAATTTTCAAGGTTGATTTTTTTTAACGATTTTTAATTTAAATTTTTACATTTGTCCCACAGCTATTAATTTTTATTTATTCTAAATAAATTATCCAATGTTTCGGACAAAACCTCTGCTTTTTATTTTTACTGTTTTGCTCTCCTTATCAACGGCTTTCGGACAAACAGCCGCACCTGAAGATGCCGATGAAAAAAATATGGGAACCATCATACATCTGCTCGGATATCTTGGCCGGGATTATCCCAATGCAGTGCAGGACGGGAAAATCATCAGCGAATTAGAATATGACGAAATGCTTGAATTCTCAAGTCAGGTGCTGAAATTAGTGGATGAATCCGAATCATTGAAACAAAAAAGCCCGAATATCATTTCCAATATCCATAAATTGATGGAAGTAATTGATAATAAAGGAGATGCTGAAACGGTAAATAATTATGCTACGCAGCTGAAAGATGAAATCATCCAGCTCACCGGCATGAAAACTTTTCCGGATTCTTGGCCGGATTTAAAAACGGGAGCTTTGCTTTACACGCGGCATTGTTCGGTTTGTCACGGAATTAAAGGGGACGGGAATGGCCCCGGTGCCGTTGGTCTCGATCCGTTGCCGACCGATTTTTTGGATGCGGAAGGCATGCGCGAAGTTTCTCCTTATCAGGCATACAACACCGTGAAATTAGGAGTTCCCGGAACGAGTATGTTGCCATTTACCAATTTCAAGGAAAGTGATTTTTGGGATGTGGCATTCTATGTGAAATCATTGCGTTTTCTTGATGATGACACGGATTCTGTAGAATTGCGAAAAATTTTTGCTGAAATTCTTCCCCAAACCGATTTGAAAACCATCGCTGTTTCCTCAGACACAGAATTGAATAAGCTTTTGGGGTTAAAAAACGATAATTCCACAGCACTGAAAGCTTTGAGGCAATTGAAACCACTTCAGGAGAATTATGTCAGTCTGACTTTGGCTAAAGAGAAACTCAGTTCCGCATTGGAATTTTATAAAGTTGGCGATTTCTCTTCCGCAAAAAGTAATGCTTTAACAGCCTATTTGGAAGGAATTGAGCCGGTGGAAACCCGACTTCGTTCCATCAACCCGACTTTTACCGTGAATTTAGAAAGTCAAATGATGAAAGTCCGTCAGTTGGTCAGCAAAGGCGGAGATGCCGCTCAGGTCAGCAACGAAGTTGAAAAAGCACTTCAAATGATTGACCGAAGTGAGCAAATGTTGAGCAGTCAACAGTTGAACTATTGGCTGACATTTGTACTCGCTGCTTCCATCATGCTCAGAGAAGGCTTAGAAGCGTTTTTAGTATTGTTTATTATTTTGGTCATCGCCAGAAATTTAGGAGCAAACAAAGCGACATATTGGATTCACGGTGGATGGATTACGGCCGTGCTGATGGGAATCGCAGGATGGTTTCTGACGGATTACATCATTCGTTTTGGCGGAAAAAACCGCGAGATCATGGAAGGGGTGATTTCCTTGGTTGCGGTAGCCATTCTACTTTGGGCGGGATTCTGGTTGCACAGCAAGACCAGTGCCCGAAAATGGCAGGAATTTGTAAAAAACAAAATCGGTGCATATTTGGAAAAAGACCGGATGATCGGGTTGGCGGCCTTTTCATTTATGGTGGTTTTCCGGGAAGTTTTTGAAGTGATTTTGTTTTTGAAAGTCATCAGTCTCGAAGCCAATGCCAACAATCAATCTGCGATTGGATTGGGTTCCCTCGCTGCGGTTTTGCTCTTGTTCATCATGGCTTATTTCTTTATGAAATATTCCAAAAAAATTCCCATCAAACAATTGTTCCTTTATTCTTCTTGGCTCATTGTGCTGTTGGCGTTTATTTTGATGGGCAAAGGACTGCATTCTTTACAGGAAAGTGGCTGGCTGTCTGTGCATTCCCTGCCGGGATGGATACAAATAGACTGGTTAGGGATTTATCCGACGGTTGAAACCATTGTAGGGCAAATCAGCTTAGTTTTTATTGTGATGTTCGTTTGGTTTTATCAAAAAAAATCCATGAAATTGGATTTTGAAGTCGGAAAAAATTAAAGTTGACAACCAGAATTTTCAATGATTTTTTTATTTTCATTTCGGGTTTTATTCCAATTACAGATTGGCATATCCTTTGACAAATTCAAATACCGTTCATCTGAATGAAAGTGTAATTTGAAATTGATTTTCAACAGATTGACCGAGATAATTGAAATTAATTTAGTTGAAAGTTGAATTAAAAAAACTTAAAAACAACTTTCACTGTCAGATTTACAGTAAAACAGATGATGAAATTAGACAAATTGTCATTAGACCAAATTATGGGAGAAGAAATAGAATTGATACCATTGGTAAACGAAGAGGACGAAAAGAAATTCAACAAATTGTCCATCCCTGAATCACTGCCGATTTTATCGTTGAAAAATACGGTGCTTTTTCCGGGAGTTGTGATACCAATCACCGCCGGTAGAAGCCGTTCCATCAAATTGTTGGAAGATGCTTATCGCGAAAAACAATTGATTGGCGTGGTAGCACAAATAAATGATAAAATCGATGTTCCGCAAGTCAAAGACCTACACAAAACCGGAACTGTGGCAAGAATCATCAAAATGCTGAAAATGCCCGATGGCAACAGTACGGTGATTTTGCAGGGAATCAAACGATTTCAGTGGTTGGAAATGGTGCAAACCGAACCTTATTTCAAAGCATTGATTTCGGCTTTGGAAGAAAAAAAGCATAAAAGCAACAACAAAGAATACCGTGCGGTCATTGATTCTGTTCGGGATATGGCTTTGCAGATTATCGACATCAATCCGTCTATGCCGCCGGAAGCTGGCATGGCCATCGAAAATATTGAAAGCCCTTCATTTCTTGTGAATTTCATCAGTTCCAATCTGAATCTGTCCAACAAGGAGAAACAGGAATTACTGGAATTAGATGATTTGCAACAACGGGCGACGGAAGCCCTCAGGCTGATGAACATAGAATATCAGAAATTGGAATTGAAAAACGATATTCAATCCAAAGTCCGTCAGGATATGGACAAACAGCAACGTGAATATTTTCTCTATCAGCAGATGAAAACCATTCAGGAAGAATTGGGTGGCGTATCATCAGAAGTGGAAACCGAAGAGATGCGGCAGCGCGGCATGAAAAAGAAATGGGACAAAGATACCAAAGCGCATTTTGAGAAGGAATTGAGTCGATTGCTTAGGCTGAATCCGCAGATGCCGGAACACAGCATTCAGCGAAATTATTTGGAGTTCATTTTGGATTTGCCATGGGAACATTACACCAAAGATAATTTTGACTTAAAAAGAACTCGCAAAATCTTGGATCGGGATCACTTTGGTTTAGAAGATATTAAAGAAAGAATCATCGAATATCTTGCGGTATTGAAATTGAAAGGCGATATGAAATCCCCGATTATATGTCTTTATGGTCCTCCGGGAGTAGGGAAGACTTCTTTGGGAAAATCCGTTGCTGAAGCTTTGAACAGAAAATACATCCGGATGTCATTGGGTGGACTTCGCGATGAATCCGAAATCCGCGGACACCGAAAAACCTATATCGGTGCTATGCCCGGAAGGATTTTGCAATCTATCAAAAAATCCGGAAGTTCTAATCCGGTTTTCATTTTGGATGAAATCGACAAAATGGCCAACAGTCCGTTTGGAGACCCTTCCTCCGCAATGTTAGAAGTGTTGGATCCTGAGCAAAATAATTCTTTTTACGACAATTATTTAGAAAAAGGCTATGACCTTTCCAAAGTTTTCTTTATAGCTACAGCCAACAACATTTCAGATATTCCGCTTGCCCTGCGCGACCGGATGGAAATGATTAACATAGCAGGTTATACCATCGAAGAAAAAGTTGAAATCGGTTACAAATATTTGCTGCCTAAACAATTGGAAGAACATGGACTAAAGGAAGGGCAGCTCAAACTGACCAAAAAGGACATTGAATTTGTCGTAGAAAATTATACCCGAGAATCCGGTGTTCGAAAGTTGGAGCAGCAAATTGCGAAGTTGGTTCGGAACGCTGCCAAAGAAATTGCGATGGAAACGCCATTTGAAGCCAAAATGACACAGGCACAAATTCAAAAAATATTAGGCGTTGGTCGAAATTCCGATAAATACGAAAACAATGAAGTACCCGGTGTTGTGACCGGTTTGGCGTGGACGAGAGTCGGCGGAGATATCCTTTTCATTGAGTCAATTCTTTCCAAGGGCAAAGGGAATCTGACCATGACCGGAAACCTCGGAAATGTGATGAAAGAATCCGCCAGAATTGCATTGGAATTTACAAAAGCACATGCGGAAAGATTGGGATTGAATGATGAGATTTTTGAGAAATACAATATTCATATTCATGTTCCGGAAGGAGCCACACCCAAGGACGGTCCTTCGGCCGGAGTCGCCATGCTGACTTCTGTGGTTTCCTCATTTACCCAAAGAAAAGTCAAAGCTTATCTCGCCATGACCGGTGAAATCACCCTGCGCGGAAAAGTGTTGCCCGTTGGAGGAATCAAGGAAAAAATTCTGGCTGCAAAACGCGCCAATATCAGGGAAATCATACTTTGTGAAGAAAACCGAAAAGACATCGAAGATATCAAGCCGGATTATATCAAAGGTTTGAAATTTCATTACGTAAATGATATGATCGAAGTGTTGGACATTGCCCTGCTCAAACAAAAAGCAAAAGGCGCGAAAAAACTGATTTAAATGAAACGGCTTCGGCTACTTTCTTAACTGAATGAAAATATTTTGTTCAATTTATTCGATTTTTAATTGGATTAAAATTGAATGAATGCATCTGGATTAGATTCCTTGAACTTCAGGTAGTCGGCTTAATTTTGGAAAGATTGTTGATAAAGCGGTAAGATTTCATCATAAATAAGACTTTGGTCATAATTTTAAGATGGATATATCTTTTATATTTGTCAAAATTGTAATTTAAAATGGAAACCAAAACAATTGTTATTATTCTTATCGGCTTTTTTATTCTTCATTGGTACAGTTCATTGTTTTTTCAATCGCTGTTTCACCACAGGTACGCAGCGCACGGCATGTTCAGAATGTCCAACTTCTGGGAAAAGGCTTTTCATATCGGTTCGTTTCTGACCCAAGGCGCATCCTATCTAAGTCCTTATGCATACGGCGTTTTGCACAGACTTCACCATGCATTTGCTGATACTGAGAAAGATCCGCATTCTCCGGTTTTTGACAAAGACCTTTTTCACATGATGTGGCGAACCCGAAAGATTTACAATGAAATCGATCAGGAAATTGCGGTGGTAGGGGAGAAATTCAAAAAGGGGGTTCCGAAATGGCGGAAATTTGACAAATTTGCGGAATCCAGAATTACCCGATTGGTTTGGATTGGGGTGTATATTCTGATTTATTTTCTGTTTGATTCTCCTTGGTGGCTATATGTATTGATTCCGATTCATGTGTTGATGTCGCCAGTACACGGAGTCATTGTCAATTGGTTTTCACATAAATACGGTTACAGAAATTTTGATGTTAAAGATACATCTACCAATTTGATTCCGGTAGATTTGCTGATGTGGGGTGAATGTCTTCACAACAATCACCACAAATTTGGTGGCAGACCCAATTTCAAAGTAAAATGGTATGAATTCGACCCGATGTATCCGTTCATTATTTTATTAGATAAATTGAGAATCATTCGGCTGAACAACAAACCGGAAACGCAGTATATGTAAATCAATTCTGTTTATCCGTTCATCAGAAAAGCACATAAAAATTACTTCATTACAACAAAAAAGATTGGTATTTTTGTACCTCAAAATTTATTCAAATGACTGACAATACCATCAGAGACACCGTAATTATAGGTTCCGGTCCAGCAGGATATACCGCTGCGATTTATGCGGCAAGAGCCAATATGAATCCGGAAATGTTTACCGGGATGCAACCCGGCGGACAATTGACAACCACAACCGATGTGGAAAATTTTCCGGGTTATCCTGATGGAATTATGGGGCCGGACATGATGGTTCAGTTTCAGCAGCAGGCCGAACGCTTCGGCACCAAAGTACACATGGATTATGTAACGGAAGTGAAACTGGCGAAAAATCCCGGAGAAATCCATACGCTCAAAACCGGTTCCGGTCGGGAAATTCAAACCCGGACTGTGATTATTTCGACAGGAGCCACGGCCAAATATCTCGGATTGGAAGACGAAGACAAATATCTCGGAAGCGGAGTTTCCGCTTGTGCCACTTGTGATGGTTTCTTTTATAAAAACCGACCGGTTGTGGTTGTAGGTGGTGGGGACACGGCAGCGGAAGAAGCTACCTATCTTGCCAATATTTGTTCAAAAGTTTATTTGCTAATCAGAAAAAATGAAATGCGGGCTTCAAAAGTAATGCAGGACAGGGTGATGAACAATCCGAAAATAGAAGTGATGTTCAACCACGAACTGATTGGCATGAGTGGACAAATGGTTGTTGAGAAAGCGCATATCATTAATAATCAAACCAATGAAAAGTCGGAATTGGAAGTGGACGGCGTGTTTATCGCCATTGGGCACAAGCCCAATACGGAGATTTTTCATGGGCAGTTGGATATGGATGAAACGGGTTATCTGATTACCAAAGGCAAAACTTCAAAAACCAATTTGCCCGGAGTATTTGCGGCGGGCGATGTGCAGGACAGCGTTTACAGACAGGCGGTGACAGCCGCCGGAACAGGGTGTATGGCTGCCTTGGATGCAGAAAGATATCTCGGAGAAAACTTTCATTGATTTACTTCCGTTGAATAGGGGAGGGCAATAATATCGTATAAAGCATCAATTTTAATTTTGTCGATTTCTAACCACCCGAATTTTAGGGTTTTGAGCTACAGCTAAAAAAAACTCATTTAAATCAACTGAAAAAGAGCTTGGATTTTTATGATTCCGGAAAATTAGATTGTGAAAGTAGGGGTTGAGTATGGGTTACCGATGTTACAAAAAGTGTTTTTATTGTTCATAGTTTGTTATCGCTTTTTGTAAATATTTGTCAAGCTTTTTCTTTTCGTAATCGGTCTTTGCGTAATTGTATTTTTTTAGGTTTTCAATAAATATAACATCTTCTTTGTCTGCAAATGTTGAAATATAATCAAGGAAAGTGTTCATAAGGTTGTCGCCAAATCTTTCAAATTTGATTGCACCGTCCATCGCAGTATAGCCTTCTGTTGACCAAATTAAATGTTGCTTATCGATTGAAGTTTTAGTATAAACAATTTGGTTTAGCGAGTCAAGTCTGTTGTCACCCCACATATCAAACTTCTCAGGTTTTTCAATTTGATACTTAACGGAGTAATTCACTAAATTAAAATCTTTGTCTAACATTGCGAAAGCCGTAACCCGTACATTAGGTTCCAATGGCTTTAATACCCTTTCAACTGTTTTTACTAAAGAATCTTCGATTTCACTTTTCCTTTGGAAGTATTTTGGGTTTGTTTTAAAATTTGAATTGAAACCATAATAGTCATACATATAATCGTATAGATTTTCTTTAGGTTTATCAATTCCCAATTCAATGAAGCTTATCATGTATTGATTGACCCATTGCTTTTTAGTGTCAATGGATTCTCTATTTGTGTTTGGCATCTTCATTAGTTCAATGAAGTCTGAATACAAAAATTGTTTAACAGTGTCAGTTTTGAAATGAGCTAAACCAAAGTATTTTGAAATTGAAATTTCTTTTGTTGGCCAAACTGTTCTATCGTGTTTTTTAATATAATTCATTAAAGAAGGAATACACTCTGTAAGGCTGTCATCACTGATTATGAAACAAAGCCCACTAAGCATTTTGTCTTCTAAGTTCTCAAGATGTTTATTGATATATGCTGCATATTCTCTTGTTTCCAATTTCCTTAATGTCTCTACAATAAGTGTGAATTCATCATCGTCTTTTGTTTCCAGCAATGTTAGCAATTCCGGAATTGCAGGTTTGTAACCAATTTCACCGAGTGCTTTTATTATTTGTGATTTTCCACCATCAATTCGGTTCATTACCGGATTCATAATATTGTTTGAACCAGAATTGTACGGATTGGCATCTTTAAGTTGTTGCAGCAAAACAGCACCAACTTCATTTGAAGCATTTTTGGAAAGTTGTCGAACTGCTTCGCCCTGAACTAAGCTATGTTTGTCTTTTAGTAAGGTCAGTAAAACTTGTTTTGATTGTTCATTATTGATGTTGCCCATTAGAAGTGCTAATGCAAACTTTGTGGACGGATTTTTTATTTTCGAATACTTATCAAAGACATCGTCATAACCCCTATATCCCAACAGATATAGCTTCATTAAGTTTTGAGAACTTGCGTCACTTTCAGATACTGGTTTGATTTTAGACAAAAGTTCCTTGATTAGTTTGTTCCTTTGTAAAATATTATTTTGAGCATATAGAAAAGATTCAAAGTCAGTCAATGAATAAAACTTTTGCTTTTTGTAGAATGTAGTTTGGATGAGGTCATATTGTACTTTCTTCCCTTTGACCTTTAAATCCCCAGATGTCGGGGACCATACATAAAATGCTTTTTTATTTTTCAAAGCTTCTACATATTCTTTGAACTCCGGATTTTTTAAAAGTGCTTTATTCCAATATTCAATTCTTTCTTTAGAGGGTTCAGATAAATTAAGGAAAACCAAATATTTGTCACCTTTACTCATCTTGTCAATTGGGCCATACCGATTACTAAAACCTGAAACCCAAATTTCATCACCAATTTTTAATTGACCTTTGTAAATATTAAGAATCTTAGCACTTGCTCTGAAGTCACCATTTGAAGTGTATTGAATTAGAGCAATAACATTTGAACTGTCTAACATTTCTTTCCAAGATGGGTCAACCCAAGAGTCAGCCTTTGACTGAATTGAAAATGTCAAACAGATTAGTGTCAGTATGATTGGTATGCGTCGTGTCATTAACATTGCTGGTAACGGCTGTCTGCGAAAAATCCTCACAAACCTTTCAAATATAAGCAATCATTTTGTTTTGATTTTAAAATCAGTTGGAAAAAATTGGGGTTAAGAGGGGGTTATGTTAGGGGGTGTTTTATAAATTACCTTTTCCAATTTAAAAACTTGATTATTAGTATCCCATTTGTTTCTGGTTTACAAAAAGTTTTTTAAAAAATAGTACAACACAAGAGGCTAAAACAAAAGGAAATGTGAGTTGAATAAAATTAAATTTCACCATAAATATACTAACGAAAAGAGATAGCAATACAGATAGCAAAACCCAAATGCCATCTTTAATTTGATTGCCCGCAAATACAATTGCACACAATACGGCATTAAAACTAAATAATCCAATGCTTATATCATGGATTGGGGCTGATAATTTGAATGCAATAATAGCAGACAGTATTGCCCCTGCAAACCCATACAATGCTGAAATTGGAGAACTGATAAATACGGCGATAAAAAACAACAATCCAGATACCAAATTGTCTTGAAATATGACCTGCCCAAAGCCTCTAAAACCAATAGTGAAATAGTCGAAGGTAGCGACATTAATAATTGACGAAACATGGATTATTTCCGTAAAATAAGTGTGGACAAAATAAAGCATTGCCCAAGTAACCAAAACAAAAGGAAGCGTAAATACAGGTATTTTTCTTTTTATAAAAAAGTGCTGTATTATAGTTGCCAATGAAGAACCAAGGATGATTAATAGCCAACTTAAAATGACTGGTTTTAAAAATAAGATGATGGCTACACCTACTAAAGCCGCACTGAATCCATACAATCCTTTGTCAATTTCTGATTTGTCGTATTTAAGAACGTATGCAGTTGCAGTTCCACAAATTGTTGCTAAAAGTGCGGCCAAACCCATTGTGAATGAGCCATAAAAAATACCAAGCAAAAAGAGAAAACCACTAATCTGATTTTCCTGAAGCATGATTTGTCCAAACCCTTTCAAAATTACAGCCGTAAAGGAAGCGGTCTTTTTTATGATATTAATGTTTGGTGTCAATCTGTTATTCTCTAAACTCTTTGAAGGTCATTATTATTGCCACAAGGTCGCTAAAAATTCTGATTAACCTCAGTCTGTGAAAAAAACTCACAAACATATAGCCAATCATTTTGTGAGTTTATGAGGGATTTCTTTGTTTCCTTTTTATGATACCGGAAAATTAGATTGTGAAAATAGGGGTTGCGTAACGGTTACCGATGTTAGCTTTAGTGCTATTTTTTTATTTTTTCAGAATACCATTTTGTTAATTCCCACTTATCATCTTCTTCAATTCGATAATCAAATTCAAAAGGATAATTTTCAGATTCAATTAGCTCTTGTAAAAAATCATTTGAAATTTTAGGTTCGTAAACTTTCCAAATTAATTGTCTTGTTGAATTCCAAGTTACTCTTCCGAAAAATAATGCATTTGGTTTTTCTTTATTTTCACCTTTAATATTATCATCTAAATATTTCTCAAAATCCTCGAGAATTGAAAATTCATCTTCTATTGGCATTCCATTTTTTGTGGTATTTTCAAGTTCTAACATAATTGAACAATTCCAAGAAAAAACTTCTTTTAAATCATCATCTTGCAATGCTGTATTTATAACGGCAATTCCATATTTTTCTTCTTGATTAAATTCCATTATTTGATAATTTTCATCTGGAATTAAAACTTTAATATCAGTTGATTCTTTCATTGTCATAGTGTTTGGAAAGCATTCTGAATAACTTTTATACTATTCATTTGTAATCAGTTGTTTACAGATTCCAATTCTTCCTTAATCAGTTCAAATTTACTAATTTGTTTTTTTAATTCTTGCTACTAACTTCATTTTTCATTTTTCGTCAAGAAATAGGTATTGTGTTGGGGAGGGGGAATTTTGTCCTTTTACGATTATATTCCATGTGATTGTTGTCATATTTTTTGAGCCTTCTATTTTTATTTTATTACAAATCAAATCTTTAACATTTTAGATTCCAAACTCTTTTATTTAGACTTATTAAAAATAATTTTATATTTGCATCAAATCATAGGAAATGATTGATTGCTTGAAGTTTACGCAAAACGGAGTCAAAACTACGGAAAACGGAGTCAGGATATAGAAAAATATATTATGCGAGACGATAATGATTGTAAAAACTCAAGTCAGGACCAAGGTCAATTGACAATTCCATCGCATGAAAAGCAGCAGTATGCAGAAAGAGAACTGGATTTCAAAGACGCCAAAAGCAACGGCTGTGTCAGGGAAATAAAATTCAAAGATGTGCATATCATGCGCATCAGTCTTCAAATCCACCAGACCACAAGCATCCCCTTCATGACAAAATCACCCAAGGTCATTTTGTTTTTCAGTATGCAGGGAGACTCCTTGCTCAACACCGATTACATCAGCAACTTGAGCCTCAAAGCCAGTTCGCACAACATTATATACACAGAGCCATCTCTTGGAAACATACAGTGTACCCCGGGCAAATACGAAGTTTTCTACATCAGCATGTCGCCCGATATGTTCAAAAATTATTTCCCGAGAGACGAAGATGTTTTTGAAAAATTCAAAAGACAGATGGAACAAAGCGATTTTTCTTTGCTCAGAAACGAACATGGTGTACTCAATCACAAAATCATAAAGGTAATCGAAGATATCTGCCACCCCGACAGCCTGCAATCCATCAAACCAATATACATCATTGCCAAGGTAATAGAATTGCTCTCAATTCAACTCAATGAACTCTGTACGATTTGTCAGCCACTCCCCTTGGTCAGACCAGAAGATGTAGAAAAAATGTACGAGGTGAAGAATTTCATCCTCAAGCACCTGAACGAAAATCACAGCCTCTCCGAACTGGCGCAAATCGTTGGCACCAATGAATATACACTGAAAAAAGAATTCAAGGAACTCTTCGGAACCACGGTTTTTGGCTTTTGGGGCGATGCCAAAATGGACAACGCACGCAAAATTTTGGCGGAAACCAATGCGGATATCAAAGAAATCTCTGAAATCATAGGCTACAAAAACCCACAGCATTTCAGTACTGCCTTCAAAAGAAAATTCGGACTCACACCCTCTCAATTCAGAAAGAGTAGAGAATAAATTAAATTGAAATAAAATATTGAATAACAGTTCATTGCATGAATTAAAATAAACTAATTATTACAAAAACATCAAATTATGGAAATACTCGTGGATGATATCGTGAATATCAGAAAAAAAGAATTAGAAAGAAAATTAATTAGCTCATTGGCAGGGAATTACAAGGTGTCGTTCAAATTTGTGGACACTTTTGCCGCCATTGAGGATTACCAATATCCGGACAGGTATTTTTCAGAAGCCAAGGAAGTGGTTTTGCTGCTCGAAAATTCTGAAAACAAGATTTCACTCTTGCACCTTTTGTATGTGGCAGACAATGTGGTCATCAAACACTGGCGTCAGGATTGGATTTATGAAAACCGTGAATTCCTGAGTTTGGTCAAAGACCACGAATGGAAAAAAACACAAATCAGCGAAGAAAAAGCAAAAGGAACTTGGACACAGAAAGTGTATCAAGTCGATGATTGTCCGCGCTACGAAGGTTATGGTACCTGGGTGCATGTGGACGGCCGTCATTTCTGGGAAAGTGAAGCCGATGCCGCTTTGCCACGCCGAGAAATTACCACAAGAAACGATTACAACATCCTGAGAAGATTCTCGCACATCGAGATTTTCGACAATGGCGATTGGGTCATCGAACAGGACAATCAGAAAATCCTGAGAAAAGAAGATGGTACAGAAAAACTGATTTGTTTGGAAAGAGGACTTGAAACTTTTACCACACAGGATTATGACGCTTCCTATGCCGAAGGCTGGTGGCAACAGCGGAAAGATTATTGGATGACAGTACAGAACATCTGGTTGGATTTCATCGCTTCCAACCAACGAATTGTCATTACAGAAGACGAAAAATTATACACAGACCAATTCAAATTGGCCGAACAATTTGTAGGCGAACAGTTTAAGGAAGCAGCTGCAACCAAAGCAATCCGAGAATTATTGGCACAGCATGTGGAAGGTTTTACGGCCTGATCATTAGATTGAAACTAGCGGAAATCACAGGATATATACAACTGTGATTTTATTCATTTAAATACAATTGAATTGATGAAAAAATTGATAGTAACAACCGGAATATTAATGGCATCACTGATGATGCTGAATTGTAAAAGCAGCAATGCACCTGCTGAAAATCCGGAATCAGAACCTCAAACCGAACAGCAAAGAATCGTTTCGCTGAATGCTACAGTTTCTGAAGTACTTGCCGAATTGGGCATGAACGGTGAACTGGTCGGGCGAGACGCCACAAGTGTCTATCCACAGTGGATCAAGGATTCAGTACAAAATTTCGGACCGCCCTGGTTGATTGGTGCAGAAGCTTTGCTTTCCGTTAAACCAGACATTGTGTTTGCGGTGGGAAGTGATTTAAATTCAGACAAAGTGAACACGCTGAAAGATGCGGGTGTCAAGGTTGTGGTATTTGACAAAACCACCAACTTGGAAGAAGCCAAATCAATCATCAAACAAGTCTCAGCATACACCAAAAATCAGGATTATCAGCCGCTGATTGATAAAATTGATGCCGATTTGGCAAAGGTCGAAGCCTTCACCAACAAACCCAAAGTTTTGTTTGTGTACGCCAGGGGAACAGGACTGATGCAGGTGGCCGGAAACGGAACGCCCATGGCTGAAGTCATTGAACTCGCGGGAGCCGAAAATGCTGCGGCCGAATTCGATGACATGAAAGAACTGACACCCGAAAGTCTGGTGCAGAGCAACCCGGATGTGATTTTGATGTTTGATTCAGGCATGAACAGCCTTGGCGGTGTGGATGGATTGGGTTCGGTGCCGGGAATGAAAGAAACCAATGCTTTCAAAAATAGGGCGTTACTCACCATGGACAGTTCCTTGCTTTCAGGGATGGGGCCTCGACTTGGAGAGGCGGCTTATCAGCTGAATCAATTATTAAAAGCTTATGCACAATAAGCCGGGGATTTATATCATTGGCGGTTTTATCACCCTCTTTTTCTTAGGCTTGCTGTCTTTATTGATTGGAGTTTATCAATTTGAGAGTGAATCATTTATAGGTATGGTCAAAAACGGAATCATCGGTGAAGATACTGGAGACAACAGCGATTGGTATGTGTTTTCTCAAATCAGGCTGCCGAGGGTGGTCATGGCGATGCTGATGGGCAGTGCGCTTGCGGTTTCGGGTGCTGCCATGCAGGGAATGTTCAAAAATCCACTCGCCACGCCAAGTCTGATTGGCGTAACTTCCGGTGCTTCTCTTTTTGCTGCGATTGCCATTGTACTTGGCAATTATATGCTACAGTTGCTGCCCGATTTTCTGCATGAGCTACTCATCAGTTTGATGGCTTTCATAGGTGCAATTCTGACGATGACTTTTGTTTATAGGATGTCCACTACACAACGCAAAACCAATGTGGTCGTCATGTTGCTTGCCGGAGTCGCGATTTCGGCCATGGCAGGCGCGATTACCGGATTTTTGATTTATCTGACCGACGAAGAAGAACTCAGAAATCTCACTTTTTGGACTTTGGGAAGCCTCGGTGGTGCAACTTGGGTCAAAAACCTGATTTTGGCCTTGGTGATTGGTTTTTCATATTTGTTCTTAATCAACAAAGGCAAGGCGTTGAATGCGATGATGTTAGGTGAACAAGATGCCGCACATCTGGGGATTCCGGTGGAGAAAGTCAAAAAACAAATCGTTGTATTGACCGCACTGATGGTTGGAACTTGTGTGGCATTTGCAGGCGCCATTGGATTTGTTGGACTGATTATTCCCTATATTTTGAGGTTAATTTTCGGTTCCAATTATTATATGATTCTGCCTTTGTCGGCAGTGGCCGGTTCCATTTTGCTGTTGAGTGCCGACACTTTCAGCAGGACGATAGTGGCACCTTCCGAAATGCCCATTGGAGTCATCACTGCATTTTTGGGGGCACCGGTGTTTGTTGCCATACTCATTCGTTACAAAAAATCACTTTAGATATGCTCAGCGGAAAAAATATTTCATTGCAGAAACGAAATTTCAAAATCCTTGACCAAGTGGATGTTCAGGTAGGGCAGGGGGAAATCCTCGCCATCATTGGGCCGAACGGTGCCGGAAAATCTTCGCTCCTGAGCATGTTGGCAAACGAACAGTCAGCTGAGGGTGAAATTTTGTTCAAAGGCAAAAAATTCGAGCGGTGGAACGGAAGAGAATTGGCACATTACAAAGCCAAATTTTCGCAGGAATTCAACGCTGACATCGGTTTGTCGGTCAGCGAAATTGTGCTGATGGGCAGGTATCCTTATTTTGACTCAAAACCAAAAGCTAAAGATTTTGAGGTTGTGGAAAATACCATGAAGTTGACCGATATTTTTTCATTGAAAAATCGAACTTACAATTCATTGTCGGGTGGCGAGAAACAAAGGGTGCATCTGGCGCGTGTATTGTCGCAGCTTCAAAATGATTTTTCTGAAAAACTAATTTTCTTAGACGAACCACTCAACAATCTGGATGTGAAGCATCAACGGAGGATACTTGAATTGATTCGTGAATTTGTTCAACAAGGAAATTCGGCAGTATTGGTGTTGCACGATTTGAGTTTGGCAGCTGAATTTGCCGATAAAATGCTGCTTCTCAAAAAAGGGAAGGTGGTGGCACAAGGTGAAACCCGTAAGATTTTTAGACCGGAATTTATTTCGGCTGCCTTTGATTTTCCTTGTCATATTTTCAAAAACCCTTACAATTCGCATCCATTGGTTGTTTTTGGAGAGCGTGTGAGTGAGTGAGCATGCGCATTATAATTGTATTGGTTGAGGGGCTTGAAATATTTTCAAAAATTCCTTATTCAATCAGACTTTTAGCTCCTCAATTTCTCCCAATAAATCTTTGTTGATTTCTATAATAGGGCGAATTTTTTCTGCAATAAATTCTTCAGTCTGAATCTCGGCAAAACCTGTAAAGTTCTTTGGATCAAGAAGATTTAACAATCTTTCTTTGTTGACATTGAATCTTGAATCCGAAAGGATTCTTTCAATCAAATCATTGGGTTTTCCAAGTTCTTTCACCTGCTTGCCGGCCTCCATGCTGTGTTGCCGAATCAGTTCATGTAATTCCTGTCGGTCACCACCGTTTTTCACGCCTTCCATGATGATATTTTCGGTTGCCATAAACGGCAATTCGGCCATGATATGTTTTTCAATGACTTTGGGGTAAACCACCAAGCCATTGACCACATTGTCCCAAATCATCAAAATGGCATCAATCGCCAAAAAGGCTTGTGGAATGCTCAATCTGCGGTTGGCCGAATCGTCCAAAGTCCGTTCAAACCATTGCGTCGAAGCAACCATCGCCGGATTGGCGGCCAGTGACATTACATATTTGGCCAAGGAAGCAATTCGCTCACTGCGCATCGGATTTCGCTTGTAGGCCATAGCGGACGAACCGATTTGAGATTTCTCAAAGGGTTCTTCCATTTCTTTCAGATTTTGTAACAGCCTTAAATCATTGGTGAATTTATGGGCAGATTGGGCGATGCCGGAAAGTAAATCTAAGATTTGTGCATCAATTTTGCGGTCGTAAGTTTGTCCCGTAACGGCTAAAATTTTCTTGAATCCGAATTTTTCTGAAATTTTTTGATCCAGAATTTTCACTTTCTCATAGTTTCCGTCAAACAATTCCTTGAAACTGGCTGCGGTGCCGGTTGTCCCTTTAACCCCGCGAAATTGCAAGGTATTCAGCCGGTATTCCAAATCTTCCAAATCCAACAGCAGGGATTGCATCCAAAGCGTTGCCCGCTTTCCAACGGTAGTCAGCTGCGCAGGCTGATAATGGGTAAAACCCAAAGTAGGAAGTGATTTATTCGCCATTGCGAAACTGCTCAAACCATTCAGTACATTGACAATTCTTTTTTTGACAAGCAACAAACCTTCGCGAAGCTGAATTAGAACCGTATTGTCCTGAACAAATGCGGAAGTCACTCCCAAATGCAGAATGGGTGCAGCTTTAGGAGCTACATCAGACAAGGTGTGTATATGCGCCATGACATCATGACGGAATTGTTTTTCGTATTGTGCCGCTTTTTCATAATCGATGTCTTCAAGATGCAGTCGAATTTCCTCCAATTGTTCATCGGTGATATTCAATCCCAATTCTTTTTCGACTTCAGCCAGTGTCAACCACAATTTTCGCCAAGTAGAAAATTTCATTTGCGGGGAAAAATTGTACAGCATTTCCTTGCTGCTGTATCTGGATTCAAGCGGATTTTGATATTTATCGTACATAGCTTCGGTTTGCTTGCAAAATTAAGTTTTCTCTGAGTAATTGCCCTTAGGTTGGAGAGAATTTTGTACACTATGAATTATTGGATTTGTGATTCCATCTGAATTTATTTTTTCATCATTTCTAAAATCAGATTTGATGCAGAAAGAATTAAAATTTTTGAAATAAATATTGGCTTTGTTATAAAATACTTTTGTAATTTACGCCACTACTTTGCAAAGCGCGTATGGTCATCTTTATTGTATTTGTTTTTGTTCTGTCATTTTTGATATTATGGTCGGGTAGGGCGATACCGTCTAAGTTTTACAAGTTATTTACCATATTGCCGTTAGCGTTGTTTTTTTATTTTCTGTATTACCTTTTTGAACTCCAGAGCCGCGGTGATTTACTTTTGATTCATAAATGGATTCCGCTGTTGGGGATTGATTTAAATTTCAAATTGGACGGATTGTCATTGCTCTTCAGCTTACTTATTTCGGGCATTGGGGCTTTGATTTATTTTTATGCTTCGGAATATTTAAAACATTCACCGTATATCAACCGCTTTTTCTGTTACTTAGGAATGTTTATGGGTTCCATGTTGGGAATGGTGCTGTCGGATAATTTGATTACGATTTTTGTTTTTTGGGAACTGACCAGTCTTTCTTCTTTCTTTTTGATTGGTTTTAATAATGAGGAAGAAGAATCGAGAATCAGTGCCAACCGTGCATTTTTGGTTACTGGTTTGGGTGGATTTTTTCTGTTAGCAGGATTCATGTTATTGGCAAATGTTACCGGAACTTATTCCATTCATGAAATGTTGAATTCAGCGGCATTCATACAGGAACACAATTATTTTGTGTTGATTTTAATTTTCATTTTTCTGGGTGCCTTCACCAAATCAGCTCAATTTCCGTTTCACTTCTGGCTTCCCTCTGCAATGGCAGCTCCCACACCGGTTTCAGCATATCTTCATTCCGCCACGATGGTCAAAGCCGGAATTTATATACTGGCGCGTTTTTGGCCGATATTGCACGACGGATTGTATTGGAATCAGATGCTGATGTGGGTTGGTGGAATCACTATGATTTATGGTGCGGTACACAGCATTTTCAGGGTGGATTTGAAATCAATTTTGGCTTATACAACCATTTCGGCATTGGGGATTATCGTGTTTTTATTAGGCATTGGTACGGAGTTGGCGGTTTATGCGGCGGTCACTTTTATTTTGATTCACGCACTTTATAAGGCGGCTTTGTTTTTGACGGCGGGCATCATTCAGCATGCGGTACACATTAGGGATATCCGTAAAATTGCGGGTTTATGGAAATTCATGCCTGTTGTGGCAATTGCAGCTTTGGTCGCTGCTTTGTCGGGTGCAGGGATTCCGTTGACTTTCGGTTTTATCGGCAAGGATTTGATTTATGAAACCACTTTGCAACTTCCCAAATGGGCTTTGCTACTGACAGCCTTGGCGTTGGTTACCAATGTGTTGGTAGGTGCAGCAGGTTTTTTGGCGGGTGTGAAGCCATTTTTGGGTAAGCTGCCGGAATATGAAAAGCCGGTGGAAGTTCCGAATTTTATTTTGTGGTTGCCGTTGGTGATTTTGAGTTTCTTGAGTATCCTGTTTGGGGTTTTGCCGGGCATTGCGGATAAAAACATTTTGAAATATGCGTTTCAGGCTGTTTATCAAGGAGAAACTGAAATTTATTTGAAGCTCTGGCATGGATTCAATCAGGTGTTTGTGCTGAGTTTGATTACCATCGGATTTGCGATTCTTCTGTTTGTTTTCAATCGTTATTACAGAGATTTATTAAGAAATATTGAGCAATTAGAATTCCTTTCACCGCAAAATATCATTGAAACTTCGGCACTCGGTGTGAAGCGTTTTGCTTTCTTTTATACCCGCTTGATGCACAATGGTTATTTGAGAAATTATGTATTGGTTATCATAGTGTTCATTACGTGTTTGGTAGGCTATCGTTTTTTCACTTCCATTCCGTTTGCTTTGGAAATGAAAAACATTTCGATGTTCAATTTCTATGAATTGACCTTGTTTTTACTGATGGTTACCGCAATTGGATTCACATTGAGAACCAATTCAAAGCTGATTGCCGTGGCCAGTCTGGGGGTTATCGGATTTGCGATGTGTTTGATATTTGTTTTGTACGGTGCGCCGGATTTGGCGATGACCCAGTTTTCAATTGATATTTTGACCGTGGTTTTGTTTGTATTGGTTTTGTATAAACTTCCACATTTTCTGACCATCAAAAACAAGAAAGTTATAGGGCGCGATGTGTTGGTTTCAGTTTGTTTTGGTGGATTGATTATGTTGATTGCCATGGAGTCCCTTTTGTTTCCTGCGGATAAAACATTGAGCCGATTTTATGCGGAAAATGCGTATGTGTTGGCCAAAGGAAAAAATGTTGTAAATGTGATTTTAGTGGATTTCAGAGGATTTGACACCATGATAGAATCCATTGTTTTGACGATTGCCGCTTTGGGTGTTTACGGATTATTAAAATATAAAGCAGTCAATGAAGAAGCAGACTAAAAAAGATAAACGACAGAATCAGACTTTCAAAGAGTTTGATTTAATCATTTTGAGAACCGCAACCAATTACCTGATTCCGTTGTTGTTGATGGCATCCATTTTTGTGATGCTGCGGGGACATAACTTGTCGGGTGGTGGATTCGTGGGCGGACTGATTGCATCCATCGCTTTTGTTTTGCATTCATTCGCGCATTCTACAAGAAGGACTTTGATGTTGTTTAGGACTTCACCTAAATTCCTGATACCCATAGGTTTGTCAATATCATTTTTGAGTGCATTTTTACCGGTGTTGAAGGGAAAGCCCTTTTTCACGGGATTATGGTCGAGTGAACCGGTAGCGGTCATTGGCTCTATCGGTACGGCTTTGTTTTTTGATTTAGGGGTTTATTTGGTAGTAATCGGAGTAACATTGACGATATTGTTGTCCATAAAAGAAAATGTTTGATCATGGAGTTGTTGTTGTTATTATTAGTAGGAGTTTTATATTCGGCGGGAATTTTTCTGATGCTTCGTCGAAGTATGGTGAAACTTTTATTGGGTTTAATTTTGATAGGCAATGGTGCCAATATTCTGATTTTTCTGACCGGTGGATTAACCCGTGGGAAACCGCCGATTATCAAAAACTCACAAACCACATTTGTAGATATCTATGCGGATCCCGTTCCGCAGGCATTGATTTTGACGGCGATTGTCATCAGTTTCGCTTTGACGGCTTTTGCGATTATTTTATTGAAAAAAGTTTATTCCACAACAGGAACAGACGATTTGGATTCATTGAACATTGAGGATTTAGATATATGATAACAAACTTTATACTGGCTCCGATTCTGATGCACTTGTTTACAGCCATTCTACTGCTGTTCACAATGAGATATTTACGGCTTCAAAGAATCATCAGTATAACAGGGAATTTCGTTGCTTTTGTTTTGTGTATCAGGTTGTTCATGGCTACATTGGAACATGATTATCTGATCGTTCAGGTGGGAAACTGGCAGGCTCCTTTCGGGATTATTTTTGTGTCGGATACGCTGAGTGCCATTATGGTTTTGCTGACCGCCATAGTGAGTCTGAGCGTGGGGATTTATTCTACGGCAGCGATTAATCCCAGCAGAATCCGGTTTGGATATTTCATGAATTTCCATTTTCTGATTATGGGGTTGTTGGGTGTGTTTTTGACCGGAGATATCTTCAATTTGTATGTATGGTTTGAGATTGTCATTATTTCTTCATTTGTTTTACTGACTTTAGGGGGCAAGAAAATGCAGATGGAAGGTGCCATCAAGTACGTGAGTTTAAATATGTTGGCCTCCGTGGTTTTTTTAACAGCCATCGGAATTTTATATGGGATAACAGGAACTTTGAATATGGCTGATTTGGCGGTGAAGATTGGAGAGGTGGAGAATGAAGGTTTGGTTTCGGTAACTGCCTTGTTGTTTTTTGCCGGATTCGGAATTAAATCCGCGATTTTCCCGATGTATTTCTGGCTGCCGTCGTCTTACCATACACCACCTTCGGCAATTGCCGCAATTTTTGGTGGATTACTTACTAAGATGGGGGTTTACGCATTGATTCGCACTTTTACATTGATATTTCTGCCGGACGATTTCATCAAATGGGTATTTATTGTCATTGCGATTTTGACTCTTGTGACCGGTGCTTTGGGTACCATTAACAAAAGAAGTGTCAGGCGACTGATATCCTATCTGATTGTTTGTCATATAGGTTATCTGATAGCTTGTATGGGTTTATTTACGGAAATTGCTTTTGTGGGAATGATTTTTTATCTGATACATGATGTGATTGTGAAAAGCAATTTGCTGATGATTACAGGAATTCTGCATAAAATCAGAAATACGATTGACATGACCCGATTGGGCGGATTCGGTAAAGATTATCCAAAAATTTCATTTCTGATTGCAATTGCGGTGTTTTCTTTGATTGGTGTGCCGCCTTTATCCGGGTTTTGGCCCAAGATTCAGTTTTTCGGAGAATCCTTGAGGGCAGGTAATTATGTGTTGTTAGCTGCCATTATATTTGCCAGTTTCGTGACGCTTTATGTGATGTTGAAAATGTGGTCAGAGGTTTTTTGGAAGGATTCACCCAAGCGATTGACGGAGGACATTGACCGCTTTGCGCCCTTGAAATTTGAAAATAAATTTGCATTGATTGCACCCATAGCATTCTTGGCATTCGTATCTTTGTTTATCGGGTTTAATGCGGGACAAATTTATGATTTGGCACAAAGAACGGCTGAAGAACTAATGAATCCGAATCATTATATTGATGCGGTATTAAATGGAAATTTTGAAAGATGATTAAGTATTTTTTACTCAATATTTTACTTTCTCTGGTGTGGATAGCCCTGAGCGGACAACTCAATTACGCCAATTTTCTGTTTGGATTTTTTCTGGGATTTGCAATTTTGTGGTTGTTGACCCGAAATACGAGAAGCAATATTGAAAAGAGGTATTTTTACAAAGTTCCAAGAATTTTTTCATTCTTCTTTTTTTTCCTTTATGAAATGCTCAAAGCCAATATTGAAGTTACCCGTGAAATCATATTGCCCAAATTCAAGATGAAACCCGGGATCGTGGAATACAAACACGATTTGAAATCGGATTTTGAAATCACCATGTTTTCCAATTTTATTGCATTGACACCGGGAACTATGGTGCTACGGGTCAGTCCCGACAAAAAAATCGTTTATATTCACGCCTTGTACCTACAAGACCAAGAAAGATTCAAGGAACGAATGAAAAATGGATTGGAAAGACGTTTAATAGAAGTAATGAGATAATTATGACAGTTGAGAATTATTTATTGTATGTAGTAACGCCGATTATTTCTCTGGCATTCATCATCATTCTCCTGCGGTTTCTGAAGGGGCCGAGGATGTACGACCGGATTGTGGCTATGGATTTGCTCATCACTTCCGGCTTAGGTTTGATCGGGGTTTTCAGTATTTATTACAATGATTCTGTCTTTTTGGATGTAGCGACGGTGATGGCCGTAATCGGCTTTTTGAGTACCATCGCATTTGCTTATTATTTGGATAAAGAAGATATTACAAGAAAATGATACTGCTGGATATTGTTATAATGGTTATGTGTACAATAGGTGCGGTTTTCATCCTGATTGCTGCATTGGGTGTTACCCGAATGCCCGATTTTTATACCAGGCTTTCGGTGACGGTCAAAGCCAGTACCATGGGGGTCGGTTTTATCTTGTTGGCAGCCATGATTTATTTCTTTGAATTTTCAATTTCCACCAAAATCCTCGCCATCATCTTCTTCCTGTACATCACTTCTCCGGTAGCGGCTTTCATGATTTCAAATACAGCTTATAAAACAGGTGTTAAGCTTTGGGATAAATCCGTAGTTGATGAACTCAAAGATGCGGATTTTAATAAAAACAATGACAATATAGAGGAAGAGAAATCTTGAAAAACAGGGCTGAATAATTCCAAAACTTTCAATATTTTTTGAAGATTTCATCTAAATCAACTTTTCCAAAGTTTTGAACTTTGGAAAAGTTATCTCGGACAAAAAGCATCCAAAAGGTGGTTCGTTTTCAAAACACCTCTAAGATGTCAGGCTCAGTATGCACCAATACATCAGCAACTTCTGGGAGTTGCCGTTGAATTTCATCTTTTAGTTCGTGTGCAATTCTGTGTCCTTCCATCACCGAAATGTCTCCTTTTACAATCATGTGTAAATCTACATAATAGACCATCCCCATTTTTCTGACATGGCATTTTTCGGTGTCAATGACACCGGGAACTTTCAGGGCGATTTGACGAATTTCTTCAATCAAATCATCATACAACTGTTCATCCGAAATCTCTCCCCAAACCGGTCTGAAAATCCTGTAAGCATTGTAGGCAATAATGAATGAAGCGAAAAGCGCAGCCCAGTCATCGGCGGATTCAAAACCTTTGCCAAAAATCAAAGCAATTGAAATTCCGATAAAAGCCAAGACAGAAGTAATTGCGTCGCTGCGGTGGTGCCAAGCATCGGCTAACAGCGACTGGCTGTTGGTTTCCTTGCTTTTTCTTTTGACATACTGGAAAGACAATTCTTTGAAAATGATAATCCCGGTCAGCACAATCAGCGTAAATTCCTTGGGTGCTTCATGGGGTGTTCGGATGTTTTGAATGCTTTCGTAGGCAATGACCGTGGCCGAAATCAACAGAAACCCAACGACCGAAAAGGTGGAAAGTACTTCCACCCGACCATGTCCGTAGGGATGATTGTCGTCGGGAGGTTTGGTCGAAGCCTTCAATCCAATCAAAACCAAAAGTGATGAAAAGACATCGGCGGTGGATTCAATTGCATCGGCTATCAGCGCATAAGAATTCCCGAAAACCCCTGCAATCCATTTGATTACAGCCATCGTTAAATTAAGTAAAATGCTGTAAACCGAAGTTCTTATTGCTTTATGGGAATCCATCTATTTTTAAAAAATCCTGCCAGAACCAAACGGCCTGGCAGGATGTGTTGAAATAATAATATATCGCTTAATCTTCACCCATAAAAGGATATCTGTAATCCTTTGGCGGAACAAAATTTTCTTTGATGGTTCTCACAGAAACCCAACGCATCAAATTCATGGCTGAACCGGCTTTGTCATTGGTTCCGGAAGCTCTGGCACCACCAAACGGTTGCTGTCCGACAACCGCACCGGTCGGTTTGTCGTTGATATAAAAGTTCCCGGCAGAATTTTCTAACATTCGGGTGGCTTTTACAAGCTCGTATCTGTCTTTTCCAAACACAGCACCGGTCAGTGCATATTCAGAAGTCTGGTCAAGCAACTCAAGTGTTTTTTCCCAGTCTTTGTCCTCATACACATAAAGGGTCAGTATTGGGCCAAAGATTTCTTCCACCATACTTTCATATTTCGGATTGGTGGTTTTGATGACGGTTGGTTGAACAAAATAACCTACTTTGTTGTCGCATTTCCCACCGAAAATCACTTCTGCTTCTTTTGATTTATTGGCTCTGTCTATGTATCCTTTGCATTTTTTGAATGAAGCTTCATCGATAACGGCATTCACAAAATTGGTAAAATCGTCGGGTGCGCCCATTTTGATTTCGCTGAGCATTTTGCCCATTTCTTTTTCAACTTTCGGCCAAAGACTTTTGGGGATATAGGCTCTGGAAGCCGCCGAACATTTCTGTCCTTGGAATTCAAAAGCACCACGAACCAATCCTACGGCTACCTCTTTGGCATCGGCAGATTTATGTGCTATCACAAAATCCTTTCCGCCGGTTTCGCCTACGATTCTCGGATAGGTTTTATGGGTGGTGATATTTTCACCGATTTGTTTCCATATTGATTTGAACACCGATGTCGAACCAGTAAAGTGAACACCTGCAAAATCGGGGTGTTCTATACATATTTTTGCAGTTTCGGCTCCGCCAGTCAGTACCATATTGATAACCCCATCCGGCAATCCGGCTTCTTTGAAAATTTCCATCAGGACTTGGGCTGAATAAATCTGAGTTGTGGAAGGTTTCCAAACCACCACATTGCCCATCAGTGCCATGGATGCTGGTAAATTTCCTGCAATAGATGTGAAATTAAAAGGAGTAATTGCAAAAGTAAAACCTTCCAATGGTCTGTATTCAACTCTGTTCCAAATTCCTTCAGAAGATATGGGCTGATCTGAATAAATCTGGGTCATGTATTCCACATTGAATCTGAAAAAGTCAATCAGTTCGCAGGCCGAATCGATTTCGGCTTGGAATGCGTTTTTAGATTGTCCAATCATGGTGGCGGCATTCAATTTGGCTCTATAAGGTCCTGCCAATAAATCTGCTGCTTTCAAGAAAATTGAAGCTCTTTGTTCCCAGGGCATGGCCGCCCAGTCTTTTCGGGCTTTCAGAGCTGCATTGATGGCTGCTTTCACATCGTCGCCGGTTCCTTTGTGGTAATGGCCCACTGTGTGTTGGTGATCGTGCGGCGGATGAATCGCCACTTTGTTGCCGCTTTTTATTGCTTTGCTTCCGATATATTGCGGAATTTCAATCACCTGATTGTACATTTTTTTGTAAGTAGCGAGTAGTTCCTCGCGTTCAGGTGTACCCGGTGCATAAGACAAGACCGGCTCATTCATCGCAAATGGTATCTGATAAATTCCTTTTGGCATGGTTATGATTTTTTAAATGTTTTTTGAAATTTGAGTTACAAATGTACGACATTCAAGCGTCTTTTTGGAAAACAATTGTCATAAAATCACAGGGCAAATTACTTGAAATCAACCAATTCATTTGGGCAAATAATTGGTGAAGTCTGCTCCGGAAGGCTCTTCAAATATCTCGAGGTCAAACTCCTTAACGATGGTCAGTAAGTGGTCAAAAATATCGGCTACAATTCCTTCGTAATACACCCATCTTATGTCTTTTGAAAAACAATAAATTTCCATCGGCAATCCATGCGGAGTCGGAGCCAACTGCCTGACCATGATGGCCATATCTTGGTTCACTCCTTTGTTTTCTCTCAAATATTTGTTGGCATAGATTCTAAACACGCCTACATTGCTAAGTCTTCTTGTGTTTGCCGGAATGAATTCAGCGTCGATTGCTTGGTTGTATTCTTCAATTTCCTTTTCTTTTTCGATTATATAATCCTTAATCAATCTATATTTTTTGAATTTTTCCAAATCCTCTTGATTTAGAAATTTGAAGCTGCTCATTTTTAGATAAATCGCTCTTTTTATTCTTCTTCCGCCCGATTCCTGCATTCCTCGCCAATTTTTGAAGGAATCAGAAATGAATGCATAAGTGGGAACCGTCGTGATGGTTTTGTCCCAATTTTGAACTTTGACCGTGTTCAAATTGATGGAAAGCACCGAACCGTCTGCGCCGTATTTGGGCATTTCTACCCAATCTCCTACTCTGACCATGTCATTGGCTGAAACCTGAACGCTCGCCACAAATCCCAAAATGGTGTCCTTAAAAATCAACATCAAAATGGCCGAGGCAGCTCCCAACGAAATGAGGAACGCATAAGGAGATTTCCCGGTAAGCGTTGTGAATATAATGATGCCACACACAAAGAAAATAAATATGGAAACCACCTGCGCATAACTGTCCAATGGCTTGTCTTCGAAGGCTTTTTTTGTTTTCAGATAATCCCGTACCGCCTTGGTAACACTATTGAGTAAAATTCCTATGATCAAAACCAAAACAACATCGGCAATTTGTAGCGTGGTGTTTATCCATTTGGGAAAACCAATAAAAATAAGTGGAATGAATAGCCTGATAATGATAATGGAAATGATGTGCGTAAAATATTTCAGCACTCTGTGTTTGAGCAAATAATCGTCAAAAAGCGTTTTGCTTTTTTTGATTAATCCCATGACTGAAATCAAAAATATCCTCCGTGACAAATAATCCAATGCATACAAAACCATCACCAATAAAATCAACAGAATGAGCGCATTGATGGTATGTGTTAATTGGTCTGAAAAACCCAAATTCAGCAAAATGTCATACAACCAATCATAGACTTTGCTGTGAGTGGTGGATAGGGTCAAAATCATGATTTATAAATTTAATTGCAAAGCTAACCAACATAAAACCGATATGCCAAAACTTTGGGTGGTTTATGAAAATTTTATAAAAGAACTGCAAAAATCTACGAGCTGAATAGATAAATAAAATGTCGTAATTTCACATCTGAATTTTTATGTAGAAACGCAATGACAAACAAATATGTAAACTTTATCTCGGACGAACATTTATTGAACTGCATTGAAAATTTGCACAAATCCTATTTACGGGCCAAAAACAATGTTTCAAAAAAACAATTCTATAAAAACAAAGTCGATACCATCAAACTGACTTTTGACGCTAAATTCAACGATATCAACGAAGACGATTTGATAGAATCTGAAATTCTTCGTCAAATTGACAAATCCATCAATAATTCAATCGGAACTTTTCACGAGCAAATTTTAGGTGGAATAAAAGGCTTTGAAGTTGGGAATTTAAGTGGTTTTGACATCAAAGCAAATGATGATACGCTTTTTGCTGACATCAAAAACAAGCATAATACAATGAACAGCAGTTCGGCTGAAGCCCTGTTTCAAAAATTGGCTCGTTATGCGGATGACTACAAAAAAGCAAAATGTTATTGGGTACAAATTTTAGCGAAAGGAAGTTTTAACGAACATTGGAAAGGCGAAATCAATGGAAAAGAATACAGCCATTCAAGAGTTTTCAAAATTTCAGGAGACCAGTTTTATGCTTTGCTTTCTGGACAAGATGATGCACTTTTTCAACTATACAAAGCATTGCCAGAGGCTATTAAAGATTATTTGAAATCCGTTGAAAAAGTAGATAACATAGAAGAAAGTTCGGCTTTGGAAGAAATTACTTCCGAAACCGAAAAATCAAAACGCTCTATTCTCGACCAAATTACATTTGAGAATTACAGCTATTATTTGGGTTTTGACAAATTGTAACGATTCATTTCAGCAATAGATTTTTTCAAATCCATTTCTTTCAATTGCCGAAGTATAATCGGATTGGTTTCATTTTCTGAAAGCTCCTTGAATGAAAAATCTTCGTCAATCCACACAGGCAAATATTGACCTTTACCTTTTAAGATATAGCCTATTTCGTCTTTTAAAACTTCCGGATTTGTACAATATTGAGGGAATAAAACGCGCTGTATTCTTTTAAGCTGACCAAGTTTTATCAATCCCATAAATTGTTTTCTCATTTTATATATTTTTTAGATTATACATTTCATTCAAAAACTTTACAATCGAGTAACCTATTTCACGACCTAAATTGACAGGAACGGCATTTCCAATTTGTTTATACTGTTGGGCCAATGAACCCGAAAATTCCCATTCATCAGGGAAAGTCTGTATTCTTGCATATTCACGAACTGTAAACGGTCGGGTTTCGTCAGGATGACATCGTTCGGTTTGTTTTTGGGCAGGACTGCAAGTCAAAGTCAGGCAAGGTTCGTCCCAACCAATTCTTCTTGCCATTCCGGTTTTTCCACCTCCTAAATAAAAGCTTCCGCCCATAAATTCCTTTTGAATTTCCAACGGTAAATCTCGCCAATAACCTTTTGGCGGTACCAAATCCAAAACTTTCTTTTTACTCTCCGGATATTTCGCACCCTCTGATTTTGGAACATTACAATCGTACAACTCGCCTTTTTTTAAGGCATCTTTTAAGTTGTAAATTTTCTTGTAAGGTTTTGGATATTCGTATTTTACATCAATGTCTTTTCTTATTCCAACCAAAATCAAGCGTTCACGCTTTTGTGGAACTTTATAATGTATGGCTTTCAAAACTTCGACAGGCACAACATTGTAACCAATTTCATCTAAAATAGAAATCATTCCCTGTAAAGTTTTTCCGTTGTCGTGACTCAACAAACCTCGAACATTTTCGCCTATACAAATCGGTGGATTCACTTCTTTCACAACCCTTGCAAATTCATAAAAAAGTGTTCCTCTCGCATCTGCCAAACCTAATTTTTTACCTGCATAACTGAATGCCTGACAAGGAAATCCGCCAGTAACAACATCTACTTTTCCGTTGTATTCCGAGAAATCAAAATCTTTAATATCGCCTTCCAAAACATTCCAATTCGGACGATTTTTTCGCAAGGTTTGACAAGCAAATTTATCAATTTCGTTGAGCGCAACACATTTCAAACCAGCCTTTTCCATTCCAACAGCCAGACCTCCTGCACCTGCAAAAAGCTCTAAAACTTTATACTCGTGATTGGGCTCAACATAGTTGGAAACCGTTTCTTCAATATCGGTATTTAAAAACTCTGCAAACAAAGTTTCCACTTCATCTTTTCTGTAAACCCGATAATTACTTATCGGCTCACGAACAGCTGTTAATTTTCCTTCATCATCCCAACGACGAAGCGTTTTCGTACTTTTATTCAGCAATTTTGCCGCTTCTGAAATAGTTAAATACTCACTCATAACCAAATTGTACAACATTAGACATTGGTTACAAATTTAGAACAAACTTTTGAACTGACAAATAAAAAATTGAACGACGGAAAATACTAAATTACTAATGACAGCAGGAAAGGCTTTTACAAGAAACTGAACACCAAATAACATCCGAATTCCGAACAACGATACAATATCCAAAACGATGATTCAAATCAAAAAAATAGGGACATAATTAACTATCAACAATAAAACTAAAAACAACCCCTTTATTTTACTAAATTCGTTTACACAAAACCTTAAATTACAATCATGAATCAAGTGTCAACCATTTTTTACAAAACCGACATTGTTGTCATAGGTGCGGGTCAAGCGGGTTTGTCGGCTGCTTATTATTTAAAACGAGCAGGCATTGAAGCCGGGAAAGGTTTTGTGGTGTTGGATGATGAATTCGAAGCCGGCGGTGCTTGGCAACATCGATGGGATTCTTTGACGCTTAGCACAGTAAACGGAATTAATGATTTGCCGGGCATGCATTTTTCTGATGCAGTGAATGTAGAGGACAAAGAATTACAAGCAAATATTGCGATTCCGGCCTATTATGAGCAATATGAAAAGCATTTTGAGTTGCCTATTATTCGGCCGGTGCGCGTAGAGGAAGTGAATGAGAAAAACGAACGATTTTTTGTGAGAACCAATGGTGTTCAATTTTCTGCGAGAGGAATTATCAATGCTACCGGAACTTGGAAAACGCCACATTGCCCCAAATATCCCGGTTGGGAAACTTTTGTCGGCAGACAATTGCACACAGGAGAATATAAAAACGCCGAAGAATTTATTGGAAAACGCGTCATTATTGTTGGAGGAGGAATTTCAGCTTTACAGTTGTTGGGTGAAATTTCGGAGGTGACCAAAACGACATGGGTGACGAGGAAGGAACCCGACTTTCGGGACTACGAATTTGATGAAGAAAAAGGAAGGCAAGCCGTAGCAATGGTAGAAGAAAGAGTGCGAGAAGGTTTGCCACCCAAATCCGTGGTTTCCGTAACGGGCTTGCCATTGACACCCGCCATCCGGCATCTAAAAGACAAAGGAATACTCCAACGCTTACCGATGTTTCAAGAAATCACCAAAAATGGGGTGCGCTGGGAAGACGGCACAGAGTTACAAGCCGATGTAATTTTTTGGAATACAGGATTTAAACATTCTTTAGACCATTTAAAACCTTTGGAATTAATGAACGAAAAAGGCGGCATTGTCATGACAGGAAAACTCGCCACACAAGTAGCGAAAGACCCAAGAATACATCTCACCGGTTACGGCCCTTCTGCTTCAACAATCGGTGCAAACAGGGCCGGAAGAGTGGCCGTTAGAGAATTGTTGAAGCATTTGGAATTGTAAGCAGTTCAAACAATCTTTAGCCATAAAAGCTGCATTCCGCTGTTTGGAACCACAAAAGTCCTTTGATAAATGTGATGAATTACACAAAAGTCCTTTGAAAAATGTGATAGATTGCACAAAAGTCCATTGAAAAATGTGATTATTGTTCTGTTTATCGTGTTTTGTGGAATGAAAAGAGCAATTTTAACAAAATTAAATCATTGGTAATAAACGAAAAACAGATGATTGATTAATCAACATTCCGCTATATGCCATTCGAGAAGTTCAGTCGATGATTTAGGGGGTGGAATGAATAAACTTTTCAAATAAGATTGTACTCGTATTAAACAAAATAAAATTATCTTAGCAACAACAAAAACTAAAAACATATAAGAAAAAAAACTAAACATATAAAATATTAGCGTTACTAGCTAATTTCTTTCCTCATAAAATCGCCAATTTTAGAGTACAGAGAGAAAAAAGCGAAGGGAATGCGCCTGTATGGGCGTGTTCTTTGCTGTTTTTCAATTCTGTACAGGTGTTTGGCGATACCGATGAGGAAGAGAAGATGTAAATGCAAAGGCACGCTTCTTTTTTTAATATACAGGCAAATGAAATTATACCAAACATTAGAATCTCAACTCAAAAAAGAACCCAATTATGTTTCCGATAATGGCGAACTTAAAAAATGGGTAGTCATCGATAAAGCGCAAAACTTTGATGAAGAATTAATTGAACTTTTATTAAAAGAACCTATCGTTAAATCATCCTTTTTTAAAGAAATTGCAGGGGTTACAGTTTTTAATCAGTCTTTGTTTTTGCAATTTTTAGAGCAAAAGAATTTTTTAAATGACAGTTATACACAATTTAAAAATAAAATAGGTTTAACCATCGATGGTAAATACCTCAAACAGCGCAATGAAGTTGCTTTGGTTTGGCCTTTTAAAGATTGTGTTTTAGAAGGCGGTCAAAGCAGAGAAGAAGACAAACGGGAAGAGATTTTCTTTAATGAAATTTTGGCACAGGACGAAATTACTCAGCTTTTAGAGCCAAAGGTTATAACCAACGCTAAACATATTGATAAAGAGGGTGAAATCTCGTTGAGTAAATTAAATCGAGATGCCGAATTAAACAAAAATCGTGGATTGCCAGAAGATACGATTACTGATAACTTAATTATCAAAGGGAATAATTTATTGGCTTTACATTCCTTAAAAAAGGAATTTACGGGAAAGGTAAAACTCATTTATATCGATCCGCCGTATAATACAGGAAATGACGGTTTTAAATACAACGACAATTTTAATCATTCGACTTGGTTGACGTTTATGGAAAATAGACTGGCAATCTCTAAGGAATTGTTGAAAGACGATGGGTTAATTTTTATTAATTTAGACGATATAGAAGAAGCTTATGCTCGAGTTTTAACAGATGAGATTTTTGGTGTTAATAACTTCATAAATGTCATTACTGTTAAATCTTCGACACCAAGTGGAACTAAAACAGCACACAAAGAAAAAACTATAATAAAACAAAAAGACTTGATTTTAGTTTATAGAAAATCAGCTCAAGCAACTTTTAATCCACAATATACAATCAGAGAGAGATGGGATACTCATTATTCGAAATACTTAACCAAAAATAAAGATTCATATGGGTTGGAAAACTTAACGGATATTCTTTTGAAAGAAGGAGTAATAGAAGAAAAAATAAGCAACAACCAAATAGATATAAATAATCAACATTTTAAGAAGTTTTATCTTGAAAACTCTGATAAAATTTGTCGCTTGCAATCACATAAAAACAAAGAAGCAGAAAAAATATCAAGAACTAAAAAGGATATTGTTTATGAACATTTTAAAAATGAAGTTTCACAAGGATTGTTTTATAATGGACAAGTTATTACTCCTTTAAAACAAGGTATCAAAAAGGTTTATCAAAATCAGAAATTTATTGAAGACCTAGGAATGTTGTTGTGCGATTTTTGGTGGGATATAGATTTTCAAAACACTCAAAATGAGGGTGGAGTGAGTTTTCCTACAGCAAAGAAACCTGAGTTATTGCTTTCAAGAATAATTGAAATGGCTTCAGATGAAAACGACATTGTTTTAGATTATCATCTTGGAAGTGGAACTACATGTTCAGTTGCTCATAAAATGAAAAGACAATATATTGGAGTTGAACAGTTAGATTATGGAGAGAATGATAGTGTTAAAAGGCTTGCGAATGTAATTAACGGAGATCAATCAGGGGTTTCAAAAGCCTACAATTGGCAAGGAGGAGGCTCTTTCGTTTACTTAGAACTCAAAAAATACAATCAAACTTTTATCGAACAAATCCAAGAAGCAAAAAACACAGAGGAATTGCTAAACATTTGGGAGCAAATGAAAGTGAAATCGTTCTTAAATTACAATGTAGATATCCAAAAACAAGAAGAGCATATCGAAGAATTTAAAACCTTGACTTTGGCAGAGCAAAAACAGCATTTGGTTGAGATTTTAGATAAAAATCAGTTGTATGTAAATCTTTCAGCCTTGGATGACAAAGATTTTGCTTGCACTGAAGAAGAAAAGAAAGTTACCCAAGATTTTTATCAACTTAAAAATTAAAAAAATGTCGTTTTTACACGAAATATTCAATAATCCATTTGCCAGAAAAGCATTGGAAACTGTGGATTTACCTAATCATATTACGGATAATCTTAGTTTTAGTATTCGTAAATATCAGGAAGAAGCTTTTAAGCGATACCTTTATTTAGAGCAAGAAAATTTTGAAGGCAAACCCAACAAACCGATGCACTTGTTGTATAATATGGCAACAGGAAGTGGAAAAACATTAGTAATGGCGGGTTTAATCCTGCATTTGTACGAAAAAGGACATCGTAATTTTTTATTTTTTGTGAACAGTAATAACATCATTCAAAAAACAAAAGATAATTTCTTGAATGCCCAATCTTCCAAGTATTTGTTTAAAGACAAAATTGTTATTAACGGACAAACTGTACTCATTAAAGAGATTGATAATTTCGATGAGGCTGATGAGCAAAATATCAACATCAAATTTGTGTCAATTCAGATGCTTACTTCGGGATTATTGCTTAACGTTCGGGAAAACGGATTGAGTTTTGAAGATTTTGAAAATAGAAAATTGGTATTAATTGGTGATGAAGCACATCATAATAATGCTGATGTCTGGGGCGATTTAGTTCAGCGAATCCATCAAATGAACTTTGAAAATATTCTGTTGGAATTTACAGCCACCTTGGATTATGAAAGCCAAAAAATCGTAGAGAAATACAAAGATAAAGTATTGTATAAATATGATCTTTCTGAATTCCGATTGGATAAATATTCAAAAGAAATCAACCTCATTCGTTCGCATTATGATGAGCAAGAACGCATCATACAGGCTTTGGTTTTAAATTTATACCGACAAGAATTGGCGACATCTCATCACATCAATTTAAAACCTGTAATTCTTTTTAAAGCCAAGAGAACCATTAAAGAATCGGAACAGAATAAAGAGAATTTTCATCGATTAATTGAAGATTTTTCTGTAAGAATGATTGAGAAAATTAAAAATACCTCTACTGTTTCAATCGTTCAAAAAGCATTTGATTTCTTTCAATCGAAAGGCATATCCGACCAACAAATCGTACAACGCATACAAAACAATTTTAAAGAAGAAAACTGTTTGAGTGCGAACAATGACAAAGAAGCCGAGAAAAATCAAATATTATTGAACACTTTAGAAGATGAAAACAATCCAATTCGAGCGGTTTTTGCGGTGCAAAAATTGAATGAAGGCTGGGATGTATTGAATTTGTTTGATATTGTTCGTTTGTATGAAGGAAGAGATAGTAAAGGAAATAAACCTGGAAAAACAACACTTTCAGAAGCTCAGCTAATCGGTCGAGGAGCACGCTACTTTCCGTTTGCGTTGGAAGTCGGACAGGATAAATATACACGAAAGTACGATGATGATATTTCCAATGATTTAAAGGTTTTGGAAGAATTATATTATCATACGAAAGAAGACAGTCGTTATATTTCAGAATTGAAAAAAGCATTGGTTGACTCTGGTATTTATGAGGATGAAGATAATATGGTTGTAAAACAATTACAACTGAAATTAGAATATAAAAAGTCAGAACATTACCAAAAAGAGTACGTTTTTTTCAATAAAAAAGTGCCAAAAGATTTTGAAACGATTAAATCATTTGCAGATTTAGGTGTTAAAGGAACCAATTATCGTCATACGCTTTCGTCAGGAGTTGGGAGAGTATCAAGTGCGTTTTTTGAATTAGAAAATCCTGTTTCAAATGAAGAGGTTATCAAAGGAAAAGATATTCCACTTTCAGAAATACCTACGCATATTACTCGCTTTGCATTAAGTCAGCATCCATTTTTTTATTTTAATAACTTACAAAGGTACTTTCCTCATCTTTCTTCGCTGAATGAATTTATTCAGAGCAACGATTATTTGGGTGCATTAAAAATAACATTAAAAGGAACGTCCCAAAGATTTCAAAATATCACTCATTTTGATTATTTACAAGCGATAAATGGACTTTTACAAACGATTGAAACTGAAATTAAAGGTAATTCAACCGATTATGAAGGTTCAGAATTTATTAAAAAACCTATTCATCAAGTTTTTAAAGACAAAGAAATTAGAGTTCGTAAATATGACGAGCGCGAAAATGGACAAGAATCTTTACTTGCTAATGAACCTTGGTACGCTTACAATGCAAATTACGGCACAAGTGAAGAGAAAAGCTTTATAGAATTATTCGCCCGAAAATTTGAGAGTTTACAACAAAAATATGAAAATATTTACATTCTTAGAAACGAACGAGAGTTAGCAATTTATGATAAGTTAGGAAGAAGATTTGAACCTGATTTTTTGCTGTTTTGCAAACAAAAAGAAGAAAGTATAACGTATCAAGTTTTCATAGAACCTAAAGGCAAACACCTCATCGCTCACGACCAATGGAAAGCAGAATTTTTAAATGAAATTGCCGAAAACAAAGCGGTTTTTGAAATACATTCGGATAAATATTTACTGACTGCTGTTCCTTTTTACAATTATGATAATGAAAATATTTTCACAAAAACTTTGACAGCTGTTTTGGAAGATTAGATGGCAAAGCAAATGTCGATGAATGGATTGCACATTGGTGAGAACTCTATCAGCCTACTGATTTCAAAATTTGTGGAATCAATAATGACTCGAATAATAATCAAAATACTTGCAATGGGAAGTCACTTCTTTGTAAAATCCGGTGGAATGATATTTCTTTAATTCCTTGAAATATTTGCGGTATTTACTGGTTTTGACAGCCAACATTTTTTGTTCATAAGCGGCATAATTGTTCCAATCGTATTCTATGTTTTTCAAGGCCGGATCGGTGTGCATGGCCTTATAAAAAGTGCCTTGCTCACATTTGGAAAGCGCAAAAAGAATTCGGGCTTTCATTTCGGGCAAATCTGTTTTGGACAAAGCCGATTCCAAATAAGTCAAAGGCAATTCAAAATGATTCTGATAATTGGGATTGTAACCATAACCCTTGAAATAGAACACATTGGCTTCCGGTGAAAAATAATTGTCATGGAATTTAGGCCCATAGGAATTGTTGATATCAAAAGTCAACAGTTCTCTGAAATATCCCAAAGTAGTGGTATTGAAGTAGAAATTACCAAGCAAATAACCGGCTTTGGCCGCTTTTTCTCCCTTCATTTTTGAAATTTCATCCAATTGAATCAGTGCTTCAGCAAGTTCCTTTTTGTTCATTTTCTTTTTGATGAACGAAAAATCTTCGGTGAATTCGGTATTCATCACCAATTCTTCTGGGCATTCAAAACACTCCATCCGGTTGTAACCAAAAACCGCCTCCGAAATGTTTGAAAATCCGTTGTAAACCTCATAGCTGAAGGTCGGATTCCAATTTTCATCATAGGCAACCACCCCACCGCGCAATGAGAATTTGGGATCTACTTTTTCGAAAAATCGCAGTGCTTTCCGAAAATCTCCTTCGGTCAACGCCATCGTCCCTTCCATATTGGCTACGAAAGATTCAAAATCATAAACCACCCGGTTTTTCATTTTCTCCGACACATAAAATGATGCGTCCACCGCTGATTTCAGCCATTGCTCAAATTCATTTTTATCCTTTTTGTAATAAAATGATTGAATGTCTTGCAGCAACGACACATCCGGATTTGCTTCCAAATCGCTGACGAAATTTTGCAACAAAAACGATTTCGCATAATCCTTTTGCAGGAAATAGCGATTGGCCAGAATGTCCATCACAAAATCTTGGGTGGTATTCGCTTCATAATGAGCTTGTTCTGTCGGTTGGGAATGAAAGAAATCCCCGTATTTCTGCATCAATTGTTTTTCGAAATCAGCATCTATTTTTTGTTGTGAAGTAATTTCGAGCAACATTCCGAAAAGCGATTTTTCGTTTTTGTAAATCGGGTCAGTAGCCTTGACTTTGTCTAAAAATTCAGAAGATTTGTCATAATCCTTTTTTAGAAAATACAGATAAGCAGTCGTCAGGTTCCAAAAATCTTTCTCTTTGGTGTTTTTGGCTTGCGCTGCCGAAACCGCAATGGAGCTGTTGAGTCTTTCCTGAATTTTTTCGTCCAACAATACCGGCAATCGTTTGTCTTTCAAATGACTCAGGCAATTTTTCTCATGATTTCCGGTGTCGTAATTATAAGGACAATAATAATGAATCGGTAGGATTTCCCTTTCCAAACTGTTGATTTCCCTGGCCATCAGCACTTTGGCTTGAACGGCATCGGGTGAAATGGCGATGATTTTTTTCAATTCGGCCATGGGGTCATTAAAACTCCGATAACCGAGCAGCATGTACAAATCAAACTTTTCATTGTCGGTTTTCACCTGTATCAACATGTTTTCAAAATCGAGGTCTTGCGTGATTTTCATCGAAGTATAGGCATCGGTTTTTCGGTTTTTGGTATGGGTGAAAAACTGAAAAAAATCGTAATTCGCTTGCATGAAATTGCCCAAGGCCCTTTCGGCTCCACCCTTTTGATCCAAGGCATAATAATACATAATGGTTTTGTAATTCAGGCTTTCAACATACTGATTGAAAAACTGAATGGCGGCTTGGTAACGATGGCTGTAATGTGCAAAGCGAACCAATTGATAGCCGTATCTCAGCTTCAAATCCGGGTCAGATTCGGCATTCCAACTTTTGGTCAATACGCCTACGACTTTTGAATAATCGAGTTCAGCCACCGTTTTTTCGGGCAAATAGCCCCAATAATAATCGGTGTTGTCGCTGCGCTTAAAGGCCATATAGGGTTCAAGATATTTGGCATAAGCCAGATAGAGCAATGCTTGTTTGAATTTCTTCCTGAATCGGGCATCCGCAAAACCTAAATTCTTATCGACTGACGAATTTCCTTTGGCCAATTTTTGCACTTCTTCACGACTGGCCACAAAAACCAAATAATGCGCCTGCTCATATGGAATCCCAAAATAGCGTTGCCAATCCTCAATGTTTTCATTTCGTTGATTTTCATAAGCTTCCGAACCAAAATAAGCCACATCCATGACGCGAAGAAAAGGTTCGTACATCGGCGAGTTGATGGTGGTTTGGGCAAATAGATTAAAATATTCGTATTCGGGATCCCACCAGGCACATGCATAAGCCTGAGAAAACGCCAATGAAAGCAACAAGGTGATAAAAGATTTTTTCATGGATACTCAGCTTTTGAACAAAATTAATGAAATATGTTTCACAATGGTTCTAAATTTTGAATTCACCTTCATCGGCCCAATGATTTTAATGGTCATTATTAAAACAATCTACAATCTATTGCAAGTCCTGAATATTGTAGTTGGACAAAAATAGACTGTCCAAATGATAATAAACGATGTCAAAATCAGACTGGATTTTTGCATCCAAAAATCGTCGGCTCTCAGTCAATAATTCTGAGGAAATGTTTTCGGGTTTCACTGTAAAACCTTGATTCAGATAGACTCCTCGCAGAAAAGTGTCGGTCGTGACTTCGTACAATCCTTCATTGATTTCCCTGAAATTTTCATTTTTCACATCCGATTCTGTCACTCCGTTGATCAGCTTCTTTTTTCCCAAATGGTTGGTTGCAATCGCCCAAGAATAAATCGGCAGTGCCACATCGATTTTCAACGGATATTGGTCAATGTCTTTCAGATAATCTTTGAGCAGTTCCAAATCCAGAATTGAATTTTTTTCCACTTCCTCTATCGGATTAGAAGTTGCATAACACATCAGATAAACCTTGTCGGCAGGCGGAATTCCGGTTTTGGTTTTGAATTTCACCTGGTGCAACCGCAGGGTGCTGCTGATGTTTTTTTGGGCAATGTTTCTTAGCTCATTTAGGAATAGGAAATAATTGTCTCTGGTAGAAGCCGTCCAGTCGCAATCGATTTGAATTTCGACAAATCCGTCAAAACCATTTTCATTTGCAATGCTTTGAACAAGTCCCTGCACATCCTTGGCCAATTTTTTGATTTCATTCTTTGAAATTCCCTGAAAGACTTCATTGATGATGTAAACAACGGGAACAAAATCTGCCTTCAATTTTTGGGTGTCGAATTTTTGCACAAGTGCAGTCGGTTCAATTCTGCCTTCTTTTATAACCACATCAAAAAGTCGGACATATAGTTTTTCTGAATTCAATGCTTCAAAATAAGTTCGTTCGGTTTCCCCAAAATTCACATTGGATTTCCAGTAATAAAACTGTATAGGATGCGAATTCTTTTCCGGTTGGCAGGCAGTCAGGAAATTCAGTAACAAAAAAAATAGCAGGAAATTCCTCATGTTTTAATGCTTTCGGCTGTATGATTTTAATTAGTCAAATCCTTCGTAAACCGGAAAAAATCTGATTTAAAAATCTCATTGTCCGGGTTGATGTTTCATTGAATCAGCCTGATTTGCAAAATTACAAATTTTTGAAATTTAAGAATTTGGAGAAATTCAATGTTCAATTTTTCATCAAATTTGCTTTTATAATTCTATTGTTCGTAATTTGAAAAAATTTTAAATCATATGAATACCAAAGAAATTCGATTGATTCAAATTCTTTTGACAGCGGTTTTTGCTTTGTTTTTTACAACGGATTTTTTTGAAAATCTGATGAATCATCAATCGAAAATTGAATTGGTCGGTGAAATCCTTGCTAAGAATCCCGTACATGAAAATGGTTCTGGCGAGACGAGCATCAGTTCAGAATTCGTAAGAGTTTCTGCATTTTTGATTATCGGATTTTTGGAATTGCTCATCGCTTTGTTGGGGTGGTTTTCCGTACTTAAAATGCTGTTGAATTTCAGGGTATCAGCTTATGAATATTCAAAGTATAAGAGGTTGGGTTTTTATGCATATATTCTGGCGATTTTGCTGTGGTTCACCGGCTTTATTTTTTATGGAACCCATTGGTTTGATTTCTGGGAAAAATTAAGATGGGGCGGAAGTAAATTCGTCATCAATTTAATTGCTATTACCGGAATTTTCCTCATTATTTTCCTCATTCCCGAATATAAATTCAGTCCCGAGGAAATAGAAAGAGATAAAAAGAGCAGAAGAAAACGGAGGAAAAGCAGAAGACATAACCATCCTCAGATCAGAAGTTCTAACCATAAAAGTGGAAGTAAGTCTAATAGCAGCGAGGATTAATCGATTGAAACGCTGATTATTTTTTTAGAATCTTCTTTAACGTCATATAATGTCATTCTATTCAATTATCTTTGGAAAAACAACTGATTTATGGCTACACAGGAAGTATTGTTAAGACACAGAATCATCATTCAAATGCTGCGCAGCAATCCCGCTGGTTTTTCAGAAATTGAAGAAAAACTCAGGTTGGAATCTGAATTGAATGAATTGAATTTTGATATTTCATTGAGAACTTTTCAGCGTGACATCAAGGATATACTGTATGTTTACGGTATTGAAATCAAATTTGACCGAACGCAGAAAGTGTATAAAATCGTCAATGATGACCACGACCCATATACCGAAAGATTGTTTGAAGGTTTGGATATTTTTCAGGTGCTGAAACAGAAACATGCTTTCTCCAAATATTTCCAGTTTGATACGCGTAAACCACAGGGTAATGAACATTTGGCGGGTTTGCTTCACGCGATTCAAAACCGCTTTCAGATTCGGTTTTATTACCGAAAATTCAATGCTGAACATTCGGAAAGGAGAATTATAGAACCTTATTTGCTCAAAGAATTCCGTTTGCGTTGGTATGTTTTCGGCTATGATATTGACCGGAAAAGTTTTCGGATATTTGGACTTGATCGGATTGATTCGCTAAGCATAAGTGATATTCGATTTCAAAATCCACAGCAGATTGATCCAAAAAGATATTTTCAGAACAGCTTCGGCATCATCGGACCCGATGGAAAGAAACCGGAAAAAATCATTTTGGAATTCACGAATAGCCAGGGAAATTATGTCAGAACCCTGCCGATTCATGAATCGCAAAGAATTTTATCGGATGAAAACGGCATCATGAAAATTCAACTCAAACTGATTCCGACTTATGATTTTATCATTGAATTGCTTTCTTTCGGTGAGTTTGTAAGGGTTTTGGCACCTGATTCGCTGGCTGAAAAAGTCAGAAACAGGCTGATACAGGCTGCCAATCTTTATGAATTATCCAACGAAAAAAAGAAAAATTAATCTATTTTGTAATTTTTATAGCAGGATTCAAGATTTTAACTTAAATTCACACAAAATTTAAGATTGATGAAAAAATATCTTTTACTCACTTTAGGTGGTTTATTTTTATTCAGTTGTGGCTCAACGATGAGAGAAAGTTGGAATTATTTTCCAAATGAAATTACTTTGGAACAATATTCCAATCTGGATTTTGTGAAAGTTCACAAAGGCAGCACAGTCAAAGTTCGTGTCGAAGAGAACTCTTCCACGGGATATGCGTGGGAAGCCGTAGGTCAGCAGGATTGTGTGGCCTCTATCAAAGAAGGGAATTATCAAACGGATGCTCCCGAAGGAATGGTCGGTGCGGCGGGCTACAGAATTTATGAAATCACCGGAAAAAATAAAGGAACATGTTTGATTGAATTCAGAAATGTTTCACCGGATCATGAAACGGTTAACAGAAAAGCAATTTATTTTACTGTAGAGTAAATAATTGATTTATTATTTGGTTGGTTATGAGACTTGTAAGGTTGATTTCTTGCAAGTCTCATTTTTTTAGCATGGGATTGTCAGCGGTCAATGAAGATCAAAGCCTGTTTGATTTCATTGTATGTAAATTCTTTATTCAGGGAGACATAAATTTTGGACAAAGAAAGTTTTTCGCCCGGATTTTGATTTTCTGTGTCTTTTTTTAAAACCTCAATGAGGTGGTTGTCCGGTCGGTAAAATTCCAAATCTATTTCAGAGTCGGATTCTGCTATGTGAATCAAATGACTCAGGATGGTTCCTTCAGTTAGTCCGCGTTTCTCCGCCATTTCTTGAATCGTCATTTTTTTGGAAATTAATTTTTTGGTGATTTGGTAAGTGGATTCTTTTTCTGCTTTGGATTTTTGGATTAATTTTTCTTTGGTTTTCGCAATTTCCTTTAAATCTGTTGTACCGCCACTGCGCTGAATAAACCCCTGAAATTCATTGGCAAGGTCTTTTTCATTCAAAGCAGAATCCCATTCTGCCGACAATTCCCGAAATCTGAAATCCGCCCTCTGTGCCAAATCATCTACTTCCAATGCAGTTTGATTTAAACCTCTGAGTTTCAATCCGCTCAAATCTCTTAATCGCGAAAGTGCAACATATCCCTGCCCTTTCTCAAAGGCGCGGCTCAAATCGATCATGGCATTGTCCAAAGTCATTCCTTGACTTTTGTGCACCGTAATGGCCCAAGCCAAACGCAGCGGAACCTGTGTCAAAGACGCCAAAACGCTGCCGCTTTCATCTTCGATTGCCCAAGATTCGGATTTGGCTTCAATCGTTTCATTGTCAAAGGTTTTGACCAACGGAAAACCTTTGTCAGAAAATCCGTACACCGTTCCCATCGTGCCGTTGACAAATCCGGTTTCGTAATTATTGCGAATAAACATGACCCTTGCATCTTTCTTCAATTCAAGATTCTCCAACGCCAGAGCGGATTTTTTCAGCATTTCAATCAGGTTGGGATTTCCTTTGTAGGTGGCCACAAAATGTTTGGAGCGGTTGCCGATTTGATTCAGATACATATTGTTGATTTTATCCACATCGGCGTTGTGTGTATAGAGTTTTGTCTCCATTTCTCCTTCATCCGGATGCACTTCCAATCTGGTTTGGAGCAATTCTATGGATTGGGCGGATACTTTGCCATCACGGATTTCATTGAGAATTATATTCAATTCATTGTTGGTTTGTCTGTATTGCTCAGTCAGATAGCAAATTACAGGTTCAGCCTCCAACCACGCATCGGACATGAATGCGAATTTCTGTCGGGATGATTCTCCTTCTACGCCAATGGGTGGCAATTGAAAGAAATCTCCGGAGAAAATCACTTGTATGCCGCCAAATGGCATTGGATTACCTTTAAAATATTTCAAAACCTTGTTGACGAGTTCTAATTGTTTTCTGTGCAGCATGGAAATTTCATCAATAATCAGCACCTGCACGGCATCCATTTTTTTGGTGAAATATTTTTTAAAACCCAAATTTCTGAGATGGCTTGGAGAGATTTCATCTTTGATGCCGATTCCTGCCCAGGAGTGAATGGTCTGCCCGTTCATGTGCGTGGCTGCAATTCCGGTGGAAGCCGTTACCGCCACTGCGACCCGATGCGCTTTCAAGTATTGAATGTATTGATTGAGCACATAGGTTTTTCCGGCACCGGCAGATCCGGTCAGAAATACATTTCTTCCCGATTTCATTATGGACAGGGCTTTGGATTGGAGCATAATCGAAAGATTTTCAGGGTTCAGAAACGCAAAGATAGGGATTAGATTTCAGGATGGGAGTTTGGGGATTTTGTTTTAATTTAAAAAAACAGACAGGTCAGAATTTAATAATAATGCAAAAAAAAATCCGCCCTTGTTCAGGACGGATTTATTATATGAAATCGTGTTTTTGACTACACTTTAATTTCAACTTCTACGCCACTTGGAAGTTCCAATTTCATCAAGGCGTCAACGGTCTTGGATGAAGAACTGTAGATGTCCAGCAGTCGTTTGTGTGCGCTAACTTGAAATTGCTCGCGTGCTTTTTTATTTACGTGAGGTGATTTCAGTACAGTGAAAATTCTTTTGTGGGTAGGCAAGGGAATAGGCCCGTTGACTACAGCACCGGTTGATTTTACTGTTTTAACGATTCTTTCGGCAGATTTATCTACCAGATTATGATCGTATGATTTTAGTTTTATTCTGATTTTTTGACTCATCTTCTCAATTATTAAACAGTTGCACCTTTAGCCTTAGCAATAACTTCTTCAGCGACATTCTGCGGAGCAGCTTCGTAATGGTCAAATTCCATGGTAGAAGTTGCACGACCTGAAGTCAATGTACGCAAGGAAGTTACGTATCCAAACATTTCTGAAAGCGGAACGAAAGCCTTAACAACTTTGGAACCGGCTCTGTCGTCCATACCGGTAACGGTAGCTCTACGACGGTTCAAATCCCCTACCACATCTCCCATGTTTTCTTCGGGTGTCAATACTTCCAACTTCATAATTGGTTCTAAGATAACCGGTTTGGCTGAACGAGCCGCTTCACGGTAACCGATTTTGGCTGCCAATTCGAAAGAAAGTTGATCGGAGTCAACCGGGTGGAATGATCCGTCTTTCAAGGTTACTTTCATTGCATCCATTTCGTATCCGGCCAATGGTCCGGTTTTCATAGCTGCTTTGAAGCCTTTCTCGATAGAAGGAATATATTCTTTAGGAACGTTACCTCCTTTTATTTCAGAGATGAATTCCAATCCGGTTTTACCTTCTTCAGCAGGGCCGATTTCAAATACGATGTCTGCAAATTTACCACGCCCACCGGTTTGTTTTTTGTAAACTTCTCTGTGATTTGCGTTGGCTGTAAATGCTTCTTTGTATTCAACTTGCGGCTGTCCCTGATTTACTTCTACTTTGAATTCTCTTCTCAACCGGTCAACGATGATGTCCAAGTGAAGTTCGCCCATTCCTGAAATGATGGTTTGGCCAGAAGCTTCGTCGGATTTAACTTGGAAAGTCGGGTCTTCTTCCGCTAATTTAGAAAGTGCGATTCCCAATTTATCCATATCCACTTTGGTTTTTGGTTCCACGGCAATACCGATTACAGGATCGGGGAATTTCATGGATTCCAAAACAATTGGATTTTTCTCATCACAAAGGGTATCTCCGGTTTTGATGTCTTTAAATCCAACCGCAGCACCGATGTCACCGGCTTCGATGTATTCAACCGGCTCCTGTTTGTTGGAGTGCATTTGGAATATTCTGGAGATTCTTTCTTTGTTGCCTGAGCGGGTGTTCAAAACATAAGAACCGGCATCCAAATGTCCGGAATAGGTTCTAAAGAATGCCAGACGACCTACGAAGGGGTCTGTAGCAATTTTGAACGCCAAAGCTGAAAAAGGTTCAGATACAGATGGTTTTCTTGAAATCGGTTCTTCCGTGTCAGGGTCAGTTCCTTCGATGGCTTCTTTGTCAAGTGGAGAAGGCAGATAACGGCAAACACCGTCCATCATGAATTGTACTCCTTTATTTTTAAATGAAGATCCACAGAACATCGGGATGATACTCATGTCCAAAGTCGCGGCACGCAAAGCGGCGTTGATTTCTTCTTCTGTGATAGAGTTTTCATCTTCCATATATTTTTCAAGAAGATTTTCATCATAAGCGGCTACTTCTTCAATCAATTGACCGCGGTATTTTTTCACATCTTCTTTCATGTCTTCAGGGATTTCAACCACGTCAAAAGTAGTTCCGTAGTTTTCATCATGCCAAACGATGGCACGGTTTTTAATCAAATCCACAACCCCTCTGAAGTCCGCTTCATCACCAATCGGCAATACAACCGGAACGGCATTGGATTTCAGCATGTCTTTGATTTGCTGGCATACGCCAAGGAAATTTGCTCCTTGACGATCCATTTTATTGATGAATCCCAATCTCGGAACTTTGTAGTTGTCAGCCAACCGCCAATTGGTTTCAGACTGCGGTTCAACCCCGTCAACGGCAGAAAACAAAAACACCAATCCATCCAATACGCGAAGTGAACGGTTTACCTCAACGGTAAAGTCCACGTGTCCGGGCGTGTCGATGATGTTGAAGTGAAATTCCTGCGCATCCGGAAGTGGTTTTCCTTGTTCAGTCGGGAACTTCCATTTACAAGTGGTTGCAGCAGATTGAATGGTAATCCCTCTTTCTGCTTCCTGTTCCATCCAGTCCATTGTAGATGCTCCGTCATGGGTTTCACCGATTTTATGGTTTTTCCCGGTGTAGAACAATATACGTTCGGTGGTTGTGGTTTTTCCTGCATCGATGTGCGCGGCGATACCAATATTTCTTGTGTATTTTAAATCTCTTGCCATTTATTAGAATTTAAAGTGTGAAAACGCTTTATTAGCTTCTGCCATTTTATGGGTGTCTTGACGTTTTTTTACGGCAGCTCCTTCTTCTTTGGCAGCGGCAAGGATTTCACCGGCCAGTTTCTGAGCCATGGATTTTTCATTGCGTTTTCTGGCATAAAGAATCAACCATTTCATTGCGGTTGAAATCTTTCTGTCCGGACGAATTTCCATGGGAATCTGGAAAGTGGCTCCACCCACACGTCGGGAACGAACTTCCACGTGGGGCATGACATTGGTCAAAGCGTCTTTCCATACTTCTAAAGAAGATTTTTCAGCATCTTCTTTGCGTTCTTCTACGATGTCCATTGCTTTATAAAAAATAGTGAAAGCGATGCTTTTTTTACCATCGTACATCATGTTGTTTACAAAACGGGTTACCAACGGATCATTGAACCTTGGATCAGGGAGTAACGTTCTTTTTCTTGCTTTTGTCTTTCTCATTTCTCAAAGTTTTTTACTTGGCATCTTTAGGCCGTTTTGCACCATACTTACTTCTACGCTGAGTTCTCTTGTTAACTCCTGCCGTATCCAACGCACCACGAACGATGTGGTAACGTACACCGGGTAAATCTTTTACCCTTCCTCCTCTAACCAATACTATCGAGTGCTCTTGGAGATTGTGGCCCTCACCGCCGATATATGCGTTGACTTCTTTCCCGTTTGAAAGTCTCACCCTTGCAACTTTACGCATTGCAGAGTTTGGTTTCTTAGGAGTAGTCGTGTACACACGGGTACACACGCCGCGGCGTTGCGGGCTGGAATCCAAAGCAGCCGATTTACTCTTCTTGGCCAGTTTTGTTCTTCCTTTTCTAACTAATTGTTGTATTGTTGGCATACTATTAAAAATATGTTTCCCCATTTTTGGGTGTGCAAAAGTACAATTAATTCACAAGCCTACAAACAATTATTGACTTTTTTTATGGAGAAATATTTGAAGGAAATCGTAGGGTTAAAGAATTTTGAGGAATGAACAGAGCATTTGTCTGAATTTTTGAAATTAAAATTTGCAAAGCCTGAATAAATTACAAAGCAATTGTACATCATTAAATTAAATCAAATTATCATAGGACTTCTTTTGGAATATTTTTTTTCCGGTGAATAGCTGAAGCAAATTCAGGCTCAATCCCAAAAATGTTAATGTCCACGCAAACAGTGCAATAAATACAAAATATTTTGGAATAGAATCTAAAAAATAAATTCCGGTCGCATCTGCTAATCGGTAAGTGCAAACAGTGTACATCCCCAACGGGAAAACCATGCCCCATGCTCTGGCACGGTAAATTATCGGAACTTTCTGAAAAACATAACGCCAGATTCCCAACACTATCAGCAGTGGAATCCACCATGTTCCGGTTGCCCAAAACAACAACGTAAATCCATTCAGAAAACTTTTAATCGAAAATAGAAATTCCCATTCTCCGGCTTTTTGCACCAATGCAGAACCAGCCAGCGTGATAATTGCAACAGCCCCCATATTGATCCAGTATGCGGGAGCAAGGTCAATGGCACGAACACGGAAAAATGCAAGCCGATAGAAAATAAGTGTAATTAAAATAATGTAAAGCATACAGCCGACGAGAAAAACCAACAGTGAAACGAACCAAGTTATTTCCTTGGAAACGGGTAGAAATTCCGCCAATTCTGTTCCCAACACACAAACGGATTCCGTCGCTACTACAATCAGCAACCAGACGCCGTTAATACCGCGGTTGAGCGGGTCTTTTTCTCTTTTGATGATAATGATGGTAAACAGGGAATAAATCAAAATTATCCATAAAAGCATGCCGGCAAAAAACAGCAATTTTGCGATAAAATAATTTTGCTGAAAAATTATAAACTGATATCCAATCACGTTGATTCCCGCAACCAATGTCAGAAATCCCGGACTGATAGCAGCGTTGGAGAAATCTTTTTCAAATTCAATCCGGTAAAAAATCAGTCGGGCAAGATACAAACCTGCTAAAATCACCGCAGTGAAAATATTGATGTAAAAAAGCCAATAACCGATGTTTTCAAATCCCATCAGAAATGCAGCCACAGAAACGATTCCGGTTGCCATTGTCAGGGCAAAATAGCCGGGCGACAAAGTGGAAATGCCGTGTTTTATTTTTTCGGTGTGTGGAAAGGCTGACAAATTTTTGCAATTATTCCTGTCAAAGATAGAAAAAGCAGGAATTCATTGAGAAATTTTGAGGTTGAATTTTGGAAACCAATCAGAGAAGTTAAAATTCTGTGGTTTTTTTCCAACGGATAATCAGGTATTTACTGCCGAGTTCGGTAATCATGATGCCATTGTCCCGAAAGACATCTTCATCGGCAAGAAAAGCTTTCATTTCTTCAAAATTCACAATTTTATAGCCGGGATCATAGGAAAAAAGGTTGGGTTTTTTGATGTTGTATTCTTTAATCCAATTGCTGATGGTAGAGTGGGAGACTCCGAGTACATTTTCAATTTCACGCAGGCTGATGCCTTCTAAATAAAGTTGTACAGCTTTGATAATGTAGTAGTTGTCAATTCTTTTTCCGGATTTTTGAACTGTAAAATGATAATTACAGTTTTTGCACAAATACCTTTGTTTTTGGTTGACGATTCCACTTTTTACAATGGATTCCTGATTACTGCATCTTGGACAAATCATTTGAAGTTTATAAGAAAAAATTCATTGTTAAATCAAAATTTCAGGTTCACAAGGTAAGAGGATAAAAAGGAATTGCCTAAAATTTTCTATGCTTTTCGGACAATTCCTTTTTTCAATAATCATTCTTTAATTCAAAAATTGCTTAATTTTTTCATTGACTTCATTCGCTTTTTCAAACTGCGCAAAATGGCCTGTTTTCTCAAGCATTACCAATTCATTGTTGGGCATTTTTTCAGCTCCGTCTTTGGCGTATTTTTCAGTTTTTCCGCCGTTCAGGAAACGGTTGGGAATCAGGTTGTCCTGCGCTCCGAAAAAGGTCAAGGTCGGCTGTTTGATTTGTGGCAGGAAATCATAAATCGGCTGATTCACCATTCCTTTCACAGATTCTGCAACCGCATAGCAATAAGCATCAAAATCAGCTGCCCCGCGCATGGCAATTCGGTCTGTAATCATGTATTCTGCATCTTCAGGCATATTGTAAAAATTGACTGTCAGATTGGCTCTGATTTGTTCGGCTGTAGTATATTTCACCATATCCGGATACATTGCATTTCTGAACCATTCTTTTTGTCCTTTATTGAATTGTTCAAATCCGGCAGGCGCGATTAAAACCAATTTCTGCACCGCATCAGGGTATTGCAAAGCTGCTGTCATGGCGATTTGTCCACCCATGGAATGACCCACCAAAACCACGTTTTTGAGTTGTTTCTTGTCAATGAATTCTTTGATTACGCCAGCATAATAAGTCATGGAATATTCATAATTCCCTTTGGAAGATTTTCCATAACCCGGTAAATCCACCGCAATGCAATGATAATGCTTGGCTAATTCCATGAAATTTTTGTTCCAAGCTGGTAGATAACTACCCAAACCATGAATAAAAATCAAGGTTTGGTCTCCGGTACCTTCTTCGATGTAAGCCAAAGTGGTTTGCTTGGATAATTCGATTTTTTGCGTGGGTAGGATATATTCGATTTCATCCATGGAATGCACCAATGGCGTATAAATAGATGAACAGGAAATTAAACTCATTGTAAATATTCCGATTAATAAATTTTTCATTTTATTTTGCTTTTAACCATTAAAAAATCAACCATCTCAACCCAATGAAAGCTGTCCACGGATTATCCGGCTTTCCTTCGATATTTCCATTGACAGCCGGACTGTTGTAAAAATCGCCCAATCCCATGTAAGCGGCATGTGCTTCTAATGAGAGGAAGGCACCCAAATCATAAACTAATTTCCCGTTGACTTCCCATCCGATGAAGTTCCCACCGCCGGAAGGTTGTACATTGGCCATTGCCATCGCCCCACCGATCTTGGAGTGCAGTTTATTGGGAATAATATCATATCCGATGTTCAGAGTACCCCCTGTCAGCCCATATCCCATATTGGAAAGGTCTGCCACGGCACCTACATAACGGTTCACCACATTTCCGTGTGGGAATACAAGGTAACTTCCGGTTCCAATCATCAATCCGACCGGACTTCCCCAAGTATTGCCGGTGATGACTCCAGAATATTTACCGTTGTCAATTCCATCTTGATTTCCGGAACTGAATAGTAAATCAAGGGTGATTGCATCATTTGGTGTTTGACCATAACGATAACCTCCGCGCAGGTTGGCTGCTACCCCTGCGATGTCCACAGTTTTTTTGTAACCGGAACCAGCATCTTGACGAATGCTACCCAGATTGGCATTTACAAAACCGGACATGAAAAAACGGCTGTTGTACATGGTTTCATTTTTACTGAAAAAACCACCCAACCAAACGATGTTGGCTTCATACGGGTCTTCGCCCAATGGGAAATTATAAGCTCCGTTGTATTCAGTCAACAAACTGTGCGGGCCTTGTCCCAAAATACTTACTCCGCCTTTTCCGTTGGAGCGGTCGGTGAGATAATAAACGGAACCGCCTACATTCCAGTCTTCTGCAACGTTGAATTGCGATGTCATTTCATAGAGAGTCACATCATCATTGAATCGAACGTTGTTTTCATATAATTTATAGAATCCGGCTTTGGCTTTGTAGCGATCCGCATCTTTGCGAACGCTGATTCCTGCGCCGTTTGTACCCCAATACATCAATCTGTATCCGGTTTGTAGCATTTGGTCGAGCAGCGTCCGGTAAGTATCATGCGGAGTGTCATACATTCGCTGAAGCCCTAAATTAACAGACCATCCCAAAGCGGGTTTGTATTCCACGGCGATGTTTTGGGTTTGGATATTCACGTTGCTACCCGAAAGTCCGCCGCCGGTATGGCCGCCGGTTCCGTATGCAGAATCTCCGAAAGTCCAGTCGATCAGGAAGGAAGCACGGATGGTGGCTTTGCCGTCAAAAATTGAAGGGGAATAAACAAAGAAAGGGAGTGTGCGCTGTTCAAAATAATGCGCCTTGTTTTCATCATCGGTGATGGTCGTGTTTCGACCAAACATACGCCCAACAATCTGCCCTTTCAACAGCTCATTTTCGGCTGCGATATTGGTCATTACAGCTTGCGTGTAGGAATAAACGAAAACCTGTAGTTCTTTATTGGCTCTGACTGGTATTGCTTTGTCAAAGGGCGTATCCGTGATGTAAGTTTTGTCTTGATCCTGCTCTTCGGAGGTGGCTGCTTTTTGGAATGGGTTATTTTGGTTTTCCAACAGCAAGCTGTCGCTCTCCTCAGGATAAATATTTTCTGTTCTGCTATAGGTAAATGTAGAAATTCTTTGATTTTCTTCGGGAGACATCGGACCGTGTTGCGCCTTTATCCCTATGGCAAGAAAAACAGAAAGAAACAAAAAGAGAAATATCTTTTTCATGTGGATGAAATTATGTTTTTTGGATTAATCCAAAGTTGATTATGGTTTTTTGCTAAAAAATACCGGGCCGAAAGCCGACCCGGTTATTTCAATTAAAAATTATTCTACCCGAATATATTGTTGAACGTTCATGTCATCCAAAGCTCCACCGCCGGTGCTTCCAAATCCTGCTTCAGGAGTTGGAGGTGCAAAGCCCAAGTCCGGCTCAGTTTGAACCACTTCATAGCTCATCTTTGTGTCATTGTCAGTAATCTGATAGATACCTTCTGAAACCAATGAAGTAGGAGAACTTTGTTCCAAATAAATGGTTCTGATACCGTTCACACCATTGCCAGTTGAATAAGTCCCTTCCAAAGTAGTTGTGGAACCGTCTGCATTGTGGCTGATTACAGTGTAAGTCTGGTTGTTTCTGAATTCAACATCAATAGAGCTGATCAGACCTCCAAAAATTGGTGCGGGTACAGGGGATTCCCATTTCCCTACGATGATGTCATAATCTTCTACTGGTGTAATTCCGTCATCGTCACTGCTACTGCAGCTCATTGTAAACATGGCGGCTGCCATGGCCAATGTCATTGCTAAAAACTTTACTTTCATTTCTCTGTTTTTAAAATTAATAATTAGGTTAAACTTTTTTCTTTTAATCTTTTTCTGTCAATCTTACCGGCGTCATTTTTTGGAAATTCATCGATGAATTCAATGTATTTCGGAATTTTGAATTTGGCCAACCGATTTCTCAGAAATTCCATAATATCATCCTTTGTAATAGACGGAGAATTTTCATTTAGTTGTACATAAGCCTTGCCGACTTCACCCCATTTTTCATCGGGAACCGCAATGACCACGCACATTTCCACATCTTCTAAAAGCATGACAACTTTCTCTATTTCAGAGGGATATATATTCTCCGCACCGCTGATAAACATGTTCTTGATCCTGTCAACAACATAGAGATAATTTTTTTCATTTTTTATGACTACATCGCCGGTTTTGAACCATTCTCCGGTTTCGTCAAACGAACTTTTTGTCGCTTCTTCGTTGTTCCAATATCCAGGGGTCACGACAGGTGCTTTGATCCACAATTCACCGGGTTCATTGGGTTCGGCTTCATTTCCGTCTTCCGTTACAATCCGTGTATGTATATAGAAATTGCTTCTGCCGATAGAACCTTTGTATTTAATGGCATCATCTTGGTGCAGGGAAGTCAGGTTGGGGCCAACTTCGGTCATACCGTAACCCTGACGTATGTCAACACCGATATCCGCATAAGTCTCAATCAGGGGGATTGGCATGGCTTCTCCGCCAACGATGATATATTGTAATGTTTCAAACTTCTGTTTGCTGAAATTATTTTCATTCGCCATCATGTTCAACATGGTGGGAACCCCCATGAAAACCGAAACTTTTTCAGAATAAATCAAGTCATTGACTGCTTTGGAATCAAATTTTTTGACCAAACAAACATATCCGCCATGATGCAGAATCGGATTGACCAATACGTTCCATCCGCCGGTATGGAATGGCGGCATCACATTGACTGTATTAGACTCTGTGTTGATAATCAATGAGATGGATGTGTTTATGCTGTTCCAGAATAGCATTTTGTAGGTGTACTTTACACCTTTTGGAAAGCCAGTAGTTCCTGAAGTGTAAAGCAGGAAGATACAGTCATTCTCAAAAAGCTGAAGTGTTTCAAAATTCGATTCTTCTTTTTCATTCCATCTTTGGGTCAATTCCTCTAAATCGAAAGTTACGCCTTTGGTTTTAACCGGAATCAGTTGGGAAAATTTGTCTTCATAGAAAATGACCGTTGGCGTGGCATCATTGATAATGTATTCTAATTCCACGGAAGACAAACGGTAGTTCAAGGGAACAATGACAATTCCGCTTTTTTGCGCAGCCGAAAACAAGGTGATGTATTCCAGACAATGTTCTGCCAAAACAGCAACTCTGTCACCTTTTGAAAGCTTCAAATCTTCAGTTAAATATTCAGCCAAATGACCGCCTGCATTGTTGATTTCGGCATAATTCAGTGAGCGACCGGTTTCAAATTCTTTGATCGCCGTTTTATTCGGGCTGTAAATTGCCCATTTTTTAAACCAATCTTGCTGATTAAGTTCTCTCATCATCATTATTTTCTAAATAGGGTGCAGGCGAAGGCCAATCCGCCACCGGAACCCATAAATATCATTAAATCTCCATCATTAATTGTATTGTCTTCATCCGCCATGGAATAAGCCATCGGAATACATGCCGAACCCGTATAGCCGTAATGATGCATCACCGTGGTGGCTCTGCTTCTGTCAATTCCCAGATTGTCCATCGTTTCAAAAATCGTGTTGATATTGATTTGGGTAAAGAAGAAATGTTTGACTTCATTCACCTCCACACCTTCTTTATGGCAAACTTCACGAATCATTTCCGTCCAGACAGTTGGATTGATTTCAGTTGGAATTTTTTTAACAAATTGTAATTTCTCCAAACCTTTGTCGAGTACCTCTTGTGAAGCCGGATTTTTGCTTCCTCCACCGTAAATACCCATCCATTCGTTGAATTCACCTTTGGTACGCAGTTGGCTTTGGAGCATTCCCGAGCCGTCATTCACCGCTTTCAATACAACAGCACCGGCTCCGTCTGCAAACAGATTCACGGTTTTTTTGTCATGGAGATTCAGAAATTTGCTCATCATGTATGCGCCGACAACCAAAACATATTTGTACTGTTCATCAGCTTGAATGAATTTTGCACCGGTATCCAATGCGGTAACAAAACCCGCACAAGCTGTATTGATATCAAAAGTTCCTGCATTGACCAACTGCATTTTATCTTGTACAATGGAAGCAGTGGAGGGTGAAATATATTCCGGAGTATCAGTTGCAACAATCAGTAAATCAATGTCTTCAGGTTTTAAATTGGCTTTGTTTAAAGCTTTTTCACAGGCACCTACAATCAAATCTGAAATCGCTGCTCCTTCTTCCGCCCATCTTCTTTCAAAAATTTGCACATTTTCCCGAAGCCATGTATCTACGTCCATGCCTAACAATTCGTTGAAATAACTGTTTGGAACAACTTGCTCAGGAACCATCATTCCGGATGCGATAATCTTCGCATTTCTCTTATTTGTCATTTAAAATTAAATTATTTTTCTTTCTCAACATAAAATATAAAATCAGGCCAATGGCTAATGAAGCTAAAATAGCTACTGCGGCAGCTACAGCCGGATTTTTAACTTCTCCATCGGTGTATGGAGGCAACAAACCACCATAATAAACAGATATATAAACCACAGCTGCGGTAATCGTAGCCCAGATTGCAGCTTTGGCAGGTGTGTCTTTCAGGAAAATTCCAAATAAAATTGACACAAATGCCGAAGCAAAAAACATATAAACGCCATTTTGGGCAAAAATTCCTACACTTAAATTCGGATTGATCAGCTGGTCATAACTGATGACAATGGAAATCAAAGCCAATACGCCGATGACAATCCGGTTGATGTTTTTTTTCTGATTTTCAGAATAATCTTTTTTCAGAATTGGCAGGACGATGTCATTGGTAATGGTCGCACTGACAGATTGAACCAAGCCTTCCAATGTGGAAATTCCGGCGGCCAATAGACCGAAAATCACAATCACACCCATCCAAGGAGAAAAAACCTTGACCACATAAATACTTACAATGGAATCCAAAGTCAATTTTACACCTTCATGCGTCAAATCCGGCATCAGCACTCTGGCGTACAATCCCACAAACAAAACCGAAAAGAACAAAATCAAGGTAAGGATGGAAACAGTCAGGTATTTATTAACATCCTTTTCGCTTTTCAGCATCAATGAACGCGTGATGATATGCGGCTGACAAACAATGGCAATACCAATGATGAAATTGCAAAATACGACTTCAAAGAAATCCCTGAAAAGTGGACTTTCCGGATTGTATTTTTGGGTCAGCAAAGGATCTATGGCCGAAATCTGTGCCCAGAATCCGTCCCATCCACCTTCAAAAAGTTTGTATCCGGAAAAAATCAAAATGGCTGATACCACTCCCATCACCGTAGCCTGAATCGCATTGGTGTAAACCATGGAATTGGCCCCACCGAACATTGTATAACCGAAAATGAAAACCACCAAAATAATCAAGGTGTGTAGTTCTGGAACACCCAACGCCGTAGCCAGTACTTTTACCAATCCGACACAAATCAATACAATAAAGGTAATGAGCAATAATGACAGGAAAGCGATGATACGTGCGTGAAGCTGATTATCGTATCGGTTTCCAATCCATTGCGCCAAAGTAAGTGCCTTGGTAGTGGAACCGATTTTCTGAAAACTTTTGGTCAAAATAATCAGCGACAAAAACAAACCAATCGGCATCACAATCGACATTGCAACAAATGCGCTCCAGCCATAAACCGCCACAAATCCGGGGTTGATGATAAATGTCGCAGCACTTGTCGTACTTGCAGCCAAAGATAATCCAACCACAACCGGTGAAAAGCCTTGACCTACCGCAAAATCTTTTAAAGATTTTGTTTTCATTGCACCCCTGACAACTAAAATGATGGTCACAACTGCATACAAAATCAAAAATATAGTTGTCAAAAATGATATACTCATCCGGTTTTGTTTAAGTGAATTATAAATTGCTCTTCGAAATGCGAATTTAATTTAAAAAAATGTACTTATACAAATATATGTATATTAAATATACTGATATATACAATTAAAATGCACTTAAAATAATAGCTTTACAATGTGAAAAATAAAATTAAAAGCCAAGAAATATGAATTTATTAAAAGATAGAATTGCCTTGATTACAGGTGGTTCGGCAGGAATTGGAAAAGCGACGGTAGAGAAGTTTGCACAAGAAGGAGCCAAGGTCATCATTTGGGATATTGGAGAAGAAGCAGGTGAGAATGTAGAAAGAGAAATGAAAGAAAATGGATTCCATGTATATTTCATGAAGGTAAATACAGCCAATGATACAGAAGTAGAAATTGCCACACAAAAGGTGAAAGATCAGTTCGGAAGAATCGATATTCTTGTCAATAACGCTGGAATTACAAGGGATTCAACACTTTTGAAAATGTCAAAAGAACAATGGGATCAGGTAATCAGCGTAAACCTGACAGGGGTCTATAATTGTACAAGGAGTATAGTTCCAGTCATGGCTGAAAACAATTTTGGGGTTATTCTGAATGCATCTTCTGTGGTCGGATTGTACGGAAATTTTGGACAAACCAATTATTCTGCTACCAAAGCGGGAGTCATCGCCATGACCAAAACCTGGGCCAAAGAATTGGGAAGAAAAGGCATTCGTGTCAATGCGGTTGCACCTGGATTTATTTTGACGGATATGGTCAAAGCCATGCCGGAAGAGGTTTTGGCGAAAATGGCTGCGAAAGTTCCTTTGCAAAAATTAGGGGAACCCGAAGATATCGCTAATATTTATGCGTTCTTAGCTTCGGATCAGGCCAAATATATTTCCGGAGCCACCATCAGTGTAGATGGCGGAATTACCCTATAAATAAAATAGATTTGAATGGTTAAACTTGAAATCAGCATTTTGTTTGAATTCATCCCTTGAAAAATAATTTCAGTATTAATAAGTTATAATTGACAGACAATTATAAATTAAACTTCACAATTTGGAAGGAAAGGAAAAACAAAGAAAACAGAGCAGAACATTCATGGATGTGGTTTACAAAACCACTTCTTTGAATGAAGAACTCTGTTTGGACATCTATCTTCCTCCGCAACATTTAGCTGATTCAGGATATCCTGTATTAATGATTTTTCATGGTGGTGGTTGGGAAGGCGGCGACAAAAAACTATTGTCTGCATATCGGATCAGCCTGTTGGACAAATCATTAAAAGCCGGGTTTGCAGTGGTCAGTGTGAATTATCGTTTGGTCAATGAAACTACGCATTTCCCCAAACCAGTGGAAGATTGTGCGGATGCTGTACGATGGGTTAGAGCCAATGCTTTGAATTACAATTTCAATCCGGAGCGCATAGGCATCTGGGGTGAATCGGCCGGATCACATCTGGCTATGCTGGTTGGTTATGCGGATTCTACGACTTGGGGTGGGGCAGTGGATTTGAAAAATTACGTTACCAAAATTAATTTTATCATCAATAATTACGGGCCTGTGGATTTGAATGCGCTTTTTCATACCTCGGCGGGCAAACTGAAATTATGGCTGTTTCGTGTATTTGTTTCCGAAACTTTTCAAATGCGCAACAAATTAATACACGGAATGACTTCCTATAATATAATAGAAAATAAAACGGAAGCCATTGCAAAATCAAAAGATTTCTCACCTTTATATTATATCAGTTCGAATTCCGTTCCTACGCTAATTTTTCATGGAACCAAAGATAAATTGGTGCCATTTTCCCAATCGGTTTTGCTTTTGAAAAAGTTACAACAATTTCAGGTCAAACATGAATTTATAAAAATTAAAGACGGCAACCACGGATTTTTTAATCAGAACCAACAAAAAATCGATGGCCTTGTTGATAAAACCATCGATTTTATGAAAAATTACGGATAAATATTTTCAGTATCCGGATTAAAATTTCACCATGACTTTCATTTCTTTGCCGTCTCTCAGGAAGACTACTTCTCTTTCGTCACCTTTGGTGAGTTTGGCTAAACAATCCATGTAGGAATAAATCTCTTTCACTTCACAATCACCGATTTGGGTGATAATGTCTCCGGTCAGAATGCCAGCACGGGAGGCGGGGCGGTCTTCGATGACACCGTCCACTTTCAGACCTTCGTTTGTGTCGGCATAATTGGGCATTACGCCTAATGTTACTTTAAATTGGGGTGCTTCTTTCACTGCGTCTAATTTTGTTTTTGTAAATGGAATTTCAGGCTGAACGGCTATTGCATTGGCCAGATTAAATACATAATCTGTGATGGCCCTCAAGCCGTAATAATTGATTTTTTCTTCGTCGTCACTCGGTTTGTGATAATCTTCGTGCGTGCCGGTAAACATAAACAATACCGGGATGTCTTTCAGATAAAATGAAGTATGGTCAGAAGGGCCCACACCGGATTCGTCTATGGCAAGATTGAAGCCGGCGGGTTTGTATTTTTCGACCAAATCTCTGAAAATCGGAGAAGTACCTACGCCACCAACATTCAGTTCTTTCATTTTGTTTAGCCTACCAATCATGTCCATGTTAATCATGGTGATGACATTCGGGTAATTTGATTTTACGGTTTCAGCAAATGCTTTTGAACCCATCAGACCGTCCTCTTCGCCCGAAAACAACACAAACACAAAATTGGTGTTTTCTTTGGTTTTGTTTTGGCTGAACATTCTCGCCAATTCCAACACGGCTGATGTACCTGATGCATTGTCGTCTGCACCGTTGTGAATCATGCCTTTGGAATTCATCAAAGTGGAATTGTTTCTTTCGTTTTTACCAAGGTGGTCGAAATGCGCGCCAATCACAATGGTTTTGTCGGCATTGTTGTCCAGATAGGCCACTACATTTTGTCCTTTGACTTTCTCTGAAGCTGAATTCAGGTCGTGTGGATTGGTTCTAACATTATAATCAAAAGTTTGGATTTCAGTTTTCAAACCATAAGATTTTAATTTTTTTTCCAGAAATCTTGCTGCTTTTTTAATGCTTTTGCTCCCGGTCAATCGGCCTTCCAATTTGTCGGAAGCCAAATAAGAAATTGATTCCTTTAGATTTTCACCACTCACAAATTCCGCATCGTCAAAATCCACCCAATCGGCAATGAAAACGCTGGTTTCGTGTGGTGTTGCACCGTCGCGGTTGCTGGAGAAAACCAGTTTGGTACCGTCGGGTGAAAACATTGGGAAAGCATTGAATTGATTTTCGTAAGTGATTTGTTTTAAGTTGGTTCCGTCAATGTCAATGGAATAAATCTGGAAATCATATCCATGGGTAGAATGATGATTGGAAGAGAACAAAATCTTTTTACCGGAAGGATGAAAATAAGGCGACCAGTTGGCTTTGCCGAGATTGGTCACTTGCTTCAAACCGGTTCCATCGATGTTCATTGTATAGATTTCCATATTGGTTGGCATCACCAAACCTTGGTCGAGCAAATCTTTGTATTCTTTGATTTCTTCTGGCGTCTGGGGTCTTGAAGATCGGAAAACCAATTTTTTGGAGTCGGGTGAAAAGAATGCGCCTCCATCATAGCCCAAATCAAAAGTCAACTGTTTCAGGTTGGAACCGTCCACATCCATTCTCCAAAGTTCCATGTCGCCTGAACGGATGGAAGTAAAAACGATGTATTTGCCATCAGGTGAAAGCACTGCTTCTGCATCGTAACCATCGTAATCCGTCAACTGTTTTACGATGTTTCCGTCCAAGTCTGCCACGAAAATATCGAATTCAGGATAAATCGGCCAAACATATTTTCCGTCTGCCCTGGGTGCCGGTTTGGGTGGACAGGCTTTGCTTCCCAGATGAGTGGAAGCGTACAAGATGTGTTTGCCGTCTGGCATGAAGAAGGAACAGGTCGTTCTTCCCATGCCGGTTGAAACCAATTTCAAATCAGAAGTTTCATATTTGGATTTATTGAGTTCCAGCAAATAAATCTGATCGCATTCTGCACCGATTTCAGGGTTTGTCACCTGCATGGTCAACATCTTGCCATCGGGTGAAAAATACGCCTCAGCATTGTCGCCGCCATAAGTGAGTTTGGTGAGATTCTTAAGATTTTTTTCTTGTGAAAAACCGAATATTGAAAAGCATAAAAATGCAGTAGATAATATTTTATTTAAATTCATTTTGTTGTTTTTTTTGACGCTCAAAGGTATTCAATTTTTAAGTTAAACGACCGATAAACAAGTGCTTCATGATTTAATTCATATACATCGAATAAAGAAGTGTAAAAATTGAGTGTTTTTTTAGCTTCTCTATCAAATTCTTTCATCGCTGAGCGAGCTTAATAAAATTCAACAAAAGTATTTTGAAACCAAGGTTCAAATGAATCGTTTGTAATTTTACAGCAAAGCCTTTGTGCCTATTGCTCAACTCCTTTTCAAAGATAAAAAATTACGACATATAGCATAAAAAGCTGTTTAGAAAAACTTATTAAAATACTATGAATCAATATTGTAAAGATTATTGTAACGGTGTTTAAAACAAAATGATGACATTAGAGAATCGGGAGTTTATTCGCCGATTTTCCCGCATACACGGGATAAGCTGTCCTATAAAGTTTTCATCTGTATTCCTTAGTGCATGACGAAAACTTAGTTAATTGCAGAAGTCATTTTATTTTTCACGTTCCATTTTATCAGGATTTTGACGAGTGTCAAAAACATCAGCAATTTTTACGGATTTATTCTCATCATCAATTGAGTATATGATTTTGTAGTTAGATTTCACTAAATAATGATATTCAATTTTTCGGCTTTTTAAAGAAATTTCTTTTTGTCCGATTCTTGGATTTTCGATTAAAATATCTGGAGCAAGTAGAATTTTTGTTACAATATTTAACGCAACATTATAACTTTTGGATTTTTGTTCATAATATTCGAAAATTTCATCAATTTGTTGTTCCGAAAATTCAGACCAAATAATCTTATATTTCACGATTTAGTATTTAGAAAGTAATTCAGAAGTTGTTTTATATCTTCCATTTTCAAAATCATCTTCAGATTTAGAAATTCTTTCGTTCAATTCTTCAATTGTAAAAGGTTTGAATTCTTTTTCAGTATTTGATTTTTTTGCGTTCTTCAAAAGTTTTTCAAACTGAGAAATTATTTCCTCATTTTGAAGTTTTAGGAAAGCCTGAACAAATTTTATTTTTCTCGTTTGAATATCCATTTTTTAAATTTACTTTATAGTTATTCAAATTTATAAAAATATTTGAATACATTCTAAAGTTATTTTTAGGGTCAATTTATTGATGTCTTTTCTTATGTTTTTTGATTATTATTTTTTCTTTAAAAATATTCGGAAGAAATTTGATATACAGAATACAATTCCAACAATTATAGGTTAAATTTAGTAATTTGTCTCTTAATTTTGTTGGCTAATTCAAACTTTTTTTTCGTCAAGAAACAGGTATAGTGTTGGCAGATTGTAATTTTGTCCTTATACAATCATATGCCAAATTCAAAAAAAACTCACTAATAAAGCATGAGCATTGACTAACCAAAACTCAATTCCCTAAAAACAAAGGCTTCATCTGTCAGAAAAGTAGTAATTCTGAAATCGACAAATTCATAGCATGAAGACATACAACCTTGCCGTCCAACAAAGTTTTCATCTCTATTCCTTAGGGCAAGATGAAAACTTAGTTATTATTGGACGTTTTTATTCAACATAAGTTTCCAATATTACCTTTTTCACAGTTTCAGTTTCAGAGATTGTCAAATTGCCTAACTTTTTGATGATTCTTGCTCTGTCCACCGTTCTGATTTGGTCTAAAACTATCCAACCTTTAATTTTTGTTTGATTGATTTCAACTCTTGTCGGGTAAGGTTTTGAGCTAGTTGTGAGTGGTGCAACTACAATTGTTTGAAGATATTTGTTCATTTCGTTGGGGGAAATTACCGCACAAGGACGTGTTTTCTTCATCTCACTTCCAATAGTTGAATCAAGATTTACCAACACCAATTCGTATTGCTTTATTGTCATTCTTCCAATGTTTCATCTTCAAAAATGTCGTCGATGAGTAATTTGTCATCTCCGTTTTCGTGCATCAATTTAAAAGACTTTTCCCAACCCTTGCGTGGAGTGGATTTGGGTTTTAAGATAATTCTGCCTTTTTCCAAAATCAATTCAAGCTTGTCACTGATGTTGTATTGCTCCAAAATAGCTTTGGGCAATCTTATGCCTTTTGAGTTTCCAATATTGATTAGTTTTACTTCCATAATGAATCTATTATGTATTTACAAAGTAATTACTTCTTTGTATTAAAAACAAATTTTGAACCAAATTTAATATCGAGTAAGTTTGGTCAATAGATTTTCAAAACCCAAACCAACAAACACGCTTTGACCTACAACCTAAGAAATACCTGCGTTTTGTGGTGAAAAAACCAGTCCCGATAGCTCAAGTTGTTTCTCGGAAACAAAGACAAGTACACACTTTCCACAAAATGCTTTTTAAAGACCTTAAATACTCAATTTTAAGCCACTCGAATTTTAAAATTCTGCGAATCACCTAAAAAAAATAGGCTCCCGGAAATCGCTTCCAAAGCGGTCTATTTATTTATGATTCCGGAAAATTAGCTTGTGAAAATTGGGGTTGCGCAACGGTTACCTATTTTTAATTACCTTCATCATTATTTTGCGTTAATCAAAAAGGATAATTTTGATTAAATTGTCATAATATCTTGATTTGAAGATGTATAGAGGAAATATGAAAATATTTAAATAAATTTATGTGAAATGTATTTTTTGGCACAGTAATTGCAAAGTATAAAGTAAGTACTATTCTTTTCATAAGGTAGTTGAGTTTTCATGGTACTTAAGTTTTAGTAGAGAGGGTCCCGACAGCAATGTCGGGATTTTTATTTTTAGGAGATTCCTGCCATTCAAATAATTTGGATAAAAAAGTAACAATAAGTATCACTTAATTTCTATGAGAAATTCGTAATTTTGCACCCTCAAATTTTTATATGCAAAACATCAGAAACATCGCGATTATCGCCCATGTTGACCATGGAAAAACCACTTTGGTTGACAAAATCCTACATTTCACAAATGCGCTCAAAGACAATGCGGAAGAACAAGGATTGGTCATGGACAACAACGATTTGGAGCGGGAGAGGGGCATCACGATTTTCTCTAAGAATGCCGCTGTTGATTATAAAGGAATGAAAATCAATGTGATAGATACACCCGGACACGCCGACTTTGGTGGTGAAGTGGAAAGGGTTTTGAAAATGGCCGATGGTGTTGCCTTGCTGGTAGATGCCTTTGAAGGACCGATGCCACAAACCCGTTTTGTTTTGCACAAAGCCCTGCAATTGGGATTGAAGCCCTTGGTCATCGTCAACAAAGTGGACAAACCGAATTGCCGACCCGAAGAAGTTTATGAGGAGGTTTTTGATTTGTTCTTCAATTTGGACGCTACCGAAGAACAACTTGATTTTCCGACTTTCTACGGTTCTTCCAAACAAGGCTGGTTCAATACCGAAAATGTTCCTGCGGAAGATATTTCTCCGCTTTTGGACGGAATTATTGAAAATGTACCCGCACCCGAAATTTCTGAAGGATCGTTGCAAATGCAGATTACTTCACTCGATTATTCCTCTTTTTTGGGAAGAATTGCGGTGGGCAAAATTTCCAGAGGAAGTCTGAAAGAAGGGCAGTGGGTGAGTTTGGTCAAAAATGACGGAACGATTAGCAAACAAAAAGTCAAAGAACTTTATACTTTCGAAGGACTGGCCAAAAGAAAAACAAACGAGGTGCAGGCCGGCGATATCTGTGCAGTGGTCGGAATGGATAAATTTCAGATTGGAGAAACCATTGCGGATGCAGAAAACCCGGAAGGACTGCCCGGCATACAGATAGATGAACCTACGATGAGCATGTCGTTTGGCATCAATGATTCTCCTTTCTTCGGAAAAGACGGAAAATTCGTTACCAGCCGTCACCTGATTGAAAGATTGGAAAAAGAATTAGAGAAAAACCTGGCACTGAGGGTAGAAGCCACCGAAGATTCAAATTCATACTTGGTCTATGGCCGCGGTATCATGCATCTGTCGGTGCTGATTGAAACGATGCGCCGTGAGGGTTATGAATTAACAGTAGGACAGCCACAGGTAATCATCAAAGAAATCGACGGTCAAAAACATGAACCTTATGAACTTTTGGTCATAGATGTGCCACAGGATTATTCGAGCAAAGCAATTGATTTGGTTACTCAACGAAAAGGAGATCTAAAGGTGATGGAAACCAAAGGAGAAAACCAGCATTTGGAGTTTGATATACCATCGCGCGGTCTGATTGGGCTTCGTTCCCAGTTGCTGACAGCAACAGCCGGTGAAGCTGTGATTTCACATAATTTCAGTGAATTCAAGCCATTCAAAGGGAGTATTCCCGGACGACAAGCAGGCGTGCTGATCAGCAAAGACCAAGGCACGGCAACACCTTATTCGATTGATAAACTACAGGACAGAGGAAAATTCTTTATTTCTCCGGGCGAAGAGGTTTATCCGGGAATGATCATCGGTGAACACAGCCGTCAGAACGATTTGGTGGTGAATGTCATCGAAGGCAAGAAACTCACCAATATGCGAGCTTCGGGCAAGGACGATTCTTCATCAATCGCACCAAAAATCGAAATGTCACTCGAAGAATGCATGGAGTACATACAATCGGATGAGTGCATCGAAATTACACCACACCATATTCGTTTGAGAAAAATCCTTTTGAAAGAAGAGGACAGAAAAAGACAGAGCCGTAAGGTAGAGGCTTAATTTGGCGGGCTTTTTTTCAGGTTGTTTGCTGATGTCCGAATACAAGAACCAAGAATTTCAGGTTTTTATTCCAATGTCTATGCTTTTTTGGAAATTAAAATTTGAAATTACTTTTTGAAGATAGCAACAATAGAATTTTGAAGTCATATTTGGTATTTCAAGACGTTGAAAGTAATTCACTTCGCAATTTATTGGATAAAATTTTCTGGTAAATATTGAATTAATAATCGAACTAATGTTTCAAATGATTTCACATTATTTCAAAAAAATCATTTTTTATCATAACTTCAGATGAAAATTTATAATTCTTAATTATTTGTATATAAATTATTTATCTGTTTTCAATTATTTACAATCAATTCTAACCGACTTTAAACAATTAGCTACCGACTAAATTTTGGGGTTCATCTAATCTTTGCAGCAGAGATTTGAGAAAAGAAGATAAGTCTCAGATTTGATGTTTAATTTTTAAATTTTATGTTATGTCACTTAGAAACAAAGTTACCCTAATCGGTAGAACAGGTAAGGAAGTAGAAATCGTAAGTTTCGAAAACGGAAAAATGGCAAAAGTGAGTTTGGCCACCTCAGATTATTACACCAATCAAAAAGGTGAAAAAGTCGAAGACACCCAATGGCACAATGTTGTGGCTTTTGGAAAGACTGCGGAGATCATGGAAAAATATGTTTTGAAAGGCGATGAAATCGCGATTACAGGAAAAATCGTTTACCGGAATTATGAAGATAAAGACGGTCAGAAAAGATATTTTACCGAAATCCGCACGGATGAATTGGTGATGCTCGGTTCCTCAAAAAGAGCGTAAATCATATCCGACTTAAAAAATCCGTCATGGACAAGTGTTTGGCCATGACGGATTTTTCTATCGTTTTTTTACGGTACGCCAATAATACATTCAATTGAGATTGCTTCGGCTTGTTTCGGTTTGCTTCGGCTCCGCTCAGCAACCGAAATGTGCGTTCATTGAGCGAAGCCGAAATGCAGCTACTTAATGATTGAAATAGAAAATGGTCAAAATTTTTAGTTTAGGCATTGACTTATAAAAATGAAAAAAGCATGGTGCTACTACATTAGATTCACCCGATTCACATCTAACACTGCAACCAAAGCTGCGGTTTCCGTACGCATTCGTTGGTTGCCCAATGAGATGCCTGTGAATCCCTGTTTTTCAGCAGTTTGAATTTCTTCTTTTGAAAAATCTCCTTCCGGTCCAATTAAAATTAAATAATTTGATTTCGGCTGAATGATTTCGTTGAAATTTTCTCTGCTGAATGCAGTGTCGCAATGTGCTATAAATTTTTGCCCAGTAGGGTTTAAACTGAGAAATTCCGACAAACGCAGCATGTCATTTAGTTTGGGAATATAGGCTTTAAGCGATTGTTTGGCAGCGGATTGAATTATCTTTTGACATCTTTCCAAATTGATATTTTTTCTTTCAGAATGAAAACATTTGATGAATGTAATCTCATCGATTCCGATTTCCACCGCTTTTTCCAAAAAGAATTCCGTGCGATCCATGTTTTTGGTCGGACTGATGGCAACATGAAGGTGATAGGGTCTTTTTTCAAAATTTTCTTTCAACTCGGAAATTTCAATTTCCACCGATTTTGGACTAATCAAAGTAACGATTCCACGAACCATATTTCCCGAACCATCGGTCACATGAATTTCCTGCCCGGTTTTGCCACGCAGAACTTTGGTAAAATGCCGGCTTTCTTCTTCCGACAACAAAGCTTTGTTTCCCTTGATTTCCCCGATAAAAAGCTGCATCAGAATTGGTATTTTGCGATGGAAGGAGCTGTGATTTCAGCAAATTTCTCTTTTTCAAATTTCAAAGCACCCGTCATTGCAATCATAGCCGCATTGTCGGTAGTGTAAGTGAATTTGGGAATAAAACATTTCCAATCTTTTTCTTCTTCCAATACTTTCAATTTTCTTCTGATTTCAGAATTAGCGGAAACACCGCCGGCAATGGCTAACTGCCGGATTCCGGTTTGTTGGGCTGCTTTTACCATTTTCTCTAAAAGAATATCCACAATGGTTAGCTGTATGGAAGCGCAAAGATCATTCAGGTTTTCATGAATAAAATTCGGGTTTTTTGCAGTTTCTTTTTGAATAAAATACAAGATTGCGGTTTTCAATCCGCTGAAACTAAAATTCAGGCCCTCCACTTTGGGTTTTGAAAACTTGAATCTATCGGGATTCCCTGTCTTTGCTAAGCGGTCGATAATCGGTCCTGAGGGATAATCTAAACCCAAAATTTTTCCGGCTTTGTCAAATGCTTCACCTGCGGCGTCATCAATGGTTTCTCCAAGAATTTCCATTTCGAAATAATCGGAAATTTTCACGATTTGCGTATGCCCACCACTAACTGTCAAACACAAAAACGGAAATTTCGGTGCCACATCATTGGCATCTTCAATAAAATGCGCCAAAATATGTGCCTGCATATGATTGACTTCAATCAGCGGAATGTCCAAAGCCATGCTCAAGGATTTCGCAAAACTGCTACCAACAAGCAGCGACCCCATCAGTCCCGGTCCCCGCGTGAAAGCGATGGCTTGTAAAGCCTGTCTTTCAATCCCGGCTTGTCGCAATGCCTCATGCACCACCGGAACGATATGCTGTTGATGCGCTCTGGAAGCAAGTTCCGGCACCACGCCACCGTAATTCTGGTGTATTTTTTGATTGGCTATGACATTGGACAGAATCCGATTGCCTTGAATCACGGCTGCGCCGGTGTCATCACAGGAAGATTCTATGCCAAGAATTATTGGGGAAGCATCCATGTTTATTGTTGCTGAAATTGATTAATTACCCGTAATTTTGACACAAATATCGGAATATAAAATTGAAAACATTAAGAAGAATTGGCAGAATAATTTTAATCCCGGGCATCATCCTGCTTGCTCTGCTGCTGACTTTGATGATAATCATTCAGTTGCCCGCCGTGCAAACCAAACTTGGGCAATATGCCGTTACCAAACTCAATGAGGAATTCGGTACTGAAATGAATGTTGAAAGAATCCGGATTGATTTCCTTGGCGATGTAAATCTTTACGGCGTTTCGGCCATCGATAACCATCAACTCAAATTCATCGATATTGACCGGATTCGGGTCAAACTCAGTTTCTTGGGATTGCTAAGAAATCCGGATAAAATCACAATCAAACAGCTGACATTGCATCAACCTAAAATCCAGGTGATTACTTATGAAAATGACAGTACCAGCAACTTTATTCGGTTGATTGACAGTTTTTCAAGTGATAAAGAAAAGGAAGAATCCAATTTTGTATTAAGGGGAAATATTCTTATCCAAAACGGAAATTTATTGATTCAAAATCAAAATTTAGAAGATTATCGCCAGAATTGGGTAGAGGCAAGAAATCTCAATATCACCATCGATAATTTCAAGTTGGAGAATGATGATATTTGGGGTGATATAGTTGCCTTAAATTTTCACGGAAAACGAAAAGGGGAGGATTATGTGCTGAAAGATTTTTCGGGCAAAGTACATTATTCCGAACAGGAAATTCGGGTAGAGCAGTTGAATGTTGAAACGGCTGATTCCCATTTGAACGGACATATAGTATTGTTTTATGACCGTTCCGAAGATTTGGGAGATTTTGAAGATAAAGTCAACTGGGATTTGTATTTGGCGCAAGGTTCCAAAGTGAATTTCAAAGACATACGATATTTTGCAGATGATTTTGACAATAACAATTCCGTGGATATCATCGGAAAAGTTACCGGTACATTGAACAATATGAAATTCAATGATTTGCAACTGAGTGATGACGGGAATTTCATAGCCACCGATGCATTGCTGATTTCGGACATGACCAAGGGTGAAAATCTCCAAATTACTTCCAATTCCCTGAAAATCAAAACTTCTTATCAAAATTTAACCCAGCTGTTGCCGACATTTATTTCGGAATATATTCCTGATTTTCTGACCCGCTTCGGTACCATGGATTACAACGGGAATTTCAATTTGGATTCCGACCACATTGATGTGAATGGCCGCGCCATCACGGCATTGGGTATGGCGGACATGAAAGTGAAATTAGAAGATTACAGCAACCATCTGAAATACAGCGGCACGCTGATGGCGGATAATTTGGATTTAAAGAAAATTTCGGAAGTGGATGAACTTGGATTTGTGAAAGGAACTTTGCACTTCAATGGGCAGGGAACGGATTTGAAATATCTAAAAATCAATGCCGACAGCAAATTAGATTATTTGGAATTGTTGGGCAAAAGATTTCACAACGTGACAGTTGACGGAGTGTTGGACAAGCAGCGGTTCAATGGTTTGCTTTCTGTTTCAGATTCGCAGTTCAACGGGAATTATGACGGGATTTTTGACTTTTCGAAAAAACCTTACAAACTAAATTTTAAATCCGACATCCGGCATATCAACCTTGATTATATGGGATTGACCAAAAATATGAATGCCCGGGTCAGCAGTCAGGTTTCGGGAGATTTCACATTCAGCAATTTGGATGATTTTTTGGGGGAAATTGTTTTGCGCAATTTGCATTTTGAATCCAAAAATGACAAAGTAGATTTGAATTACGCCCAATTGAATTCTACTATCCGTGATGACGGAAAATGCTTGGAATTAAACATTCCGGGCTATCTGAACGGAGAGATTAACGGAAATTTCAAATTGGGACAATTGCCGGATGCCATCATGAATTCCGTTGGAGAAAACGCACTTGTGAATTACAAGAAGAAAAAGGTGGATAAAAATCAGGCGTTTAATTTTCATTTCGCAGTGGAACAGGATTTGTTCAACTTCTTCGATCCGAGAATTCAAATCGCGCCGGGTACCTTATTGGATGGAGCCATCAATACTACTGAAAATCGGTTGATTGCGGATTTGAAAACTACACAAATCGGGTTTGGCGAATTTACAGCTTTCAATCCGGTGGTCAATGTTGATACTTCCAAAGAAATCAAATCGATTTTCATCCAGACCGACAGCTTGAATTTGCAAAATACAATGCTTTATAATCTGTCGATGCATACGGATCCGCACCCGGATTCTTTGTTTATAAAAACCGATTTCCAAATGAGCAGAGAATTTCCGGTTGATTTTGATTTGACATTGTACCAAACCACAGATTCGGATAAAAATCTGATTTTCGGATTTGCGCCTTCAACCATCGAAATCGACCAAAACATTTGGCATCTAAATCCTGAAAACAACAAGGATTCTAACCGTGCGATTGTAAATTTTGACAAGAATTATTACGAACTCCAAAAATTATCTTTGGTTTCCGATGATCAAAGCTTGTTTCTGGATGGCTATTATGCGAATAATGCGGATTTTAAAGTCAATGCCAATTTGGAAAATCTGAAACTTTCCAAAATCATTCCCGGCTATGTTTTGGGCGATTTGAAAGTGGATGGCATCGCCAACGGAAATATTGACATCATCCGCACGAAAGAAGAGTTGAAGCCGTTGATGGCTGTGAAAATAGATGAATTATCAATCGGAGAATATGAACTCGGTGTGCTGAATGCCAATGCGGAATACAATGTGAGTGAAAAGGTTTTTGACCTGAACATCGCCTTAGAACAAGCGCAAATGCAATCGTTGCTGATAGCTGGTTATATCGACAACAAACCCGAAAAACCTGTAATGAATGTGGTAGCAAATGCAGATGAATTACAGCTGAAATTTTTGGGGAATTTCCTATCCGCAGCCATGAGCAATATCCGTGGATTGGCTTCGGGTGAAGTTCGGTTTACAGGGCCTGTGGATTCACCGGATTTCTCGGGAACGCTCAGTATAGAGGATTTGGGCTTTAAAGTGGATTTTCTGAATGTGGATTATCATTTCAGTGGGGTCAATACCGTTCCGGTTTTCAAGGAAAGCGGCGGACAGGGTTATATCGGTTTGGATGATGTGGTTTTTGCAGATTCAAAATATGGTACTATGGGCGAAGTTTCAGGGCAAATTCTTTTCCGGGATTTCGCAACTTGGTTTCTGAACCTTTCTTTCAATACCAATAACTTGTTGGTAATGGATACCGGCCCCAAACAAAATGAATTGTTTTACGGAAAAGTATTCGGACAAGGAGCATTCGAACTTTTTGGTCCGCCAGAAACTTTGGATATTTCAGCGAATGCCATCATCAACGAGGGAACAGAATTCACCATCAACACCGGTGCAACCAAAGTTGAATCCAAAAACAGTTTGGTCCGATTCATTCCCGAGGCGGAAGAAAGTGTAGAGAAAAAGCAGGAAGGACCGAAAGGAATTACCATCGACCTGAATGTTACCGCTGATCCAAAATCCACGGTCAATCTGATATTTGATCCGGTTTCCGGAGATATGGTGACCGCCAACGGTTCTACCCGCGATATGCGATTCCGGATGAATCGCGCAGGAAGTATCTCATTGGAAGGAGTTTACACCTTGGAATCTGGAGAATATAAATTCAGGCAAGTTCCATTTTTCACAAGGAATTTTGCAATTCGTCCTGGTAGTTTTGTAAGTTTCGATGGCGGCGGTCCCTTTGATGCAACCATGGAAATCACCGCCAATTACCAGCGTACAGTTTCCAATGTAGGCGAATTTTTGGGTGCCGGATACAGTCAAAATTACGATGTTGTTCTCGGCATCCTGATCAGTGAATCGCTGAGAAATCCAAAAATGGATTTCACCCTGAACATTCCGAAAGGCGGTACCGACGTGCAATCTTTGTTGGATTACAAGTTCAATATGGATCCGGATGACAAGATGATACAATTTGGTTCCATCCTGCTCTTCGGACAATTCATGACCAACACGGAAAGTGTATTTACCGGAGATGCCGTTTCCACGGGTGCGGGTATTGCCATCCGTCAATTGGGCGGGATTATCAATGCCATGATGGATTTGGAAGGCGTAACCCTAATTACTGATTTTGTGGCCGGTTCTCAAATGAGCGGTACCACGGATATTTTCAAACAGGGAGTTGCCGTGAAACTGAATTCCAGATGGACGATTAACGGGATGGTGGGCGTGCCGGTCGGGGATAATTACAACAACATCACGACCACGGGCGAATTAGAAGCGGAATGGGATGTTTCGCAGATGAATGATAAAAGTATCGTCGTGGATTTCTTCACCCGACCTGCGGATTTCGGAATTCAGAATTTCGGTGGTTCGGGCAATTATCAGAGTTTTGGTGCGGGGATAACTTACAAAAGGTCATTTGATCGTTTTTCAGAAATTTTTAAGAAACCAAAAAGCAATACCCCGATTCTTCCTCTAAGTTCAGAGCCATTTGAAAATCCTGCACAGGATTCTATTCCGAAACAGGAAAACAAAGAATCCGAAACTCCGAAAGACAGCTTGCCCGAAAAGCCAATCGGTCAAAATAAACCGCTCAAAAAAGAACGAAAAACCAATTCATTGGTGAGGTTTAAGTAGAAAAGCCGGAAAATGCAACGACAAACCCTAAAAATCCAAATGATGAAAAAAGCAGTATTGACAATCCTACTCACAGCCTTGGTGCAGTTCGCTTACGGACAATCCGATAAAATCAAAACCGCTGAAATCCGGACAGAAATCCATTGCGACCATTGTGCCGACTGCAAGACCTGTGATGAGAATATTTATGCCAAAATCAAACGCAATAATCCCGGGGTGCGAAGCGTGAAAATCGATGCGAAAAGCAACCTTATCACCGTGAAATACAATGCTGAAAAAACCAATCTTGAAGCCATTGAAAAAGCAATAGCACAAGCCGGTTACCAAGCCAATGAACTGCCACCGACAGCAGCAGGCTATGAAAGTTTGGACAGTTGCTGCAAAGTGAAGTGATGTATGGATAGAGCTTAGGTGAATGTGAAATTTACCCAAGCGGGTATTTGCCCATCATATTCAAACTATAAATTTTTTAATACCGCACTCATTTTCGATTCTGAAAATGCTTCAACTCCAACTAATTGGGTGAATCCAGCAATGTTGAAATTTGCTAAATGAGCTTTGTTTTTTTGGACTTGATCTCAATTAGAAAACAAAAATCAAATCCATCGCTTTCTAATTCTGTCAACAGCTATTCTCGTTTTTCAACATTATCTTTAGAATCCTCTTTTCTATAAGCAGAAGCACTTTCCAATGCTTTGATTGCGATTGATTGCACTTGCTCGCTTGCAGTATCCGATTTTCTGTTCAACGAAGCAATCAGCTGTTCTTGTTCTTTGATTTTTCCTTCTAATGAAGTAATTGTATGTTGCAACAATCTAATTTCGCCAACATTTTCTTTTTCATAGAGTTCTTTCTCAAATTTGAATTGGGTTGTTAATTGCTCAGTCAGGATGCGTTTTGCTTGTTCTATTTCTTTATTCAAAAGCGTAGGGAATTCCGCCACTTTGCTTTTTAATTCTTCTAACTCAGCCTCCCTTTCCATCAGCGTTTTTTCTCTGTCATTCAACTCTTTTTCCACGCGGGTCTTCATTTCCGCCAAAACTCTTTCTTGAGTTTCTTTGTTGTTTTGGTAAGTATCTTCTTCTTTTTTGCGAGTCAAAGAAAGGTTGTATTGATATTCTTCTTCCTCTCTTTTTATATTTTTCTTACGAATTTCATCTTCTTCTTTCCATCGTTCATTTCTTTCTTTTTGTTCTTTTTCCCAGATCAGTTGTTGATTTTTAATGTCTTCATCAAACTTCGATTTTCTTAGCGTCATTTCGGCATCAAACTCTTCCTTCTTAGCTTTATTGGCAGCAATCAGTACGGACAAGGAATCAGCATTGGCGCGAATGCCATATAAGTCTTCAAGGTTTTCAGTCTCAAAGCGAATGGCTTTCTGAAGTTTTTCTAATTTTTGAAATTCTTGCAACAAGCCTTCTTCAATTTTATCAATCGAGTTTGCAATTTCTAATTTAATATTCGCCAATCCTTTGACAACGCTTTCGGGGCTAAAACCTGTAGCTGCTTTGATGGTTTCTGCTTTTTGTTTGAGTACTTCCATTTCTTTGGGTTGTTTTGTTTCGGTTTTTGTTTTTAGCAATTCCTCGTAAGCTTCCAAAATTTCTTTTTTGGTGTTAGTCATTGTCGGTTTAACTATTTCTTTCATTTTTAGATTTTTAATATTTTCAGTTACAAATTTACAATTTACAGATACGCCAATTTATGTTTTTCCATGTTTTTACTCTCAACTTTATACCAATCAAACAGTGCTTTCTTTTCAACTGACGGTAGTAGGTCATTCTGCAACATTTCCTCTAACTTATCTATTGCCTCGTCGTACATTACTTGAACATCACCATCGTAGTAAAACTGCTCATCCCATACTTCCGGAATTATTTCAATCATGTCCTTACAAATCTGCACAGCTATCTTCGTATTTCCGAATTTCAGAAAATAATCAATATCTTTCAAAATCTCTTCTAAATCCGCCCTTACATCTTCCGCATCAAACCCATCATCATCCCATCTGTCGTAGCGGTTTCCGGAAGAATATGGATTGTTAATAAATGCCGCCCTAATCAGGGAAGGATAATCCTTTATTTTGTCTTCTTTTAATTTAGCAGGATTAAACTGCTCTTTAATTAACTGAGCGAAAGTCGGATTGGAATTTGCATATTCCAACAGCCATTTTTTTAAAATTTCAGAATCAGTTTTTCCGATAATTTCTTTTAAATTGTTTTTTTTCATTATGTAATTTCAACATTTCGTTCACAAATCTAAGCAGCTATCTTCCCAAATTCAAAGAACCGCTTGAATTTTTGTTTAAAATTTTAAGTTCAGGGTTTATCCCGAATATTGAAATGAGTTGCCTTAACAATAACTCGTTGTAATACAGTGTTTAATGTCTTTTGTCATAAAGGTAACTTCCTCGTTCGGGCTTTGTCTTTTTCTGGAATTCGATGTGCGATTTTTACAATATTAATGGCTGTTGGCGAACTATTCCAATGAAATTCCAACTATTTTCTAATTCGTGTTTCACAGTAATTCAAGCTTGTGAACTATTTGACTTGGATTTTTATAAACAATACGTCCTCCCAAGTCCTTCCAAAGGAGGAAGTTGAACAAATCGGTGCGATTAAGAGCGAGGCAGTTCTTTCTCATTTTTTTAGAACTTTGAGAGTTTCAATCACCATATTACAAGCGATAAAGATGCTTGGAAAATTCAACCGAAAGACATCGGGGAATGGGTATTGGACTTATTGAAAATGAATCCGAGATTTTGCCGAGTAAAATCGAAATTTGTCCGAAGCGTCCGGATTTAAATAGAATTTGATAAAGAATTCATAGCGAAATCAATAATTTTTCACGGCGAGGGCTCCTACATATTTTCGTCCATCACTCAATTGGATGATGTACCAATAGGAACCGGATTTCACGGCTCTTCCCATATAAGTGCCATCCCAGACTTCTGAATTTTTATGGTTGAGTTGATCCACAAAAAGTTTTCCGTATCGGTCAAAAATCCGAATATTTACATCGGGATAATTACTGATTCCTCTGATGACCCAAGTATCATTTATACCATCTTTATTAGGCGAAATGAAATTAGGAATTGCAAGAACCCCAAAGTTTTCTTTGAGTGAAATACATCCTTTTCCATCACGCACATACACGGAATAATCGCCCGGAATGAGTCCATGAAATACATTAGAAGATTGCCAAAAAATACCATCGAGACTGTATTCAAACACAGGAGTTCCATTGGCGTGAATGGTGGCTGTTCCATCACCTGAAATAACAATTTCATGGATTGTTGGAATTTCACTGTAGGAAATTGTGAAGAAATCTTCAAATTCACAATTCTCCTCATTGGTGACCGTTACGGAATATTGACCAGGAACGGAAATCTCTACCGTTTGTTGATCAAGTGGTTGATTTAAATCACTTCCTTGAAGTCCATGCCATTGATAGGAACTGAATCCCGAACCGGCGTCCATAAGATGAAAGGAATCAGGACAAATTTCATAATCGAGCAAATCAACAAATGGCAATTCATTTAAAATCAACTGATAAGAAACAATCTCAATATTAGCCGGTTTCACTTACAGATATTCGTATTATGACGACAATACACCTGCCACTTTTTTGTCTGAGAGCTCAGAAAACAATGCCAATCACACCCATTTGCCCGGCTTGTTTTTGCAAGATGAAATCAGCATCAATGAACAGAATAAATTGTTATTGGGGGTTCGTTATGATTATCATTCTATTCACGGAAACATACTTACTCCACGGATCAATTACAAATGGAATTCACACGATAAAAACAATGTGCTGAGACTCAGTTTTGGAAATGGATACAGGGTGGCGAATGTATTTACCGAAGACCATGCTGCCTTGACGGGTTCCAGAGATTTGGTTTTTATTTCTGATTTGAAACCTGAGACTTCTTGGAACGGAAATATCAATTTTGTCAAAAGGATTTTTCCGGGAAATGGCATGCGCCTTGGCTTGGATGCGTCTGCATTTTACACCTATTTCACCAATAAAATCATTGCGGATTATGAAACCGATTCCAATAAAATCATTTATGACAATCTGGACGGTCACGCCGTTTCAAAAGGCATTTCATTGAATGTGGATTTGGATTTGAGAAACGGATTGAAGTTTTTGCTGGGAGGTACTTACATGGATGTTTACAGCAAAGAAGAAGGTGTCAAAAGCAGACAATTGTTTACAGAGCGATTCACCGGCGTTTGGAATGTTTCCTATTCAATTTCTTCTCTTGGGATTTCGATGGATTATACAGGAAATATTTATAGCCCTATGCGTCTTCCATTGTTGAGTGAACTTGATCCGAGAAGTGAATATTCACCTTGGTGGAGCATTCAGAACATTCAACTGACCAAAAAGTTCAACAATGGTCTTGAAATTTATGGAGGTGTTAAAAATTTATTGAATTGGACACCGGCGAAGGGCAATCCTTTCATCATTGCCAGGGCCCATGATCCATTTGACCAAAATGTGATTTTTGATGAGAACGGACAAGCAATGGTTACACCGGAAAATCCTTATGGATTGACCTTTGATCCGACTTTCGTTTATGCGCCCAATCAAGGAATTAGAGGGTTTTTAGGAATTCGATTTACATTGGATTGATATGAATTTATTTTTTAAAATAACAAGTCTTTTGTTGCTCCTGATGTCGGTTTCAATCCCTGCACAACTTCAGAAGCATTCTTTTGAACAACTTGAAGAGCTGCAAGAAACGGAAAAACGGAAAATGGTGATTTTCATTCACACCGACTGGTGCAAATATTGTCAATGGATGAAAAATACTACTTTTAAGAATGCGCAAATAATTTCGATTTTGAATGAGAAATTTTGGTTTGTCGATTTAAATGCCGAACACAAAAACGACATTGTTTTCAAAGGTCATACCTTTAAATTCAATCCAACGGGAAGAAATACAGGCCTTCATGAACTGGCAGAAGAATTGGCTAAAATCAATGGCAAATTGGCTTTTCCGACCATTTGTATTTTGAATGAAAATTTTGAAATTATTTTCCAAACCGGTGAATTTCTCGATTCAACGCAATTCTTTAAATTGTTAAAAGAAGTTTTGGCATTGTCAATTCAAAATGCAAACAAATAACTGACAATCAGTGGGTTATATTACCGGTGATTTTATTGAAAAGATTGATTGATTTCTTGTAGTTTCTCATTCCCCGGACACAATGTTTCTTGACTGAGTTGATTGAGCGGAATGTCGGAAGTATTCAAAATCTGGTGCAAATCTTTTGGTTCTCTATTGATGTACAACAAACCGGTCAGTACTTCTTGATTTTCTTCTGCTTTTTTCAATGCGCTGATGGCCGACAGTCGGTCTTCGGGATTCCAATCATTGTCGATTTTATGAAATTTCAAAACGCTGCCGTCGTGCATTTCAATGTGGCTAACTTCTCCTTCGGCATAATCTTGATGAATGGGCTCCATTTCCGGAACGAAATCCGCTTTGCCGGTACAAATGGAATGTTCTCTCACAAATTGATAAGATTTTGTGGAACCTTTGTTATTGTTGAATGTTACACAAGGCGAAATGATATTCAAAAACGCAAAACCCGGATGATTCATGGCAGCTTTCATCAAAGGAATCATTTGGTCCTTGTCGCCCGAAAAACTTTGTGCCACAAAAGAGGCACCCAATTCTATGGCCAAACTTGCCAAATCAATTGGCGGAAAAGGGTTAACACTTCCGGCTTTGCTGATTGAACCCACATCTGCAGTGGCAGAATCTTGTCCTTTGGTCAGTCCATAAACCCCATTGTTCATACAGATATAAACCATGTTCAGATTTTTTCGGATGACATGCGCAAACTGTCCCATGCCGATGGAAGCCGAATCTCCGTCGCCCGAAACACCGATGTACAACAAATCCCGATTGGCCAAATTGGCACCCGTAGCCACCGCCGGCATTCGTCCGTGAACAGAGTTGAAACCATGCGAATTGCTCAAAAAATAAGTCGGTGTTTTGGAAGAACAGCCTATCCCCGAAAGTTTGGCGACTTTATGCGGTTCTATGTCCAATTCAAAACAAGCCTGCACAATGGCCGCACTGATGGAGTCGTGGCCGCAACCTGCACAAAGCGTGGACAATGCACCTTCGTAATAAGCAGAAGTATATCCTAATTTATTTTTGGGTAAATCCGGGTGTCTGAATTTGGGTTGAATGTATGTCATGATGATTTTTTAATTTATACAAGGCTTAACGGCGTTTGATTATTCAAATAAAGTGAATTTAACTGAAATTTAAAAACTAAAGATTTGATTCTCAAATTTAGTGAAAATGTTTTAATCATTTCCTTTATTTTTATCCTTCTAAAAACTTTGTGATGTCTCCAATCAAGAATGTGCTTGTCTTTTTTATCCGTTGGCTAAAGCCAACGGCAATAGCTTGATACTCTGATTGTAATAAAATAAAAAAAGCAAGAAAATATTACCGTCCACTTCAGTGGACGGACAGAAAATCAAGCCTACCTCTTAAAAAACTTCTACTTTCTCTTTTTTGATTTGTTCGAGGAAATACTGAGGACGGAGTCCGGTTTCGGTCATAAAAGCGTCGGAAAAATGTCTGTATCCGGAAAATCCGCAAAGGGCTGCAAGAGTTTTAATGGTGTATTCACGATATTCGGGTTCGTTTTTTAGAAGTTCAATGACATATTCGATTCGCAATCCGTAAAGATAAGACATGAACCCTTTGCCTTTTTGCTCATTAATGATTTTAGATAGATAGCTGCGGTTGGTTCCGAATTTTTTAGCCAAATGATTCAAATCAACTTTGGGATTTAGAAATTCCTTTTCATCTTCAAATTTTTGTAATCTATGAAGAATGGTTTCAACCACTTCGGATGGAATTTCTTGTTTTTTGGAAATTTCGTTGGTTCTTTCCTTTGTGACGACAATCCTCTGTTCCGGGTCAGTCGAATTCATCAATGCATCAAACCTTTGCTGCAACAGTGCCTTTTCTTTGTTGGTTTTACGAAATTTCTTAAAGAAAAAGAAAATAAAACCCAGCAATGAAATCAACAGCCCCATCCCAATATAATTCCAATTATTAAACCTGCGTTCCAACCGGCTCTTTTCTTCTTCCAAGCGTTTGGTATCATACCCGGTTTTTAGCGTATAAGCGAGACCCTGTAGATTATTGGCATTGATTTGATCGGCACTCAGCAATTGGTTGATATAGTACAATTGCTTGTCTTTGTCGTCTGATTCCCGATAATAATCAATCAGCCATTCATAGCTTCCTCTTGCCCGGGGATTGAGAAAACCGTTTTTTACAAACAAACTGTCAACCCGATAAAAGCTCTGTAATGCTTTCTGTTTATTTCCGGAATCTGAATAAGCCAAGCCGAGATAATAGTACGCCTTCTGTACCACATCAAAATCATTCAGGTTTTCCAATGTGGGAAGAGCCTTTTCGATATAATCTGAAGCCATTTTATAATCTCCGGCAAAATATTGATCGATTCCTGCTGCGAGGTTAAAATAATATATCTGATATTTTTCCCCCTGCTCTGTGGCTTTATGTAAACCAAGCAGATTGGTGGTGGCGGCTTGCTTGTATTCGCCGGTCTGCTGATAAACTTCCCCCAAACGATACAGACTGCGCAATAGCATCAAACGATGATTGATCTCATCAACACTTTCAAAATATAACTTTGTCGTTTCAAAATCCTGCATAGCTTCATCATAATGCCTGAGATAAAGTCTTAACACTCCGATAACATAAATCACTTTATGTTTGATATAGAGATTCTTTGAGCTTTTTAAAATGCTGTCTGCCTGTAAATATTCATTCAAAGCATCCTTATATTGACGGTAATCATAATAAAAACCACCTTTGAGATAATGCGCATTTCCAATGTAGTTAACATCTCCTGTTTTCATTGCTGCCCACAGCGCGCTGTCAATATATTTCTGATCAAATTCAGGATAATGAAATACAGCAAGTTCATAAGCATCATAAAGACTTTTATGGTTTTCTGATCGCTTATTGTTTTTGATGAGTGCATCTATGTATATTCTAACCAGCTTTGAACCTTTCTCAAACCCAAGGCTGTCTATTTTAGAAATCAAGTAGCGGTTGGATTTGTCGCTCAGCGAATCTGTTTTCTGTCCAAAAATCTGTAGGCTCAAACAAAAAAGCAGGGAAAAAGCGATATTTTTCAAAAATCCCGTCATACGGATTGATCAATGTGTATTACATATACATCAATTTAAGGCTAAAATTAAAGGTTTTTTACGAATTGCCAAAATTTCTTTAACATTTCTTTATTTCATTAATAGTCAGTTTGATTCAGCAGGTATCAATATGTGCATATTGATCAATATGCACATAACATTGACGAATCCGCACCATGAAAATTTGCTTTGAAGAACCTTCTTTAAATAATTTTAAGAAAGAAAATTTAAGAAGAAAATAAATTAATTCAAAACAATAAAAACCTAAAAGAGATGAAAAAAATTATATTAATGTGCGGATTACTAATCGGGATGATGAGCTGCCTTGAGAACGAGGAATCTTATGAACCACAAAGTATGAATCATCCTTATGATTCTAATTTTTATCAGAAGGAAATGACTGTCCCCGGAGATACCATAAAATCAAACAACCCGACCGGTACGGATGGAGAGGATGATGACCCTCCTAAAACAGAAATCGGAAATAATACAAAGAAAGAAAAACAAAATGACAGTATAATAATCATACAGCCATAGAAAATATTGTATAGCTATAAATTGCGGAACGGGTTTCCTTAAACGACCCAAAGAAAAAAAATGAAAAGGACGGGAAGAGCCGATGCCCGGGAAAGAAGGTGGAAACAAAGTTGTAAAAACAAAAATATAAAGATTGCGGTAAAAATTAGCTGTAAATCTCTGCCGACCGTCTAATGTCATCCACATTATGGAATAGAAATTTAAAGACGAGACCCGCACAGTATGAAGATTTTATACCGCAGAAGGGCAAATAAATATTTAATTAACTTTTCCAAAGCCATAGAATTGCCCGATTATGGTAGCGGATTAACAAAAAGACATAATATGAAAAAATTAATTAGCTTTTCACTAATGATTTTTGGATTTGGTTTAGCCACATTTGCTACTTCAACTCCAGCAAAGGCCCAAGTATTTGAAACTTGTCTTGGAGGTAAGAATACTTGTATGGAGCATTCTTCTGGTGTTTATATTAAAATTACTTTTCCAACCCCCGGAGAATAAACAGGTATAAAAGGATAGGGTGTAGTCATATATGATTTTATTTATGAATCTTGACACACCCTTTTAACAAATTATAATTCATCAAAATTATATGGCTAATGAAAGCTATAAATATCATCAGACAATTAAAGTAATTTTTGTCAATTGCTCAATATTGTTTTTATCATACTCACTATTTGATAAAATTTTAAACTATTATGATTTAAAATACAGTATTGCAAATGTAGGAACATTTAATGAAATTGAGGTAGAATTGATTGCCATTATTACCGTATTGTTAGAGTCTGTAACTCTAATTTTGTTAATTTTCAACTACACAAAAGGACTCGTTATGTTATTTATGGTTTTTACAGTATTTACAAGTTATATCATTTATTTAAAGATAATTAATAAATATCTTATTTGTGGATGTGGTGGATTCTTAAATGGGCTAAGCTTCAATTCGCATTTGTTAATAAATATGGTTATATTAATTGTAAGTCTATATTTTATATTAAAAAGACAATGAAAAGATTTAACAATAAATTTTGGATATTTGTAATAGTTATATCAGCACTATATCTATTTTTCAAATATTTTGATTTCACTCCTAAAAGGAAAGACATTCAAAGAATCTATTCAAAAAGTGATATTTCAATCAATAACATTAAACAAATTGATTATATATTATATAATAATTTTTCATTTAATTTTGAACAAGGATATTTCATCAATTATAGCGAAAAACAACGGAATGATGACCCTATTTATTATAGTATATTTGAATTAAATTCTGGGAAAAAAATAAAAGAGGATTCTATTTGTTATCAAAAATTTAATCGAATTGAGTCTTTGGAAAATGAACTACTGTTTTGCATTGGAAGAAGTGGACAATCTTACATATATAATTTATCTACAAAAACATCAGAAGAGATAAGTATTACCTATAGCTATATCTTTAAAGGAGTATTATTCTCAAAGTATAATAAAATTATATATCTTGGGGAAGTTGAAATTGATCAGGAATTTGTTACAGGTTTTTTCAATTATGATTATAAAAAACAAGAAGTTAAGATAATTTATGTTTTAGAAAAAAATCAACAATCAAAAGCTAAAAATAATAGGTTAAAATATTGGGGATATTTCTCACCCCAAGAAAGATATATTGGTTATACTTTTAATATGCTTCCCAAAATAGCTATAATTGAATCAGAAAGTTTTCAATGGTATAATTTAATTTATTCAATAGATAAAACCAATCCACCTGTTATAGGAAACTATCAAGATTCTTATTTCTATAGATCAAGTATCCCCTCAAACCAAGGGTTCTTTATATCAAAAATTAATAATAAAAGTAACATTTCATTAATTCCAATATTAAATCAATATCCCAATAATAAGTTAATTTTGGATAGCTATAATAACAAAGGGCAATACATCAATTCATTCGAAATACCTCTTAATAATTTCAACAATAGTTTTATTGACTATGCCATATCTATAAACAATAAAATCTACCTGATAGGGTTCAATCATATTTTAACAATAAATAATTAATAATGAGAAAAATTATTTTTTTATCTTATCTGATTATGATAACTTCCTGTTTATTTGCTCAGGAAATAAATCAGCATTTAGAAATTGACTATGAAATGGTCATGGAAATTGATCCTGAATTTGTTGTTAGCCAGATTCCTTACGAGTATCGCAAGCAATTTGGAGAATTAATTCGGGAAGAATTAAAGGAGGGAATTATCACAGAATACAAATTAAAAACAGATGGTAAAATCTCTATATATAAACTTCAAGAGAAGATTAATAACAGTCAAACAGTATCTGGAACCTTAATTAATCAGATTATGGAAGCAGATAAATTACCCATTTATAAGCTTTTAGAAGAAAAATTATTTCTCAAAGAATATGAATTCAATCAAAAAAAATATCTTGTACGAGATAGTTTGAAAAGTTTTAATTGGAATATCTCAAAAGAAACAGAAGAAATTGAGGGATATCAAACATTCAAATCGGAAGGAACAATCTCCGATTCTATAAAGGTAATAGCTTGGTACTCACCGAGGGTACCCTATAAAGATGGACCTGATGAGTTTTGGGGGCTTCCTGGAATGATTCTCAAAATACAGTATGAAGCAGGAAATAATCTGCATACAATTACCGCAAAGAATATCACTGTAAAAGAGAATAAACTAATAATTAAGCTTCCAAAGAATAAAGATTTTTTCACTTTAGAAGAATATGAATCAATTATAAAATCATTTTTTGAAAAAAGAAAAGAAATGAATTACGGTGGTGTAGATAAAAACTAGTTTGTGATAGGCAAATAGTTAGTACACTTAATTTAATCAAAGAATAAATAAATGTTTAACCCAAAATATTATAAAAATGAAAACAAACTTAATTGCAATTCTGACCTTTATAAGTTTTGTTGCTATAACAGCTTGTAATGATAATGATGGTTTTACTTCTCAAACTGTTGATTCTGAAGTTGTAGCGAAAACCTTTATCGCTTCCGGTAACGGATATTCAAACCTCCATTCTGTTTTATATTCGCAGAATGAATGGGATATTCTACTTAATTCACTTGAAGGACTTGGGGTTAATACGGAATATATCATAGATGCTGAAAATCAGGAAATTGATTTCAATAATTTTCAGTTAATAGCTGTGTTTTATGATGGAATAACAAGCAGCGGAACAACGATTGACATCACAAATATAACTGAGAATGAAAACGAAATTGTGGTAACGGTTGAAAACCTGCATATCGGTACGACTACGGATGTTGCCCAACCGTTTGAAATCGTGAAAATCCCCAAAATTGACAAGCCGGTAGTATTTGAATGATTTCAAAATAAATGAAAACTGTCCGATAAGAGGTGTTATTGGGCAGTTTTCTTTTTAGAAATATATTTTCGGGGATGACAGATGAAGGAATTCTCTGGAATATCTGACTCAATCACCTATCAATCCGGTCATTATATTGTAACTTTGGTTTGTGACGGGCAAATCATAAATTCCAAAAAACTTACTTAAAAATTAAAATCATGAAAAATTTATTATTAAGCCTATGTGTGTTCTTCTCATTAGCTGCCTGCAATGAGGATGAAAACAAAGAACAAGATTCCATGGTCATAGGAAGTTGGGTATTAACTGAAATATACGGGAGCGATGGAGGACAAGGTAGCTGGAATGGGGTTGAGAACGGATTCGTTTATACTTTCAACAGTGATATGACTTTTACCTCTACAAGGTTTTCGGAATGCACCTACGGGGAATATTCCGTTATAGATAATCTGCTGACGCTGAAATTTGGTTGTGAAGGGTTTGATACCGGCATTGAAAACTCACCGGGAACTTTCACTGAAAACATGAGTTTTGAAGGAGAAGTTTTGATTTTATCGCCCGATTATATGAATTGTGACGAAGGTTGCAGTTATAAATTCAAAAGGATTAAAAATGAATAATTTAATCTAAAGAATTCCCCGAGGCTTGCCTCGGGTTGTAGACAAGGAAAAGTTTGAAAAACGGATGGTTTTTCATAACGCTTTGAAAAAGCGTATATTTCGCGAGTGAAGGATGAACATATCTATAAGAGCCATAATAAGACTTTATTGCTGTATCATTTGGTTTTACCTTTGAAATATAGGCGGGATGTTTTAACAGAAGAATTGGGAAAAACTATGGTTTATATCTGCAAAGAAATATCAGAGCGTTAGTATCCACCCGACCAAGTACATCTTGTCTGTTCATCGGTTCGTCCATAGCTTTGGATAAAAATATAATAAATTATGGAAAAGCGCAAAGAAATGTTTGGGCTTGTTTCGCAATGGCAGGAAAGTGGA
>Ga0265293_10000373_pt1 | contig 108026 bp, 90 predicted proteins | sample Munlanlewell138R_FD_192505 | JGI IMG/M metagenome (GOLD analysis project Ga0265293, IMG submission 192505) | Leachate microbial communities from a municipal landfill in Southern Ontario, Canada - Leachate well 138R | ecosystem: Engineered > Solid waste > Landfill > Unclassified | place... | reverse complement strand
AAATGTATATTCCGGTGCTCAAAAGCTGGCGTCTGAATGAAAAACATTATGGCATACTGCAAGGGCTGAATAAAGCTGAAACAGCTGAAAAATATGGTGACGAACAAGTTTTACTCTGGCGTCGTAGCTTTGATGTACCTCCAAAACCGGTAGATAAAAACGACTCGCGTAATCCGGCTAACGATCCGCGCTTTGCAGATGTTGCTCCCGAAAATTTACCGGCAACCGAATCACTTAAAGAAGTGATCGAACGCATGATTCCTTATTGGGAAAGCGATATTAAACCCGCCCTCCAAGAACACAACGAGCTGTTGGTGGCTGCACATGGCAATAGCCTGCGCGCCATGGTAATGCACCTTAAAAATATGAGTGAAGAAGCCATTTTAGCCTTCAACATCCCAACAGGAATCCCTTACGTTTTTGAGTTTGACGACCATATGAAGCTGGTGAAAGACTACTTCATAGGTGATCCGGAAGAAATTAAAAAACTAATGGATCAGGTTGCTAATCAAGCTAAAGGAAAATAAAAAGCAGCTATAAATTCGCTTATCGGAATTTATCTGCCAGCAATGAACCCAAATAACAAGACCAAGCTGCCATGAACAAAAGATGGGTAATTCCTGACATACACGGTTGCGCCAAAACGCTCAAGACCTTAATCGAAAAACAGATAAAGCCGGATAAGTTTGATAACATTTACTTTTTGGGTGATTATATTGATCGCGGCCCTAACAGTAAGGCTGTGCTCGACTACCTGATGCAGCTCGAGGCACAAGAATTTCAGCTTCACTTTCTCAAAGGCAATCACGAAGATTATTGCATCAAAGCCTGGGACGAAGACCGCGCCGGTAAATCTTTTTTTGGCCTAAAACGCAAAAAAAAGACACAGTCGATCTGGGAAATTCACGGCGGCAAAGAAACACTGGAAAGTTTTGATGTAAAATTTGCCGGCGATATTCCGGAAAAATATATTGAGTGGATGCGGAAAATGAAATATTATATCGAGCTGGATAATTTTATTTTGGTGCATGCCGGCTTCAATTTTAAAATCGATGATCCACTTTCTGACCAAGAAGCCATGCTGTGGACCAGAGAGTTTAGTGTGATTCCTGAAAAAATACGGAATAAAAAAGTAGTACACGGCCATGTTCCTGTCGATTTAGAGTTTATGAACCACGTAATGCAGTCCAAAACCTATAAATTTATTGACCTGGATAATGGCGTTTATATGGAAAATCGTCCTGGTTACGGCAACTTGATAGGCTACGAGCTCAATTCGGGCACACAACTAATCCAAACTAATATTGATTTTTAAAACCCCAACTGTCTATGGCTGCATTAAAACCCGTAAATCCAGCACAGATTTCAAAACTTGAATCGCTTAGCTACAAAGAGTTGCATGCACGTATCAAGCTTCATATATTAGATTTACTTCAACACGATTTCGAGCAATTAGCAGCGCTGATGTATCGTCATGATGTTTCTGAAAATCGCTTTAACAAAGCTCTTCAGCTTCCTAACGACAACCTGCGCGCTGATGATATTGCAACACTTGTGATAGAGCGCGAAAAACAAAAAATAGCTACCCGCCTGGATTATGCAAAACAGAAAGCTAAAAAAATTGACAAAACTCCCGAAGACACTCTATAACTAACACTACTAACTGGACTTAGTACATACGAATTGATTTATTGAGTTTATGTATTCCACAGAAGATATAATAATCGCTTTTTCACTCACTTTATTTGCCGGACTTTCTACCGGCATTGGCAGTGCAATAGCCCTACTCGCCAAGCGTACCAACACCCGCTTTTTATCGATAGCTTTAGGGTTTTCGGCTGGGGTGATGATTTATGTTTCATTTGTTGAAATCCTGGCTAAAGCACGTATAGAACTCATGGATGCTTATGGCATTACAAAAGGAAGCTGGGTTACTGTATTGGCGTTTTTCGGTGGGATATTTTTAATTGCGATTATCGACAAACTCATCCCGAGCATTGAAAATCCGCATGAGGTGAAACGTGTGGAAGACATGGATCACGTTGATCACAAACGTAAAAAGCTGGCGCGCATGGGTTTGATGACTGCCGTTGCCATTGCTATTCATAATTTCCCCGAAGGCCTGGCCACTTTTATTGCTGCCTTGTCCGATCCCAATCTTGGCATTGCCATTGCTGTTGCCGTTGCTATCCATAATATTCCCGAAGGAATTGCAGTTTCTGTCCCTGTTTATTATGCTACAGGAAGTCGTAAACGTGCCTTTTGGCTTTCTTTTGCCAGCGGACTGGCCGAACCTGTAGGTGCTTTGGTGGGCTATTTGGTTTTGATGCCATTTATGAGCCCTGTGATGTTTGGAGTGCTGTTTGCCATTGTGGCCGGAATCATGGTTTTTATTTCCTTGGACGAACTGCTTCCTGCTGCCGAAGAATATGGCGAACATCACTATTCAATCTATGGTTTAATAGCCGGCATGGCTGTGATGGCACTTAGTCTGCTACTTTTTCTTTAAATGCTGAAACCTAAAACAATTCCCATTCTGCCTTTTTCAGACTGAAAAGTGGCCGAATCCTTATTTTAATAGGTCTTGTTTAAATCAATCTGTTACTTTTGCAGCCTGTTAAGAAAAATCAAGTCTCCAATTGAACTTTTCTCTTTATTAGCTGGTTATTTCAAACAAAGTATTATGAAAAGAAAAAAATATATAGTGAAGCTGGTCAGCATTACGCTTGTCGTTTTTGTTTTGATAGGTTTGATGTTTTATGGTGGACTTTTTGATAAGAGTGAATCAAAAAATCCCCTACGTCAAAAGTCTGACTTCAACAAGGTTTTGTTAGTAAAAGCCACAGTAATGAAACGAGCACCACTCACTGACAAGCTTATCGCCGGAGGCACAATAATAGCTGATGAACAAGTAATGCTCACGGCGGAAATTGCTGGCAGGATAGAAAAAATTCATTTTATAGAGGGTAATTTCGTCAAAAAAGGAGAGCTGCTTGTTACCATTAACAATGCTGACCTTCAAGCCCAGATCGACAGAAACCGTTACCAGCTCGACTTAGCCAAGCAGCGCGAAGAGCGCCAACAAGCTCTCCTTGAGAAGCAAGGCATCAGCCAACAATATTATGATCAGGTAGTTACCGAGTTAAGCACCTTGCAGGCTGAGGCCGCATTGCTACAGGCACAACTCGACAAAACCCTACTCAGAGCACCTTTTGATGGCCAGCTGGGGCTTCGCCAGGTGAGCGAAGGCAGCTATGCTTCTCCAGGGATGCAGCTGGTTTCATTGGTAAAGCTGCAGCCGGTAAAAATAGAATTTAGTGTGCCCGAACGTTACACGCCCTTCGTAGAACGCGGGACACCGATAGTTTTTTCGGTCGAAAACCAAAGCGGCAGGTTCGAAGCCAAGGTGTATGCCCTGGAGCCGCTTATCGACCAACGCACACGTTCATTGCCTGTGAGAGCGCTTTATGCCAACGAAAAACAGCAGGTGATGCCCGGCTCCTATGCGCGCGTAACTATTCCGCTGAAAAGCAAAAACAAGACAATGCAAGTCGCTTCCGAGGCACTTATACCTGAAATGGGTACCAATAAAGTGTATGTGTATCGCAATGGTAAAGCGATGCCTCAGCTTGTTGAAACCGGACTACGAACGGTGGCCGCAGTAGAAATAACCTCCGGATTAAACCCGGGAGACACGGTACTCACTTCCGGTTTGTTGCAACTCAGGCCAGGAATGGACGTTAAAATTTCAGAAATGCAATAAATTATGAGTCTTTCATCAATAAGTATCCAAAGGCCGGTTCTCGCAACGGTGATGTCTATCTTAATCATACTTTTTGGGTTGATAGGCTTAGTTTCATTGGGTGTGCGCGAATATCCAAGCGTTGACCCACCAATTATTACAGTAAGTGCTAACTATGTGGGAGCCAATGCTGATGTTATCGAATCTCAGATTACCGAGCCACTCGAAGAATCTATCAACGGCATAGACGGGATTCGTACACTTACTTCAGTAAGCCGCGATGGCAGAAGCACCATCACTGTTGAGTTTGACCTATCGGTTGACCTGGAAGCTGCTGCCAACGACGTGCGCGACAGGGTTTCGCGCGCCATCATGAATTTACCACCAGACGCCGATCCGCCCATCGTTTCTAAAGCCGATGCCGATGCCTCGCCTATCATCTTTTTAAATATCAAGAGTGAGCAACGGTCGCTGCTGGAACTCACTGAAATTGCAGAACGAACTTTTAAAGAAAGCTTACAAACGATACCGGGTGTTAGCTCAATATCTGTTTGGGGTGCACAAGAATACTCGATGAGGCTATGGATGGATCCAATTCGTCTGGCAGCTTTTGACCTGAGCCCCATAGATATACGCAATGCACTTTTGCGCGAAAACCTGGAACTACCCTCAGGCCGTATCGAAGGAAACACTATCGAGCTGACCGTACGTACGCTTTCACGACTTGAAACACCAGATGAATTCAATAACCTGATTATCAAAGAAGGTGAATATGGATTAGTCAGGTTTAAAGATATTGGATTTGCCGAGTTAGCACCTTTAAACGAACGTACAATTTTGCGACGCGATGGCGAACCCATGGTGGGCAATGTGATTATCCCGCAGCCGGGATCCAATCATGTTGAAATTGTAGATGAGTTTTACCGCAGGTTAGAAAAAATTCAAAAGGATTTACCCGATGATATTGAGCTGGGAATAGGCTTCGATAACACCGACTTCATCCGCGACTCCATCAATGAGGTGGAACAAACCATTTATATGGCATTCGTGCTGGTAGTATTGGTCATCTTTTTCTTTTTGCGCGACTGGCGCACCACGATAATTCCAGTTATTGTCATCCCGATTTCATTGATTGGGTCCTTCTTTATCATGTACGTTGCTAATTTTTCCATCAACGTGCTTACTATGTTGGGCTTGGTGCTAGCGATTGGATTGGTGGTTGACGATGCCATCGTGGTGATTGAAAATATCTACAGCAAAATTGAGAAAGGCATTGCGCCACTTCAGGCGGGAATTGAAGGATCAGCAGAGATTTTCTTTGCGATTATCGCTACCACTGTTGCTTTAGCCACAGTATTTTTGCCTGTAATTTTCCTGCAAGGTATTACCGGACGCCTGTTCCGTGAGTTTGGAGTTGTGCTGGCAGGAGCGGTTGTTATCAGCTCTTTTGTTGCACTCACCCTAACGCCAATGCTTGCCACACGAATCTTGAAAAAACGTGAGAAAAAAAACTGGCTGTATGAGGCTACCGAGCCATTTTTTAATGGTTTGACAAAGGGGTACGCAAATCTTTTAGCGGCATTTTTGCGACTAAAGTGGTTGGCTTTTGTAGTGATTGGCGTTTCGGGTCTACTCATTTATTTTATCGGCAGCAGCTTACCCTCCGAGCTTGCCCCTCTCGAAGACCGTTCGTCAGTGCGAATTATGGTTACCGCACCTGAAGGAAGTACTTTTGAATATATGGAAGATTATGTAAAAGACATGATTAATTTCGTTCAGGAAGAGATACCCGAAACCTACTCACTTGTTACTGTTACCTCACCAGGTTTTGGTGCCAGCAGTTCTGTAAACTCTGCGTTTGGACGTGTCGGCCTTGTTGACCCCGACAAGCGAGATCGCTCACAGCAAGAAATAGCTGACGTGATAACCCAAGGTCTGGGAAAAATAACAAGTGCACGAAGCTTTGTTATTCAGGATCAGTCGATAGGAACACAAAGAGGTGGCTTGCCGGTGCAATATGTAATTCAAACTTCCAATATCGAAAAACTTCGCGAGATACTGCCCGAATTTATGCAAAAGGTAAATGAAAGTGATATTTTCCAATTCGCTGATTTGAACCTTAAATTTAATAAACCGGAGCTACAAGTTTCAATAAACCGCGAAAAGGCACGCATGCTTGGCGTTTCGGCACTTGATATTGTACAAACCATGCAGTTTGCATTAAGCGGCAACCGCTTCGGTTATTTTATCATGAACGGAAAACAGTATGAAGTAGTTGGGCAGCTCTCCCGCACGTATCGTAATGAACCCATGGATTTGAGTACGCTTTACGTGAAAAATAATCTTGGCGATATGATTCAGCTTTCAAACCTGATAGATGTCACAGAAGAAACAAACCCACCACAGCTCTACCGTTACAACCGTTATGTTGCAGCTACCGTGTCGGCCAATCCGGTTTCAGGAAAAACCATTGGCGATGGTATTATCGAGATGGATCGCATAGCTGCCGAAGTGCTCGACGACACCTTTAGCACCTCGCTTGCAGGAGCTTCCAAAGATTTTGAAGAGAGCAGCTCCAGCCTGGTTTTTGCCTTTTTGCTGGCTCTAATACTCATTTATCTGGTGCTTTCAGCGCAGTTTGAAAGCTTTAGAGATCCGTTGATTATTATGTTTACAGTTCCTCTGGCCCTGGCCGGAGCAGTACTTACACTCTGGTTTTTTGATAAAACCCTTAATATTTTCAGTCAGATCGGTATCATTATGCTCATCGGACTGGTGTCTAAAAACGGTATTTTAATTGTTGAGTTTGCCAACCAACGCAAATCGCAGGGTTTGGACAAGCTTGAAGCCATACATTCGGCGGCTGTTGCACGTTTCAGACCTATCCTTATGACAAGTTTATCAACCATCTTAGGTGCAGTACCAATCGCGCTGGCACTTGGGGCAGGCTCCGAAAGTCGCGTTGCTATGGGAACAGCCATTATTGGTGGACTAACTTTCGCCACATTGCTTACCCTGTTCGTGATACCGGCTATGTATGCCTATATCTCCGAACGCGAAAAAAATGTTTCAAATGTTGGCGAATTATTAGACAACACAGAAAATGCTGACCAAACACAAACCATTTAGGCCCTTTTTGGAACGCTTTTTAAAAAGAATAATGCAATGAAAATACCACCCTTTATCAGTTTATTTTTGTTTCTGTTTCCCATTTTAATCACAGCGCAGCCGCTACTTTCAGAGGCAGAAGCAGTGCGAATTGGTCTCGAAAACAATTACGATATCAGGTTAGTGAAAAAAGACGTAGCCATTGCTGAAAACAATAACAGCCTTGGCAATGCCGGCTTTTTGCCGGATGTTTCGTTATCAGCCGGCCAAAGCTACAGCATAAACGACTCAAAGCAAGAATTTTTGACCGGCCAGCTCAACGACCGTAAAGGAGCCCGCTCTGATGTTTTTGCCGCAGCAGCACAACTCAACTGGACCTTGTTTGACGGGCTGCAAATGTTCAGGCGATACGAAATACTTAACACCCTTCAGCAGCAATCTGAGCTGGAGCTCCTGCTCACGGTAGAGCGAAATATTTTTGACATCTTGTCGAACTACTACAGCTTAGTACAAATTAACGAACAAATTAAAGTTGTAAAAAGAACCTTAGAAATAGATAACGAACGTGTTTTATTAACTGGCCAAATGCTCAACATTGGTGCCGGATCAAGGCTTGAACTGCTTCAGGCCGAAGTGGATAGAAATACTGACAGTGCCATGTTACTCAACCTGAACGACCGGGTGGCACAGCTTAAAACCGTGATCAACAACCTGCTGGGCCGCGATCCCGGTGAGGCTTTCATGGTAGCCGACAGCTTCGCTATTAAGTCTAATCTGGCAAAAGAAGTGCTGATGCATAAAATGCTCGAAAATAATACCGCGCTAAGGTTAAGTGCACAGGATGAAAAGCTGGCACAACTCAGCTTGAAAGAAATCAGAGGACGGCAATCACCCGCGCTCGACTTTAACCTGGGCTACAACTTTAACGACCAAAGCTCCGAAGCGGGTTTCTTAAAAACGAGCCGTACCAACGGTTTGACCTATGGTGTGAGTGCACGGATGAATCTGTTTAACGGCTTCAATACCCGGCGCGAAAAACAAAACGCCAAAATCTTAGTTGAAAGCAGCCAATTGCGGATCGAATCGCTCGAAAACGGGCTGAAAACAGAACTCTATCAACAGTATGAGGCTTATACCAATAGCCTTCAGCTGCTTCGCATGGAATCGCAAAACGTACTTGCAGCACGCGAAAACCTGAGCATTGCAGCAGAACGATACCAGCTTGGCGATATGTCAGGAATTGAATTCAGAGAGTCGCAGCGCAATTTTGTGGCAGCAGAAAGCCGGCTTTTACTCGCACGTTTTCAGGTCAAAATAAGCGAATTAAGCCTGATGCAATTAACAGGTGATCTGACTATTGACTAAAATAGCTGATGTAAAAGAGCTTCTATTTTTTCTCAACTATTTTCCTCATTTCTGACGCAATTCATCGTATGATTTATCGCGCATACCACCTCTTTCTCTCTATTTCATAGAAAACACTATTGCTATCAATCCTAAAATAAGTAACTTTACAGCGACAACAACGAGTACGTTTGAATAAAAAACAATGGTGAGATTGTAAATCTATATTTTGTTTAATTTTACCATCCTCGATACCGCGTAATTTTATTCTAAGAGCTTGTTATTAAGCATTGTACACATATCGGTAGAGCATTTAAAAACAGCATCGATCTTTTAAACGAAACAAGGAAGTATGAAAAAATATCCGATACTCTGGAAAAAGTTTTTTGATCACCTTCAACACTTCATTTTTATTGTTGACCAAAAAAATAAAGTGTATTATACCAATCCACGTGCGGAAACCTTGTTAGCCAATGCAAAATCAGCAGATGAGGTTTTTGTCTTAGACGAGTTTCTACAAAAGGCAGATGAAAGTCATTGTCGGTATTTTTCTCCTTTGAAACCACAAAATTCTGAGCTGCTTCAATGCAAAATCCCGATACCTAAAGAAAAAATCAGTAAGTATTTTTTCCTACTCAAAACACCGCTGGATATTGAAGAAATCCCCGGCTTATACCTGCTTCAGGAATGGTATCCACATACCTACGACATCGCAAATGATATGTCGTTAATAGAAAAAGACTCCATATTAAGGGCCATTCCGGATCTGTTATTCGTGATCGACAGCGACCATCATCTGATTGATTATTATACGGCCTCTATTGATGAGTTTTCTGTTTCGCCAGAAGGTTTTCTGGGCAAAAAAATCAGCGATATCTTAGTACCCGGGATTTATGAAACCATAAATAACAGCCTGAATGAGGCGAAACAAAAGGGAAAGGCAAGCTGCAAAATCAACAGCCTGGAACAGAATGGGAAATCCAATTGGTATGAGGTTTCCATAAGCTACGAACCCGCATCGCCCCAGCCGATATTTGTTTTACTGGCTCGAAATATCACTGCCGCACAAAAAACAGAACAGGATTTGCGCGAGAGTGAGGCACGCTTTCGGGCTGTGGTAGAACAAAGCGATGAAGGTATCATTCTTTTTGATGAACAAGGGAAAATATCTTTATGGAATAAAGGCGAAGAAAAAATAACCGGCTACGAAGCCAGTGAAATGCTTGGTAAGTATATTTGGGATGTAATGCACATGCTTGGCCCCAAACATCTTAGGGAGGAATCACCAGAAGGAGCAAACATTTTACGTAAGCGCATCATCAACTTGTTGGAGCAAAAAGATAAAGCCTGGATTCATAAACGTGGTGAACGAGAAATTGAAACAAAAACCGGTGCAAAACGCATTTTACAAACTTTACTTTTCCCGGTTGAACTGGCCGGAAACTATATGTTTGGAACCATTAACCGCGATATAACCGTGCAGCAAAACTCGGCTCAGGAACTCGAAAAAACCACTGCAAGTTTGCAAGCTGTAATCAAAGCCATGCCGGATTTTATTTTTGTGGCCGACGAAAAAGGTGTTTTACAAGATGTTTTTGAACAGCGAACGCTACGGTTTTTGGATGAATTACCAGAAAAAGGCTCGTCGTTAAGTAGATTTTTGCCCAATAATATTCAAAGTCTTATTGAACATGCCATCACAAAAACCTTCAGCACTGAAAATTCACAAGTCATTGAATTTCAAATGCCTTACAAGGCTGAAACTCTTGCTTATGAAGTGCGGATATCCTTGATGAATCCAGGAGCAGTACTAATTACATTCCGCGAAACAACAAATATCAAATTACTTGAAACCAGCTTATTACAAAACAGTAAACTGCTGCAAACGCTTACACATCTTGCCACACGTTTTATCAACCTTCCTTTGCTAAAAATTGATGAAGCAATTAATGACGCAATCGCTACAATTGGTAGTTTTGCCGGTGTGGATCGAGTATATATTTTTGATTACAACTGGGATGAAAGCACGATGGTCAACACATACGAATGGTGCTCATCAGGTACTATTCCACAAATTAACAACCTCAAAACCGTACCTACCGAACTATTCCCCGACTGGGTGAATGCACATCTACAAGGCAATATAACCTTGGTTGAAGATGTTCACAAAATTGATCGCGAAGACCCTCTTTATAAAATACTTGAACCCCAAGGTATAAAATCGCTCGTCACCATTCCGCTTATTGAAGAAGGCAGTTGCCTTGGTTTTATCGGATTTGACTCCGTGAAAAAACACAAAATATTTACAGACAGCGAACTGTCGCTATTGCGGATTTTCGTAGAGCTATTGACCAACCTGAAAATTAAAAAAAGAACAGGTTCATTACTGAAACAAAACCAGCAAAAGCTGGAAAATCAGAACAGGCAGCTGAGCAAACTTAACGAACAGCTAAAAAACCAGAACGAGGAAATCCTGAAAAAAAATACCGAGCTGGATCGCGAAAGAAGTAAGGCAGAAGCCAGCGACAAGCTAAAAACGGCTTTTCTGAATAATATCTCACACGAGATCCGTACACCACTCAACGGGATAGTGGGCTTTTCGCAACTACTCCTGGATGACGACATTTCACACCAAGACCGGTACGATTATATTGATGCCCTCGGAACAAGCGTTGACAGGCTTACGGATACCTTTAGCGATATCATGGATGTTTCGCTGCTGATGTCGGGCAATATGCCTTTCAACATCGAAAACATACATATTCCCAGCTTGCTCGAGGATGTTTACAAAAAACAAATGCCACTTGCCAATGTCAAAAAGCTGGATTTAAACCTCAATATTCCGGTTGAACACAAGCAATTATTCTTCGATAGTGATCGGGGATATCTGTTTAAAATCTCGAATGAGCTGGTGTCGAACGCTATAAAATATACTCAAAAAGGCTTTGTTGAAATCAGCTTTGAAATGACGGGAAACGAATTCATACTCTTGGTACGCGACAGCGGAAAAGGTATTAAAAAGGAAGCACTTCCACACATCTATAAAGCATTTATTCAGGAAGATTTTTCGAGTACCCGCGATCAGGAAGGTGCAGGCTTGGGTCTCACAATCGTTAAAGGCCTTGTGCATCTGTTGAATGGAAAAATCCATATCAACTCAAAAATTAACGAAGGAACAGAAATTTATATACATATTCCCATTAAATCAGCAATGGAAATAGAAATCAAAAAACCGATAGAAATGCATGCAATTCCCGAACAAAATAATGACTGGCCAACAATATTAGTGGCTGAAGACGAAGATTTAAACGTGCTATATACCAAACGAATCTTCAAAGCCAAGCCATTTAACGTGCTTTATGCACGCAACGGCACCGAAGCTGTAAATCTCGTCAAAGAAAACCCATCGATTGTTTTGATTTTGATGGATATAAAAATGCCCGTTATGGACGGCCTTGAAGCAACACGCCAAATCAAAGCAATGCGCCCTGATATAAAAATAATTGCAGTAACCGCTTATGCCGCTAACGACGACAGGCACATGTGTCTGAGTGCCGGATGCGATGATTATATTACCAAGCCTTTTAAACCAGCGGAACTTTTCGTGTTTATAAATCGCTGGATGCCAGGCTCCATCAAATAATTACTATTTTGAATGAGCATGAAATAGACTGGAAAAAGCTACTTTGGTCATTGCCCGAACCGCTCCTTGTATGCGAAAAAAATGGCCAAATAACTTTTGCTAACAATAGCGCGACATTCATTTTTAACGAAGTCGAAGGCCTGCCTATTTCAACACTTATTCCACAACTTACAAACGAAACAGATTTTGCCGACTGGATAAATCAGGAAAACCAAAGGCTGTTCGACACCCTGATAAACAACACAGTCCGGCAAGTGAACTGGAATTGCAGAGTGGCCGATGATAACGAGCAAAAGCAAACTCTTTTTTTGCTACTGCCCGAAATAAACCCTACCGTTGTAAGCTTAAATAGCTCAACACAACAAACTGATTATGAGCTATTCAATGAGCGGTTTAGGCTTTCGGCAGAAGATTCGGAAATACTCCTGAGTAAACTTTTCAGAGAATCTCCCATAGGTATCGCCTTAGTTGATACTGAGACAAAGCAATTTACCGATTGCAATGCGACCCTCATAGAAATATTAGGCTACACAAAGCCAGAACTACAGCAATATACCTATTTCGACATCACGCCAAAACGCTATCACCATCTTGACAGAATCCAATCAGAAGCGTTTTACATTGCCGGACGTTTTGGCCCTTACGAAAAAGCCTATAACCACAAAAATGGGTATCCTGTGCAAGTGCTTCTTCACGGTCTGAGCTTTTTTAAATCGGATGGAAATCGCTTGGCACTAATTTTTGTGCAAGACATTAGCGAGCATTCAGCTGCCAAAGCAAGCTTACGCGAATACGAAGACCGGGTTAACCTACTCTTTCAAGAAACACCAGAAGCCCATTTTATAACCGATATGAAGGGGGTTTTATTAGATGCGAACAAGGCTGCTGAGCAGTTAATTGGCGTGTCGAAATATAAAACACTTGGCAAAAGTTTGTTGCAATTGAAGCAACTACCGCTCAGCGAGGTGCCAAAAGCAGCAAGCATTCTCGCTCAAAATGCAATTGGAAAACAATGTTTAAATCAACATATTGTGTTGGACAAAGGCAATGATTTAAAGCAAATTATCGCGCTGAATACTTACCCCATAAACATTAATGACAGCAGGCAGATATTGGGCATCGCTCGCGATATTACAGCGCAGCAAAACTATGAGCAGGAAATTATTTCCGAACGCAACAAAGCACGAAGATACCTTGATATTGCAGGCTCTATCATTATCGGGTTCAACTGCGATCTTACTGTAAGGATAATCAATCAGGCCGGCTGCCTGATAGCGGGAAAAGAAAAAGAAGACATTATCGGCAAAGATTGGAGCGTGCTGCTGCCATCAGGCATGGAAAGAGAAGTTATTCAGAATTTCTTGAAAAAAACCTTCGATACAAATAGCGTTCCTCAGCAACCTATTGAGGCTAAAATATTTACAAAGGATGGTACAGCCCATTATTTTTTGTGGAAACACAACCTGCTTTTTGATGAGAATGGGGTAGTAAACGGCCTTTTATCTTCCGGTCTCAATGTTACTGAGCTAAAACAGGCGCAAAATTTACTTACTGACAAGGAACTTAAGACTTCGAGACTAAATCAGCTTTCGCAACTGGCATTGCAAATAGAAGACGAGAAAAATAGCTGGATAAAGCTAAGCGAAAAGCTGCAGGAATTACTACAATGTGACATGGTCTATATCACTGCCTGGGACGAAAACAGTCAACAAGCCATTCCGCTGGCTGCTCCTGCAAAACTGTATGATTTTTACATTAATTATACGTATGAGCCAGACCAAATAAGCTTAACGCAGAGCGTTTTAGAAAAAGGTGAGGCTTTAGTTATTCAAAACACAGAAGATACCGAGCATATCAGTCAGGGTATTTCAAATACTTTTAAAACTAAATCGGGATTAGGACTGCCCATGATCGTCGGCGAACAAAAATTGGGTGCTATTTTGGTTGGTTTTACCAGTTATCATAAGTTTAGCGCCACTGAGGTTGAATGGGGTATTTTAGCAGCCAATCAAATTGCACTCGCCCTGCATAAAAGCCTTCTTATCAATGAATTAAAAAAGAGTAATGAAGATAAAGACCGTTTTTTCACCATGCTCTCTCACGATCTCAAAAGCCCTTTTTCAGGTATCGCACACCTCATAACTTTTATGTCAGAAAATCTTGACACACTCAGCGATGCCGAGTGTTCAGAAATGCTGGATACTTTACGTGATTCCACAAAAAACCTCAACGTTTTAATTGATAATATATTGAGCTGGAGCAGGTTGAACCGTGGATTAATGAAGCTTAATCCGGAGCAATTTGCATTAAGCGAACTGGTAGAGGAGGTGTGTAATTTACTTGAAAATCAGGCCCGCGAAAAAAAGATTATCCTCAACAAAGACATCGATCCTTCAATTAATATTGAAGCGGATAGGGAGATCCTAAAGGCCGTTCTGCGAAACCTGATTAGCAATGCCATCAAGTTCTCGTATCCAGAAACCCACGTAGAAATAAAAAGTGAGTTGAATACTGCTAAAATATCACTTATTGTTGCCGACAAAGGTGTGGGAATAACCAACGAAAACCTTGAAAAATTACGTAAAAACGATAGCATAACTTCCCAGCCCGGAACAGCGAACGAAACCGGAACAGGCTTGGGACTACTTATCATTCAGGAGTTTGTAAAACTACACCAGGGCCGGCTTTTGATACATAGCAAACTACAGGCAGGCAGCACTTTTACGGTTGAACTACCCAGACACACAAAAACGTAAAATTAAGACCCTAAAAAAAACTCAAGCAAATTATTCAAAAAGAACACCTTCCTTTTCTAATTGCTTTTTCAAGTCTCTGATGGATTTTTGCAGCTGACTTGCTATTCTCTTTAGTTCCGTCGAAATATCATTTATTTGTTTGAGCAGATTTTGACTTTTCACTACTTCATTAGCAGCTTTCAGCAATTGTGTTTCTTTGGCTTTGCGGTTGCCGGCCGGGCTTTCACCTTGCAGTTTCACATAATTATTAAAGGCCAAAACGGCTTCGTTATACTGCGTTGTCGCCATGTTTAGCATATTCACCTGTTGGTTGTGACGGGCAATTTTTAGGTTGCTACTCAAAAAATCCAGGCGATTTTTCAGTGCTTCGTGCGGATAATAATCACGCATGATCCGGTTGTATTCAGCAGCAAGTTGCTGATCTGGCTGCAAACTCAGAAAGGCCTGAATGGAATCTGTGTAAGCAAAGTTTTGGCGGCTTTTCGTCGCGCTGATTTTATTGCTGATAAACTCCTGATGACTTATCGGTTCAGCACTAAATTGCCAGATTAGATCATAAGGGATATGGGTTTTACGCATTTCTTCAGGCGATAGGCTGAAAAAATCCGGATTAAATTGTGCTTCAAAACGCCTGCCATTTAAAAAGCCGGAAGCCCAGGTGGGATCATAAAAATGCCAATTTCCGTTAATTTCAGCAACAATCCATGCATGCGGAACGGCACTGATAGTTTGGCCTTGGCGGGTATATCCACTAATAATATAGGATGGAATATGGAGCAGCCGAAACACACTGTCCATAATACCGGCATAGCCTTCGCAGACTCCTTCTCGACTGCTAAAGGCCTCATTCGTAATTTGTTGCTGGCTTTTATAACTAACACTACGTTGCCTAAGCGCGCTATTTACATCATAACGAATATGCTTGCCAAGCCACCAATATAGGGCAGCAGCTTGTTGTTGCTCATCATCAAAATTACTATTTATAAAATATGCCAATGCTTTAATGTCCTTCATCTTATCCGTATTCTCGAAGCGCTTTTCGATGGCATTCCAATCTGGGTTTTGGGCTTGCGCAGGAGCTGACAACATAAAAATGAGTAAGAGAATCAGTGGCATATTCTATCTTTGGTGCATCAATAACGCTAAATGCTTAGCAAATATTTCAGTCATAAAAAAAAGCCCGAACGGCCATTTGGTAGCAGTTCGGGCAATTGTTTATTTCAGAGAAAGAACTCATTCAGCCCTAACAGCTTCTACTTCTTTTGTTGTGGTTTCGACGGTTTTCATCTTAGGGCGATCTGATACGATATTCATTTCATTGATCAGATTTTGTGCGCCGGCAAATTTATCAACAATCATAAGCACATAGCGAATATCCACATTGATAGTACGTTGCAGCTCCGGTTCAAAAGCGATATCGCCACTCATGGCTTCCCAGTTTCCATCAAAGGCAAGACCAAGCAAACGGCCTTTCGCATCAATAACAGGGCTTCCGGAGTTGCCGCCGGTAATATCGTGTGTGGTCAGAAAGTTTACAGTCATCGTGCCGTCATCATTTCCATAGCGGCCATATTCTTTATTGACGATAATTTCTTTAAGGCGGTCAGAAACAACAAATTCTCGGGTCGTTGGGTCTTCTTTTTCCAAAATTCCCTTGGTTGTCGTAACAAAGTCATAATGAATAGCATCGGCAGGATAATAATCTTCCACCGTGCCATAAGTGAGGCGCAGGCTGAAATTAGCATTCGGATAGAATTTCTTATCTGGCTGCATTTCGCGCAGGCCGGCCATAAACAAGCGATTGCCTTTGTTGAGGTTTTCGTAGGCGGTTTCTGTGTTTTTCATCATTCCGTTGTAGGCATCAATAAACGGGCGAACAAGCTCGAAGGCAGGGTCTTTAGTGATGGTTTTTGCTTTTGGATTGTCGAGCAGGCTGCGCACTTTAGCCTCGGAAGTGAAGTTGGATTTTTTAAATACCTCCGCGGCATAAGCGGCGAAATCACCTTTGTATTTTTTGTAGATTTCTTTTAAAGCTTCGGGCTGCTGTGAGGCAGGAATATTGGTGTAATACATCTCCATCATGCTGGCCAGCATATTTTGATCGATGCCCGCGTTATTGTTTTTAAAGTGGTTTTCAATCCCGTCTTTAAGTTGTTCTATCTGCTTTTGGACGGCTTCTTTGTCCTGATCTTTCTCCTCAAGCAATTCAGCAAGTTTGTTAAAGCGGTTAGCATAGTCCAGAATTTCCGATCCGCGCAGCACAGCTTCATTCATATAATAACGCGCCAGATTCACTTCACCAATTTTTTCATAAGCGGCCTCAATGATGGGCAAACTCTCACCATATTTTTCTGCCATAGCAGGATTATTGTCAAGCCAATGCTTAAACTCTGCTTCAAGGCGACGTTTTTTGTCAGCTACTTTCAAGCTTTTCAAGCCTTTGGTTTGGCCGATAAAATATTTCCAATAATTGGCTGTTCCGGCATATTTTGAAGCATATTGCAACCTTGTTTTCTCGCTGGCATTCATGCCTTCGCGCATGATACGCAGTTTTTCTGCTCTGATTTTCACAATGGTAGGATTGCTTTCCTCGATGGCCAAGTCAACGCCAAATGAAGTGAGATAGCGGTCGGTGCTTCCCGGATTTCCCAAAATCATTGAGAAATCACCTTTTTCGACGCCTGCAATAGAAACAGGAAGTGAATGGCGGGGCTTGAACGGTTTGTTGTCAGCGCTGTAGTCTGCAGGTTTGTTATCTGCACCGGCATAAACTCTGAACATGGAGAAATCACCGGTATGGCGCGGCCACATCCAGTTGTCGGTATCAGCACCATATTTTCCAATAGCTTCCGGAGGTGTTCCCGCCAGGCGGATGTCGCGGAAAGTCTCATAGGTAAGTAGATAAAACTCATTGCCTTCAAAATAATCTTTTACCACAGCATTGTAATGGTTGCCGGCAGTAGCTTCTTCCACGATGGCTTTACGGTTTTCGTTGAGCTTGTCACTTCTGTCGCTCTCGCTCATAGAAGCATCAACACCTTCGAGCATACGGGATGTAACATCGTCCATGCGGATTAAAAACTGAACGGTAAGACCCGGAATCGGGATTTCCTCTTGGTGAGATGCAGCCCAGAAACCATCTGAAAGGTAATCATTCTCAACGCTGCTCACCGATTGGATTGAACCGTATCCACAGTGGTGATTGGTAATCAAAAGTCCCTGATCAGAGATGATTTCGCCTGTGCAGCCACGACCAAAAATCACGATAGCATCTTTGAGGCTGCCACTATTTACAGAATAGATTTCTTCGGGCGTGAGTTGCAAACCCATCTCTTTCATATCCTGATAGTTCAGGCGTTCAATAAACATGGGAATCCACATGCCCTCATCGGCTTTTACCGGTAGGCGGAACAAACTGATCAGCATGATTAGCAGAATCAGATAATTTCTAGTTTTCGTCATTGGAAATAAATTTTAAACGTATTGAAATGATATTTTATGGCACAAATTTAACAATTATGCTTGGATAATAGCCTGGTATTTTTGGCCCTGAACAAAATGCTTTCGTAACTGTTTTTGAGAACATGAAATCAAGTTGGAATGCGCGCTACGCGCAGCAGGAATATATCTATGGGTTAGAACCTAATGTATTTTTCAGACAGACATTGACTGCTTTGAAACCCGGAAAAATGCTTTTGCCCGGCGAAGGTGAAGGCCGCAACGCCAGCTGGGCAGCGCGACTGGGCTGGGACGTTGATGCCATCGACTACAGCGAAGCAGGACGCGAAAAGGCCTTATCATTGGCTAAATCGCTGAATGTTTCGTTCAATTATTCAATCAGTGAGTTGTCGGAAACTGGTTTTGCTCCTGACACTTACGATTTCATCGCACTGATTTTTGTGCATTTTCCCGAGCATCAACGTGAAATCGTGCATCGAAATCTGATAAAAAGCCTGAAACCAGGAGGAACAATTTTGATAGAGGCTTTTCATAAATCACAGCTTCAATACAACTCAGGTGGCCCTAAAAACGCGGCCTTGCTGTATGACGCCAATCTACTACGAAATGACTTTAAAGAGCTTGATATTAAAGAATTGGTAGAATCAACATCCCACCTTAACGAAGGCGAATGGCATAAAGGACCGGCAGCTTTGGTACGCATGATCGCAACACAAAAGCTGTAATACATGAGGGGAATTAGTTTCTGAAAACAGGGATTTCCAGGCTAAGCATCCCAACAAAACCGGACATGCCGTAGCAAACAATCTTATCCTACAAATCGAAAAATAGTCTCCAGCAGCTGTCCTCGATCAATAGGTTTTGTGATATAGGCATCGCAGCCGGCTTGAATGGCTTTTTGCACTTCAACATCCATCGCGTAGGCGGTTTGTGTAATAACCGGAATAGATTTATCTATCTTTTTAATGGCAATGGTAGCCTCGTAACCGTTCACGTTTGGAAGTCGTATGTCCATCAAAATAAGATCGGTAGCACCTGGATTTTGCTTCACATAGTCAATAGCTTCTTGGCCGTCCTTGGCCCAGGCAAGTTTTGCTTTGGAAGGCCGCAGCATAATCATCAGTAAATTATAATTGGTTCTTTCGTCTTCAACAATTAAAAAGGTTTTGTCGCTCCAATTATACTGCCGGGGTGTTGAAACATTGCTTACTGCTTTTTGCTGTTCCACCATCACCACTACAGAGGGTAGCCGGAAACGAAATACCGAGCCTTCGCCAAGGGTGGATTCAAGGCTAATGCTACCTTCAAGCAAATCAATCAAACCTTTTATTATCGACAAACCCAAGCCAGTTCCTCCGTATTTTTTAGTACTGCTGTAATCCAGTTGCCTGAAACGTTTAAAAATCAGATCATGCATGCCGGCTTCAATACCCATACCGGTATCTTTCACATATATAATAAGGTCACGCTGTTCAATTTCGTAGCCCAGCTCAATGCGGCCTGCATCCGTGAACTTGAAAGCGTTTTCGAGTAAATTACTTATAATCTGCTGCAAACGAACGGCATCCGTGTTTACCGTTAGGCTATAAATGGAGGTAGGTTCATTTAAAGAAAAATTGATATCGTCTTTTCCACGTTTGCTCTTAAGCTGCTGATAGGAAACAAAAAGCTGGTTCATCAGCTCATTAAGCTTAAAATTTGTCTTGTGCAGCTGCATCTGACCCGACTCAATTTTTGCGATATCAATAATATCATCGATAAGCCGCAAAAGCACCTGACCACTGTCGAACACGATTTGCGAATACTCTTCCCGCTCTTCAGGACTGAGTTCGGGGTCGCGCAAAAAATCAACAAAACCAATAATATGGTTCATCGGCGTTCTGATTTCGTGCGACATGCTTGTCAAAAAAGCTGTTTTTAACTTGTCAGATTCTTCCGCTTTTTCGAGGGCTTTGATCAGCTCATATTCCTTCATTTTTCGTTTGGAAACATCGCCAATAATCAAAATAAAAGAATGCGCATCGCTTCCGCGGCTTGAAACCAGGGTACCGCGACACTTGAAGAATATGTCGTTACCCTTGTTGAGCAAAAAAGGAGATTCGATATCAAAAGGGATTTTCTCGTCAATCATTTCGGCAATTTTGCTACTTAGCTCCGTCCCCTGAAAAGGTTCAAAATCCTTAACATTTAATTTATTGATAATATCAGCAGCAGTAGTATCAAAAGTTTTCAGAAAAGCCGGATTTGCCGCCGTGATATATCCAAAACGATCGAGGTTTAATATGGCAAGTGGGATATTGCTGATAGTAACAGCCAGCCGGTGTTCAATATCTTTTTCGGATTGCTGAAACTGTTGATGTAGTTGCAATTGAAGTGCATCAATGGTGGCTTTCAATCGCCTGTTTTCGTCAAGAAGTACTTGTTTTGTTCTATCTTTTTGTTCCATCTGTCCATGCAATAAAAGCAGTTAATGTCCGCTCAAAACTTGTACAAATATAGTATTTCATACTTAGAATAACGCAGGAGATTTACCACGCGATAAAAAAATACCGTGCCGACAGCTAAAAACGCTGCGTCTTTTTGAGCTAAAACGGAGAAATTATAAGCTTGCGGGCAATTAATTGTTGATTGGCAAGCCTGATTTTTAACAAAAAAACACTACCCATTTGTAGATTCGCAGCTGACAAGGTGATTTCCTTTTGATTTACCATCCATTTTCTAAGTTGCTTCCCATCAATGGAATACAAAGTGACTTCCTGTATTTCAGACACAGATTTTAGTGTGAATCCGATTTTTGTTGCTGGATTAGGAAATAGCTGAAGTTGTTGCGTCATTGTTTGTGATTCGGGAATAAAAGGGTAAACTCCGCAGCCATGCAGCTGATCCAAAGTTTTTTGGCGCAAAAGTGGTAAAAGTGCGTACAAAGAATCGCCCGGGCATAAAGTAGCGCAGCCATCGCGATGTCCGGCAATGGTTCCTAAGTTTTGGTTAAGCGGATGCGCCAAATGAGCCAACGGATCAAGGATCTCTTTGGCAGATTTCCAAACGAGCAGCTGCTCTAATGCTTGCAAAGCTTGGGTTGTAGGCGTAAAATCACTGAAAGTACCAAGCATGCAAATTCCCATCGTGCTGTTGTTTGAACCACAAAAATGAGCTCCCAAAACATCATCCTGACTAAGGTTTTCCCCAGCATCACGACCCGCATAAACACTCCCATCGGGTGCGATAAGATAGTTGTAACCGATATCAGACCAGCCATTTACCTCAGTATGATACAGATAAATACTTCGTACCAGGTTGGTATAATCAGTAAGATCATTTTGGCTGGCCGAATGGTGAATAATTTGATGGTTTACCTCATTAGGGATGCGTGTGTAATCCGGATCGGGCAATCCTTTACGCCATACTTCTTGTGGAATTATTGGTGGTGAATCACAATCTTCTTTACTGTTTTTAGTAATAATTGTTGGCAGCGCAATAGCCGGACTCGCAATCAAAAAACCAATTATGGTATCGCTTTCTGTCAATCCCATAAGCTGCAATTCAGTTTGCATTTGATCGAAAACAAAAAGTCTGCTCCTCAAAAAACCGTCATCTGTATTGATGTGCTCATCTACCGAAAGCTGAAAAAGCTTTCCGGCAACTTCAACTTCTAACCGATCTTCGAGCTGCTTCGGGAATTTAAAACTGACCGCTTTAAAAGCTGAAACAGCCACTTTTGCGTCTTCTTTAGTTATTTGAATTTGCTTTACAAAATTAGGTTGTGCCAACAAAACACTTGAAAAAACCAAAATCAATCCTAAAATTGAAGCTTGTTTAAAATTACGCATTAACAGATGTTTACAGTTTATATTCTTGATTTTTCACTGAATTACTTTTCGTTTGGACATCATTGACTGTCACCAAACTAAAAAAGCAAAGATAGACTGTTTAAGCCAGTGGTTTTTTAAACCTAAAAAGCCTGTCAGCTTAATGCCGACAGGCTTATTGATTCAACAAAAAATAAAACCCGAATAGTTAGTCTGTGATATTTGCGCTTGCCGAAACGGTAGTTTCGTTTATGAAGTAAAAAGTTTTGCCGCCATATTGTGCATTACTCATTTTATAAGGTGCAACCTGAATAATGCTTTGACCTTTGCTTAATCCACTAAGTTCGCTGGCGCTAAATACGCACGAACGGGTATTTCCGGCTAACGCCTTCACTACTTCGCCTACCTGAAAGTAAACAGAATCTGAATTGGAAACATTAGCCACTGACAGGGTGTAGCCTGATTTGCTAACATCAGTACTGCTGGTGATGGCGCCAACGCTTGGGAAAGCCGTTTGAACGGTATGCGAAAACGCTGGTGTTGAACCATTTCCGGCAACATCCCAAACAACTGAGCTGCCAAACTCAATACCCATCGGATCTGTCATCGAGGGCGTAAATGTATAACTGTTGTTGGCATTTTTGGTGAGGGCATTGCCATTAAGCGTTACAGCACCGGCATCGGTATAAGTCGCCCAACTATCACTTGAAAAAACTGCCACACCCACACCTAATTCGGTGGTGATTGGGCCTATTGGCGTATCGGTCGTGTTGAGTGTTTTTATGGCTACCAAAGTTCCGGCGCCAAGTTGTGGAGTATTGTTTCCATTGTCTGGATTTCCACCATCAGGAGTTGGATCATCATCTTTTTTGTTACAGGAAGCCAGTGTTAATCCAGCCACTAATAAAACCGCGAGTGCTATCTGACTCATTTTTTGCATGTTGAAAATAGGTGTTTTCATAAAATTAATGTTTGAGGTTTCTTTATTAAATTGTTAGCTACAAAGGTAGAACAGTAAGCAGCTTGCAATGCTGTGGTAAAACGCGTAAAATTGTAGGTTGATTACCGTAGATATGCTATTTATAAATTGGAAAATAGGTTTTCTTCACAAGAAATATCAGAACTCCTGTCTTATCGTAATCTATTGTATCGCACATAAAACAAGAAAAGCATCCCACAGATAGCATAAATTGACGCAAAAAAGAATTAGCGAAAATCAGTAATATCTAGGAGAGAAAAAAAGACATAAAAAAACCGGAACTAACTTAGCTCCGGCTTGTGTTTTAAAAATCGTTTTTATTACGACTTCATTTCTTTGGCTGCGCTGATAAATTGCGGCAATACTTTGAAAACGTCACCCACAATGCCATAATCTGCCGCTTCAAAGATAGGTGCTTCGGGATCTTTATTCACAGCAACAATCACTTTTGATGAGCTAACGCCGCCCAGGTGCTGTATGGCACCCGAAATTCCGAAAGCAAAGTATAGATTAGGTGCTATAATTTTCCCGGTTTGCCCCACATGCTCTGCGTGAGGACGCCAGCCTTCGTCAGAAACAGGACGCGAACAAGCTAATCCTGCTCCCAGAATTTCTGCAAGCTCTTCTAATTGATTCCAGTTTTCGGCGGCTTTCATGCCACGGCCTCCGGCAACTACTATCTCCGCATCCTGCAATAAGATTTTTCCGGTAACTTTATTGGTAGACTCGATAATAGTCTCAAAATCAGCTGCTGTAAGCCCACTGTCAAAAGCTTCAACCAATGTTTCTACTGCTTTTTCAACCAACTTGAAGGAGTTAGGAGCCAGCGTAAGCACTTTATTTGCTGACTTTACTTCGATATTTGCAAAAGCTTTTCCGGTAAAAACTATTTTTTTTACTACAAAAGGTGCGGTACTCACCGGAAGGCCCTGAACGGCACTTACCAATCCGGCTTTCATGCGAACAGCCAAACGTGGTGCAACAGCTTTTCCGAGGTTGTTGTTGGCTATAACGACGATTGCCGCTCCAACTTTGGCAGCGGCAGCGTTAATGGCTTTAGCAATGGCGCGGTTATCAAGCGATTTGAAGAGTTCGTTGCTGTCCGACATCACTTTTTCAATGCCATAAGTTCCCAGCTTTTTGAGTTCGCTTTCGTCCACTTTTCCTAATGAAACGGCGTTTACAGGCAGCTGCAAACTTTCGGCAAGCTGTGTAGCGTAGGAGGCCAGCTCAAAGCTGAGTTTCTTAAGTTTTCCGTCCCAATTTTCGATATATACTAATACTGACATATTCTTTAATATTATGATTTATAATACTTTGGCTTCTTCGTGCAACAGTCTGATCACATCGCCGGCCTGCTCTTCGTTAATCATTTTGCAGGCTGCTTTTGGCGCAGGCATTTCAAAACTATTGTAGGCAGTGAGTGTCTCGGCTTCCACCGGGGCAAGCACATTCAACGGCTTTTTACGGGCCATCATAATACCTCTCATGGCAGGGATACGCGGTTCTTTAGCAATTCCTTTCTGCACGATGGCGAGCAGAGGCAGCTCCATTTTCAGGCTTTGCGAACCACCATCAATTTCACGGCTTACTTTGAGACTGTCGCCGTCAAAATCTATTCCGGAAACTGCGGATATAGATTTACGGTCGAGCAACTCGGCTAACATACCACCTATGGCTGCACTATTATAATCGGCAGCTTCGATTCCAGCCAACACCAGTTCATAATCTTTGGCAACAGCGGCTAATTGACTGGCAACATAAAATGCGTCGAGCGGATCGGCGTCAACGCGGATGGCTTCATCAGCACCTACAGCAAGGGCTTTGCGTAGTGTACCTTCGGTGATGGCGCGGCCCACATTGGCCACAACAACACTTTCAACTTTTCCGGCATTGGCCTCTTTCAACTCCATAGCACGTGTAAGCGCCAGCTCATCCCAGGGATTGATAATCCATTGAACACCGCTGGCATCAAAAGCCGTTTTGTCGGCATTGAATTTGATTTTGGTGGTAGTGTCGGGCACATTACCTATAAGAACTAAAATTTTCATAGTGTTTATTTTAATTTCAACATATCGGATCAGTGCGCAAAGATACTAAGTCTCGTTAGTTCAGCGGTTATCACACTGACCCAATAAATATATTTATAGCAGCAAATAATTATCTCAACAAATCCCTTGAAATCACAATTTTCTGGATTTCGGAGGTGCCTTCGTAAATTTGCGTCAATTTAGCTTCGCGCATCAGGCGTTCCACGTGGTATTCTTTGGTATAGCCATATCCGCCAAAAATCTGAACGGCTTCTGTGGTTACTTCCATCGCGATATCAGCGGCATATTGTTTGGCCATAGCGCTTGCCACACCATAAGGTTTTCCTTGATCTTTGAGCCAGGCTGCTTTGACGCAGAGGTTACGGGCGTTTTCAACTTTTACGGCCATATCAGAAAGTTTAAAGGCAATGGCCTGATGGTTTCCAATCTCTGTTCCAAAGGCTTTTCTTTCTTTAGCATAAGCGGTAGCTCTTTCTAAAGCACCGGAAGCCAATCCAAGAGCCTGAGCAGCAATACCAATACGACCACCTTCTAAAACTTTCATGGCAAATTTAAAGCCGAATCCGTCTTCACCGATACGGTTTTCTTTGGGTATTTTCACATCGTTAAACATCACAGAGTGGGTATCGGAACTGCGCATTCCCATCTTATCTTCGTGAGGGCCGAGCGTTATGCCGGGCGTATTTTTCTCAATTACGAAAGCGTTGATACCTTTATGTTTTTTCTCGGGATGTGTTTGCGCTATTAGTATATAGGTGGAAGCGCAGTTAGCATTTGTAATCCAGTTTTTGGTACCGTTTACAAGGTAATAATCGCCTTTGTCTTCGGCTGTGGTACGCTGCATCGTGGCATCTGAACCGGCTTCGGGTTCCGAAAGCAGAAATGCTCCTAAGACTTCGCCACGGGCAAGGGGTTTGAGGTATTTTTCTTTAATCTCTTCTGAGCCATATTCTTCCAGCCCAAAACAGACCAAAGAATTGTTAACTGAAACGATAACACTGGCTGAGCCGTCAACCTTGCTAAGCTCTTCCATAGCAAGTACATAGGAGATCCCATCCATGCCGCTACCGTCATATTTCGGGTCAACCATAATGCCCATAAATCCAAGATCGGCCAGATTCTTAACGTGTTCTGTAGGAAACTCAGCTTTGTTATCTCTCTCTATCACATCTTTGATCAGTTCGCGTTGCGCGTAATCACGGGCAGCCTGTTGTATCATAAGCTGCTCTTCGGTAAATTCAAAATTCATGCTGTACTTTATTTAAAATGTAAATTCAAAAATTATATAACTCAGTCGAAAAATTGTTCTTAATGGTATTAAACTCTTCCAGTATTTCTTGCATAATTTCCGCTGCCGGAATAATATCATTGATTAAGGCTGCAACCTGTCCTATTTCCAGTTCACCCTCTTCCAGATCGCCTTCAAACATGCCTTTCTTGGCACGAGCTCTGCCTAAAATTTCTTTCAGCGCTTCCTTGTCAGCACCAGCCAATTCAGCGTCCCTTACTTTTTCATAAAAAGCGTTTTTCAGCAGCCGTACCGGCATCAGCTTTTTCATGCTTAGCACTGTTGCTCCATCGCCAGCATTTACGATTGCTTGCTTAAATGCCTCATGGGCAGATGATTCTGTGGAGACAGCAAAACGCGAGCCAATTTGAACACCATCAGCGCCAAGCGCGAAAGCGGCCAACATTTGTTTGCCGGTAGCAATCCCGCCGGCGGCAATAACCGGAATATTCACTGCTTGTTTGATCAGCGGAACCAGCGTAAAAGTAGTGGTTTCCTCCAATCCGTTGTGACCTCCCGCCTCAAAGCCTTCGGCTACAACAGCATCAGCGCCAGCCTGTTCGGTCTTTTGGGCAAACTTTTGATTAGCAATAACATGTACAACGGTTCTGCCTTCAGATTTTAGCAAGCCGGTATATTTGGCCGGGTTTCCTGCCGAGGTAAAAATAATCGGTACTTTGAGCCGCAAAATGATGTCGATCAGCTCATCTGTTTGTGGATATAACAAAGGTACATTCACACCAAAAGGCTTGTTGGTGGCTGCCTGACACTTCAGGATATGCTCTTCAAGCACCTGTGGATACATGCTACCGGCACCGATCAAACCCAGTCCGCCGGCATTGCTCACCGCTGAAGCCAGTTTCCAACCGCTACACCAAATCATGCCCGCCTGTATCACAGGATATCTTATACCAAAAAGCTTATGAATCATTCGTGTTATTTATTCTTCATCGCTGTTGTTCAAACTCTTCATCATCGCATCAACAATATTGTATGCGCCATCCCAAATATCATTTATTGTAGCTTCCAACATATAGCAGGGCGTTGTAAACAGGGAGTTTGACGCATCCAAAACCACATCGCCATGCTCGGTTTGAACATGCACGCCACCCATATTTTCTATCACATCAATCGTGTCTTGGTCAGTGCCGATCGTAACGTCAACTTCGCCCAGCACTTTGACCACAAAGGTAGGAGAAATACACATAGCTCCAATTGGTTTTTTGGCGGCATGCATGGCTTTTATAGCGGCTTCCACATCTTGATTTACGGTGGCTTCAGCTCCATCAAAAGCTACTGTTGAAAGGTTTTTGGCCGCACCAAATCCGCCTGGGAAAAGTATAGCGTCATAATCTGAGGCTTTAAATTCACTCAATGGTTTTATATCACCACGAGCAATGCGTGCCGCTTCGACCAACACATTACGCTTTTCGGGCATTTCTTCGCCGTTGAGGTGATTGATAACATGGTGCTGATCTATATCTGGAGCAAAGCATTGGTATTGGCCACCAGCCTGCACAATTGCCAGCATAGCTAATGTGGCTTCATGGATTTCGGCGCCGTCAAAAACGCCGCATCCGGCTAATACAACTGCAAATTTTTTCATGATAAAGTTTTTTTAGAGTGTGAGAAAATTATCCTTTTTTATAAACGATGGCTACCACGGTTACGTCATCGCCGCCCATATTTATGGTCATGCCATAAGGACGGTTTTCGGGGAGTTTTATTTGTGCCTTGCCAGCATTTCCGGTGAGTTGCTGCCAAATTGTAACCGCCTGATGCACACCGGTGGCGCCTGTAGGATGGCCCCAGCCGATCAGTCCGCCAGTAGTATTCATCGGCATTTCGCCATTGCGAGAAGTTTTTCCGGCAGCTACATATTCGGCACCTTTGCCTTTGGCTGCCAACCCTAAAGCCTCGGTAGCCAGCACGCCGGCAATACTGAAACAGTCGTGGGTTTCCACAGTTCCTACCTGATCAATCGTGATTCCGGCATTTTCCAACGCTTTTTCAGCAGCCTTTTTGATGGTTGTCAATTCCACCATATCGGCAGGATCTTTAGTGATATTGCGTGTAATTTGCGCCCATCCGGCGATTTCCACGGCCTGTGATTTTTCTATCCCGAGCTTTTTCAATCCTTCTTCGGTAGCCACAATAATGCCGGAAGCGCCGTCAGAAACTTTTGAGCAGTCGAGCACATTCAGGTGATCTACAAAACTTCTGCCATTGGGTTTCATTTTATCGTACAAGCCAGCCAAATCAGCAGTTACGTTATGATGTTCCTGCGCCTCCGGATCCAGCCTGGCATTTTCGATGGCATTTACAAACCACCGCTTCATGCCGGCACGGGCGTAATCGTATCCGTATTTCTCATAATAAACACCGGCGCGATCAGAAAACTGACCCGGGAAGAAGTAAGCATGACCATTTTTACGCTTTTGAAACCATCCGGCTCCGGCCAAAACATCAGCGCCATAAATGGCTTTTACGGTATTTTGTACCTCAACACCAATCGAAAGCACAACTTCAGCAGTGCCGGAAAGCAGCGAACGCATAGCTGAAATGAGCGACAAACCGCCCGAAGCACAAGCACCCTCAACACTTAAGGAAGGTTTGTTTTCGAGTTTATCGTCAATCAAACCGGCAAAACCGCCTAAATGTGCCTGATTGTTAAAACGGGCTGCCATAAAATTTCCGATAACGGTTTCATCAATTTTATCGGCACCGCCAATTTGTTTAACAACACCTTTGCCGGCTTCGCTGATATAGTGTTCGAGGCCTGGCCGTGTTTTTTTTGGATTAAATTCTTTGCGGCCGGTGCCCATCGAAATGGTGTTGTAACCGGCTGTCATATAGAGTTTTTTCTGCATCTTATTCTGTTTTTGCATTAGGCGAAAAAGTTATTTACCGGGTTGTAGGCGTGGAAAAACCCCGTGAGCATCACGGTGTTTACATCGTCGTGATTGCGTGCCACGCCGTCGCTAACTAATTTGCGGCCAATGGCATCAGAATTTTTTCCATACGCCACAGCCAACTTTGCACCATAGTTATCAGATTTTTTCATGGCATCGAAATAGGCTGAAAAATGGCTGTCTTTGTCGGCAAGACGTACGGCACTTTTCCAAGGTTTGTGATTTTCGGGAAGTGCGCCAAGTTGCTGGTCGCATTTATCGGAAAAACCGGTAACATCGATATACTTTTGTTGTGAAATGTCATAAACCGCAGTAACAGCCCCCTTTTCGTATTTCAGGAAGCCGTCTTTTTGTGCGCCGCTTGACATTTGTCCGCCGCGTACGTCAAGTTTCAGCATTTGATCGAGCAGATCGCTGTGTAGGTTTTCATCGGTGAGGTGCGGGTTCATCACATGCATAATAAATTGCACCACATCAATGCCTACGTAATCTATCAACTGGAAAATCCCCATCGGACGCACCAAAAAGTCCTGGGTGAGTTTGTTAACCATGTAAATTGCTTCATAGAGCGGACGATCAGCAGCTAATTTTTTCGCCAGATTTATGCCAAATAAAGCATCGCGCATAAAGTGGCCATTGCCAATAAAACCGGCTTTGTCGTTGCTCGGCACCACGATTTTCCGCAAAGCTTTGGCGTAGTCGTTGGCGAACTGTTGCATTTCGGGCAGGCTGGCCTCGGTAACGATAAGTTCGACCAGCTTTTGAACGGCAGGCGGGTTGTAAAAATGGAAGCCCAAAATCCGGCCTTTCAATGCCGCTTCTTCTTCAATCAGGTGGATTGGCACAGAAGAGGTATTGGTAAAAAACCAGGGCTTGTTGGGATTATTTTCGTCAATTTGCTTCAGGATTTTTACTTTCAATGCTTTATTTTCTGTAACGGCTTCAAAAATCAAATTTGAGCGGTAGGCGGTTTCCATAGCAGTTGTCGGCCTCACGATTTTCAGCACATCATTTACATATTGTGCGATGATGTCGTAGTTTTCAATTAGGTCGGCCCTTTCGGCATAAAGCTTACGCAATGTCACGGTTTTTTTTTCAGCAATTTTAAGCACTTGCTCACGCAGATAATCCATCAATCCGGCCAGGCCTTCCTCTGAAAGGTCGATAGCGTTGAGCACATAAGTTTTACCTTTGTTTTCAGGTTTCAGGCTTACATCAGCCATTTCCACAGCGGTGAGCAGCAAAATTCCGCTACCCATTTTGCCGGCAGCACCAAGCACTGCAACCTGTTGTAATCTTTCGTCGTATGTCATAAAAGAAGTTCTGTTATTTGAGTTTTACCAATTGGGTTTACGTTTTTCCAGAAAAGCCTGCATGCCTTCGCGGCCTTCGGAATTGTCGCCGAACAGCGACCCAAAATGTTCGGCTTCAAGTTTGCTTCCTGTTTCTAAATCTACCTCCATCGCTTTGTGGGTAAGCATTTTAACTTTTTCAACGGCTTGCTTCCCTTTTTGTGATATCGTTTCGGCCAGCTTCATGGCTTCGTTAAGCAGCTCATCGGGTTCCGTAACTTTTTGCACCAAACCCATCCGGAGTGCTTCCTGGGCATCGATCATAGTGGCAGTTGTGAGCAGGTAAAGTGCATTTCCCAAACCCACAAGGCGCGGCAATCGTTGTGTTCCGGCATATCCTGGCGTGAGTCCGAGGTTAACTTCAGGCTGACCGAATTTGGCTTTTGTTGAAGCAATTCGGAAATCGCAGGCCATCGCCAGTTCCATTCCGCCACCCAGCGCAAAGCCATTGATAGCACCAATCACAGGAAAAGGTAACAGTTCCAGCGAGCGGAAGGTTTTTTGGCCGCGCCGCCCAAAGGCAGCACCTTCTTCGGCTGTTTTGCTAACCATTTCGGCAATATCTGCACCGGCTGCATAAGCCTTGCCCTCGCCAGTGATAAGCATAACGCGGATACTTTTGTTGGATGACAATTGCTCGATAAGCCGATCCATCTCGTCGAAAAATAATGTATTGAGGGCGTTGAGTGCCTCTGGTCTTTGAATAACCACAACGGCAATCCCATCCCGTATTTCGGTAGATAAAATGTTGAAATCAGACATGAAATAAATGTTTTTTTTAGCTGGTCAAATATAAGCTAATTTCTTGAAATAGAAAGCTGAAACGAGTGTATTTAGTGAGAATTATCTTTAGTTTTTACTTTTTTAACAATCATAATACCAGTTCGATAGATATTTTTTAAAAAATGATTGCCATCGTATTGGAAAACTTAGATTATTTTTGCAGCATGTTTAAGCAAAAGTTAATACATACTTTTTCGTTGATGATGGCTACCGTATTCCTGATTAGTTCGGTAGGCCTGACTATCAATGCGCATTATTGTTTTTCGACAAACACCCTCAAAAAAAGTATATTTACTGCTGACATTCGTTGTAATCACGAGGGACAGACGTGTAATATAGAACCGAAGGCCGAGGCCGACAGTACCCAATGTTGTTCAGAAAAAGAAGCCAACACCTTTAAATCGGAATGCTGTACAGATTTCACCAAATATGTGAAGCTGGTAACAAGCTTCGATCTTCCGAGTGTCAAGATTGTCTTCAATCATTTTATTGGAATAGTCATACGCATAGTTCAGTTTTCAGAGCCGGCCACAGAGGAAAGTCCGCTGAAAACCTACTCAGAAAACAATCAAAAAAATCTGCCTTTATTAACAGGCACCACCTTCCTCATCGCCTGCTCGCAGCTTAAGCTCGACGCCCTACAACTTTAATCTTTCAATTATTTCTTGTTGCCTCCTGCTTATCAGGAGATTATTTATTTTTCTAAAAGATTAAAGTAATGAGACTTCTAAAAATATTATTAGCTGTTACAGCTATTTTCTCTCTAAACATATCCACTTTTGCACAAAAATTGAGTGGCACCGTTTTTGAAATCACTGAAGAAGGTGAGCAGCCTTTGCCGGGCGTAAACATTTATTGGGCCGGCACCACAACCGGAACGGCAAGCGATATGGACGGCAAATACAAAATTAAAAGGCCGGCAGATGCGCACGATCTGGTATTTAGCTTTGTGGGTTTCGAAAGCGATACCATCCAAGCGCCACATAATTCTAATAAATATGATCACGTGATGCGTGGCTCGAAAACTTTGGACGAGGTGAGCGTGGTAACCCGTGCCAAAACAAATTTCGTATCGCGCCTCAGCACCGTGAACGCCCAAACCATCACCTCTGGTGAGCTACAAAAAGCGGCCTGTTGCAACCTTTCAGAAAGCTTTGAAACCAGCGCCAGCGTTGACGTCTCGTATAGCGATGCGGTTACTGGTGCCAAACAAATTGAGATGCTCGGATTAAGTGGAATTTACACCCAGATGATGAGCGAAAACATGCCGAATCTGCGTGGATTAGCCACTTCATTTGGCCTGGGCTATGTTCCTGGAAGCTGGATGGAATCTATCCAAGTTTCAAAAGGCGCTTCATCAGTACTTAATGGTTATGAGTCGATTAGCGGACAAATCAATGTTGAATATAAAAAAGCGGAAGACAGTGAAAAGTTTTTCCTGAACCTTTTCCAGTCGCACATGGGCAGAAGTGAGCTGAATTTTAACACCAAAACAAAGCTCAATGATCATGCGCACGCCATGGTTATGGGTCATTGGAGCAGAAACGGCACCAAGCACGATGACAATGGCGATGGTTTTTTAGACGACCCGCTTTATACCCAATACAACCTATTTGCACGTACCGATTTTCACGCCAAAAACTTTGAAGGTCAGTTTGGCGTGAAAGGCCTGATGGAAAACCGACGCGGTGGACAAGTTGGTTTTGATCCCGACAAGCCGCGCGACGTGGACAACGGCTATGGTATTGAGCTACTTACCGAAAGGGTGGAAACATTTTTGAAGACCGGATTTATCCTTTCGCGTCCGCAAACCAGCATCGGCATTCAGCAGCAGTTTACCTATCATCATATAGACAGCTATTTTGGCCTAACAGACTATGAAGGAACGCAATACAGCTATTATGGCAATGCGCTTTTTCAGTCGTTTATCAGCAACACCAAGCATACTTATACCACGGGAGTAAGTTATCTATACGATCGATACGAGGAACAGCTGAACGACAGCATTTTTAACCGTACCGAGAGCGTTCCGGGCGTGTTTTATCAATACACCTATAGCGATGGCTCAAAACTCAATTTTATTGCCGGCCTGCGCCTTGACCATCACAATGAATTCGGCTTTTTTGCCACGCCACGGTTGCATTTACGCTATGGCTTTAATGAGCATAATATCATAAGACTTTCTGCCGGAAAAGGTTATCGCTCCGCCAATATTTTAGCCGAAAATACTTCGCTGCTGGCTTCCTCACGTCAGCTGGTAGTACGCAATTCACCCAAAATGGAAGAAGCCTGGAACTATGGAATTAACTTCAGCAAACATATTATCATAAACGACCGCGAGCTGACCATCGGGTTGGACATTTACCGCACCGATTTCATCAATCAGGTAGTTATTGACCGCGATGCCGATGCCCAAAAAGTATTGATTTATAACTTAGATGGCACTTCCTACTCAAACAGCATCCAGCTGGAAGCCAATTATGAATTGCTGAAAGGCCTTGATATTACTGCTGCTGTGCGCTTTAACGATGTGCAAATGACATTGAATGACGAACTACAGGAAAAGCCGCTGGTAAACAAATACAAAGGCCTGATCGCTTTGTCTTACGCTACAAACCTGCGTAAATGGCAATTTGACCTCACCACGCAGTTTAATGGCGTAAGCCGATTGCCGTCAACGGCTTCAAATCCTGAAGCATATCGCTTAGATGATTATTCGCCGGCTTATACTATTATGAATGCGCAGGCGACTAAATTTTTCCGGAATTGGAATGTTTATCTTGGTGCAGAAAATCTGACCAATTACAAACAGAAAAATCCTATTTTAGCCGCCAACGATCCTTACGGAAAATATTTTGATTCCTCCATTGTCTGGGGGCCAATAAGTGGCATAAAAGTTTATGCCGGATTACGCTATACCATTGAATAACAACCTAAAACACATGAACGTGAAATACTTATTTAGAATTATTGTACTCAGCCTTGCGCTGCTTCCCATTGCACTTTTAGCTCAAGACGGCAAAAAGAAAAAGACAGAAACCGTTAAAATTCAAACCTCAGCGATTTGTGAAGATTGTAAAGTTCGTTTGGAGAAAAACCTGGCCTTTGAAAAAGGTGTGAGGGCCGTTGAGTTAGACGAGGAAACTAAGATCATCTCTATCACCTATAAAACAGGCAAGAATGACAAAGAAAGCCTCAAAAAAGCCATCACCAAAATCGGCTATGATGCGGATGAAATGCCTGCCGATCAGGAAGCGCACGATAAATTGCCTGAATGCTGCCAGAAAGGGAATGAGCCGCATTAAGAACTAACTGACAACATATTACACTAAAAAAACCCTTTGCCAGGTCGCTAAGGGATTTTTTTTTGATCAAATCAAAATTGTCAACTTTCAATTACCTGTAATTAATTCAGAAAAACAAATAACCTAACACCCAATATACCTCGAAATCACGATACGTTGAATTTCGGAAGTGCCTTCACCGATTTGCAACAGGCGCTGATCGCGGTAAAAACGTTCTACGGCATAATCTTTCATCAGGCCATATCCACCATGAATTTGAACGGCTTCATCGGCCACTTCTTTGGCAATTTCGGAGCAGTAAAGCTTTGACATAGCCGCCTCCAAACCGAAAGGCCGACCTTCGTCCTTCAGCCAACAGGCTTTGTAGAGCAGGTTTCGCGCCAGCTCAATCTTCATCGCCATATCGGCCAGCTTAAAGGCGTTAATCTGAAACTTTGAAATGGGCTGTCCGAATTGTTTGCGCTCCTGAGCATAAGCCAAAGCCAATTCGTAAGCACCCTGAGCAGCGCCCAATCCCATGGCGGCAATCGACAAGCGACCGGCATCCAAAGTGGCTAGCATAATCTTGGAACCTTGTCCAATTTCTCCCAGCAAATTTTCCTTGGGTACACGCACATCATCAAAGAAAAGCTCGGCGGTATCAGACGCACGCCACATCATTTTGTTGTGCATGGCTGCACGTTTGAATCCTTTGGTGCCGGCATCAACCAAGATTGTCGAAAACTGTTTTTTGCCGTCTTTTTCAGCTGAAACAGCTTGCACAGTGCTCCCGATATTCAAGGAGGAAGCGCCATTGGTGATAAAAATTTTAGAGCCGTTAATCACCCATTGGTCGTCCACCAATTCTGCGGTAGTTTTTGAGCCTCGTGAATCCGAGCCTGCGCCGGGTTCGGTCAGGCCAAAACTCCACAGCGATTCGCCCGTGCAAAGTTGCGGCAGGTACTTGAGTTTTTGTTCTTCGGAGCCGAAATAATATAATGGGCCGATTCCGAGCGAGTTATGCGCAGCTAGCGTGGCAGCTTGCGAGCCGTCGATACGTGCCAGCTCTTCCACGGCAATGATATAAGATAAGGTGTCGAGATTTTGACCACCATATTTTTCCGGCAAATACATCCCAAAAAGCCCTAAATCACCCATACGCTTGGTAAGCGAAACAGAAAATTCAGCTTTTTCGTCAAGTTCCTGAGCCACAGGCTTTATCTCACGTTCGGCAAACTCACGAACCGTTTCGCGAATAAGTTTATGTTCTTCTGATAGATCGAAATTCATAATTTTAATGTGTTATTTATTTATGCTTCTTCCTTGGTTTTAAGCTGAATAAGTTGTGTTTTTGGCTGTACCATATCGCCGATTTTCACAAGTACTTTTTCTACAAGCGCATCAGCGGATGCAGTGATGTTGTTCTCCATCTTCATTGCCTCTACAACAAGTAAAATGCTGCCCCTGTTCACTTCGTCACCACTTTTTACATTTACCTTAATTACACGACCCGGCATAGGCGAAAATAAACTTCCTTCAGCTGCCTGATCTGCATCCTGACCATGATCTATCTTTTCGTTAAGCTGATCTGTACGTTCACAATTAAATATGAAGCCTTTATATTGAATTAGATAATCACCACCTTCTTGCTCTGAAACAAATAAAGAATCGCTTTTTCCATTATTACAAAAGCTCATTTTGCTAGCGGCAAAAGTGATTAATCTTAATAATATTTGTTGATCATCACGGCCTAAAACCAGTCCGGTTTGGTCAAAACTTTTAAGATCAAATTGAATCAACTGATCATCTACCCTCACCTTAGGTTGCATATTTAATCGCCAATAACCCAGTTGCTGCCAGATATTTTCCGGATCAAAGCCATCAAGCTGTTGCTGATGCAGGTTAAATAACAGGAAAGCAGCAGCAACTGTTGTAGTATCAATTTTAGATTTGGCTGAATTTATTGCTTCCAGCAAAGATTCAGTTTCTGTATCGCAAAATCCTGTACTAATCTCATTTTTAACAAATTGATCATTGGCCAAAATAGCTTTTAGGTACGGGATATTGGTTTCAATTCCGTGTATAACATATTGCTGCAAAGCTTCTTGAGCGATCTCAATTGCGGCTTTTCTATCCTCTCCAAAAGCGATAAGTTTACTAATCATCGGGTCATATTCACTTTGAACCATTGCCGGTTCGCTAAGGCTGCTGTCAATTCGAAGTCCTTCAAATTGGGGCTCTTGATAGTTAATGATTTGTCCGGGCGAAGGTAAAAATCCCTTTGCCGGATTTTCAGCATAAATACGGCATTCAATGGCGTGGCCAGTTTGTTTAATATCGGCTTGCGTAAATCTCAGTTTTTCGCCTTGCGCGATATGCAGCTGTTCTTCGACCAGATCGATATTTGTAACCAACTCTGTTACCGGATGTTCTACCTGAATACGGGTGTTCATTTCCAGGAAATAAAAATTGAGGGCAGGATCAACTAAAAACTCGATGGTTCCGGCACTTCTGTACCCAATTGCCTGGCAAAGATCAACAGCAGCTTTTCCCATTTTTTCACGCACTTCCGGCGTTAATGTTGGACTGGGTGATTCTTCAATAATTTTTTGATACCGCCGTTGAATACTACATTCGCGTTCGTAGAGATGCACTACATTTCCGTGTTCATCCCCCAAAACCTGCACCTCGATATGGCGTGGATTTTCGATAAACTGCTCGATATAAACCGTGCCATCACCAAAATAATTTTTTGCTTCGCGCGCTGTAGTTTCAAGGATTTCTTTTAGTTCATCGGGTTTTCTAACAATCCGCATCCCTTTGCCACCGCCACCTGCAGCAGCTTTTACAAGAATCGGAAAAGGAATTTCACCGGCTTTTTTTAGCAGCGTTTTGGTATCGCCGGTAATGCCACGGGTTACAGGCAGCCCACATTTTACAGCAAAATCACGGGCAGTAATTTTATTACCCATCAACTCCATCGAATGACTATCAGGCCCGATAAAAACAATATTATTCTTCTCGCAGGAGGCTACCAAAGTGGGATTTTCTGAAAGAAATCCATATCCGGGATGAATAGCCTGCGCACCAGATTCCAGGGTGAAATTAATCAGTTTTTCGACGGATAAATAGGTGTCGGACAAACTTCCGCTGCCCAGCGAAAACGATTCATCTGCCATGCGGACGTGTAATGCTTTAGCATCATTTTCTGCATACACAGCCACGGATTTTATCTGCATTTTGCGCAGGGTGCGAATTATTCTCACCGCAATTTCGCCCCGGTTGGCTATCAGTACTTTTGTTATTTTTTGTTTCATGCTTAAAGTATCCAGTTGGGTTTTCTTTTCTCAAAAAATGCTGCCAGCCCTTCCTGTCCTTCTTCAGAGGCGCGCTGGCGGGCAATCATAGCAGTGGTCTCATCAAATATCTTTGCGGAGTCAGCCCTTGCTGTGTCCACCATTTTAATTAGATCTTTGCATTGGCGTAGTGCATTAGGTGCGCTGCTCAGCAGTTGTTTCACGTATAATTCCATGATTTTTTCAGCCGATTCATCGCTGTAAACCTGATTTACGAGCATAAAGCGATAGCCTTCGGAAGCGTTGAATTTTCTGCCAGTCAGCATCAGTTCACGGGCGGCGGCTTGTCCGCAGCGGGCTATCACAAAAGGTGAAATAGTTGCTGGCGTGATGCCAAGTTTCACCTCGCTAAAAGCGAAAACGGTATCTTCGTGAGCCAACACAATATCGCAGGCTGCCGACAAGCCATTGGCACCGCCGTAAACAGCACCATGCACAACAGCCATTACCGGGATAGGACAATCACTGATTTGCATGAAAAGTGTAGCGAGTTTGCGGGCATCTTCCAGGTTTTCTTCTTGCCCAAAACCAGCGATTTCTTTCATGTAATTTAGGTCGGCACCAGCACAAAACGAGGAGCCATTACCGCGCAAGATTACAAGGCGCAGTTCCGGTTGATTGGCAATTTCGGCGAAGGCCATGGTGAGCTCGGCAATCATTAAGGGATTGATGGCGTTGTGCTTATCGGGTCTGTTCAGCCTGATATTCACAATAAGTCCTTCTTTTAAAAACTCAATTGTTTTAAAGTTTTGTTCCATAATTTTACATTCTGAAGACACCAAATTTCTGTTCGGGGAATGGATTATTCAGCGAGGCGGCGATGCCCATGGCGAGCATTTTTCGTGTATCGGCGGGATCAATAATTCCGTCGTCCCAGAGTCGGGCAGTGCTGTAATAGGCCGATCCTTCGCGCTCATATTTTTCCAGGATAGGTTTTTTTAGGGCTTCAATTTCTTCGGCTGTCATTTCAATCCCTTTTTCACGCAGCTGATCTTGCTTCACGGTAGCCAAAACATTGGCAGCCTGTTCGCCGCCCATCACCGAAATTTTCGCGTTCGGCCACATAAACAACAAGCGCGGTCCGAAAGCCCTTCCGGCCATGCCGTAATTGCCGGCGCCAAAAGAGCCACCAAAAATAACCGTGAATTTCGGCACATTGGCATTAGAAACAGCATGAACCATTTTGGCTCCGTCTTTAGCAATACCGCCACGTTCGGCGTCTTTACCTACCATAAAACCCGTCACATTTTGCAGAAAAACCAAGGGGATATTCCGCGATGTACAGAGCTGAATGAAGTGGGTAACCTTAAGTGCTGACTCGGAAAATAGCACGCCATAATTCGCAATAATACCCACCGGAAAGCCCATAATATGCGCAAAACCGGTAACCACAGTTGTGGCATAACGTACTTTAAACTCCTGAAAACGAGAGCCATCTACCATGCGGGCAATAATTTCGCGCGGGTCAACCATTTTGCGCAAGTCGAGTGGTGCGATGCCATAAAGTTCTTTGGGGTCATAAAGCGGCTCTTCTGCTTGTAAAAAGTCCAAATGCTGCTTTTCTATAGGTTTAAGATTTTCAAAAATATTGCGGCAGATTTGTATGGCGTGGGTATCGTTTTCTGCCAGGTGATCGGCTACACCGGAAATAGAAGTATGCACCTCGGCTCCCCCGAGTTCTTCGGTGGTAACCTCCTCGCCTGTAGCGGCTTTCACCAAGGGCGGGCCGCCTAAAAATATAGTCCCCTGATCCCTCACGATAATGGTTTCGTCACTCATGGCAGGCACGTAAGCCCCTCCGGCAGTGCAACTTCCCATAACGATGGCAACTTGAGCAAGACCCAGAGCCGACATCCTGGCCTGGTTATAGAAAAAGCGACCAAAATGATCGCGGTCGGGAAAAACGGTGTCCTGCTCAGGCAAATATGCACCACCCGAATCGACCATATATACACAAGGTAGTCCATTTTCCATCGCGATTTCCTGGGCGCGCAGGTGCTTTTTGATGGTGTATTGCATATAAGTGCCGCCTTTTACGGTGGCATCGTTGGCAATAATCATGGTTTCGCGACCGTGAATGACGCCAATGCCAGTAACAATTCCAGCCGACGGAAAACCGTTGTCGTACAGCTCGTATGCCGCCATGGGCGAGAGTTCCAGAAAGGGTGTATTCTTGTCGATCAGCAGGTCGATGCGCTCGCGTGCCAACAGTTTGTTGCGCGATTTGTGCTTTTCGACCGATGCTTCACTGCCTCCGTAAATACTTCTCCCTAAGCGTTCGCGATAGGTTTTTAGCAGGTCTTCAAAGGCTGCTTTGTTTGATTGAAACTCATCGGAGCTGGTGTCGATTTTAGATTGAATGGTGTACAAAGTGCTATTATTTTATTGGTGTTTATTGTGATTGGCTTTAGCTTTTTTGAAAGTTCAAGGCCTTTCCGAATGTGTAAAAGTAAGAAAATTCTTGTGAAAACTTTTCCTTTAAAAAAAGCCGAGCGGCATATTGTTCATTGAAAATGCAAATTTCATTTTTAAATTAACAACACCTAAGCCAATCGTAAAAACTAAAAACTATCATTTTTTTTATTTAATTTGAAATAACTTGAAAAGTTTTTATAGTTTTGCCAAAACTGTCAAGGTGAAATCTTCAAGAAGATGAAAGAATCATTTAGCGAATACATTAATAAATTAAGAACGAACAAAGGCCTGACTTTGACCAAGCTTGCCGCTGCACTCGACCTTGATCAATCTACATTATCAAAAATTGAGAACGGCAAAAGAAATGTACCCATTGACATACTTCCCAAATTAGCTGAAGTTTTTGACCTTGACTTAAAACATCTCGAACACGAATATTTCAGTGAAAAAATCGCTGAAATCATATACCCGCAAGAAGAACCTGCAGAACTTTTAAAAGCCGCAGAAGAAAAGGCGAAATTTTTACGGATAAAAAATCAACATCAGGGAAAAATAAACTTTTAGCTATGATAAATTATTCCAGCATAAGAGAAAAACTAAAAGTTGAAAACCACACTGGTGATACCGAGGGTTTGGCTTTTCTCACGCACTATTTACACAATCACGAGAATGGAGTCGCCGAATCGTATCAGCAAAAAGCTACCGAATATTTTGAGCTTCGCGCCAAAGAATCAGGCATTGATATAGCTGCCGACTCAGGCCTACAAGCAATGCTTCCCATTAAATGGGATATTCCTTTCCCATCACCCAAAGACCCTGAATTTACTTTTATTGACCTTTTTGCAGGTATTGGAGGCTTTAGAATTCCGCTGCAAGAGCTTGGAGGCAAATGTGTCTTTTCTTCAGAGTTCAACCAACACGCCCAACGAGCTTATGAATTGAACTTTGGAGAAGTGCCTTTTGGTGATATTACAAAGTTAGATATCAATATTGTGCCAAAACACAATATTTTATGTGCCGGTTTCCCCTGTCAGCCTTTTAGCATTTCCGGAAAGATGAAAGGCTTTGAAGACACCCGGGGTACGTTGATTTATCACGTGTTTGAAATAATCGAAAAGCGTAAGCCGGAAGTGGTATTGCTTGAAAACGTTAAGCATTTAGTTTATCACGATAAAAAAAGAACGCTTGCAACTATTGTCCAACATTTGGAAGACCTTGGATATAAGGTCTCAAAAAAAGTGTTGAACGCTTCCGATTTTGGTGTTCCACAAAACAGAGAACGGATTATTATTATCGGGCACAGAGAAAAAGTGTTCGATTTTTCTAAAATCAAAAAACAAGCAAAACCCGTACTTAAAGACTTTTTGGACACGAAAAACGACTTTGAGTATCTTGACGAACCCTACACTATTTTAAAAGACCAAAAAAGGCAGGTTTCAGGTCTTATTTTTGCAGGTTATAGAAATAAAACAATCAGAAAAGCCGGGGTTAGGCCAGGGACAGAACATTTATCAAGAGTGCATAAACAGCCCAATAGAATTTATTCGACCGAAGGAGTCCACCCTGCTTTACCCTCACAAGAATCTTCTGGTAGATTTTGGATATGGCATGAAAAAAAAGTGAGGAAACTAACCATAGAAGAGTGTTACCGAATTATGGGTTTCCCTAAGAATTTCAAAATGATATACAATCGTGGCGAGTTATACAAGCAAATAGGGAATTCTGTTGCCATCCCAATGATAAACGCAGTAGCTGAACAAATCAAAAAGCAATTATTGAACACTAAAAGCACGCCAAATGAAACCATCCGAGTTGCTTAAAAAGGCATATAAAAAGGCAATGAAAGCCTTAGGTTCAGATGATGTGATAAAATCAGATTTAGACGATGAGATTTCAAGGCACTTAAAAGAAATTCTTTCGAGATCGGAATCTGCAAAAGCTGTTTTAACTGTGGTAGTTACGAGTTTGATTTACAAAATTCAACATCCAGAACAGGATATTAGAAATCACCAAACAAGTATTGAAAATGGTTATTCAGGAAGGACTTTTGATTCCAAATACATCACGCCTTTTCTAAAAAGTGTTAAGTTTCCAGCTATGGCTGAAAGTGGATGGCTAACTCGTTCGTTGGAACAGAAAGTGCCGTATGATTCACATTATTCAGGAGCTATAAGACCAAGCTCTTTAAAAACCGGTTTTTTAGAAACCATTGATTTTATCCAAAAGGGAGACAAACTGGACGAAGTATTGAGTTTCATTTTTCAAGGCTTGATAATTCAACGAAATTCACAGCAAATCGACTTGGCAAAGCCGCTTAACCTTCCAATTTCAACAATTATAAACTTGCTTACGAAACACTTTGAATCAAAATACTCAGCCGATGGAGCTTCAAGGTTACCTGTAGTTGCTTTATATGCTGCTTATCAATGTTTAATCAATGAAACAAAGAGGTTTGAAGGGAAGCTCTTACTTCATATAGAGAGTCATACATCAGCCGACTCAAGAAGTGGGCGTATAGGCGATATTGATATAGTTGATGAAAAAGGCAGGGCATTTGAAGCAGTAGAAGTCAAACACGGAATTCCAATAACGGTACAACTTGTAAAAGACGCTTTTGAAAAATTCAAAAGCACACAGGTAAATCGTTACTACTTACTTTCAACTGCTAATGTTGACGCTTCGCAAAACATCGTAGTCAATCAGGAAATTGAGCGGATTAAAAATATTCATGGTTGTCATGTGATCGTGAATGGATTGACGCAATCTTTAAATTATTACTTAAGATTACTTTCAAACACATCGGAATTTATAGAAAACTATGTAAGCTTAATTGAGAAAGATACTGCCTTGAAATTTGAACACAAAAAACAATGGAACACGATTATTTCTGAAATGTAACCATCGGGAAAGACTATATACCCTATTAACTCACGGTATAATCGTATTGGAATCCGCTACCGGTCATATACCAGTTCATTAATCCAACTTGCATACATCGAAAAGTCTATATACTTTAGCCAAGAGAAAAAACAGCCTAAGGGCAATAAAACAAAAAAATTTATGATGAATTATCCTAAAGAAGTCGTGATTGGCGATATCACCGTTCGTGATGGCTTTCAGCACGAAGAGAAATTTATTCCGACAGCCGCCAAGCTTTGGCTTACCGAAGAGCTTATTTTAGCAGGGTTTAAACATGTTGAGCTTACCAATTTCGGTAACCCGAGAGGCATGCCGCAGTTTCAGGATGCTGACAAACTTTTTAAGTTGGTACGCCAAAGTAAACGCATTCAGGAATTATTGCCTTCGGTAAGTTTGACAGCGGTAACAATTCGTGAAAAGGCTGTAGAACGCGCCATCCAGGCCAAAAAGGAAGGTATTGGTCCTGACAGGATTTTACTGATGGTAAGCACCAGCGAGTCGCATCAGTACAAAAACTCGGGTCTTACTATCGAAGAATATTTCAAGATGGCCGAAAAATATATCCCAATGGCTCGTGATGCCGGCCTAAAGGTAAACGGAACGGTAAGCACCATTTGGGGTTGCCCGATTGAAGGGCCGACAGAAATGAGTAAGGCGGTTGATTTTACCGAACGTTGGCTTTCGATTGGCGCCAGTGATGTGGAACATGCCGATCATGATGGCTCGGCTTCTCCGGATCGGGTTTATAAATATTTCTCGATGCTGCTTGACCGGGTTCAAAACCCTCACAAACATATTGTGCATCTGCATACCACGCGGGGTTGGGGACTGGCCAATGTGCTGGCAGCTTTGCAGGCCGGAATGACCAATTATGAGGCTACAATGGGCGGCATTGGCGGACAACCGGCCAACTTCGTCGACGGCGTACCCGTTTCGGGAACCGGCAAATACTATTATAATGAGTCAACGGCGGTGGGCTTGGTTACGATGGAAGATATGGTGGTGATGATGGATGAGATGGGAATAAAAACCAACCTCGATATCGATAAAATCCTGGAAACCGGTAAGATGGTCGAACGTATCGTGGGTCGCAAGTTGCGCTCGGAAGCTATTCATCAGGGAAGAATTCCAAAATCGCTTTCAGGAAAGGCGTAGTCAAAATTTGGAATTTTGACACACATTGAATGTCCAGAGTCAGCTAAGTTACCATTTTAGCAACTAAGCCGATACCACTTTTAATCCTACCACACTAATTATCAGCGTGCTAATAAAAAATAAACGCCAAAAGTTCGTTGGTTCCTGAAAAAAGAAAATACCGACCAACACGGTACCAATGGCACCAATTCCGGTAAACACGCCATATGCAGTTCCCATAGGAATATGGTGCACAGCTTTATACAGCATGAACATACTGATTGCCAGACTGATAATAAAACCAAGAAACCACCAGTAAACTTCCGGAGCGGAGGAGCTACGAACCTTTGTAAGGCAAGTTGCAAAACCAACCTCAAAAATACCGGCGATGATAAGAGAAAGCCAGGGCATAAATATTTTGTTTTTGTTTTAGGCTGACACCAAATAAATGGTGGTTTTCATACTTTTTAGTTGTTAAAAATAACAAAATCGAACCTTTACAAGCCCATACTCATGCTCAGCAGTTCAGCGATGTCGTAATTTTTCATACGCTCTTCCTGGTTTTTGTATTTTATACCATCGGTCATCATCACCATACAGAAAGGACAAGCCGTTGCAATAATATCCGCGCCGGTTTCAATGGCTTCCTCGGTACGTTCGATAAAAATTTCTTTATCGCCTTTTTCAGCTTCCTTAAACATTTGACCACCGCCAGCACCGCAGCAAAGCCCAAAACTTTTGTTGCGCCTCATTTCTGTTTTTTCTGAAGGAATAGCTCCCAAAACAGCACGTGGCGCTTCGTACTCGCCGTTGCCGCGTCCCAGGAAACAAGGATCGTGAAACACGATTTTGTTTTTTGCAAAGGATTCGGAAATGCCCTTGATAGTACCTTTTTCAATCAGATCGGCCAAAAACTGCGAGTGGTGCCACAGTTCATAATGACCGCCCAGCTCGGGGTATTCATTTTTTAAGGTATTGAAATCGTGTGGGCAACAGGTTACGATTTTTTTTACCTCGTAAGCGTTCATGATTTCAATATTTTGCAATGCTTGCATTTGAAACAGCATTTCGTTTCCCGCCCGGCGGGCAAGATCGCCGCTATCGGTTTCTTCGATGCCCAAAACGGCATAGTCGATATTGAGGTGCGTAAGAATCTTGGCAAATTCGCGTGTTACTTTTTTGTAGCGATCATCGAAAGCACCTGCTGAACCTACCCAGAAAAGCCATTCGGGTTTGCGGCCTTCGGCAGCCAGATCAGCCATCACAGGAATTTGTATTTTTATTTTTTCTGTAGCCATTTTCTTTCTTTTTAAGTCGTTTTCATGTAATTAGTGCTTGAGGAGCAGGCCTTGCATAATTGAATTTCCAGCAAAAGCTTTCTGATTTAATTTACATCCTGCTTACAAACTCTCAGGCCGTTTCGTTCAGATAAAGCTCATCAGCCCAGTTCATTCTGTCTTCGGGCGAAAACTGCCAAGGCGCACCATTATTTTCTATATTGGCGAAGGCGGTATTCAAGCCCGAAGGTGCTTTGGATTGTTCCAGCACTAAGTAGCGGCGCATATCCAAAATCAGCGAAGGCTGGTTGATATTGATCGGACACTCCTGAGCGCAGGCATTGCACATGGTGCAGGCCCAAAGTTCCTCTTCGGTAATATAATCGAAGACAAGCGATTTGCCGTCGTCAAAAGCAGCACCTTCTTTAATCAATCCGGGACTTTTTTCTTTCATCCGAGCGCGTACGTCCATCACGATTTTACGCGGTGAGAGCAGCTTTCCGGTGATATTGGCAGGACAAACGGCCGTGCATCTTCCACATTCGGTGCAGCTCAACGCATTCATATAATTGACCCAATTTACATCGGTAGCATCCAAAACGCCAAACTTCTCTATCGGCTCATCTGCTCCGGCATCCATCGGTGCGGACGGATCGAGCATCAACTTCACTTCTCTGGTAATACTTTCCATATTATCCACTTTGCCTAAAGGCTCAATGCGGCTCACAAAAACGTTCGGAACCGACATAAATACGTGGAAATGTTTGCTATACGGCAGCACATTGGCAAATACAAAAATCAATAAAATATGCGCCCACCAATTAAAATGATGCCAAAAGATGATGCTACCATCGCCCATATTGGCAAAAAGATCCGCCAGCAACATACTCACCGGAAAAACACCAACAGCATTCTGGTCGGCATTGAGGGTTTCGAGCAGGTAAAAAGTGTTCATACCCAAAAGAGTGATCATCAAAAAGAGGATAAAACTGAGGGCCAGATTGGCATCGGCTTTGGAAATAGGTTTCATTTCGACACCGTAAAAACGCTTCACATGCATAAACAAACGCCGGAACAAAAATACCAGGATAGAAACGGCAATGATGGCGGCAAAAACATCGCCCGAAGCCATCAGGACATTGTAAAACCAACCCATAAAACTAAACACGCGTACCGTTCCAAAAAGGCCATCGATAACCATCTCGATACTGCCGAACAAAATCACGATAAAACCCCAGAAAACCAAAGCATGCAGCAAGCCCATAACGGGATGGCGAAAAATTTTCTGTTGCGCAATAGCCACTTTAAAGGTTTCACGCAAACGCGCCGGGATATTCGATATGGCTTTCTTTTTAGTGTATCGGAAATTGTAAAAATAACGGCGCATCGTGAAGGCAAAAACTCCTAAGGTAAGCAGTAGCGCCAACGCAAATATAAGTTGTGCAGTCATAAAATTTATTTTTTCGGTTCAATATGCTTGCAATATTACGCAAAATCATTTGAAATGGCATTCAGTTCAAGCAAGTAAGTAGCTGATTTAGCAGGTCTCTGTGATACTTTATGAATAGAAAAACAAGAATCATCTCACTTGTTAACAGATTCACAATAACTTAGGATTTAGAATAGGTTTAAATAAAAAATATGATTCGGGCCAATGCAAATTGGTGAGCCTGTTCAAAACAACCAATGAGAATTCAAAAGCTTTGATTTCAGCGTTGTCCAAAGAGATAAAAATATTTCGGATTCTTTAACAAGTAAAAACAATCTCACCACTAATCTTCCAAGCATTTAAAGTGCTGATTAGCTTTTACTTTCGTCCTTAGCCAGACCATTTTCACCCACACGAAAACCCAAGCTGTTAACGCCTGTTTTCACAATATTTTTTCCGGCACAGGCGCTTAACCCTTGCCACTTACAGTTGATATTTTTGCAGTGGTTTAGACCATAAATCTGGATTCCCCAGCATTCATCTTTTGATAACTTTTGGGTGTCAACGTGCCGCATACGTATTAAAATTTCAGGCTAAGTTAGTAATATATTAGCCTAAAAATTGAAGAAAAGCCTTCGAATGAGGTGATTTAGCTTACAGTCAAAGGCTTTAGAAAATTAGTTTTATTGAAAGTTCTACCTATTATCAGCAGCAAACCATTCCGCGTAGGCGGTACCGGTTTCGCGCAGTAGCAGGCTAAAAAGCTCAATATTCTCAGGCAGTTTGGCAGCAATACGCGCTGCAAAATCACTCACCATCAACTCACTGGTGGGCTGATAATCGAGCAAAAAAACCTTCTCAAAATTCTTTTGTATATTTTCTGCAATTTCGGGAGGAACAGCTTTATTTAAGACCAGTGCGTGGTCAAAAATATCAACCACTTGCTCCTTTACGATTTTCTTCAGGTCACCAAAATCCATCACCATCCCCTGTTTCGGGTTTTTTGAATCGGCGATAGGCGTTCCCAAAAGGGTAACTTTAAGTTCGTAACTATGGCCATGAATATTTCGGCAGGCACCATCATATCCCAGCAATGAATGGGCCATTTCAAAATGAAACTCCTTGGTAATGCGTATTTTAGACATAATAGTAAAGACTTAGTTTAACAGCAATTTACTCACCACGATGGGTTTTTGTTGGTGATAAAGCTGTATCAGATAGAAGCCGCGTTCCAGGTTATCCAGATTGAGTTGATATTCCTGTTCCACAGTTGAAACGGTTTTTTGCAACACAATACGTCCGCGCACATCTGTTATCACAAATTCGTCAACAGTAGCGCTGCTCTGCCATTGCAGATTTATTTGTCCTGAAACAGAAGCCGGGTTGGGATAAACATGCAGCTGATTCAGCAATTGGGTTTCGGCCAGACTGGCAGTTGGATCGTAAATCCGTTGTGCAAATTCCGGATTATCGATAAATGGATTCCTATTATGTTGAATCTGATAAATGGCGTTATTTCTATCTATTTCTTTCTGGCTTACAGGGTCTTGTGCATGCCATTGCAACATTACATTAAGAGCCCAAGGCAGCAGGTCGGCACCGTTGGTCATAGCGCTTCCGGGCCAGCCGTTGTCTTCACCATAATAACGCACCGTCATATATAAAATGCCGCGTGCCAGATCGCCTTTGTATTCGTCGATGGGTTCAAAAACAGTACCGCCATAGCCGGATGTGTTGTTGCTGCCCACTTTTGAGCCATTGGTAGAAGTCCAGGTAGCGGAGCCAACCTCACCAAAAGGGTAATTGCTGCGGCGTCCATTTACGTATCCATCTGTGGGAACCAGGTGAAATAAATCGGTGTACATCGGGCTGGCACTTCCAAACCAGCTTTTTGGGAAGCTGTGTTCACGGTTGTAACAGCTGCCCTCGCCACTATAGTTACCGCATTGATCGCTAAAAAAAGTATATTCGTAAGCAGGATTTCCACCCGGCTTATCAGAATACATATCCCACACCTTGCCGTTTGATTTTTTGTCGGTTTGCGCAAAATCACTCCACAATTGATTGTAGGAACGGGAAGTGTGATTGTCGATTATATTGTGCAAACTCTGACGCAGCGCATCTTCGTAGAGCCCTTCGGTATCGGAATAGTAGCCGGAAGGTGGTTGCGCCTGCGCGATGAATCCGTTTAAAACGAAAACCAAAGCTGCGAATAAAAAAATGAAAGAAGTATTTTTTTTCATAATACTAAAACAACTGAAGATTAAATAGATAGAGAAATGAAATAACAAAAATTATAAAGGCTGAGATTAACTGGCTCACACTCGTCACCAGGATATTTACCCGATTGATTGGCATGCTAAGACCTATGATAGCCCACACAAATCCGGCCAGCAAAAACGCAAATGGTATGGCCGCTATATCTAATTGTAAACCGCTGAAAGCCATTCCGGCGATCAAGGTATTGATGGAAGCAGCTATCGCCACAATAAACAGTTTGGGAAAAGATTCAAACACAAAAAGTCGATTTTCTTTACGGATTTTCAGGGCTTCCATAATCAGGCGAAAAGCGATCAGTCCGAAAATAGCAAACACCACAATAGGGTAGTGGCCTGCCATCAGGTGCATAAAACGCTGACCAAGCATCACGCCCAAATATACCATCACGGCTTGCACAAAGCCAAAAATCAGCGCGATAAGCAGGCGTTGCGACCAGCTTTTCTGCTCCTGACTTTGCAATCCAAGTGTTAAAGGCCAAGTGCTTGAAGTGAGTGTTAGCACCAAAAATATGGGAATGAATATATTCAAATCAAAAAATTAAGGCTGCAAAATTACAGTTTTTATTGGGGAAGCCTAATCCCGGAAAAAGCGACGAGAGAAAGCCTGTTAATACTGATAAACCAGCTCAACGATACGTTCGAGCCAGTAAGCATCCGTATCATCAAAACTGTTTGTGCTGCTGCTGTCAACGTCGAGCACGCCCACAATTTCGTTGGCTTTGTTGCGGAGTGGCACTACAATTTCCGATTGCGAACGGCTGTCGCAGGCAATATGACCGTCGAACTCATTCACATCAGCCACGATCACAGTTTTGGCGGCGTTAATCCCCGCCCAACACACGCCGGTATCTTTGGCCAGATCAATGCAAGCCAGCGATCCCTGGTATGGCCCCACTTGAAGCTTCCCATCTTGAATCAGGTAAAAACCAGTCCAAAAAAAATTGTCCATCTTTCCACTCAAAACAGCCGCAATTGTGGCCATATTAGAAATAGGATTGTTACTTTTCTTCAGCAAATCAATAAGTTGCAGGTATATGCGGTCGTATCGACCAAATTTTTTAGGAGAATCCATGCTACAATTACAATTTAAATTGGCTGCAAAATTAAGCATTGTAAGCTTGCCTTTGCAAGACTAAATTTCGTTTGAGCAGGCTTTTACAAATTACTTAAACAGAATTTTTCTTTAAATAAACCATTTCCCGAAACCGTTTGTTTTTCTTTATAAGAATAACAGATTTTGACGTAAGTATTTATATATCAATACATAAGACTTCTTTGCTTAAAAGTCGGTTTATCCATTGCCAGATTTTCTATCTAAGTTTGTAAAAAATTTCAATGAAATAACATTGATTATTATTTAACTAACCACTATAAATTATGAGTATTAAGAAGCAGTTTCTCAAAACAAAGGCAAGTGCCAAAATAAGTTTTAAAGTAAGTAAAGTACAGGCTGCCGGCGCTCAACAAATTGCCATTGTTGGTGATTTCAACGACTGGAATCCTAAGGCTGACTTGATGAAAGCCCTGAAAGACGGTTCATTTAGCCACAACATCGAATTGCCTGTTGGTACCAATTACGAGTTCCGTTACCTGGCCGACAACAGCCGCTGGTTTAACGAAGAAGAAGCAGATGCACTGGCCGAAACTTCCTTTGTTGACGCCCAAAATAGTGTGATTGTGCTTTAGTAGAATAATTGTCGAAAATTATAGAACTAAAATAAAAAGCCCGAAAGACCAATGTTTTTCGGGCTTTTTTTATTCATTAAAACCTAATCATACCGTTCAATACAATATTGAATTAGTTTGAATGTTTCAGCTTAAATTTTATCCAGTTCCACTGTAAAGTGGCGCATAATAGGTGCTTCGCGCGTAATTGTATAACCTGTGGTGATGCTGTTGCGACGTTCCCACACATTAATTATGGAAGCTGCCACATAAGCCATGTGATTATTGGTATAAGTTCTTCTTGGAATAGCAAGTCTTACCAGCTCTAGCTTCGGATAGCGATTCTCGCGTGTTACCGGATCGCGGTCGGCCAAAATAGCACCAATTTCTACAGTACGCACACCCCCTTCAAGGTATAACTCAATCGCCAGTGTTTGTGCAGCGAATTGCTCTTTTGGCAGGTTAGGCAGAAAACGTTTGGCATCCACGAAAATAGCGTGGCCACCAAAAGGCATTTGCAGCGGCACGCCAGCTTCTCGTAGCAAGCTGCCCAAGTAAGCCACCTGTTTAATGCGGGTGTCGAGGGTGTCATACTCAGTGCCTTCATAAAGCCCTTGCGCTACAGCATTCATATCGCGGCCCGACATGCCACCATAGGTGATAAAACCTTCAAACATAATATTAAAGGTGCTGGCTTCACGGAAAAGTGACTCATCGCGCAAGGCAATAAATCCGCCCATATTCACGATAGCGTCTTTTTTGCTGCTCATTGTCATACCATCGCCGTAGGAGAACATTTCCAAAACGATTTCGCGAATGCTTTTATCCTGATAGCCAGCTTCACGGTTTTTGATGAAGTAGGCATTCTCGGCAAAACGAGCAGCATCAAAAATCACCTTGATACCATACTTACGGGCCATTTCGCTTACTGCTTTGATGTTTTCCATCGAAACAGGCTGTCCGCCAGAGGTGTTGCAGGTAACGGTGATTATCACCATCGGGATGCGCTCTTTTGGATTTTCTTTAAACACTTTTTCGAGCTTCTGCAAATCGATATTTCCTTTGAAAGGATGTTCGAGCGTGGTATTAGAAGCCTCGTCAATAGTGCAATCTACTGCTATGGCTTTGCGCCATTCGATATGACCTTTGGTGGTATCAAAATGCGCATTGCCAGGTATCAAATTATCTTTTTTGATAAGGGTAGAAAACAGTACGTTTTCGGCTGCCCTGCCCTGATGCGTAGGCAAAAAGTGTGGGAAACCGGTAATGGTATTGATGGCGTTTTTGAGTTTATAGTAGGATGTCGCACCGGCATAAGATTCATCGCCAATCATCATCTCCGACCATTGACGGTCGCTCATAGCGCCGGTTCCGGAATCGGTGAGCAAATCAACAAAAACCTGTTCGCTCTTCAGGTTAAACAAATTGTATTTCGCGTCCTTAATCCAGGCTTCGCGCTCTGAACGGCTGCTTTTGCGCAGCGGTTCAACCATTTTTATTCTGTAGGATTCAGCAAATGGAAGTTCCATGATTCTCTTTTTTATAAATTATTGCGGTAAAGAAACTGAAATTGCCCTGGCGGGCAGCTAAGAGAGGATATTCAGAAGGCGTCGCGCTCTTTGATATTGAGGTAGTTACGTTTTGAAGTACTTTGACAAATCATAAGAAATAATTTATTTTACAAAAATAGGTTAAGCCGATGAAAAATGCAAGCCTTGCTAAATGCATAAATTGGAGCAACAAGCTATTTGGATTTTTAATAGCAGGCAATAAGCTTTTGGCAGATTTGCAGTAAATATAAAATGTGTCACTATTTTTTGAATCATGCTATTAACTGGAATAACACAATATATTGACTGAAATAATGACGAACTGTCTTGACATCCAAGCTGAAAGATTTTCCCCACCACCACCCAAAGTTGGCTCTATCTGCCTGAAAACTCAGACCTCGAACACACCCAAATAGCGGTTTACAGCCCGACGGGTAAACTGCTATCTAAAGCAAAGCCATCAAGTTACAAACATAAAATTAATGAAGGCCAGCTGCCTCGAGGTTTATTCCTGGTTCAGGTATGGAATGGGGAAAGGTGGTTTGTGGATAAGCTGGTGGTAAATTAAATTCTTTAAAATTCCTGTCTGGATTATTTTTATACCCATCACTGCGATTGACACACCTTCATTTGATCTGATTGCCCGTTAGCTGATTGGTTTTTTGGATAATTAAATAGAAATCCTAAATTTACCGGCTTAAATTTTAAAACCAAAAACCATACGTATGAAACGCTTTTGTTTAAGTTTGTTAGGAGTAATTTTTTCATTTATTGTTGTGGCGCAGGTCAATCCGGGCGACCCCTGGTTTGGTGAAAGTTGCACCAGCATTATGGCCGGCAAGGCTGCTACTGTAGATGGCTCAGTAATTACGGCACACACTTGCGATGGCAATTACCGCACCTGGCTGCGCATGGAGAAAGCTGCTGAACACCCTGATACCGCTGTTTATAAAGTTTACAAAGGCACACTACACACCGAAACGCCTTGGGATATGCGTAATGTGGAGCTGGCCGGCGAAATTCCGCAAGTGGCAAAAACTTTCGCTTACCTCAATACGGCTTATCCCAGCATGAACGAAAAGCAGCTGGCGATGGGTGAAACCACTTTCGTGGGCCCCGATACACTGGTAAATAAAAATGGCATGTTTTTGATTGAAGAGCTACAACGTATCGCGCTACAGCGCTGCGACAACGCCCGTGATGCCATCACGCTGATCGGCGAATTGATTGAAGAATACGGCTATGGCGACTGGGGCGAATGCATCACCATTGCCGATAAGCATGAAGTGTGGCAAATGGAAATTTTGGGTGCCGGCCCGGATGAGATTGGAGGCGTATGGGCGGCACAGCGCATTCCGGATGATCATGTAGGTGTTTCAGCCAACATCAGCCGCATAGGCGTGATAGACCGTAAAAACAAAGACTATTTTATGGCATCAAAAAATGTAGAAAAAGTGGCTAAAAAATACGGATTGTGGGATGGAAAAGGCGAGTTTAAATTCTGGAAAGCCTATGCAGATAGAGACAAACCTTTTATGATCAGAGAGTTTTATATCCTGAGCACCTTAGCGCCATCGCTTGAGCTGAGCATGGATATGGAGGAGCTGCCTTTCTCGGTAAAACCAGATGAAAAAGTTGACTTACAAACTATTTCTTCTTTGTACAGAGCCACTTACGAAGGCACGCCTTATGATATGACACAAAATATTAAAATGGTAAAAAAACGCTACGAAGACCGCAAAATAGTTGGCGAAGACACCATTATCAGCCCAATAGCACATCCCTGGCCGACAGGTGATTTCAGAAATACAATGAATTATTTGCAGAAAGATATGGTTGAATATCAGCGTACTGTAGCGGTTTCCTGGTGTTCTTATTCACATATAATGCAGTTGCGCGACTGGCTTCCTGATGAAATAGGTGGAGTATCCTGGTTTTCGTTTGATAACCCTGCCGAAAGCCCGCGTGTACCAATTTTTGCCGGAGTTTCTGACTTGCCCGAAAGCTTTAACTATTGCGGACAAAAACGCTACCGTGAAGATGCCGCACTTTGGGACTATCGCAAAGCCAATAAACTGGCCACAGTAGGCTGGGGAAAAACCAAAGAAAGCATTGAAGAATCAGTACTGTGGTTTGAAGAAAAAGCCGCCGAAGAGCTGCCAATGGTTGAAAACAAAGCCGAAGAGCTGCTCAATGAAGATAAAAAAGAAGAAGCAACGGAATACTTAACAAACTACCTCCGCGATTTTGAAGCAGCCACCAAAAACAAATGGAAACTGCTGGAAATAAGGTTTTGGGAATTGTTTGGAAGGGGTTTTTAAGGCTAGAAAAAAGATCCTTTTTGTATCTTTTTCATAAACCCCAAAGGTTGAAAAAACCTTTGGGGTTTAATATCAGAGGTTTAGATATTTTATAAAATGTGATTTGTGAGATAAAAAACTGTTGATTTATTCATTGAATATTTTTGGACTGCCTCGTCAATACTTTTGAAGAAACGGAATCTTTATAGAAAGTATAAATTTGTAGTTATGTTTTTATCGGACATTTATTGAAAATGTTTTATACCTTTGGTTTGCTTACTTCTAAAAAATCAGCAAAATGGCAACAGTTAATAAATTAAGAAATGGACTGATTGACAAAATCCTATCCATTAAAAACAAAGAATTTTTAGAGGCACTTGATAAACTAATCTCTTCAAGTACGTCTGAATCCGAAATTGTAGAATTAACAGATGAACAGAAAATAATGCTGGAGATGAGTGAGCAGGATATAAAAAGCGGAAAACTCATTTCTCAAGAAGCAATGGATAAAAGAAATCTTGAATGGCTAAACGCGATGTAGTTTGGACAAAAACTGCCGACCTTCAATTTGTCGGAATTTTGGAGTATTGGCTTAAAAGAAATAAGTCCAACACCTACTCCAAGAAACTTATTAGCTTGGTTTCGGAAAGAACTATGCAAATTATTGAAAACCCTTTTATTAGTAAATCGACTGATTTTAAAAATATAAGAGTAGCTTCATTAGGAAACTTTAGTGTTTATTACAAAATTACTGAAATACAAATCATCATAGTGGCGTTTTGGGACAATCGACAAGACCCGAAAAAGCTTTTGAAAATATTTAGACCTAACGAACCTTAAAAGTTTCCGAAACAACATATACTAAAGTTGATATCCTCCAAACCAAAAATAGAATCAAAGTGATTTTTTAGCCCTTTTTCGTTAAATAATCACCCACACTCCACAAATTAACGTTAATTCGTGGAGCGTGGTTTAAATATTTACGTTTTATCCAAGATTCTAAAGGCAGTTAATACCTGTTTTTTTCCGATGAAAAAAATGGATTTCAATCAATCTGTCTGCAAAACCTACAGCATATAAATTGTGAATGAGATTTTAAACCTCCAAAAACATTTGAAAATTTTCTCTGTTAATGGTTTCAAATTTTGCATTGGGGTATGCCTTTTTAAAAGCGGCAGGTATTCGTGCTGTTTTGTTTCCCCATTTAAATTCAAAAGCTGAAATTTCATCGTCGGTCACTTCCAACAGGTCAATCTCCTGCTGATCGTAGGTTCTCCAGAAATAAAAATCAGAGAAACTATTTTGGTAATGTTGCTTCTTGATTCTCTCCGACACACAATAGTTCTCCCACAACATGCCAGTATCATCGCGCTGCTCAATGGGCTTGAAATTTGAAATGACGACATTCCGGATGCCATTGTCCCAAAAGTAATAGCGCGGAGATTTCGAGATTTCTTTTCTCAAATTCCGACTAAATCCATTGATTCTGAATAAAATAAAAGTTTTTTCAAGAATTTCAAGATACCGCTGTACTGTTTTTGAGGAAGTGCCAAGTTGCGATGCCAGCTCATTGAAGCTCACCTCATTTCCAATCTGATAAGCAACCAGTCTGAGCAAGTTCATTACAAACAGACTATCTTTCAGGTTTTCAAGCACAAGGATGTCTTTCAGCAGGTATCCATTTTTAATATTATCGAGCAAGCTACGCTTCATTTTCTCGTTTTCTGCCAATAAAACCTGAGGATAAGAGCCATAGACCAATAATTGCGGGATAAGTTTTATCCCTTGCAGGTAATCGGTTTCGAGTTCGGCAAACGAAAATGGATAGAGCGTGAAAAAGGTAGAACGACCAGTAAGTGGCTCACCAATCTGATTTCTCAAATCAAAGGAAGCCGAACCGGTTACAAGAACCGTAATTTCAGGCTGCGTATCAACCAAAAGCTTTAGGTTCTGACCAATCCTCGGGATACTTTGCGCCTCATCCACAAACAGATAATCGTATCCTTTTACCAGATTGGCCAATATTTCCTGTCTTGACGACGACAGCAATTGTGCCGTATCAAGGTCTTCACCTTGTAACTTCAAAATTTTTTTGCCTTGAAGCTCTTGTGCTATCATGTTGAGAATCGTTGTTTTTCCAGTTCTTCGAGCGCCATACAAAGCAGTTACTTTAGCTTTTCGCAGACTATTCATCACGTTTCTCGTAAGGATTCTTGTAATCATTTTGGTCAATTTTAAATAACAAAAATACAAAATAATCACCCACGCTCCACGAATTAACATTAATTCGTGGAGCGTGGTTTAAAAATTTACATATTCATAGATCGTATTTTAGAAGAAACTAGGTTTATCTCCTAACCAAACAACTCCTGAAATAGTTGATTTACAGAGGAAATAGCCACAATTTCCAACTTATATTTTGTGCTATCAAGTCCTTTGCTGTTGTATTTAGAGATAAAAATGCGTTCAAAGCCCAGTTTGTCGGCTTCGGCAATGCGGGCTTCGATGCGGTTTACAGCCCTAATTTCGCCCGAAAGGCCTACTTCGGCAGCAAAACAGCTTTTGGAATCAATGGGAATATCTTCGCTGGATGAAAGTATGCTTGCAATAACGGAAAGGTCGATGGCGGGATCGTCCACACGGATGCCGCCCGCGATATTCAGGAAAACGTCTTTGGCCGAAAGTCGGAAACCGGCTCGCTTTTCCAGGACAGCCAGCAGCATATTCAAGCGCCGCATATCAAAGCCGGTTCCAGAACGCTGCGGTGTTCCATAAGCCGCCGTGCTCACCAGCGCTTGCGTTTCGATCAGCATAGGCCGCAAACCTTCCACCATAGCGGCTATGGCAACTCCGCTAACATCTTCTTCGCGCTGCTGCAACAAAATTTCGCTGGGATTGGTTACTTCGCGCAAACCATTGGCGTGCATCTCAAAAATTCCCAGCTCGGCAGCTGATCCAAAACGATTTTTGATGGTACGCAAAATACGGAAACCATAGTGGCGATCACCTTCAAACTGAATAACCGTATCAACCATGTGTTCCAAAATCTTTGGGCCCGCGATGCTGCCGTCTTTGGTGATATGCCCGATTAAAAATACCGGAACCTGAAAACTTTTGGCCAGCTTATTCATCTCGGCTGCTGTTTCACGGATTTGTGAGATACTTCCAGCCGTGGCTTCTATGGTGGGCGATTGCAGGGTTTGGATAGAGTCGATGACTACGATGTCAGGTTGTATGACTTTGAAATGGCGGACAATTTCCTGGGTGTCGGTTTCGGTGAGGATAAGGCAATTTTGGTTGCGGTAGCCAATGCGATCTGCCCGCATTTTAAGCTGCTGTTGACTTTCTTCTCCACTGACATAAAGCACTTTAGCACTTTCAAGCTGCAAGGCGGCCTGCAACATCAAGGTTGATTTTCCGATGCCCGGCTCGCCACCGATAAGCACAAGTGAACCTGGTACCAAGCCGCCACCCAACACCCTGTTGAGCTCGATATAGCCCAAATCCATGCGGTCGATTTTAGAATTGCTGATATCCTGCACAGCGATAGGTGTTGCTGTTCCGGGTAATGAAATGCTGCTTTTGAGGGTGTTACTCTTTTTCCCGGTTACCAAAGTTTCTTCCACGTAGGTGTTCCACTCGCCACAGCCCGGACATTTGCCAATCCATTTGGGCGATTCATTGCCACAGTTTTTACAGAAAAAAGTCGTCCTTGTTTTTGCCATCTAATTTTAGATATTACGCTTGTAGGGTCTGATAATCAATCGCAAAGCACTGTTGAAGTTAAGGTAATTATTGAACCATTGCAAGAGCGTTGCGAGGCGGTTTTTGAAGCCGACTATCGACATCAAATGTACGAAAAGCCAAACAAACCAGGCAAAAGTACCACTAAAATACAGCCCGGATATATCTACCACCGCTTTTTTGCGACCTATGGTAGCCATGCTTCCTTTGTCGCGATATTTAAATGGCTTCAGCGGTTTTTCCTGAAGTAAATTTTTAAAGTTTTGAGCCAGCAATTCAGCTTGTTGAATGGCTGCAGGAGCAACCTGTGGATGGCCTCTGGGATAATCGGCATCATCCTCAATTAGTGCCACATCGCCCAGGGCGAAACAAGTATCAAAGCCTTTCACCTGGCTGAAAGCATTGGTAAGCAAACGACCCGAAGGCTGATGCACAGCGGCTTCCAGGCCGGGAACCGGAGCAGCTTTCACACCCGCTGCCCAAATCACGTTGTTTGAGGGAATAGGATTGGCATTTTCAAGTTCTACTTTAACGCCATCATAATCGTTGATACGGCAATTGAGCATTACTTTAACACCCATTCCGGTTAACATCGCAAGTGTTTTTTGGGAGGCTTTCTCTGACATACCCCCCAGAAGTTTTGGTGCTCCTTCTATCAAGAATACCTGCATATCTGACATTTTCAGGTCGTGGTATTCTTGTCTGAAAACAAACTTTTTCAGCTCGGCCAAAGCACCTGACAATTCAACGCCAGTTGGACCGCCACCAACTATCACGAAATTCATCAATGCCTGTCGTTTCGTGGGATCCAGAGTTACAATCGCCTTTTCAAGGTTTTGCAAAATAAGGCTGCGCAGGTTGAGGGCTTCGGGTATGCTTTTCATGCCAACGGTAAAGTGTTCGAGCTGGCTGTTGCCGAAAAAGTTGGTACGCGCACCGGTGGCTACCACCGCGTAATCGTAGCTGAGGTCCCCTTCAGATGTATAGAGAATTTTTTGTTCCGGGTCAATCTTTTCAACATCGGCCAGCCGAAAAAACAACTTCCCGAAACGCTTTACATATTTGCGAAGCGGATAGGCGATAGAATCTGGCTCCAGGCCACCCGTAGCTACTTGATAGAGCAGCGGTTGAAAAGAGTGATAATTGTTGCGGTCTATTAATACGATTTGGAAATCACGGTCAGAAACTTCTTTTATTAGTCTGATACCGGCAAATCCACCGCCAATAACGACTAAACGGGGGAGTTCTGAATTGGGTATATTAAGGCTCTTTTGATAGGTCATGATACAGTTTTAGAGTAGAACAATCTTCTATCAATGATGTTTTAATCACAGCTTAAAACATTACAGAAAAGTGCCAATAAACTTGTATTTTATTCTTTTATTTTATGGAGCATGAAGAAAACCAGATAGCCTACAATCAAATATTAACGCTCAATAACCAATTTCTGCCAATGCCATTGCTGGCCGTCGAAAAGCCTTACTAAACATATTCCTGCCGGCAACTTCGCGGTTTCTATTGTTAGCAGATGCGCGTTTGGCGTGAAGCCCATCAGTTTTTGTCCCGAAGTGCTATATACCTCTACGACGGTCACAGAAGGAAGTATGTTTTGCGGTAATTGTATACTCACTTCTGTTGCGGCCGGATTGGGAAACAGCTTAAAGGTCTCACTTTTGGCTTCGAACTCAGAATCGCCCACTAAATCAATCATATACTTCAAATAAGTTCCTTTGATTTTGAATTCAGCGTAATCAGGCATCCAGTCGTTATCCTCAAAAGTAAGATAGATGTCATACCCTGGATGAGAAGATGCTGGAAACTCAAATGGATAAGTAAATGGATTGTTATACATAATATCTCCAATGAAAATGCCCTCTATAAACAGCTTTGCCATGTGACAGCATAAGGTAGTGTTCCAGCCGGTGAGGCGCATTACAACCATACTATCACTCATTACTTCAAATGAAACATCCTGAAAACCATAGACTTTATCAATAATATAGGTGCTATCCGGTGTTTGAACATGAAGGGCATAAATGGGTGGATATTCCGGATCGAAACTGCCGTTATCCGTATAAGCAAATGAAGAATCGGACGAAACAAGCAGCTCGGGAGTGAGCAATTCGTATTCCTCATAGCGGGTTACTTTTTTATAAAGGAAGCATCCCTCGATCTCTATTTGATCGCTGTATGCATCCCAAGAAATGGTCACGCCATCCGGCGTGCCGACGGCAATGGCATGAGAACTTTGAAGCTGTGCAAAAAGTTGGTTTCCAACTAAACTTAGTGCGATGATTAGGAATAAATTTTTCATGATTAGGTGTTTTTTATGTTTAGGGCAAATGATTTTTTATACCGAATTTGCAAACCATCTTAGCCGTCCTCAAAAATTTTTATCCTGCGCCACTTTCTGTAATATTTTGGTTAGCGGTGTTATAGCCTGTTTATTCAAAGCACAAATATACAAAATATTTCAGCGAAAAACAACAAGAAAACTAAATACGATTTGGAAGATTTAAGCGGCAATCCAAAATTTTAGGCTTAATTTTCAGAACATAATCGGAAAATTAGGCCTGATTTTCAGAATACGATCGGGTGATTAGGACTTAACAAAAAACTATTTGTCAAAATGGGGGCTTCTCTTATGTGAATTAATGAAATTGATTGGACTTTCAATCGATCAAGCTCCCAAAAATTAGTATTTTACCGTGCAAAATTAAATTTAGAGTTTAAAATTACACGGCATACTTACTTTTGAGTGTTATCGCAATCTGGGAAAATCCCAAATTTTAGGCCTAATATTCGGATTATAATCAGAAAATTAGGCCTGAATTTAGGAATACGACCGGAAAATTCGGTCTGACTGAATACGTTTTTTGTCAAAATGGGGAGTCCTTTACCTGGAATTAATGAGATTGGATTTCGCGATAGTATTTCAAAAAACTCAACTTTAAAAAGTAAAGCCACAGCTATTACGTAAAAAGGCAACTGATTGTACAATCAGTTGCCTTTTTTGAAAAAATATATCGCCTAAATTTTTATTTTATTACCGTCATTTCATCTATCAGGTGGCTGGCACCGGCGAATTTATCCATGATAAATAGCACATAGCGAATGTCAACGGATATGTTGCGACTCATGGCCGGGTCATACATCAGGTCGCTCATGGTGCCTTCCCAGCAGCGGTCGAAGTTGATGCCAATCATTTGTCCATCAGCATTTAAAATCGGGCTTCCAGAGTTTCCACCAGTGGTGTGGTTTGAAGCCACAAAAGCTACCGGCATCTCACCCTGCTCGTTACTATATGGACCAAAATCTTGATTTTTATACAATGTTTTCAATTTATCTTCAACCACATAATCGTAAATATTGGGGTCTTCTTTTTCCATGATACCATCCAAAGTGGTGTAATAGTTATAATAAACGGCATCGGCGGGATGATAGCCATCTACATTGCCGTAAGTAACACGCAGCGAGAAGTTAGCATCCGGATAAAAACGTTTTTCGGGCTGCATCTGCATCTGCGCTAACATATACAGGCGTTGCAGGCTGTCATTTTGAGCCATAAGTTGCTGCATGGGCTGACGAAGTTTTTGGTCAAAAAAGCTGTGGATACTGCTGTAAGCCTCGAAAGCCGGGTCTCGCAGTATCTTTTTGGCATCTTTATAGCTAAAGTTTTGAAGCAGTTTGCTTACCGCTTCTTCTGAAGTAAAAATCGACTTTCCAAAAAGCTGCTGCACATACTTTTTTGTGTTGCCCTTATATTTATTGTCTATCTCGTTCAAAAATTCCGGACGAAAATCTACTGGCTGCTCAGCGTGATAAATAGCTATCAAAGCTACGGCAACTTCCTCATCAATAGGTTGATGGTAATCCTTAAAGAAGCTTTCGCCGGCATTTTGAGCCGAAGTTATCAGCTTTTGTAATTTATCATCGGCGGTTTCTTTATCTACCTCCGAGAGGCTTCTGAAGCGTGCCGCAAACGAAAGCAGCTCAACACCCAGGCCAGCTTCACGCACGTAATCAGCCGCCATATTGTATTTTTCAAGCTCGGAATAGCTTTGCTCAAAAGCAGGAATCAGTCCCTGATAGTTGTTATTTTCCAGTTTTGCCCAGCTCATAAATTCCTTTTCAAAATCCTGCTTGCGTTCTATGCCATGCATGCGACGAATTCCTTTGCTTTCGCCAATCATCTTTTTCCAATAATTACCTACACCGGCATGCTTTGAAGCATACTGGATACGTACTTTGGGATCGGCATTGGCGTATTTGCTAAAAATGTCGAGTCGGGTTTCGCGCAATTTAATTTTGGGCGGGTTCGTCACTTCCGCAATCAGGTTTATGGCATAAGAAGGCAGGTATTCGCTGGTGCGAGCCGGGTAGCCAAACACGAAAGTGAAATCTCCTTCTTTAGCACCATTTAGCGATATGGGTAGGTGATAATCGGGTTTAAAAGGCACATTGTCAGCGCTGTATTCGGCAGGTTTACCGTCAGGGCCCACATAAATTCTGAAAACGGAGAAATCACCGGTATGACGTGGCCACATCCAGTTGTCGGTATCGCCACCAAATTTCCCTATATTTGAAGGCGGTGCACCCACGAGGCGGATGTCTTTATATATTTCATTATAAATCATATAGTATTGGTTGTCGATAAAGAAATCTTTAATGGCAACCTGATATCCGCTTTCTTTTTCGGCAGCTTCAATGAGTGCTTTGCTGTTTTCACTGATTTTTTCTCCGCGCTCTTTCATGCTCATATCATCGTTAACACCTTCAAGCACCTGAGCTGTAACCTCTTCCATTTTTTTCATCATAGTTACCGTAAGTCCGGGATTGGGCAACTCTTCTTCGCGGCTCATGGCCCAAAAACCATTGGTGAGGTAATCGTTTTCGAGGCTGCTATGCTGCTGTATCTGGCCATAGCCACAATGGTGATTGGTGAGCATCAAACCTTGATCACTTACAATTTCGCCGGTACATCCACGGCCAAAAAGCACGATAGCATCTTTTAGGCTCGATTGGTTGACGGAATAAATATCCTCGGCAGTGATGCGCATGCCCATTGCCTTCATTTCCTTTTCGTTAAGTTGTTTGAGCAGCATCGGAATCCACATGCCCTCGCCGGCCACAAGGCCGTAGTATGGCAGCATAAGCACTGCCAACAAAATCATTAATTTCTTCATAGGTGCAATTTTGGGATAAAATTAAGAAAATTCGTCCAAATATCGCCCATTGTTGCGGAGGATTGTAGGTCATTTTCAGTTTGCGGCAGGATTTGGAATCTACGTTAACCTCAAATCATCTTCGTCAACGTCTTCGCCTTACGCGCATAAAATAAAGCGGCAGCTAAACACACCAATGAGGCTAGCATGGTAGTATGTGGCACGCCAATCTGTTCTGAAATAAATCCTAAAAGCAGACTTCCTACTGGTGTAAAACCCAAAAAAGACATGCTATACAGCGCCAGAACCCGACCGCGTTTATCTTCAGCCACAATACTTTGAAGCAGGCTGTTGGTTCCGGCAAAACTCACGATCATACCGAAACCGGTGGCCACCAACAAAATTAACGAAAGTGCGGCATGAGTTGAAAAGCTAAAGCTGAAAAGTCCCACGGCAAAAAGTAGGGATGCGTTCCTTATCATGATGGGAATGGTGACAATGGTGTTGCGTGAAGCCAGAAAGAACGCGCCCGACAAAGCACCTGCACCCAGTGCTCCAGTCAAAAAGCCCAGCAGACGGGAATCGCCTTGTAAAATATCTCCGGCATAAAGCGGCATAAACGATTGAAATGGCAGCCCAAACAAACTCATCACGATGACCAGGCTGATAAGGTGGCGAGCAGGTGGGAAGTTCCAGGCGTAGTGAAGGCCATCACGTAGCTCTCTGAAGATTGGTTTCCGGTTAGTCGGCTTCACGAATTTTGGCACACGCATCAGTAGGAGGGCGATAATCACACCGCTAAAGCTGATTCCGTTTATCAAAAAACAGACTGCTTCGCCGAATAGGGCAATCAATAAGCCGCCGAGGCTGGGGCCAATAAAACGCGCGGAGTTAAAGAGCGAAGAATTGAGGGCAACGGCGTTGGCAATCAGTTTTTTATCGCCAAGCATATCAAGCAAAAAGGCATGTCGGAAAGGCGTATCAAAAGCAATAGCAATGCCGTTGATGACTACAATAATGATAAGTAACGAAACCTGGATGCGCCCTGTAAACGATAAAAACGCCAGAATAAAAGCCAAAATCATGGGAATACTCTGGGTTATGTACAACATTCTCCGACGGTTGCTGCGATCAGCAAAAACACCGGCTATAGGCGTAAGTAATAAGGCTGGTATTTGCCCTGCAAAACCAACCAAACCCAGGTAAAAGGCAGATCCGGTGAGCCGGTATACCAGCCAGCCTATGGCGATATTTTGAATCCAGATGCCCATAAGCGACACTGTGCCACCAAAGAAAAAAAGCCTGAAGTTGCGGTTTTCCAATGCCCTGAAGGCAAAGCCAACTTTATGTAAGTATGAGCGTATGTCGAGGTAGCGGTACAAAAGTTATAGTGGTTTCGGGTGTTAAATGCGTAAATTGAAAAAACAGCAATCAGCAGGTATTAAAGCCTATTGCCTGCTAATTGCTGCATTATAAAGTACTTAAGCATCAAAAACTATGCTTCTAAAATAGCTTTCACGCCGGGTAGTTCTTTGCCTTCAATATATTCGAGCATAGCGCCGCCGCCTGTAGAGACATAGCTCACCTTGTCGGCCAGGTCGTACTTGTTTATAGCCGCAACAGAATCGCCGCCACCCACCAGTGAGTAGGTTCCAGAAGCGGTAGCTTTAGCAATGGCATGCGCAATAGTGCTGGTTCCGTTGGCAAAGTTGGCGAACTCAAATACACCCATGGGACCATTCCAAAGGATGGTTTTTGAAGAGAGAATTATTTCTGTAAATTCGGCAATCGTTTTGGGGCCGATATCCAGTCCCATCCAGCCGTCAGGAATCTCGCCGGCAGCGCAGGTTTTTTGTTGTGCATCATTTTTAAAGGCATCAGCTGCAACGGTATCTACCGGAATAAGGAGTTTTACACCTTTGGTTTTGGCCTTTTCAATGGCTTTTCCGGCTGTTTCAATAAGATCTTCTTCCACCAGTGAGCTACCTACTTTTCCACCCATAGCTTTGATAAACGTAAACATCATTCCACCTCCAATTACCAGGTTGTCAACCTTATCAATCAGCGTGTTGATGATTTCTATCTTACCCGAAACCTTAGCACCTCCAAGCACAGCAGTGAAAGGACGTTCAGGGTTTTTTGTTAGCTTTTCAAGGTTCGATACTTCATCCTGCATCAGGTAGCCAAAGAGGCTGGCTCCGGGGAAAAACCTTACGATGATGGCCGTTGAAGCATGAGCGCGGTGTGCAGTTCCGAAAGCATCGTTCACATAAACATCGGCAAGCAGCGCTAACCTCTTGGCGAAGACTTCGTCACCTTTGGTTTCTTCTTTGTGAAAACGGAGGTTTTCGAGCAGCAACACTTGTCCGGGCTTTAGGGTAGCAGCTTTTTCAACTGCCTCAGAGCCAACACAATCGTTGGCGAACAGCGGTTTTTGACCCAGTTTCTTTTCCAAAACAGGAAGTAGATGTCTGAGCGAGAAACGATCTTCAGGTCCATCTTTTGGGCGACCCAGATGCGACATCAAAATCACAGCACCTCCTGCTGCCAGGATTTTCTCAACGGTAGGCATTGCAGCCCTGATTCGTGTGTCGTCCGTAACCTCAAATTTATCATTCAGGGGTACGTTAAAATCGACGCGTACCAACACTTTTTTGCCTTTTAAGTTAAATTGATCAATATTTTTCTTCATGCTATCAGTTATTTAGGGGTGTAAAATTATTATATTCTATTAAACTAACTTTCAAACCGTTAAAGTAAAGATACTGCTTCGCAGGATTCCAAAGGTAAGACTTGATTCTTTTATTTTCAAGTGATATTGCAGGTATATTTAACATCAGGTGTACAGAGGCACTTTCGGCCAGGCCGGAAGCAAAAAAAGCCTGCAACGAAAAGCTGTCATAAAAATGATAGCCCTGATCGTCTGAAATATCCAGCACCACCGAGAGGCCGGGATTTATTGTTTCAGCCTTTAGCTGCGCACCGAATGCCAAAGCAAGTCCGACTCCAGGATTTTGAACGAAAAGGCTGTCAACCAATATCACATATTCTTGATTTGTTGAAAGACAAGCAGTCAGGGAGTCTTTGGTAATCAAACTTTTAAAGTTGTCCTGGTCTTTCGAAAAAAGCAAATGCTGTTGTGGCATCAGGCATAATTCTTCAAAAGAAAGTGCTTTATGAGTGACTTGTTTTTTATACAATCCAATTTTACTATTATTGGCTACAGGAATTAATTGGCTCGCCAGTTCGGGAAAGTTTCGCAGCACATCGCTGGCCAAAAAACGGTTTTGAATCATTACCCAGTCCACCTCTAAAAGTATTGCTTTCTTCAGATTTTCGGCGCTGGTATTGATTACCGTATAGCCTTTTCGCGCAAGCAAAATCAGCGGCACATTGGTGGTATAGGCATCCAGCACCAGAATTTTCGCATTGGACGCAAGCCCGGCGGCTTCCAATAATTTGTCGCCGCCCTCAAAGTTAAGACGTGAAATTTCTGTCCGGTCCCAGCTTTTAAAAGCATAGCGTTGCCGCTGATTTTGATGGGTACTATGCAGCATCCACAAGCCAAGCACGATAGTTACAAACACAGCAGACCAATTTTGCCAGCTCTTTTCTATCTTAATTTTAGAAAAGCCCAAGACCGAAAGCAGCAATAAAGGCACAAAAAAGCTGTCCAGGAAATAGTAGTCGTGTGCCGGAAACTGTTTAGCCATTGCCAACAGATAAGTCAGCGATGCAAGCAGCCAAAGCAGCGCGATCAGCAGCAATTGGCTAAACCAGGTTGCTTTGACTTTTGCAAATAAAACGGGTAAAAGCAGCATTCCGACAGCCAGCACGATCCATTGTGGCAGGCTGAAATAATCCAGCTTCCAGTTGCTCCAGGTTTGTGCAATCAGACTTCGAGCGTCGGCCAGCGAAGCAGCAGGCATCAATTCTCCGATAAACAACGATCCATAATAGAAGCTGAGGTATTTATTGTAAGTATGATAACTCCCAATAAGCACTAAGGCAATTAAATAGCTCAACAATTCTACGCGAAGCTTTTCTTTTTGCTGCCAGCGAAACCAGATGCTGCTTAGCATTACTGCCAACAGCGCCATCACAAAAGGCTTGCGAACCAGCGCTGCCAAAGTGAACAATCCAAGGCTGATAAAAAAGTGTTTTCGACCTCTGTTACGCAGGTAACGAAGCAGCTGCCACAATGCAGCAAAAACCAGCGAAACTGCTGTCGTACTTGGGATAAAGCCGTTGAGGTAATAGCTGAAAACCGGTGCAGCAAAAGCCAGAATCAGCATTAAAACGGCAATCGGATAAGCCATGTTGGCCAGCCGCAAAAACCGAAAAAAGCTGAATAAACCCACAAGTCCAATCAGCAGCATTAGCGTGCGAAAGATAAAGGGCGACGGGCTGCCATTAAGCCACATCAAGGTGGCGGCGAGGTATTCTACAATCGGAAAATCAACACTGGTTATGCCCTGCGGATGTTGAAGTGGTGTTGTAGCTTCAAACTTAGGCTGTAGATTGAGCGTGGCGGGATGAAAAAAGTCGAAATTATTTTCTAAAAAGCCGATAGCCAAGGCATAGCGGTCGCTTTGCGTCCAGGCATGAACGTGAGCAGGAAAGTCGTTTTGAATTGCACGAAAAAACAAGATTGCCATCAACAACAATATTGCGGCAGGAAATAAGTACTCTTTCCAAAAATTCGCACGGCTTTGTAGCATAGTAGCTGACAAAATTAAGCAAAAGGGCAGTGACAATCGCACAGTTTAAAACTTTGTGGGGAAGGAAAAATTGCAAACGGTTGCGGGGGAGGGATTTGAAGATTCGAAGATTCAAAAATTCAAAGATTGAGTCCGCTCTGGTAAGTTAAAAGATAAAGAAGGCCACTAATACGCGAGGAACTATGGATCTCAAAGATGTGAAGGTCAGGCATTTAATTTTTTTATCTTTCCGATTTTGTGTCTTAGTGACGAAATGCTGTTTTTCGGAGTGGGGTCAAGATTCGAGAATTTAAGCAATTACCAGCATACCTTTAATTTTGTGGTTGTAGCACTAAAGGTGATCGAGCCGAGTAGAGCGGGAACGAGAGTTTGGGGATGGGCTGACGGTTTCGTATGCAGCGGATGCAGCTGGATAGCTCCACGGAACGGATATGTTTGCGTGGGCTTGAAGTGAGTCGCACGACCGTGCGACTTTACGAGAGAGATGGGCTGAGTGTTTCGTAAGTAGCGGATGCTACAGGATAATTCCACGGAGCGGATGCACCGCGGAACGGGGCTGACGGTTTCGTGAGTAGCGGATGCTGCAGGATAATTCCACGGAGCGGATGCTCCGCGGAACGGGCAAAACAACCTACCATCACCATACAAACAGTAAAACCTCATCAGCTTCAAAAAATTAATTCTGAACCAAGGCAGTATGTTTCATCTGTTTCCGTAAATTAGCGGATATTTTTTACTATGTTCGGTCTGGAAGGATATATCGTAATTGCCGTTCTCCTATTTTTGGTGGTCTCGCTCTATTTCAACAAGATAGGTCCCGGATTTACCTTTATGATCGGCATTGCTATCCTGGGAATGTTTCGCATCATTACACCGGCGGAAATCCTGGCAGGCTTTGCCAACGAGCAAATCGCTGTGGTAGTGATGATGCTGCTACTGGGCGACATCATAAGAAAAAGTGGGGTGCTCGACCGGCTATTTGAGCGCACTTTTGCGGGTTCCCGCTCCTATCGCAGCTTTTTGGCCCGTATGATGCTGGTAGTTGCCGGATTTTCGGCCTTTCTCAATAATACGCCGCTGGTGGCTATTATGATGCCATACGTGAGTAGCTGGAGCAAAAAACACAATATCGCTCCTTCCAAACTGCTGATTCCACTGTCTTATGCAGCTATCCTGGGCGGAAGTGCCACACTTATAGGCACTTCAACCAACTTGGTGGTTGCAGGTATGGTAACAGATCAGTTTATGGTTGAGGGACTTGAGCCGCTGGAAATTTTCGATTTTACCTTAGTCGGATTCTCGATGATTATCTTGGGTTTTGTTTATATGATGCTTGTTGGCCATCGCCTGTTGCCCGACAGAAAACATGCCATTGAGGCCATGGAAAATCAAAATCGCGAATATATTGCCGAAGTGCGTATCGTAAATAGCAACGACTATGAAGGCAAAACAGCTGAAGAATCTGGGCTGCTGACAATGAAAGGCCTCTACCTGATGGAAATTTTGCGCAAAGGGCAGTCCATCCGGCCAATAACGCCTTCTACCCTGCTTCAGAAAGAAGATATTCTGCTATTTGCAGGCGAAACAGAGGTTATCACCGAAATGGTTGCATCGCGCAGTGGCCTCCAACTGGCGCAGCTTGGCATGTACGCCAAAAAAGCACTCACCAATGTGATTGAGGTGGTGGTGAGCTACAATTCTACGCTGATATCTAAAACAGCGCGTGAGGCAAATTTTAGGGCGAAGTTTGATGCCGCCATTATCGCCATACATCGCAATGGCGAACATATTTCGGGTAAGTTGGGCGACGTGAAGCTGGCTGCCGGTGATGCCCTGCTGTTGGTTGCCGGACAGGATTTTACCCAACACGCTATCGACTCGCACGATTTTTATATCATCAGTAAAATCAGAGAGCTAAAAAAACAGCCTTTCTATAAACAATTTGTGCTTATTGGTGGAACGCTAATCGCCATTATTACAGCAGCTTTGGGCTTCGTAAAACTATTTACGGCAGTGCTGGCCTTGGTGCTGCTTGTTACACTCATCAATATGGTATCGCCAAAAGATATCGCCAAAAGCATCGACTTCAACTTGCTGCTAATTATCGCGCTCTCGCTGGCACTCGGCACAGCCATGATAAAATCTGGTGTGGCTGCCGTGTTTGCTGATTTTGCCTTTGGAATTTTTAGGCCGTTTGGTATTGTGGGTATTTTGGTAGGTATATTTGCTATCACCAATTTTATGGGCTCTTTTATCACCAATAAGGCAGCCGTAGCTATTGTTTTTCCTATCGCAGTGAGCATGGCGCTGGAGCTGAGTATCAATCCAAAACCGTTTATTCTAACAGTAGCCTTTGCTGGAGCAGCAAGCTTCCTAACGCCTGTTGGCTACCAAACAAACCTGATGGTTTATGGCCCTGGAGGTTATAACTTCAAAGATTTCTTCAAGATTGGCCTTCCGCTAACCATAATTTATATGATTGTTACCGTGCTGGGACTGGTTTATCAGTATGATATAAGTCTGTACTAGGATTTGAGGATTTGAGGATTTGAGGATTTGAGGGTTTGAAGATTTGAGGATTTGAGGGTTTGAGGATTTGAAGATTTGAAGATTTGAGGATTTGAGGATGTATTGATGTGAGGATTTGAAGACCTCGACATTATATCAGTTTTATGTCTTTCCTGAACTTATTTGGTATAAACTAACTGAAACATCAAATACCAAGCTGCTCGAAAAGTTCGGTAGAATCTTTTACCCGATTTCCTTTTCCTTTCGCAATATCAAGCATTGCGTTTAAGATTTCTTCAATAGGTGTTGGATCAATAAACAGCTGGGCTGACAGTTTCGTAAGTAGCAGATGCTTCAAGTCTCGTATGTACGGGCCTACGCGGAACGGGATTCAACAGCTTTTCGTTCAATTGTTGTTAGGCATTTCTTGCAAGGCCTAAATATCCCTAAAGTCTTTCTTCTTATTCAGTTTGAGGTCTTGCAGCACCGAGGCTTTTACGTTGATGCTAAAGTTCCAGCTTTGGCGTGCGCCAAGGGGTATCCAACTAAAACGCATTTCCCAGCAGTGCAGGTCGCGATAAATATTCACGGAGGTGTAAGAAAGGTCGTTGGCTTCAAAGTCCCAGCCGGTGCGGAAGGTGAATTTCCATTTGGGCGTTACGTTTACTTCACCTGAAACGTTGAGCGTTTGCACAATCCTGCGTTCGTCATTTTTAACAAAATTGAGGTAGCTGATGTTGTTGTCATAGCGCAGGGTATAGTTGAGGGCCAGCGACCAAGGAACCGACCAATCCACATAATCATCAGGATTAGCATTGATTTGCGCCAGCTCTTCTTCAGATCCAAAGCGCGAATCACGTAGCTGGCTTTCTTCGGCAGGTGGCTCTTTTGTGTCTTTTTTCTTAGCAAAATCCGACTGACGAAGATTGTAATTAAGACCAAAACTCCAGCTGGATTTTGATTTGCGCAGCAGCCTTTTATTTTCAGTCCATTCAAAGCGATTAATCTGTTTTCCGGCAGCATCAAGCACGTAAGGATCCCAACTGCTCGAATATTGAATATTCAGTTTTTTAAACAGCATGGTACGTCCGCTTAGTGTGATATACGAAAGGTTAAGCGAGTCTCGCGCCAAGTCATAACTTCCTGAAATAGTTAAATTTTCGATTAAAATAACTTTTTTCAATCCGCTGATAGTATCTTTTTTTGAAGGCACTTTTATTTCCAGGTTATTGCTCAGGCTAAAATTTAGATTGCCTGATTTATCCTTTGGCGGAGACCCATATATGGCGCCATCGAACCTGCTGTACTGTTGCTCTTCTCCCTTTCCGTCGAAATAGCTGTCGTAATATCCCCAGTAAGGATCACCAAAATTAGGCGTGTAACTAAATCCAACATTTGGTGTAAGCACATGACGAATGGCGCGGATAGGCCCTTTTCGAAAGTTGAGCTGTCCGTAGAGTTTGGTTGATAGTGAAGTAGAAAGGCTGAAATCAAGTACATTATTAAATCCCTGGATAGTATCCGTTTTTACATAACCGACGATAGTGTCGTTACCGTTAAATAAGGTGTCGTTTGACCAACTCTTTCTTTTTGAATCGAAATACATGCGATCGGTAATCTTCACTGAGTTGGTTAACGTAAAGTATTTCAATACTTTAAGTGGTAAGTTCACGGGCAAATTATGCTGTATCCCATTCTGCATTTTCGATAATGAATTGGGTTTAAAAAGCAAACTATCAGGTAGGCTGATACTGTTTCGTGCATTCATGTTGTAGTTCACATTCAGGTCTTCATACCACTTAGGCCGGCCCGTACTGTTTTTCTTTTTCAAGGGATAGAGGCGGTTTACCGAAAAAGTGAGTTCGGGAAGCGTAACATCTACCACTTTCGTTTTGGTGTTTTGGCGGTGACTGGCATTCAGCGTCAAAAAGTATTTGTTGTCCCAGTTGGTTTGGTATGCAATGCTGGATTTAAACTCGTTGCTGAGGTAATTCTCAGTCGTAACAGGATTAAAAGTATTAAAGTTGGAGCTCACGATAAACACATCGGCACTAAAACGTCCGGCAGGCCGTGCTTTGGCATCCTGGCGATGCGTCCATCGGACCCGGAAATCCCGACTTTTGGCATAATCAGCAGCACCTTCAGAGCCGGTGATATTGATGGCATAACTAGTATTAAAATTACCGCTATACTTGTAGCGCTTGGTATAGCGCAGCGTTGGCTTCACGGCCCAGCTTCCTCTGGTATAAATGTCGCCGAGGATGTCTAAATCCATATAATCATTGATGGCCCAATAATAACCACCATTTTCAAAGTAAAATCCCCGGTTACGCGACTCGCCATAGCTGGGAATTCGGATACCGGAACGTTGACCCGAATTATTGGGAAACAGTCCAAAAGGCACAGCAATAGGTGTTGGCACACCTTCGATGGCCAGATAAGCCGGACCGGTAACAATTTTATTTTCCGGAATTACTTTGGATTTCCTGAACTTAAACTCAAAATGCGGGTGTTCTTTATTGTTACAGGTGGTATAGGATCCCGATTGAATATTGATGTTATCATCCGCCATTTTTTTCACTAACTTACCATGGATAAAACCCTGACCGTCTTCTGTAAAAACCGTGTTGATGAGTCCTTTTTTAGTATTGAAATTATAGGTCATTGATTTTGCCTCGAAAGTTTGGCCACTTTCAGTGAAGATTGGAGTACCCACGATTTTTCCGGTTGAATCGGGCATACCTTTGGCAAACACCTCATTACGGCCAAAATCCACTTCAATATAAGCTGCCTCAAGTTTTATATCGCCATAAATAACCACGGCATCACCAAATAAATATACTTTCCGGTTTTTAAGATCTTGTATGATTGAATCTTTAGCGGTACGTTCCAGCTTATAATCAAGGCTGGTTTTTTTTGCGGAAGGCTTTACTTTAAGGCTGTCGGGTCGTGCTATGCTGTCATTTACAGTCATATCCGGCAGAACTATTTTTCGCTGAAGGCTGTCAGCAATTGGCAAAGCAAGGCTGTCGGCTATGAAAAGCGTATCGGATATCACGGTCTTTTTCAAGGTATCAGCGGTGTTCAAGGTATCGGGATATACGAAAATGCCAGCATAAACGTTAGCTTTTGGCAGACTTCCGGCATGCAGCAGTTGCGTGATATTTAGCAGGGCAACCAGCAACATCAGCAGCTTACGCCGGCAGTTATTCATGTAATAAAGATGTGAAATACGTATTGACAATGTCTGAATCTGCTTAATTTTGCCCAATGGACTACAGCATGCAAATATACTTTCAAAAAGCTTTCATACAACTTTCAAAGCTTGAACGCCTGCAATGGCTTTTTGTTGTTGCTCTCCTTATATTTAGTCTTCCGGGGGAAACTCTCGCGCAGCGCGGCTCAAAAATCCGCACCGTTGTCATTGATCCCGGCCACGGCGGCAAAGACCCCGGTGCTATTGGCAGACGTGTCAAAGAGAAAGATATAGTGCTGGATGTTGCGCTGCTTACCGGCAAATATATCAAGCAAAACCTGCCTGATGTGAAGGTAATTTACACCCGCACCAAAGATGAATTTATTGAGTTGCATCGCCGTGCGGCCATTGCCAACGAAAACAATGCCGATGTGTTTATCTCCATCCATTGCAATAGCGTCGGCAATCCATCTGTGTATGGTGCCGAAACCTTTGTGATGGGCGATCACCGCAACAAAGCCAACCTGGAAGTAGCAAAACTGGAAAACGCCGCCATCCTGCTCGAAGAAAATGCCGACGACCAATATGGCGGTTTCGATCCCAATAGCACCGCGGCATACATCGCTTTGTCGCTTTACCAAAGCACCTACAAAAGCCAAAGCATTATGTTAGCACAAAAAATACAGGAACAGTTTACAAAACGCGTTGGCCGGAAAGATCGTAGCGTGCAACAGGCCGGATTTCTAGTGCTTTACAAAACCACCATGCCAAGTGTTTTGGTCGAGCTGGGATTTATCTCGCATGCCAATGAAGAAGGATTTTTGATGTCGGAAGAAGGCAAAGCTTATATGGCATCAGCAGTTTACAGGGCTTTTAAGGAGTATAAAATAGAGTACGAGCGGGAGAACGCCTTGCCACCACAACTTACCGAAAAACAAAAGGCGATTTTGGTGCCGGATATTGTAAAACAGGAGCAGATAGCACAACAAGATAGAAAAGAAGACGTTGTGCTGGAAAAAACTGTACCTGCCACCGGATCGTTGGTTTTTAAAGTTCAATTTATGACCAGTCCACGTAAAATTGAACTCTCAGACAAACGCTTTAGTAAATTACAAACCGTGGAAATGTATGAGCACAATGGCTTATATAAATATACTTCGGGCAAGTTTTCAACAACAAATGCTGCACAAAAACACCAGCAACAACTGAAACAGCAAGGCTATTCAGATGCTTTTGTGGTAGCTTTTGAAAACAACAGAAGAATTAGCATGGATGAGGTGCGTAAACGCTGAAATCCATGTCGGTGGAGCCATGACATCAATGGCTTTCAAGGTCAATAGTTGTTATAAGCCACACTAAATAATCAAAGTGTTGAAAATAATTAGTGTATATTTGTCTCATATAGCGGTGTAAATTTCTTTGCAAAAAAACTTAAAGTGATGAAAAGAAGAACCTTTGATGTCATTGTAATTCTGCTGATTGCAATTGTTTTAACAATTTTAAATCAGTTAGATTTGCTTGAAAAATTAGCCGGATTTCTATTTATCCCTTTATTGATAATGTATTTTATCGGTCAGTATGCAGCACAAAAATTTTCAAAATAAAATCTCTAATTTCGACCTATATAAAATTTTAAATAACTTTGGACGCAATAAACAAACCCATAAATTCAATCCAACAATAATGGCAGATTCAGATAGTCAGCTGTGATTTAATAAGAAAAACCTCTTTTTGTTATACAACAAGTGACTTTTGAAAGTTATAGATGTTAGATTTTTAAGCGTATTTACCCATTAAAAAAGACCTGCTTTGAAAACCAAACGACCTTATATTGTAGCGATTTCCTTTATTGCCGCCCTTTTATTATTTATCTGGGGTTTAAATTTTCTGAAAGGCAAAGACATCTTTATGAGTGAACGGGTTTTTTATGCCCGTTATGCGCAGGTTAACGGCCTTATCAAGTCAAATCCTATTGTTATCAACGGATTTAGGGTGGGTCAGGTAGGCGATATTTATTTTGACCCATCAATGAATGGCAATATCATCGTAGAGATTTCGCTGCACAACGATTTTCCTATCCCCAGCAATAGCGAAGCCCGCATTTTCAGTAATGACCTGATGGGCTCTAAAGCCATTGATTTGCGCTTAGGCAACTCTTCCCAAATACTCAAAAACGGCGACACGCTCGCCAGCTCGATTGAAGCCAGCCTTATGGAGGAAGTAAATGCGCAGGTGGCTCCGCTGAAAAAAAAGGCTGAAGGATTACTTTCATCCCTCGACTCGATAGCAGTTGTGCTGCAAACCATGCTCAACGAAAACGCTAAAGACAATATCACCGCCAGTCTACAAAACATCAGTAATACCTTTAAAAACCTGGAAAGTACAACAGCAAATATCGATAGCATGGTGATAGAAGAACGTAACCGTATCGCTGCCATCCTATATAATATTGATATGATTACTCAAAATCTAGAAGAAAATGGTGGCGAGATTAACCGCATCATTGACAATATGGCTGTCTTTAGCGACTCACTCGCCGTAATAGATGTTTCGGGTACAGTGCGCCAAGCAGAAGCTGCTCTTGCAGAGGTGAATAATATCATGCGCAGTGTAAATCAAGGACAGGGTACATTGGGTAAATTGATGAGCAACGACTCTCTTTATACTGAGCTACTACACTCAGCAGATGCACTTAACAAGCTATTGGAAGATGTCAAAGCTAACCCCAAACGCTATGTAAAGTTTAGTTTGTTTTAGTAAAAGTGGATTCAACTTTTCAAAACAGAAAGTTGAAAGTTGAAAATACTGTCTGCCTGTTTCTATTGTGGCATATACACTATTTATAGCGATAAAACATTCTCCCACTCAAACTGTTTTGTTTCAAAAACCTAGTTAAAACCAACATCTGATCACTTAGACTCATCTTCCATCTATTGCTCCAGACAGGAAGTGTATAGTATCTACCCAAAGCTCTCCAATACAATCTTTTCTATTAAACTGCGTTATACCTTTAACCATAAGATTTTGCTTGAAAATATATTTTTATCCCGTTGTAATTAGCAGCGAAAAACAGCAGTAATTTTGCAGCGAAAATAATCCTAAACCTCTACAAACATGAAACGTATCCTAATTTTTTCAGCGCTGCTTTCAGTAGTCTTATTTCTGAATTCTTGTAATGATAAATATAAAAAAGAAATCGCGCGCCTCGAGGCCACCAGCGATAGCCTTATTGCTGTAAGTCAAGAAAAAGATGATTTTACTATGCAGTATGTGCGCAGTTTTAATGCTATCCAAACCAATCTCGATTCTATCAAGGCTATGGAAAAGATTATCAGCGAACAGTCTGCCAGCAACGAAGTATCTAATTCGGTAGAAACTGATATCAATCGTGATATTGACGCAATTTATCAATTATTACTTAAAAACAAACAACTTGTTGACCGACTAAAATCCCAGCTAAATTCCAGTGGCCGCCAAAGCAAAGAGCTTGAGCTGATGGTGAATACGCTGAGCGATCAAATCGCCACCAAAGATGCTGAGATCACCCAGCTGAAAATTGATCTTTCGCAAAAAAACCTACACATTAGGGATTTGGAAGCTAACCTGGAAGAAATGGCGGCATTAAATCTACAACGTGCACAAGAGATCAAATCAAAAATTGATGAGTTGAATACGGTATATTATGTCATTGGCACAAAAAACACACTCATTGAGCAGGGTATTATTGTAAACGAAGGTGGCTTTTTAGGGCTTGGCCGTTCACAAAAAATGGCCGATAATTTCGACCTGAATCTATTTACCAAAACGGACCTTAGACAAGTCAAAGCACTGCCGGTTTTCAGTAAAAAGGCACAGCTCATAAGTGCACATCCACTCGAAAGTTATACCTTTATCGATGGCGATGCCAAACAAATCGATAGCCTTAAAATTATACATGCCGATGACTTTTGGAGTGCCACCAATACCCTTGTGCTGCTTATTGATTAGCTGATGCTCAATTATCCACCAAAAATACTACTTGCTTTTAGTCAAACTTTTAAAGAGGATCAGCAACAGTTTTTTAAGTGGCTGCTCGAAAACGGTTATCCTGAACTAGCTGCGCTAAGCAGCGCCATTAGAGGTAGCGAGGAGGCAGTAAATTGGTTGATGAAACACAACTTTTTTCACCTGGCAGCCTTGGATGGTGCTATCGACAAACAGCAAAAAGCCAGAGGTTGGCTACTAAAGTTTAATTTCGTTTTGCTGGTACGGCTTGCAGATGCCGTAAACGAAAGCCCGGAAGCCATTGCCTGGTTAGGCCAAAACGAGCTTCATGTGTTTTTAGTGATCGCACAGCAAATCAGGGATTTCAGAAACCGCCAAACTTTTGACTACCATAAAAAACAGTCCTGATAGCACTGAGAAAATTCATAAAAAAAACAGGAGTTTTTCTTATCAAAACTCCTGCTTTTTTTTTTGGTTTTCCAACAAATTTTCTTTTGGATAAAATCTGACAAAACCTGTACTTTTTAAGGTTTTGATAAGAAAAAACCAAAGATAAGGCTTTTGAAATCAAGGAGTTTACTGAAGTAAACGACTATTTCAAAAACGAGTGTATTGCAGTATATGGCCTTTTCTTGCAAAAACTAACTACATTTACTGTAGCCACAGGTATTGCAGGTGAGACAACCATCCTGATAAAACAGACCTTCGCTAGCACCGCATTCAGGGCAACTGCTTCCTTCGGCCTTAGTGCCATCGGGGATATAACGTTTCAACCCCCTCACAACTCCATTTTTCCAGGTGTTGATGCTATCCTCGTTTAGGGTGAGATTTTGCACCAGCTCAATCACATAAGGCAGCGGCATACCATGGCGTAAAATCCCTGAAATAAGCTTGGCATAGTTCCAAAACTCTTCATCAAAAGAACGTGAAAGCCCTTCAATAGTTACATTATATCCTTGTTTATCAACAAACTGGAAATCGTAACGGGCTTTTTCATTTTTCACCTTTTCACGGATCACAGTTCCTTGTTCTACCCAGGGAGGTAAAAAGAAATCGTCAGCTTTTCCGGTAAAAATTTCATATGGTTTACCATTTAATTTTCCTACCACGGCAATCCATTTCTCGTAATTATTTTGAAACCTCAACACATCAGCTTCCAGCCTTTTTGGACGTGGCGGTGCAGTAGTTTCTTGGAATTCTTCATTGTTGATATCTTTCGATTTTTTCTCATCAGGGCTAAGGAGTACACCCGAGCGGGAGCCATCACGGTAAATTGTCATTCCTTTGCAACCGCTTTCCCAGGCTGTTTTATAGATTTCGCTAACCAACTGCACATCAGCTTCCTGCGGCACATTCACCGTTACGCTGATTGAATGATCTACCCATTTCTGGATCGCGCCCTGCATTTTCACTTTACTCAACCAATTGATATCGCTAGATGTAGCTTTGTAATAGGGCGAAATTTTAATGACCTCTTGCAGCTGAGCGTCGTCGTATGCTTTCACCTCTTGCACATTGAAATTGTTAACCCTAAGCCAGGTTTCAAATTTAGGGTGAAACACATTGTATTCTTCCCAGGAATCGCCTACCTCATCCACAAAGTCAACCTTGGTGTTACGCTCATTAGGGTTTACTTTACGACGCCTTTTGTATGCCACCATAAATACGGGCTCAATTCCAGAAGTAGTTTGTGTACAAATACTTACACTTCCTGTTGGTGCTATGGTGAGCATGGCAATATTGCGACGGCCAACCCTTTTCATCTTTTCATATAGATCAGGATCATTTTCGCGAATGCGGCCAATAAACGGATTGTTTTCTTCTCTTTTTGCATCGAAAACTTCAAAAGCACCGCGTTCTTCAGCCATATCAACAGACGAGCGATATACTTCCAAGGCCAACATTTTATGCACCTCTAATGAGAAACTAATGGCGTCATCAGCGCCATAAGTTTCGCCAAGAGCAGCCAACATATCTCCTTCAGCAGTGATACCAATACCAGTTCGCCGGCCTTGCAATGCTTTTTTACGAATGTTTTTCCAAAGATTTATCTCTACTTGTTTCACCTCTATGGATTCAGGGTCTGAATCTATTTTCGCTAAAATAGCGTCAACTTTTTCTATTTCCAAATCCACAATATTATCCATAATACGCTGAGCTACACGGGCATGTTTGCTAAATAATTCAGCATTAAAACTAGCTTGAGGTGTAAAAGGCTCATCTACATAACTATATAGATTAAGTGCCAGCAAACGGCAGCTGTCGTAGGCGCACAAAGGGATTTCGCCACAAGGATTGGTCGAAAGGGTTTTAAAACCGAGATTGGCATAAGAATCAGGAATTGACTCCTTAATAATGGTATCCCAAAACAGCACACCCGGTTCTGCCGATGCCCATGCGTTGTGTATTATTTTGTCCCACAATGCTTTAGCATCAGATTCAACAACGTAAGTTGGGTTTGGTGAGTCGATAGGATATTGCTGCACAAATGGTTTGTCTTCTACCACAGCACGCATAAAATCGTCCGTGATACGCACAGAGACATTGGCACCTGTTACTTTACCCAACTCCATTTTGGCGTCAATAAATTTTTCGGCATCAGGATGTTTCACGCTGATGCTCAACATCAAAGCACCGCGGCGGCCATCCTGAGCTACTTCGCGGGTAGAGTTTGAATAGCGCTCCATAAAAGGCACTACGCCGGTAGAAGTGAGGGCACTGTTTTTCACTGGACTACCTTTTGGCCTGATGTGAGAAAGGTCGTGACCAACACCGCCGCGTCTTTTCATCAGCTGCACCTGCTCCTGGTCGATCTTCATAATGCCGCCATAAGAATCAGAGTTGCCTTCGTTACCAATTACAAAGCAATTTGACAGTGAAGAAACCTGAAAATTATTACCAATGCCAGCCATCGGGCTTCCCTGTGGAATGATATATTTAAAGTCTTTCAAAACCTCATAAATCTCCTCTTCTGATAAGGGGTTAGGATATTTCTGCTCAATGCGCGCAATTTCGTATGCCAGCCTTTTGTGCATATCATCGGGCGTAAGCTCAAAAATATTTCCCTGACTGTCCTTTAACGCGTATTTATTCATCCACACATTAGCGGCAAGTGTATCACCTTTAAAATAAGCGGTAGAAGCTTTTAAAATTTCATCGTGCTCATATTTTTTTGTGGGCGTAGCAATAGGTGGTAATTCAATCTTTTCTTGAAATGTAACTTGTTCCTCGTTATGTCTCATATCCTGTATTTCCGGTCTTGTTCTGGTTTCCAAAATTTTTTCGTAAAAATCATTTTTAACTTCCTCTTTAATAGGCACTTCAAGATTAGCAAACAGGTTGTTTTCCATTTTTATAATTCCTTAAAATAATTCTGATTTTGTGATAAGCCCCTCTTCTACAGCGAAATTTCCTTGTTGTTCATAGCCGTAAAAGGGTTTGCAATATACAACCAAATTCAGGTTCACACAGCACTATTGGCTTGCTATTTTTATCAACTTTAATCTGTTAATAAGTCAGCAATCGAAAGCCCACCAAGCCTTATTGATCGTTATTAACCAATTGTTAATTACTTTATTTTGGAATCTGGAGAATTTGGCATACCTGTTTTTTAGCCTATCATTTTACCCATAACATTCTGATTGCTATAAATATAAGGACAAATGCAAAGACTTTACGCAAGGTATCAACCGGAATGGACAACGCAAAGCGCGAACCAAAATATCCTCCTACAAAAAAAGCGGCAGCGATAATCAATGCGTAATTGAAATTGAGTGCGCCGGCTTTGTAGTAGTTGTATGCGGCAAGCAGGCCAATGGGCGGCAGCATAACAGCCAAGCTAGTTCCCTGTGCCGAATATTGATCCATATGCAACAGAAAAATTAAGCCCGGGATAATAACCAGTGCGCCGCCAATACCTATCAGTCCACTAAAAATTCCGGCTAGTAAGCCAATTAAAACCAGTATGAGTATAGTTGTAATCGTCATTTTCATGTTTTTGAAATTTTTGAAATCGTTTTTTATCCTTTAAAAATCCAAACTTAATGAAAGGTAAAAAACCGGCTTATCAATCCTTTTGTCTTCTACGCCCCAGGCCACATCAGCCCTGATAAAATAACCTAAAAGCGTGGTTCGCGCACCCAATCCCATACCACCAACCCACGGATCTTTTTGTATTTCGACAGAGATATTAAGCGGCCCGTTTTTGATATAGGAAGTATAGAGCGAATTGGCGGGATCGTAGGGATTCCAACCTGTCCAGGCTGTACCGATATCGCCAAAGGCTATCAGCTGAAAATGTCTGACAAAATCAGAACTGATCGGGTTTTGAAACAGGTAGCTAAACACCGGAAACCGCAACTCAGTGTTCACCACGACAAAGCTATTGCCGTTACGTATATTTTGGTTGAAGCCACGCATATTGGTTGCAAGGGTTTGGTAGGCATAATTTTGTTTGAAGTCGATGGGTGTTTCCCTGTCAAAGCTTGGGAAAAGCCAGTTATCAACGCCGCCCATATAATAGATGAGCTTGTCTGTGCCAAAAGAAGTGCTTCCGGCAACCCTGTTGGCCCAGATAAAATTGCGGTGAATGCGCTGATAATGCCGCCAGTCAAAACCCAGCACTACAAAATTCCGACCGGCTGCGTCAACAAGCTGAAAATACTCGGCAAATACTTTGGCCCGCATACCGGTATGCAAATTCATGCCAATCTGGCGGCTATTATCGTAAACCAGCGAGGCACGCAGCCCGCCCCAGTTTTCGTAATTGTTAGGTTTTTTTAGGTTGAGCTGGTCGGTGGACAAAAACACCTTCATGTCGTTGCGGTAAATTGCCGTTCCGCGTAGGCTCAACACCTCATTAAATGGCCAGCTGAGCATATAAAATGCTTCGTGCGTATAGGTGCGACTGACATAAGTGTTTTGGAAATCTTCCACACTTTGCCGGTGTATTATAATGTGTTTATCGAGGCGTTTCTTTAGATTGCTAAAACTGGCTGCATATTCGTTGTTTCGCAGGCTCGTATTGAGTCTTACGCCGCCGCTAAGGCGATAGTCTTCGAGCAAGTCGGTGAGATTAACACCCAAAAACACATTAAAGCCAGGATTTAGATAGATGGGCGAACCACCACCGGCAAATGGTTGATAACTGTAGTTGGTATAAGTGAAATCAACCTGTGTTACCAGCTCGTCATAGAAGTATTCTACATAATAATTTCGGCGTTTTGGCGCGGGTTTCAGGCTGTCTTCGTACAATTCCTTCAGGCTATGATCAAGCCGCAGGTTGGTACGCTGATCGCCTAAAATACCAAAAGCACCCTGCCTTTGTGGCAAGGGAACACGTTGTAAACTATCTGTGCGTTGCACTTCGCGGTAAAGCATCCGGAAACGTTTACTCGTTTTGGCTGTGCTATCGGCATGCGCCAACTGTTCAGTTTTTTGTCGTACAGCTTCGCGTTCGCGGGCAAATCTGGTCATTGATGCTTCCGCAAAACCACCTCCCAGCAATTCAGCCTCCTCAATGCTGAAAAGCTTTTGTTTGTTCTCTGAACGCATCAGCGCAATTATTCTCTGCTCAACAGGATTCCAGCTATAGTCGTAAATATTCGTTGTAAAATCAGTTAGCATCCGTGTTTGCGAGAAATACCTGTAATGAATAGTGGTGTCGATAAAACTGATGGTACTGTCAAAACGGGCTTCATAAAGATTGAAGATTCCGGTTTGGTCACTCAAATAACGAATCACGCCATTACCACCGTCTGTAGGTTTTACTTCATTGGCCTCAGCGTTTTCTGTAACACGCTGTAATACAGCTGATTTTTGAGCATAATCATAACTAAATAGCTGTAGCTGCGACTTTTGTCCCGGCTTAGGTTTTTCATCGGTTTTCAAGGTATCGGAAAGCCTGTTTGAACTAAAGATGATTCGCCTGTCGCCATCAGCAAACACAGGATTTAGGTCGGTATCGTAGTCGTTGGTTATGCGCTCAAATGTATTGGTAGGAATATTAAAAACATACACATCCGGTTTGCCTTGACGTACGGCAGCCATCGCCAGTTTGCGGCCATCAGCGGAATAGGAAATCGAGGTAATTTTTTGATAATCAAGTATATTTCTGGAATCCAGGCTACGCTCATCCAGATGGTAAAAGTGCAGCCAGATTTTCCCTTTAGCTTCGGTAACAAAAGCCAGTAGCTGACTCCCGGGATGCCAGGTCAACAGCGGATAGCTTTCGTCGGGCTTGTCGTCAGAGCGATAGCCGGCATTGAAAAGCCTGCGCTTTTTACCTGTAGTCAGGTCTCTAAGCCAAAACCTGATTTTACCTTCGTCGCGGCTTACATAAGCCAGAAAACGGCCATCGGGACTTAATTCCGGACGCTCAAAGCTGCGATAGGTGCGGTATTTTAGCGGCAATTCGCTCTCCGGCATACGCTCTTCCATATTGCTGTAAAGCGTGCTGTAATGGGCATACCAGTTTTTTACCAGCTCTTTAAACTTCAATCCGGTAACATATAAAAACCCCTGCTGTACATTGCGGTTCATCTGGGTAATATGCACAATATCAGGCAGGGCCGAGGGGCCGTATTGATCAATGATATAGCGCCAAAGTGCGTTTCCGGCCACGCGTGCATCTTCGCCGACAAGCCTGTTAAGTTTTTCAAATCTTCCGGAGATTATGCCTTCGCGAAGGCGATCGTCCAATACCGTATTCCAGTCCTCAGAAACATACGAAAGGATGCCCATTTTGTACCAGTCGGGCAGGTTAAAAATGGCGGTATTCCTGATTTGTGAGCCGATACTTCCGCCAAACATCAATTGATTTAACAACATCTCGGTGAGGCCGGCCCTGATTTGTTGCTCAAAGTGCAGGTAGTTTCCATCAAAATAAAGGATAATTTTTGTGCCTAATATCTGGGTAATTCCACCTGTATTGTATTGCTGCTCAGAAGCCAGGCCGATATTACTCTGTTTCATATCGCTGAGGCTGTTAAACACGATAAATTGGATTTTTTCGGTCAGGCTGCTTTGAAGTTTACGCTCCAGAATCGGAATTTGATCGTAGGCATACTCAGCAGCATAAAGTGCCAATTCATTGCCGTTGAGGTAAAAATAGGTGTCGAAATCATCGTAACGGTAATAGGTCCAGATTGTATTGTCCCACTGCACCCGATTTTTACCAAATGTCATGTTCGAACCATTGTAAAACTGGGCTTTGAGCGGTAATGCGAGCGCAACAAAGCAGACTATCCATGCAAAAAAAATCAACTTTTTCACAAACGGGTAGCCAAAAACGTTTAAAACTTTGTGTTTCTTGATTGCCATACGCTCCATGGTTCGGAGGTGCTAAAGTACTATTTTTTTGAGGCAAAAATTCATTCTGGTAAATAGGACGTATCCAAAATCCTTATCGATAGCAAAGACTATAAACAACTTTCCTGTTTTTGTCGCTGACAAGTGTTGTTTTATATTTCTTTGATATTCAAAATAACACCTTTGTTACAACTCTGAAATTTGATGTATTTTTGTCCTCAATAAACAAACATTGAAGGCTTAGCTATGATTCAGATAAAAAAATTTGTGTTCAATCCTTTTCAGGTGAACACCTATGTGCTATACGACGAAACCAAAGAATGCGTCATCATTGATGCTGCGTGCTCTGATGAAGAAGAGGAAGCCCGTCTCAGTAATTTTATTGACCAGATGGGACTGAAACCTGTGCTATTGTTGTGTACCCATGCGCATATCGATCATGTTTTAGGAAACACTTTTGTAGCCAAGCGCTACAATCTAAAACTTTCAGCACACGAAGACGGCAAGATGTACCTGGCCGATGCACCGGCTTATGCTGCTTCTTTTGGCCTAACACTCAACGAGGTGCTACAACCCACACACTTCCTCCAGGATAACGACTTGATTCAGTTTGGCAATAGCAGCCTCAAAGTGCTTTTTGCACCTGGCCACGCCAATGGAAGCCTATGTTTTTACAGCGAAGCGGACAGTTTTGTGGTATCCGGCGATGTGCTTTTTTACCAAAGTATTGGCCGCACCGATCTTCCGGGAGGTGATTATGATGTATTGAAAAATAGTATTTGGTCTAAGCTTTTTGTGCTGCCCGATGATACTATTGTTTATCCCGGACACGGGCCGGAAACCAACATCGGAAGCGAAAAAGTTAGTAATCCTTTTGTTGCAATCGGTTAAGGATATACATTTTTCCAGCTAAAGACTAAGAAAAGACCATTTTGAGGTTACATCCCATCAGGCGAAACAGACAAATCTTTGATACCATTAAAGAAAAAAGTAATCATCGAATTGCACAAATTAAATGAATGTCAATTCCTGCAATTCGATGAAAAAAATACGAGTGATAAGAAATAGATTAATTCAAGAAAAAAACATAAACAACATATGGGTTAGTTTTTTAACTTAAGGGTCTGTTCCAGGATAGCTCCTAAGCTTTTCCATCGATTGAGCAATTAGCGCCGGATCCAGATCATTCATACATTTAAAATGCTTTTTGGGGCAGCGGTCGTAACCAATTTTACTGCATGGCCGGCAGCTTAGGTTTTTGTTTTCGATGATAATCGACAGCTCGGGATTTTTGGGCAGATAAGGATACATCCCAAACTCAGGAACAGTGCTTCCCCAAACCGAAACAATCGGTTTTTTAAATGCTGCTGCAATATGCATCAAACCGGTATCATTGGTGAGCACAACTTTAGCCTTTTTGAGCAATGAAGCCGACTGATCCAGGCTAAATTTTCCACAGGCATTCCAGGCTTTATCACCAACGGCAGCAACAATTATCTCGCCGCGCGCTGCATCTTTGGGACCTCCCAAAAGCACCGCCGGCAAAGTGGTATGTGCCAATACGCCTATCACTTTTTCAGCAGGCAACACCTTCGTGAGGTGTTTGGCGCCAATCACGAAAGCGAAATATCCATTTCTAAAATGCGCAGGCAGCACTTCGGCTGAAACTTCCTGATCTGCTGGAATATAATAATCCAATCCCTGATTGTCATTGACAACGCCTAAGGTTTTCACGGCTTCAAAATAACGATCCACAATATGCAGATCGGGCATGCGGTCAATTTTAAAATTGACCAACAAATACTTCTCTATATTTAACTTGGGAAAGCTCCTCGATGGCTTACCCAAAGCGTGAATCAGCCGAAAGCTACGCAGGTTTTTGTGTAGGTCAACGATAAAATCATACTGCTCAGCTTTGAGTTCATCTATCAGTTCGCTGATTTCATTTTGCATGCCGAAAACCTTGTCCACATATGGGTTGTTCTCAAGCATCTTTTGGTATGCAGCGCGAGTAACAAAATGTACAACAGCACCCACGAGCTGTGTTTTTAAACAACGCAGCACAGGTGTGGTCAACACGATGTCGCCAATTGAGCTAAAACGGATTACAAGTATTTTTTTCAAAATCGGATGAATAGTTGGCAAAAATAGTTTTTAGAACTGGCAATATCAAATTTTTCTGTTCACCACCAATTGCTTGCCGCGCCCTTATTCTGTTAAAAAAACATACAACTTTAACGATTGCATAGCTTAAAAAACACAAATTTCAAATCCATCCTCCTCTTTACTTGCCTATCTTGGTTATTTTTGCAATCACAATAATAAACTTGACATTCAGGAAACCCAGTTCAATGAAAAGATATCATCAACTTATTTTAGCCATTCTAAGTGGTCTTTTGCTCAGTGCAGCTTGGCCTGTACGTGGTTTCACTCCCTTAATTTTTATCGCTTTCGTTCCGCTGTTTTTTATTCAGGACGAGCTTGGAAAGCCGCAAAACAAAGGCAAGGGTGGCCGGCTTTTCTTGCTGGCACTGCTCAGTTTCGGCATCTGGAATATACTAACAACCTATTGGATTTGGAATTCGACGCCCGTTGGCGGAATTGCGGCTATCGTGCTAAACAGTGTTTTTATGGCCACCGTTTTTTGGTTGTTTCACTTCACGAAGGTGAATATGTATCAAAATCAAAAAGGTAATTTAATCCTACTTTTCTATTGGCTGAGCTTCGAGTTTTTGCACCTCAACTGGGATTTAAACTGGCCCTGGCTCAACTTGGGCAATGTTTTTTCGCCACACCATCACTGGATTCAATGGTTCGAATATACGGGTGCAGCAGGTGGAACTATCTGGGTTATCCTGATGAATATTTTAGGCTATAAAACCATTAAAGCTGTTTTAAGCTTCAAACAAAAGAGCCGGGCTTTCAGCCTCAACCTGGTTTTGCTGGCCGCACTTTGGGTGGCACCTGTTATGCTTGGCGAACAGCTTTACCGCAATTATAAAGAAATCGGCACCCAAGCTGATATCATCGTGGTGCAGCCCAACTTCGATCCTTATAGCGAGCAGTACGAATTACCGGCTTCAGAAATTATCGACAGAAACCTGCAACTGGCGGCCAGTGTAATGGCCAAAGAAGCTGATTTTATTATTGGCCCTGAATCTGCTATTCAAGAAGATATTTGGCTACCCAATAGCGCTAACTCATCTAGCGTGAAAAGCTTACAAAGTTTTATTGCCCAACATCCTAATACCGGCCTCATCATTGGCGCAAGCACATTTAGTCCGGTAGCTGATGATCAGCTCAATGATTTTGCTGCACGCAAGTACAGCAACAGCGATGGCTTCTATTTTGCGCACAACACAGCCTTTTTTATTGAAGACAAACAAGCTATTCAGTATTATCACAAATCACGACTTACGCCCGGCGTTGAAATGATGCCCGACTGGTTTTTTATGCGCCCGCTGCGCAATGTAGCCATTGATTTGGGCGGCACATTGGGAACATTAAAAATTGACGACGAAAGACGTGTTTTCAACAGCCAAGACACCAATTTCCGACTGGGGCCGCTAATCTGTTACGAATCAATATTTGGTGAGTTTGTGACAGGATTTGTCCGCAATGGCGCAAACCTGCTTGTGATTATCACCAATGACGGCTGGTGGGGAAACACGGCCGGACATCGCCAGCATTTTGACTTTGCCATACTGCGCGCCATCGAAACCCGCCGTAGTATCGCACGATCTGCCAACACCGGCATCTCAGCTTTTGTTGATCAGCGCGGCGATGTATTTCAAGCTACACCTTACTGGGAACAGGCAGTTATTCGTCAGAAACTTACCACCAATGATCGCATCACTTTTTATGTAAAACACGGCGATTATATCTCCCGTATTTCAGCTTTTATTATGGCCATATTTTTGCTCACGGCATTTACCAAAAGCAGGATGAAAAAAAAATTGTTTTAAAAAATGGCGAATGATTCTTCCGCTAAGCAGCCAATAATACTAAGCCTTGGGCCTTTTCAAGGTATTACGGATTTTATCTACCGTCAAGTTTTTCAAAGCCAGTTCGAAGGCATTGATAAATTTTACACCCCTTTTTTCACGGCCATTCACAAAGCGGACAGCAAAAATCTGCAAGGTGCAGAAATAGACCCGAAATTTAACAATATCGCCCGCCTTGTGCCCCAAATTTTAACCAATGATCACAGTGAATTATTTCATTTTTCGAACTATTGTGCCGGCTTGGGTTATCAGGAAATAAATATCAACCTGGGCTGTCCATACCCGCGTGTGGCCAAAAAAAAGCGTGGAAGCGGTCTGCTGCCGCATGCTGACAGCCTTGATGAAATACTGGATCAATATTTTGCCGGCAATCCACTTCCTACAGGTATCAAATGCCGGTTAGGCTACGAAAATCCAACTGAAATAGCGGCTTTGGCAAAGGTCTTCAATCGTTATCCACTGAGTGAGCTTATCATCCATGCACGCACCGGAAAGCAGCTATACAAAGGTCAAGTTTTATTAGATGAGTTTGCGGCAATAGTAACTGATTTGCAAATTAATCCCGGCTATAATGGCGATATTTTTAATACAGCAGAATTTGCCGATAGAGCAATACGATTCCCTGATGTTAAACATTTTATGCTTGGAAGGGGAATTTTAAGCGATCCGTTTTTGGCAGCAGATATACGTGAAATACCAGTAAATAGTGATAGAAAACAGCAACTTTACCAATTTGTGAAAACGTTATACGAACAACGCAAAGCATTTTCAAATAATAAGCCTTCCGCTATTGGTCGCATGAAAGAGCTTTGGAGTTACCTAAAATATTCGTTTGACGAGCCTCAGGTGATTTGGCGAAAGATTAAAAAAAACAATAGCTTTGCTGAATACGAAGCGGCTGTGGATCAGATTTTTGAAAACCATCAGTGGATCGGTCAGGGATTTCCATCGGATGAGGAAGCACCAGATTATTGACGGCCTTTTTCTATTGCTTTTTGCGGTTATATATACTTATATTGCGTATCTGTTTTTATTGAAATCGTGCTAAAATTCATTTTTTTTTAATTAATTATAAAATAGATCACTAAAAAACTTGCTATTTTATTTAATTATGAATAGTTTTGCTGTATTATGTTTGTTGTGATTAATATTTTACTATAGTTATTCATCGAATAACAAAGTATTGGCTACTTAATATAGCCTTTAAATTATTACTTATTATCTACAGTTACAACAGCATACTGATTGTAAATGAATAATTTATGCTATTTTAGAGTAATAAAACATCTTAAACCTTTATCTATTTATTAATAATTAAACCATGAAATATTCCAGTAAGTTAAATGAGTTTGATATTCTTGATCTTTTGAATGAATATCACTCAGAGCTTCGCAAACTGAAGCACAAGGTTGACTTTGTGAAAAACAAAGTTGCTGATCTTGAAGACCAGTATAGCATGATTAAAAGAATCAAATCGGATGCTATTCAAGAGACTAAAGCTGAGCCTATTGAAACAGCTAAAGATGAAGAAGTTCCTCAAGAAGCGGTGAGCGACAACAAGAAAAAGAGAAAGCCCTATCCGCTATCTGAATGGGACAACTTCATTATGGAAACCATCCGGGAAAATAACCGTGCCACATTGAGCAGGGAAATTTACGAAGCTGTTAAAGAAAAAGCAATTAAAGCCGGGGTTTTCACTACTGACGAAAAATCAAAATCGAAGATTAATCAGTGCTTAGTAAAGCTCACCAACCGACGTGATGACCTGAATAAGGTAAAACACAAAGGAAGAGGTTTTGCTTATGCCTTACCAATTTGGTATGACGATCGAAACCGTTTAATGAAAGAATACAAGCTGAAATAGTCTCCACTTGTACTCCAAAATTTACCGTATTAAGATAACCGGATGAGCTCTGATGCTCGTCCGGGTCTATTTATTTATCAGAATCCGTAATATCCACTGCCTTTTTCTTCACGTCTTTTCATCGTGTTGTCAATCACTTTCCGCTTTTCTTCTTCGGTGTAGCTGTCCCAGTTAGCTACTTCCTCAAGCGACCGATAGCAGCCAATACAAATACGGTCTTCATCGTAAGTACAGATTAATTGACAAGGGGATTTTATTTTCTTTTTGAACATGTGTTTTCGTTTTGAATATTTCTTAGGAGTTTACTATCCAAAACAGCTATTAACAGGTATTTGTTCAACCTACTGAGTAGCAGGTTTTGTGTAAACAGCGATACCTTTTGTTTTTGTTCCAAACCAAATTTTTCCTGACTCATCAACGCTTATTGAAGTTACCCAGGTTTCAGTGAGTCCGTTATCCTCGGTAAAATTTTCCCATTTGGTTCCATCAAAAGCCGATACGCCATACTGTGTTGCAAACCACATTACCCCATCCTTATCCTGAGCAACGGCATCCACACGGTCATATATCAAGCCATCTGCCATGCTATAGTCAATAACCTGATCATCTTTTATCATTGACACGCCGGCCAAAGTCCCTACCCAAATATTGTCTTTGTCATCTACAAACAAATCCAGCACGAAATCCGCCAAAGGAAGCTCGGCCAAATAGGTTTTCCAGTTTCCATCGCGATACTTTGAAATACCAAACTCGGTGCCGAACCATTTATAATTTTCATCATCTACAACAACATCTCTCACAATGTTATAAACCAGGCTATTACCCTGATCTTTTTGATAAACTACCCAATCTGCTCCATCATAGAAGCTAACGCCTTTACCCGTTGCTACCCAAAGATTTTGCTGCTGATCGAGGCTAACTCCATACACAAAATCATATCCAAGTCCATCTGCCCCATTAAAGTTAAAAAACTGATTTCCGGCAAATAGCGATAATCCGTAAGGTGTTCCTATCCAAAGGTTTCCATTCTCTTTTTGCACCAGACCATTCACCTGATGATGAATTAATCCCTGCGACGTATTATAATTGATGAATTTTGCACCATCGTAAAGTGAAAGGCCAAACTCGGTTCCTATCCAGGTTTCGCCATTGCTATTAGATATGCAACGCACATTATTATTAATGAGTCCGTTTTTTGAATTAAAATACTGCCAGGAGCCCTTTAAAGGTCTATTGCCATTATCTTTGCTACAGCCAAAAAAGAACAACAAAAGCACGATTACAAGCAGTTTAAGGCGTATTTTCATATTTGGGTCTTTCTTCATCTAAATTCATTCTGATGCGTGAAGCAACAATATCAATGGCTACCTGATTTGCGCCTCCTTGGGGAATAATTATATCGGCAAACCGCTTTGTAGGGTCAATAAATTGCAGGTGCATGGGCTTTACAAAATCTTCGTAATGTTTTAAAACTTCTTTGAAGGAACGGCCTCTTTCATCAATGTCGCGCTGAATAATACGCATCAGCCTATCGTCACCATCCGTATCCACGTATATTTTGATGTCCATCCGTCGGCGCAAATCGGCATTGGTGAGTACCAGGATTCCTTCTACAATCATTACTTTAGTGGGTTTTACCGTGATGGTTTCCGGCAAACGTGCGCAACTAACATAGGAATACATCGGCATTTCAATCTCCTGACCCGCCCTTAGCCTGTCAATATGCTGTATCAACAAGCCAAATTCGATGGAAGAAGGATGGTCGAAGTTAATTTTTTTTCGATCCTCTGCCGACAGATGGCCATTATCTTTATAATATGCATCCTGCGATATTACTGATACAGCGCTGTTAGGCAAAGCTCTTATTATCTTTTTTACTACTGTTGTTTTGCCCGATCCCGAGCCTCCGGCAATCCCAATAATGAGCATCTGTGATTTTTATTTATCAACGGTTCTAATGGCCAAATTTAGCAAAATTCAATTAACAACGGTACTTTTTAATAATTTGATTGTTCGTCATAAAAAAACGCTGGCGAACGTTTACTCAATTCGCCAGCGTTTACTCAATCGATTTCTGATTTTTGTTATTTCAATCAAAAAACCAGAAGCCCTTATTTTTATAACAAGAATCCCATCAACATACCGGCCGCCACAGCTGATCCGATTACACCAGCCACATTAGGTCCCATGGCATGCATGAGCAAGTGGTTTGTGGGATCATTTAGTAGCCCTTCGTGTTGCACCACGCGTGCACTATCAGGCACAGCCGAAACACCTGCAGCACCCACAAGCGGATTGACTTTGTGACCTTCTTTCAAGAACAAATTCATAATCTTGGCGAAAATCAACCCCCCGGCGGTAGCAACCATAAAGGAAGCAGCGCCCAGCACAAAAATCAGCATAGATTCAGGAGTAATAAACACATCAGCCTGCGTGGAAGCGCCAACGGTAAGGCCAAGCAATATCGTTACAATATCAATCAGAGGGTTTCTGGCTGTATCGGCAAGGCGTTTGGTAACACCACTTTCCTTAAGGATATTTCCAAAGAACAACATACCCAGCAATGGTAATGATCCTGGAGAAATAAATGTGGTAAGTAAAAGTCCTACGATAGGGAAAATAACTTTTTCGAACTTGCTTACAGAGCGCGGCGGTTTCATACGGATCTTCCGTTCCTTTTTAGTAGTAAGCAGTCGCATGATTGGTGGCTGAATTACCGGCACTAATGCCATATAGGAATATGCTGCAATAGCAATGGGTCCGATAAGGTTTTTGGTTTCGTAGCCATGCACCATGCCCCCATTTGCCAGTTTTGATGACAGGAAAATAGCGGTAGGGCCGTCTGCACCACCAATAATACCAATGGCTCCGGCCTCAGGCATGTTAAAGCCTAAATACAAAGCGCCGAAAAAGGTTAAGAAAACACCTATTTGTGCGGCTGCCCCAAGCAGTATAAGTCTCGGGTTAGAAATCAGCGAAGAGAAGTCAGTCATGGCGCCTATTCCAAGGAAAATCAAAGGTGGATAAACCCCTTTGACCACCCCGTAATACAGGTAGTTGAGTACGCTACCATCCTGATAAATTCCAATTTGCAGGTTTACACCTCCATCCTGGAAAAATGGAATATTCCCGATAAGAATCCCGGTACCGATAGGCACAAGTAACAGCGGCTCATGATTATAGCGTATTGCGAGATAAATAAAAAATAACCCCACCAAAATCATGATAAAATTTCCAATGGTAGCATTGCGAAAGCCTGTATATTCAACAAATGTCTTCAGTCCTTCTTTGGCGTTTTCAATGGCATAAGTCACATAATTAATATCATCTCCTGTCTGGCCATTAATAGCTGCTGCTGAGGTGTTTTCCTGGGGAAGGATTTTATTAGCCAATCCCGGATTAGAAACCACCAACAGGTTTAACAGCACCAGCAATCCCAGAATTGAGAATACAGTAAGTGCTTTTTTGAGTTCCATAGCCTATTCCATTTCCATTAATAAATCACCTTGCAAAACTGTATCACCAACCTGTACTTTAATGGTTTTTATCAGGCCGTCTTTTTCGGCTACCAGGTTATTTTCCATCTTCATGGCTTCATAAATCAGCAACTTATCGCCACGTTTCACCTGATCGCCCACTTTAACAAATAGCTGTATTATAGCTCCGGGAAGTGGTGAGATAACTTTAGATAAGACAGCTTTGGTTTCTTTCTCTTCTCTTATGATTTCGTGCGATCCGGTTGGGTTAGGACGTTTTGGCCTTATCAAAACAGGAGTCTTCGATTCGGTTCTTTGACGCTCTATTTCTATTTGATAGGATGATCCGTTAACTTCCACCTCAGCGAATGATCCTTCAAGTTTCAGCACATCAACTTCGTAGTTGTTGCCTCTTATTGTAAATTTAAAACTTCTCATTATTTAAACTTTAGCGATTCAGGTTTCTTAATCCGTAAATTTTTGAACTCCAGGGTGAATAGGTCCTGGATACTTTTTTGATAGTAAGCACATTACTTTCTTCATCATGCAACTGGCAGGAAATATAAAGTGCCATACTTATTGCAGCAGCCACCTCGCCGGGTATGCTCAAATTTTCTTCTTCGACAGTCTCATTAAGTTTTCCCTGACGACGAAGCTTAAATTTAAGTTGCATATTTATCAGCTTTGAAATCTGGAAAAACGTGAAATACAGCACTACCAAAGCAGCAAACACAATTGTATAACCAACTACCGCAATAACCATCCCTTCAGTCAGGATAGTTTTCGGTACTTCAACAAATTCATAAAAGAGTAGCATGGCTTTATATTATAAAGGGATGTTTGAATGTTTTTTGGGCGGATTTACATCTTTCTTTGTTGCTAGCGCCTGCAAAGCCCTGATAACGCGGAAACGGGTATTTCTTGGCTCAATAATATCATCGATATAGCCATAGCGTGCAGCTTCATAAGGATTAGCAAATTTTTCGCGATATTCCTCCTCTTTTGTTGCTTTATAGGTAGCGCGTTCTTCCGGGTCTTTTATCTCCAGAATTTTACGTCCTTCAAGCACTTCAACAGCACCAGCAGGTCCCATCACAGCAATCTCAGCCGATGGCCATGCGTAGTTAATGTCGCCGCGTAACTGCTTGGACCCCATCACGTCGTGTGCGCCACCATAAGATTTACGCAGGGTAATGGTGATTTTAGGAACGGTTGCTTCACCATAGGCAAACAGCAATTTTGCTCCATGAATAATGATTCCACCATATTCCTGTGCGCTTCCGGGAAGGAAACCCGGAACGTCAACAAGCGTTACGATTGGAATGTTGAAGCTGTCGCAAAAGCGCACAAAACGTGCTGCTTTTCTGGAAGCGTCAATGTCAAGCACACCAGCCAAGAAGTTTGGCTGATTAGCTACTATTCCAACCGGCATTCCATTAAATTTGGCATAACCTACCACGATGTTTTTGGCAAAATTGCGATGCACTTCCAAAAACTCTCCTTCGTCAACGATACCATGGATAATGTCCGTTACATCATAAGGCTTATTGGGATTATTGGGAATAATCTGGTTTAATCCTTCTTCAACACGGTTAATGGGATCATTACATTCGGCCAATGGCGGATCTTCCAGGTTATTTTGTGGCAGATAACTTAATAGTTTTCTGATCACTAAAATGCCTTCTTCTTCGTTGGTCACCACAAAATGGCTCACGCCCGATTTGGTGCCATGTACCCATGCTCCACCAAGGTCTTCGGTTGAAATATCTTCGCCGGTAACCGTTTTAGTAACTTTAGGGCCGGTAACGAACATATAGCTCGACTGTTCACTCATCAGCACGAAATCGGTGAGAGCGGGCGAATAAACGGCACCGCCAGCGCAAGGTCCGAAAATAGCTGAAATTTGCGGGATAACGCCCGAAGCCATGATGTTGCGTTGAAAAATCTCGGCATAGCCTGCCAGACTTCGTACCCCTTCCTGGATACGGGCTCCCCCACTATCATTGATGCCAATAAGTGGTGCTCCCACTTTCATGGCCTGATCCATTACTTTACAAATTTTCAGGGCAAAAGTCTCTGAGAGCGAGCCGCCAAAAACCGTGAAGTCCTGTGAGAAAACATATACCACGCGTCCGTCGATAGTTCCGTGTCCGGTTACGACGCCATCACCCAGATAGAGTTGTTCACCAAGGCCGAAATCAGTAGTGCGATGTGTCATAAACATATCAAACTCTTCAAAACTACCCTCGTCAAGGAGCAAGTCAATACGTTCGCGTGCGGTTAATTTTCCTTTGGCATGCTGAGCTTCGATACGCTTTTCGCCTCCGCCTTTTTTGGCTTCGATGCGCTTATCAAGCAATTCCTGAATTTTAGACTCTATTGACATATAATTATATTATTTAGTTTTATTTTTATCTTCACACAATTCTGTTAGCACTCCAAAAGTTGATTTGGGATGCAAAAATGCTATATGTAAGCCTTCGGCACCTTTTCTGGGTTGTTCGTCAATCAGACGGATTCCTTGCGCTTTGACTTTTTCAAGTGCATCTTCAAGCCCATCAACGGCAAATGCGATATGGTGTATCCCTTCGCCTTTTTTCTCTATAAATTTGCCAACAGGACCTTCGGGACTGGTGCTTTCTAATAGTTCAATTTTAGTTTGACCTATTTTAAAGAATGCTGTACGTACACGCTGGTCAGCTACTTCCTCAATGGCATAGCAGCTACTGCCCAACAGTTGTTCATAATAAGGAATTGCTTCATCCAAAGATTTTACTGCAATTCCAATGTGCTCAATATGAGTTGGTTTCATGTCATAACTATTTTTGTGAAACTTTTCACAAAAGTAGGTATTATTTCACACCTTTTATAGCTATCGGGCTAAGAAAAATCATCTTTAAAAGGGATTGTCTGCAATTTAGAAAGCTTCTACCTTGTATCCTTCAAAAACCAGCTTTTTGCAAACAAAAAAAGCCTCGTTACTAAAACGAAGCTTTAACTTTTACGCTATGTGTATCCATTATTTAGAATCATAGGCCCATTTGAGGTAAACCGAACCCCAGGTGAAGCCACCACCAAAGGCAGCCAAAATAATATTATCACCTTTTTTAAGCTGCTTTTCCCATTCCCAGAGACAGAGCGGGATAGTGCTGCTCGTGGTATTGCCATAGCGTTCAATATTTACCATCACTTTTTCTTTCTCAAGCCCCATGCGCCGGGCAATTGCCTCAATGATTCGTAGATTGGCCTGATGTGGCACCAGATAAGTTATATCATTGGCTGACAGATTATTACGCTCCATAATTTCAACTGCCACATCTGCCATTTTGGTCACGGCAAACTTAAACACCGGCTGTCCTTCTTGGTAAATAAAATGTTCGCGGGCATCTACGGTTTCATGCGATGCAGGTCTAACTGAACCGCCGGCTTTTTGGTGTAGGTGCGGCATTCCCGAACCATCGCTTTCCATGATGGAGTCTCTAATTCCTACTTCTTCAGTGGTAGGCTCCATCAGCAATGCGCCAGCACCATCGCCAAAGATCACGCAGGTGGCACGATCGGTATAGTCAACGATAGAGGACATTTTATCCGCACCTACCACAATAATCTTTTTGTGGGTACCACTTTGGATAAACTTGGAAGCCGTAACCAGCGCGTATAGCAGTCCTGAGCATGCGGCATTCAAATCAAAACTAAAGGCGTTTTTTATGCCGCAGTTATGACTGATGATATTGGCCGTGGCCGGAAATTGCATATCCGGTGTAACGGTAGCACAAATCAGCATATCCACCTCTTCGGGTTTTGTTCCGGTTTTTTCAAGCAGGCCTTTCACTGCTTCCGTACCCAGCACAGAGGTTCCTTGACCTTCGCCACGTAAAATATGGCGTTCCTTTATTCCTGTTCTGGAAACAATCCACTCGTCAGTAGTGTCAACCATTTTTTCAAGCTCACTGTTGTATAGGATATACTCAGGAACCCAAGCATGAATGCCTGTTATTGCTGCGTGTATTTTATTCATTTATTTTACTTTTGGAATAAATCAAACATTGGCTACTTACTATAGTTGGCAATTGCTTTTTTTATTTTTAGATGGAGATTGGACGCCGACACTTCGTAAACGAGGCGCATCATATTTTTTATTGCCAAAGGGCTGCTAATTCCATGGCCGATTACAACTGCTGCATTAACTCCTATGATGGGGCTTCCTCCATGCTTTTCATAATTAAACCTACTGAAATAATCGTTCAGAATGCCTTGTTTTTCCATCAGGCGATACATGGCCTGAATTTGTTTGATGACCACATTTCCAGTAAATCCATCTGTTATTACGACATCCGTTTTGTCGTTAAACAGGTCGCGCCCTTCCACATTGCCTATGAAATTATAGTCTGTAGCATCTTTCATAAGATGGAAAGCAGATTGTACAAGCAGGTTTCCTTTCTTTTCTTCCGTGCCAATATTCAGCAAACCAACGCGTGGGCTATCAATATTGAGTACGTGTTCGGCATAGAGCGACCCCAGCAAGCCGTACTGATAAAGCACATCCGGTTTGGCATCAGGATTTGTACCCACATCAAGTAATATGGTGTTTCCACCATCAAGTTTTGGAATCATTACCGCGCTTGAAGGCCGGATAACACCTGGAATAGTATTTATAGTATAAACAGAACCAACCATCATGGCTCCGCTGTTGCCTGCACTGGCAAAGCCATCAACACGCCCCTTGCGCAGCCAATCAAAACCGACAGCAATAGAAGAATCTCTTTTATGCTGAAAAGCCTTTAAGGGCGAATCGTTCATGGTGATGACATCTGGCGCATGAACAAGCTCCAGCCGATCGTCGTACAGCTTTTTTTCAGCAAGGAAAAGCTGCATGTCCGTCTCATTACCAAATAAGACAAGCCTATCTTTTGCTCCCAGTTCGGGTAGCAAAAGAGGTAAACTCATCAGCGTTGATTCAGGCGCAAAATCACCTCCGGACACATCAAGCCCGATCCGCATTGGTCTTAAACCCTGTTCTAACAAAACAAGCTTTGTTGACTACGCCTTCGCGCCTTCTACTACCAATTGTCCTTTATAATACAGGTCACCATCAACATAATATGCTCTATGATACACATGAATAGCACCTGTTACGGGGCATTTCGCCAGGTTAGGTAACTCAGCTTTGTAGTGTGTTCTTCTTTTATCTCTTCTGGTTTTGGAGATTTTTCGTTTTGGATGTGCCATTGTCGATTCTTATTTGAAATTTATAATTGTCTATTTTGTGTTTCTACGAATTGTCCTTCAATTTTTTAAGTATTTCCCAACGTGAATCGATTTCTACTGTGGCCTGAAGCCGGTTTAGTTTTTCGATCACCTCGGGATTACAAAAATTGTTGCCGTTTTCATCTTCAGGATGAACCCTTCGGATAGGCAGCAACAACATAATATATTCATAAAGCAGGTGGCTGCTATCAAACTGATGTTGGTCAGCAGGAATCACAATTACCTCCTCCGATTCTTCAAGAAAGCTTTCGCCATATTTAATATAGAGTGAATTTTCACCGTTCAAATCCAGCTTAAAAGGATCGTTGCAACGGTCGCAAGTCACTTCAACCCAACCATTGATATAAAAAGTCAGCTCAATCATATTGTTTCTTTTATCAAGCAATAGATCTACTTTCAGCTGTCCTTTCTGTATCTCAGAATAGGGAATATGAGCGAAGAACCCATCGTCGATTGTGAAATCATAACGGTGTTCTCCGGCAGATAAACCGACCAACGGGATAAAAAATTCCTGAAAAGGTTTCACTTCTAAGCACTTAAAAATCGGGCGGCAAAGATAGTTATTAATATTTTGACGAACAAATATTTGTTAACCTCCTTGCTTCACCACGCAATTCAACAAGCAGTTTTTTCTACAAACAACAAAATCTTGTTTGAGACCGCAAAAATAGATGTTATTTATTTCACAAATTAAACTAATTGTTAACTTCGCACACTGAAAACTCCTCAAGGCGCTAACAAGGAAATAGTTTTAAACAAAAAAAAATCAAAACCCATAGATTGAAAAATTTAAAAAAAACCAGGTCATGAATTTACTCAACAAATTAATTGCAGGCATGTTACCCTTTATGCCTAAGAGCTTTGTATGGCTTTTTTCAAAACGCTATATCGCTGGTAAAACAATTGAAGATGCCGTTGCGATAAGCCGGGAACTTAATGCAGAAGGCATCATGGTTACTATAGATTTGCTTGGTGAGTTTATTACCCAACTTGAGCAAGCCGAAGCCAATAAAAACGAGTATTTGCATATTATTGAGACCATACAGGAAGCTGGCATCGATGGAAATTATTCGCTAAAACCAACCATGTTTGGCTTGTTGATTGACAAGGAAGTAGCCTATCGCTATATCCGCGAAATTGTGGCCAAAGCAGCTTCCTACAAAAACTTTGTTCGGATTGATATGGAAGATTCGCAGTGCGTAGATATGGAAATTGAGCTTTTCAGAAAACTCAAAGCCGAGTTTCCAAAAAATGTTGGGCTGGTTTTGCAGGCCTACTTGAAACGCACTAAAAAAGACATTGAAAACATGCTCGACCTCAACACTCCTGAAATTCCAGTGAGCTATAGGTTGTGCAAAGGTATTTATGTGGAATCCGAGAAAATTGCCTACAAAAAATACGAAACCATCAACGAGAATTATTTGCAAGACCTGGAATATATGTTCCAAAACGGTATTTACGCAGCTATTGCTACCCACGACAAACCCCTTGTGGAAGGTGCTTACAAACTGATTGAGAAATATAAGGTTCCAAAAGATAAGTACGAGTTTCAGATGCTTTATGGCGTTACACCTGGCTTACGCAAATCCATTGTTGACGATGGTCATCGCATGCGTATTTATGTGCCATTTGGCATGCAATGGTTTGCCTATTCCACACGCCGCCTGAAAGAAAACCCGGGAATGGCAATGGACATTATCAAAGCGCTGTTTGTGCGGGGATAGGTTTCCGGCTTGCAAAAAATTTGTGTCCTGTATAAAATCCAATATTATGGAAAAACCGAAGTATTCAAAAGTAGATCGAATAATTCACTGGGCAATAGCCATTTCATTGCTGCTATTGCTAATCACAATTTTTTTGCGTTTAACCTGGATGAACAAGTATAATATGGCAGCTATCATACAAGATTACCTTCGTGATACTGATCAGGTTCTATCTCAAGATCAACGCATTGCCCTGGCAAAAAAGATAAGGCAACCCATGTGGGATTGGCATATTTATATCGGTTATGTGCTGGTGGGATTATTTAGTATCCGCTTCCTACTTCCCGCGTTTGGATATATGGCTCTCCAAAATCCTTTCAGTAAAAATCTATCTCAAAAAGTGAAATTTCAAAGATGGGTATACCTTGTTTTTTATGCTTGCATCATTGTTTCATTAGTAACAGGACTTCTAATCGTATTAGGGCCTAAAGAGCTGAAAAAGCCGATGGAAGGAATCCATGTGTTGGGCGTTTATTACCTGGTAGCCTATATCGTAATCCATTTGGCAGGTGTATTGACAGCAGAATTCACAGCAGAAAAAGGGATCATTTCAAGGATGGTGAGCGGCTCGAAAGCTGAAGATTAAAGCGTACGAAAGCACGGCACAAAGAAAAAGCGTGTTTGTCAGTTGATAAACACGCTTTTTTATTTTAATAATTTTCACCTAACTATAAATCGCAGGCTCTGTTTCGCCGCTTATAACACGTAATCCGTTCATAGCAAGAGCTTTCAGCTCATCCTCGCCTGGATAAACGTGTACTGGAGCAATACGGTGAACGCGTTCAATAATTTGGTTCACAAAATATTTATCATGAGCTATTCCACCGGTAATCAGGATACTATCTACCTGCATATGCATCACGGTAGCCATCGCACCAATTTCTTTTGCCACTTGATAAGCCATCGCTTTGTACACCAATTCGGCATGTTTGTCGCCGCCTGCTACGCGTTGCTCCACTTCGTAGGCACTGTTGGTTTTTAGGTAAGCCACCAAACCGCCTTCACCTTTGATCATTTTTAGCACTTCTTTGAGCGTATATTTTCCACTATAGCACAACCTGGCCAGTGCTGCAACAGGCAATGTTCCGGTGCGTTCGGGCGAAAAAGGGCCATCGCCGTCGAGGCCTTGATTTACGTCCACAACACGGCCTTGCTTGTGCGCACCAACGGTGATTCCACCGCCGAGATGCACCACGATCAGGTTCATCTCTTCGTATTTACGCATAATACTTTTGGCATGCTGACGGGCCACAGCCTTTTGGTTGAGGGCGTGAAAAATAGAAACACGCGGCAACAAAGGGTGTCCGGAAAGACGGGCCAGATCATCCAGCTCGTCCACCACCACCGGATTAGCGATAAAAGCACGGGCATCAGGCAAAGAAGCCGCGATATCGCGTGCGATTAATCCACCGAGATTGCTGGCATGTTCGCCAAGGGGACTATCTCTCAAGTCTCGAATCATGGCATCATTAACCTCATAAACACCTGATTCAATTGGTTTTAGCAAGCCGCCTCTACCTACCACAGCTTTTATCTGACTAAGCTCAACATCAGCATGTTGCATTTGCTCCAAAATCAGCTCTTTCCTAAACTCAAACTGATCGGTAATCTTTTCATAAGGCTCGAGCTCTTCGGTGGTATGCCTAATCGTTTTGATAAAGACAGGATCTGTTCCCGAAAAAACAGCAAACTTTGTTGAAGTAGAGCCGGGATTGATCGTTAATATTCTGATTTCTTCCATGCGGATGTGCGTCAATGATATTAATAGAATTGAGAAATCTGGTTTACTGGCAGCTATTGTGCTGTTAAAGCAGCAAGGGCAATAGAATATAACTTAGTTTTCGTGCTGTCGCCACGGGATGAAAGCACAGCCGGAACGCGTGCTCCAACGACAATTGCGCCTTGTTCGCCATTGGCAAGCTTGGTATTCATTTTGTAAAAAACGTTGCCCGATTCAATATTTGGAAACACCAGGCAGTCGGCATTTCCAGCCACTACTCCAGTCATTTTCTTGATTTGAGCACTTTCCGGGTCAATAGCTATGTCGAGCGCCAACGGACCATCTACATCAGCACCTTTGATCTGTCCGCGATCGGCCATTTTCGAAATCAGGGCGGCATCCACGCTCGATTGTATTTTGAAGGAAACCTGCTCTGAAGCAGAAATCAAAGCCACTTTTGGCCGTTTTATTCCTAAAGCATGTGCTGTTCTGATCAGGTAATTGGTGATGGCGATTTTCTCGGGCATCTCAGGAGCCGGTAAAATAGCCACGTCGCCTACGATCAATAATTTATGATAATTTGGATTTTCCATTACCGTAACATGGCTCAAAACTGCACCTTTGTCCATCAATCCTTTTTCTTTGTTGAGGATGGCACGCATATATTTATCGGTACTCACCAAACCTTTCATAAGCAAGTTGCCATCGCCATTATTGATCAATTCAACCGCTTTGTAGGCCGCTTTCATCTCGTCCGGCTCGTGCACAACGGTAAATTTAGAAACGTCAATAGCGTGTTCTTTGCATATCGCTTTAATGATGGCTTCATCGCCAACAAGCGTTCCTTCAATTAAACCTAAGTCAATGGCTTGATTGACAGCGCTTATAGAATGTTCGTCGTTAGCAAAAGCAGCAACAAGACGCTTTTTAGGACTGTTGCGCAAGGCTTCAAACATCTGGTCAAGTTTGGTAATTTCCATGGGTGTTATTGTAAATTAATGGGTATTGTTAATTTCTTCACATTAAAGCTGCAAAATTAGCAAAAAACAGCCATTTCAGCAAGTGTTGCCAAGGATTATTCGCTATAAAACAGAATCATCCTACTGATGGCGCGATTACAGGCTTCGCAGAATGTTTCCTCCTTGAAAGTGTGCATCAGACAGTCCATTTTTGGCCTGAACATCCCTTTTGCCACATAACCACCGCCTTCATATACACCTAAAACAGATCGCATGCTGTCATGCGCGATGGTGGGAACAGCTATGCCAGGGAGCAACAAATCTTTCCATTTCGAGTCAAAATCAACAAGCGTGGTGAGGTTGGGTTCCCAGGGTTCGACTTCCAGGTTGTAAAAGTCGTTATAAGAAGTCGAGCTATCGAAATATTCATCGCCCAGGCCGGCAAAAGCATGTCCGAACTCATGCACGATAATTTTTGATGAAAGCTGATTGCCTGCCGTGCTTAACGCATAGAAATTATAAATGCCACCGCCGCCATATTTAGTGGTATTTGCAAGGATATATATCTGATCGTAAGGCACATGACCAGCCAAATCGCGTATGCTTTTGTTGTCGTAGCTCATGCAATAACGTTCGCTGTCGAAGGTATAAAAGTGCGATGACAAAGCGGTTTCGGGCCAGATACCCTCGGCGGGAATGGCGATGCCAGCCTGTTCCGAAGGTGCTAAAACGGCGCGGATGTTAAACTTATCACGCATGGCAGCGTATGGCTCAAAAGCGAAGAGGCTTTCTTTGAAAAAATTAGCATCTTCGATAAATTTGCCCAGCTCGTCCATGGTATAGCCATCCGGTAAAATTACAATATCAACAGCCTTTTCAGAAGGGTTATCGCCGTAAACATTCATCACCGGCCATTTTGGAGCAACGGCAGGCTTAATGAAATAGCTGTCCGGATCAATTTTAAGTTTAAAAATTGTGTCCCAGTTACCGTTAAAATTGCGGCTGTATATAAGGAGTCGCACAGTCTCTTTTGGGTATGGCATCAGGATTGTCTCGCTGAAACTGCGGGCAATTTGTTGGGCCTCGATGGTAGTTTGCCACTCACTGAAAAGGCTGCCGTAGCCTCGGGAATAAAGCACGGAATCCGTTGTCAGGTCGAGCAGTTCAAAGAAATATTTTCCATAACGCAGGCTATCTATCATTTGGGTTTTTGAACCCGCCCAGTGCGGCGATTCCGAGAGCTGCTCCAGCATCACCCATTCCTGGGTTGCCATGCCGCCATGTGTATAATCAAGCCGCAAACTTTTGTTGTAAAAAACACTATCAAACTGTGGAAAAGCTGACAAAGACATCAGCATCAGGCTAAAAGCAAATATAATTCTGTTCATCTGTTAATAATTTATGCTGTAAATTTATAGCTTTTCTGTAACTTAACAGCATTAGCAGCGTCCAATGAACGAACTATGCAAGCCGATGACCTCAGCGTTATAAAATCAGTGCTTTCGGGCCAACGCAACGACTACAAAAAACTTGTTGTAAGATACCAGGATATGGTGATGAGCATTGCTATGCGGGTATTACAACAGCGTGAAGAAGCCGAAGATATTGCACAACTTTGTTTTTTGAAAGCCTACGAAAAGCTGGCTACTTTTAAAGGCGATTCGTTGTTTTCGACCTGGCTTTACCGGATAAGCTATCATGCGGCAATCAGCAGGTACCGACAGTTAAACGCAGCAAAAGCAATCCGTACGACCGGACTTTCGGGAAAGGAAACCCTTGTTGCCGATGAGTCTACGGAACCACTCACCGAAGGAGAGGATGATTTTAAACAGCTTGAAAAAGCCTTGAAAAAGCTCGACCCAGATGAACGCGGGTTGATCAGCTTGTTTTATACGCAGGAGCTTGCCGTGGCCGAAATAAGTAAAATAACCGGTCTGAGCGAATCGAATGTGAAGGTGAAACTGTTCCGGATACGCAAAAAGCTGGCACAACTTATGAAAGAAAAAATCGTTAATCAACACACAATAAATACTTTGCCATGAATTTGAATGATGAATATATCGACCAACTGCTTGGAAAAGTTCCTAAAGAAAAGGTAGCACCAGATTTTGCTGATCAGGTGATGCAAAAGCTTGAAAAACAGGCTACACCACAAAGCATTAAACAAGCTATGCTTCCCGAGCGTTATTTACTGCTAATCAGCTTATTAATGGTTATGCTGACTTTGGTTTTCATGGCCGATTTTAGTTTAATAAACACCTATTTCAGTCAGTCGGTACAGTTTATACTCACCTATTTCCAAGGCCGGCAAGAGGTGCTTCCAAGCGTGCTCGATACCGTAAGAAACTTGCCTGCATTAAGTTTAGTGATATTTCCGGCCATCGGATTATTGCTTATATTACAAGCTTTATTACAAAAAACAGGCTTCAAACAGGCTGCTAAACTGTTCTAAAGCTAAAATAGCACGTAAATCTCTTAAAAAATTTGTAGAAATGCTTCCTCTAACTATCGTTCCGGAAATTGAAAAGCTGCTCAAAAATCACTGCCAACAAGAGGCTTTAATCGACGAAACCATTGCCGTTGGCGGCGGTTCTATCAATTCCGCCTATCGCCTGAGCTATGCCGGTAAGTCGTTTTTCCTGAAATATAATGATGCTTCGCGTTTTCCGCAGATGTTTGAAAAAGAAGCCCTCGGACTAAAAGTGCTAACCGAAAGCAAAAGCCTGCGCATCCCTCAGATTATAGGTCACGGCGGCAATGGCCAAACTTCTTTTTTGCTACTGGAATTTATAAATCAAGGCCAGCCCAACAAGCAGTTTTGGGAAGACTTTGGACGTGGACTGGCAAGCTTGCACCGCAACGCACAAACCTCTTTTGGATTAGATCACTCCAATTACATAGGTTCGCTAAAACAGGATAACACAGTTGAAAAAAGTTGGACAGATTTTTTTACTTATCAGCGATTGCAACCACAACTAAAACTGGCCAAAGAGCATGCCTTGCTCTCCACAAAAACGCTTGCTGATTTTGAAAAGTTGTATAGGCTTTTGCCTTCCTTATTTCCGGAAGAAGCTCCTGCCCTGCTGCACGGCGATTTGTGGAGCGGAAATTTTTTGTGCAGCCAATCAGGCGAAGCCGTGCTGATTGATCCGGCAGTGTATTATGGCCACCGCGAAATGGATATCGGCATGAGCAAACTTTTTGGCGGTTTCCATCCGCATTTTTATGACGCTTACAACGAGGCCTGGCCAATGGAAAATGGCTGGCAGCAACGGGTTGATTTGTGTAATCTCTACCCGCTGCTGGTACACGTCAATTTGTTTGGCGGAGCTTACGCGCGGCAGCTTGAGGCTTGTTTAGGGAAATATGTGAGGTGAGGGATTTGAAGATTCAAGATTCAAAGATTCAAGGATTCAAAGATTCAAGACCTGCCTGCTGCCTGCCTGGCCGTCAGACAGGATCGCAGGAAGGCTGGTTCAAAGATTCAAGGATTCAAAGATTCAAGATTCAAA